>Ga0302202_10002572_pt1 | contig 20779 bp, 15 predicted proteins | sample II_Bog_N3_3_FD_194579 | JGI IMG/M metagenome (GOLD analysis project Ga0302202, IMG submission 194579) | Peat permafrost microbial communities from Stordalen Mire near Abisko, Sweden - II_Bog_N3_3 | ecosystem: Environmental > Terrestrial > Soil > Wetlands > Peat | place: Sweden: Abisko...
CGCAGCAGCGCCAGGCCGAGCGTGGTCTTGCCGGAGCCGGATTCGCCAACCACGCCGAGCGTCTCGCCCTTGCGCACCGACAGGGTGACGCCGTCGACCGCCTTGATGTAGCCGACGGTCGAGCGCAGCAGGCCGCGCTTCACCGGAAACCAGACCTTCAAATCGTCGGCGGAGATCACCACCGGGGATTCCGGCCGCGGCGGCGCCGGATCCGGTTTTGGTTCGGCCGCGAGCAAGGCCTTGGTGTAGGGATGTTTCGGCGCCGTAAAAACCTGTTCCACCGGCCCCTGCTCGACGATCTTGCCGCCGTTCATGACGCAGACCACATCGGCGATGCGGCGCACGATGCCGAGATCGTGAGTGATGAACAACAGGCTCATGCCGAGCCGGGCGCGGATTTCCGCCAGCAGCGCCAGGATCTGCGCCTGCACGGTGACGTCGAGCGCGGTGGTCGGCTCGTCCGCGATCAGCAGGTCCGGCTCGTTGGCGAGCGCCATCGCGATCATGACGCGCTGGCGCTGGCCGCCGGACAGTTGATGCGGATAGCTCCTGAGCCGGGTTTCCGGCTCGGGAATCCCGACCTGCGTCAAAAGCTCCAGCGTCCGCGCCCGCGCCTTCGCGCCGGTGACGCCGCGATGCAGCTGCAGGATCTCGCCGATCTGGGACTCGATCGTATGCAGCGGATTGAGCGAGGTCATCGGCTCCTGGAAAATGATCGAAATGTCGTTGCCGCGAATCTCGCGGATCTCGCGCTCCGACAGGCCGAGCAGCTCGCGGCCGTTGAAGCGGATACTGCCGGAAGGATGCGACGCGGTCGGATAGGGCAACAGCTTCAGGATCGACAGCGCGCTGACGGACTTGCCGGAGCCGGATTCGCCGACCAGCGCCACGCACTCGCCGCGTTTGATCTCGTAGGAGATATGATCGACCGCGACCGAGGTGCCACTGGGCTGATGAAACGCCACCGACAGGTCGCGAACATCGAGCAGGGGCTGGTTGATGGCGTCCATGGGCGGCCTCACCTGAACGTCTTGCGCGGATCGAAGGCATCGCGCGCCGCCTCGCCGATGAAGATCAGCAGCGACAGCATGATCGCGACCGCGAAAAATCCGGTGAAGCCGAGCCAGGGCGCCTGCACATTGGCCTTGGCCTGCGACAGCAGTTCGCCGAGCGAAGGCGAGCCCGGCGGCAGACCGAAGCCGAGGAAGTCCAGCGCGGTCAGCGTCATCACCGACGACGACACGATGAACGGCAGGAACGTCATGGTCGCCACCATCGCGTTGGGCAACAGATGGCGAAACATGATCACCGCGTTCGACACCCCGAGCGCGCGCGCCGCCATGATATATTCAAAATTGCGGCCGCGCAAAAATTCCGCGCGCACCAGCCCGACCAGCGACACCCAGGAGAACAGCAGGAGAATGCCGAGCAGGATGAAGAAACCGGGCGGCAGCACCGAGGAGATGATCAGCAGCAGATACAGCGAGGGTATCGCGGTCCAGATCTCGATGAAGCGCTGGAAGCCGAGATCGATCCAGCCGCCGAAATAGCCCTGCACGCCGCCGGCGGCGATGCCGATGACCGACGAGATCAGGGTCAGCGCGAGGCCGAACAGCACAGAAATGCGGAAGCCGTAGATCAGCCGCGCGACCACGTCGCGGCCCTGATCGTCGGTGCCGAGCCAGTTGTATTCGAGATCGCGGCAGCCGCTCAGGCCCTTCTTCTGCACCACCTCTTTGCAGTCGGCCTCGGTCAGCATCCAGGTCGGCTTCGACGGCGCCGGGGTCGGCAGATCGAGATTATGGGTGTCGTAGGAATAGCGGATCAGCGGCCAGACGATGCTGCCGTTCTTTTCCTTGATGAGCTTCTGCAGGTAAGGATCGCGATAGTCGGCCGCGGTCTCGAAGTCGCCGCCAAAGGTGGTCTCGGAATAGCTGACGAAGGCCGGCCAGTACAGATGGCCGTCGAACCTGACCAGGAACGGACGGTCGTTGGCGATGAATTCGGCGAACAGCGAAACGAAAAACAGAATCAGGAAGATCCAGAACGACCAGTAGCCGCGGCGGTTCGACTTGAAGTTCTGCCAACGGCGGCGGTTGAGCGGCGACAGCGAGAAACGGTGACGGGTGACCGGCACCGGATCGCCGGGCGGCGAGGATGTCGTGGTCTCGATGTGCGGTGGGGCGATGATCGTCATCAGACTTCCCGCGCCTCGAAATCGATCCGCGGATCGATCCACATGTAGGCGAGATCGGAGATCAGATTGACCACGAGGCCGACCAGCGAAAAGATGAACAGCGTGCCGAACACCACGGGATAATCGCGGTTCAGAACGCTCTCGAAGCCGAGCAGGCCGAGGCCGTCGAGCGAGAAGATGGTTTCGATCAACAGCGAGCCGGAGAAGAAGGCGTGGATGAACGCGCCCGGAAAGCCGGCGATCACGATCAACATGGCGTTCCGGAAGACGTGATTGTACAGCACCTGCCGCTCGCTGCAGCCCTTGGCGCGCGCGGTCATGACGTATTGCTTGCGGATTTCGTCGAGGAACGAGTTCTTGGTGAGCAGCGTCATGGTGGCGAACGCCCCCAGCGCCATCGAAATCAAAGGCAGCGTGATGTGCCAGAAATAATCGATGATTTTCCAGTACCAGGGAAATTGCGACCAGCCGTCCGAGGTCAGCCCGCGCAGCGGGAAGATGTTGAGGAACGATCCGCCGGCGAACAGGATGATCAGCAGGATCGCGAACAGGAATCCCGGGATCGCGAACCCGACGATGATCACCGCCGAAGTCCAGGTGTCGAACTTCGAGCCGTCCTTCACCGCCTTGCGGATGCCGAGCGGAATCGAGATCAGATAGGTCAGAAGCGTCATCCAGATCCCGAGCGACATCGAGACCGGCAGCTTCTCCTTGATCAGCTGCAGCACGCTGACATCGCGGAAATAGCTCTTGCCGAAGTCGAACCGCGAAAAGTTCCACACCATCAGCGCGAAACGTTCCGGCGCCGGCTTGTCGAAGCCGAACTGCACTTCCAGCTTCTTGATGAAGTCCGGATCCAGCCCCTGCGCGCCGCGATACTTCGAATTGACGGCGCCCGCGGCGGCGCCCGCGCCGACTTGGCCGCGCGGGCCGAAATCGCCGCCGCCGCCGGAAATCCGGGAAGTGCCGCCGGTGTCGGCGCCGCTCAGCTGCGCCAGCACGCGCTCGACCGGACCGCCCGGCGCGAACTGCACCACGATAAAGGACACGAACAGGATGCCCAGCAGCGTGGGAATCATCAGGAGAATGCGGCGAGCGATATAGGAGCCCATGAATTATTTCGCCTGCTCGGCCTTGGCCGCCTTGGCGGCGTCATACCACCAGTTCTCCGGCGCGCCCACGCCCTGCGCATATTTCGGCGGCTTTTCCGGGTGGCTGAACAGGTCCCAATAGGCGATCGGGTGCGTGGAGCGGTACCATTGCGGCACCCAGTAACGGCCGGCCCGGAACACCCGGTCGAGCGCCCGGCATGCGAAGGTCAGATCGGCTCGCGTGTCGGCGTTGATGGCCTTTTCGATCAGCGCGTCAATCGCAGGAGTGGCAACACCTGCCAGGTTGTAGGAGCCCTTGGTGGCGGCCGACTGCGACGAAAAATACGGCCGCAGGCTGTCGCCGGGCGTCGCTGACATGCTCATGCGCTCAGTCGTCATGTCGAAATCGAACGCCTCCACACGGGCGCGGTATTGCACGGCGTCGATCAGCCGGATGCCGGCTTCGATCCCGAGCTGGCCGAGATTCTTGATGAAGGTCGCGTGATGCGGCTGAAACGACGGCTCGTCCAGCAGGAATTCGATCGTGAAAACTTCGCCGTTCGGCAATAGCCGCTTGCCGTCCTTGACGACGCAGCCGGCGTCCTGCAACATTTGCGAAGCCTTGCGCAGCAGGGTCCGGTCCTGGCCCGAGCCGTCCGATACCGGCGGCACAAAGGGTGTGCCGAACACCTCGTCCGGCACCTGCCCCCGGAACGGCTCGAGCAGCTTGAGCTCTTCAGGCGACGGCGGCCCGCTCGCCACCATGTCCGAATTCTGGAACGGCGAAGCGGTGCGCGCATAGGCGTCATACATGACGGTCTTGTTGGTCCATTCGAAATCGAACGCGTAGCCCACGGCTTCGCGCACGCGCGGATCCCTGAATTTGTCGCGGCGGGTATTGAAGAACCAGCCCTGTCCGCCGGACGGCGTTTCGTCCGGCAAGGTCTCGCGCTTGACCCGGCCATCCCTGACCGCGGCGAAGTCGTAGCGCGTCGCCCAGATGCGCGCGGTGAATTCCTCGCGGTAGAGATAGCTCTTGCCCGAAAAACCCTCGAATGCGACGTCGCGATCCCGATAGAATTCGTAGCGCACAATATCGAAATTGTAGCTGCCGCGGTTGACGGGCAGGTCGGCCGCCCACCAATCCCTGACCCGTTCATATTCGACGTATCGATTGACTTCGTACTTGCCGACCTTGTACGGGCCCGATCCGAGCGGCGCGTCGAGGCTCGATTCATCGAACGGACGCGTCGCGTACCAGGCTTTGGAGAAGATCGGCAGGCTCGCGATATAGAGCGGCACGTCGCGAGCATGGTTTTCCGCAAGCGTGACCACTACGGTCGCGTCGTCGGGAGCCTCGGCTTTCACGAAGTCGCGCAGCTGCACCACGATCAGCGGATGGCCCTTTTCCTTCAGCGCGGTCAGGGAGAAGGCGACGTCATGCGCGGTCAGCTTCGAGCCGTCATGGAACCGCGCCTCGGGCCGCATCGAAAAGCGGTAACTGAGCTTATCGGAGGAAATCCGAACGGATTTCGCCGCCAGGCCGTACATCGCATCGGGCTCGTCGTTCGCGCGCGCCATCAGTGTCGCGAATGTGGTGTCCATGCCCTGCGCACCCTCGCCCTTGAGGATGAAGGCGTTGAATGAATTGAAGGTGAAGTAGGACTGGTTGTAGGCACGAACCGACGGGATCAGCGAGAACAAGCCGCCCTTCGGCGCGTCGACATTCACGTATTCGAAATGATGGAAGTCGGCCGGATATTTCAGGTCGCCGAACACCGACATGCCGTGAGCCTCGGCGTCGCTCGCGCCAGCCGCCGCTGAGGAGCCAAATCGCGCGGCGCCGAGCGCGCCGATTCCAATACCGAGGACCTGCCGGCGGGAGAACAGCGCCATGCGCATGAGCCGGCTCAAGAGCGTCCGCCCGTCTTCGCGGCCTTCTCGGCGTCCCACCACCACAGGCTCGGGAATCCGGAAATTCCGTATTTGGGCAATGGCTCGGGATGGCTGAACCGGTCCCAGCGCGCGGCGCGCTGGAATCCGCCGGCGAATTGCGGGACGACATAGCAATTCCAGAGCAATACCCGATCCAGCGCCTTGCAGCTCGCGACCAGTTCGGCGCGATCCTTGGCGAAGATGATGCGGTTGATCAGGACGTCGACTGCGGGATTTTTGATGCCGGGAAGGTTGCGCGAACCGGGCTGATCCGCGGCCTCCGAGCCGAAGAAATCGCGTTGCTCGTTGCCTGGCGAAAGTGACTGTCCCCACACAAAGGTGGTGATATCGAAGTCGAAACTGCGCAGGCGATTCTGGTACTGGACGCTGTCGACGGTGCGGATGTTCACGGTGATGCCGAGCCGCTCCAGATACGGTTTGTAGAAAAGGGTGCCCCGTTCGTCACCCTGGTCCTGGCTGAGGAATTCGACGGTGACGGGCTGGCCGTCGGCGCCCACCAGTTTGCGGTCGCGGATTTCAAATCCGGCTTCCTTCAACAGCCGCGTCGCCTCGCGCAAATTGTTGCGGGCCGCTTCCGGATTGCCGCCGACCGGATTCTTGTAGGGCGTCGTGAAGACCTCGGCAGGCACCTTGTCGCGCACCGTTTCGAGAATCTGCAGCTCCTGCCCCTCGGGAAGTCCCGACGAGGTGAGTTCGGGAATGCCGTCAAAATAGCTGCTGTCGCGATGGTACTCTCCGTTCGAGAGTTGCCGGTCCGACTCTTCCCAGTCATAGGCATAGTTGAAGGCGCGACGGACCCTGACATCCGCAAACAGCGGCCGGCGCAGGTTGAACGCGAAACCCTGCATCCGCCCCGAACTCGCATTCGGGAATTTTTCCTTGATGACGCGTTTTTCGCGCACGGCCGGAAAATCGTAGGCCGTCGACCATTCCTTGCCGCTGCGCTCGTCAAACCAGTCCAGCTGATCCGCCTTGAAAGCCTCGCGCCCAACCGTATCATCGCGAAAGAATTCGAACCGAAGCTCGTCGAAATTATCCTGGCCGATGCTGTGCGGCAGATCCTTGCCCCAGTAATCCTTGACCCGTTCCAGCACCAATGTGCGGCCCGCGACAAACTCCTTGATACGATAGGCCGCGGACCCCAGCGGAATCTCCAGCGTCGTCGCCGCGACGTCCCGTTTGCGCCCCTGCGCATCGCTGCCTTCCCACCAGTGCTTCGGCAACACCGGGACTTCGCCGGCGATCGAGGGAAGTTCCCGGTTGCCGGGCCCGTCGAAGGTGAATTTCACATCGCGCTCGCCGGCCTGTTCGCACTTGACGATGTGCCGGTAGTAGGCGCTGTACATCGGACTGTTCTTCTTGAACGCGTCGAACGAGAAGATGACGTCGTCCGGGATCACCGGCTTGCCATCGTGCCAGCGCGCCGCGGCATTCAATCGATAGATGACGTAGGAAAAATCGTCGGGATAGGCGACGGCTTCCGCCAGCAGTCCATAGGCCGTCGACGGTTCATCCTGCGACCTGGTCGTCAGCGTTTGAATGATCATCGCGGCGCCGCCGGCGATCGACCCCTTCAAGCCCTGGATCACGAGGTTGAAATTGTCGAAGGTTCCGAGCTCGAACAGACGTACGATGCCTTGCTTCGGCGCATCCGGATTGACGTAGTCGGAGTGCTTGAAGCCGGCCGGATATTTGATATCGCCAAACGTCGATACGGCATGCCGCCAAGCCAGTCCATCCGGCGCGGCTTGCGCGTGGGCCGGCTGGATCGCGGGAATGCCGGCGTTGAGGCCCAGTGCCGGCGCCAGCGCGGCCGCGGCACTGCCTTGCAGGAGATTTCGTCGGGTGATCGGCAAATCAAGAATTCCTGTTGCTGACGTGCGCTACTGGGGACCCAATATAAGGCAAGGGTTCGGCAAATGACGTTGCTTTTTCCCCATGATACTAGCCTGGGGGCGGCGGCGCTGCGACCAAACGTCCCGATAACGCGCCGTTGAACGGAATCGCAAAACGGCCGGGCAAGAGCCCGGCCGTTGGTTGCGAATTGTTCATTTGGCGGAAGGCCGTTACTTCGCCGCCGTGGGCAGCGGAACCGGACTATCCGACAGCGTGTGCAGGTAGTCGATCACGTCGGCGCGCTCGCTGTCCTTCTGGATACCGGCAAAGCCCATCGCGGTGCCGGCAACGAAGCCCTTCGGATTGGCGATGAACTTGTTGAGATCGTCATAGGTCCAGGTGCCGCCCTTGGCCTTCATGGCGGCGGAATAGTTGAAGCCGGCCTCGGTGGCGCGGGCGCGGCCGACGACGCCGTAGAGGTTCGGGCCGACCTTGTTGGGGCCGCCCTTGGTGAAGTCGTGGCAGGCGCCGCACTTCTTGGCCGAAGCAGCGCCCTTTTCGACGGACGCGGTCTGCAGCAGCTTCTCGATCGGCTCGGACGGCGCGGCCGCAGCTTCCTTGCCGGCGGCGGCTTCGCCTTCCACCTTGGCGACGATTTCAAAACCGGGCTTTTCCGGCATCACGGGCGCGAACAGCGCGCCGGCCGTGAAGCTGGTCACCAGCAGAATGAGGCAGGTCGCCAGAACGGCACCGATAATCTTGTTGAGTTCGAAGGAGTCCATTTCGGATCAGGCTCCAGGCCGGAAATGTCGACGTAAGGCCGGAGAGAAACGGCCGCGGATGCTTTGGGAATCAGGCTTTCGCACCGCACCCCAAGCCACGATGAGATATCGGTTTGCCCGTGCGATGGCAACCCGTATAAATGGGCCAGCTTTCGACCCGTCCCCATCATTTCCGGCCCTCCGATCAACCGGGTCCAGACCTCATCCCGATGCCAGATTCCCGCACCTTGGTGCTGATTCCCGCCCGTATGGCGGCCACCCGCCTGCCCGGCAAGCCGCTACTGGATATCGCCGGCCTGCCGATGATCGTCCATGTGCTGAGGCGGGCCGAGGCCGCCGGAATAGGCCGGGTCGCGGTTGCCACCGACACGCCGGAGATCGCTGCCGCGGTGACCGCCCATGGCGGCGAGGCGGTGATGACGCGTGCCGATCACCCTTCCGGGTCGGACCGGATTTTCGAGGCGCTCGGCAAGCTCGATCCCGGCGGCAAATGCGAGATCGTCGTCAACCTGCAGGGCGATTTTCCGACCATCCTGCCGGAAAACATCGGCAGCGTGCTCGATCCGCTGGCCGACCCCGCCGTCGATATCGCAACCCTGGCGGCCGAAATCCATACCGAGGAAGAGAGCCTGAATCCGAACGTGGTCAAGGCGGTCGGCTCGCCGATCGGCCCGCGGCGGCTGCGCGCGCTCTACTTCACCCGCGCCACGGCGCCCTGGGGCGACGGACCGCGCTATCATCACATCGGCCTCTATGCCTATCGCCGGCAGGCGCTGGAGCGTTTCGTCAGCCTCGCCCCCTCGATGCTGGAGCGGCAGGAGAAGCTCGAGCAGCTGCGGGCGCTGGAGGCCGGCATGCGGATCGACGTCATGATCGTCGATACCGTGCCGCGCGGTGTCGACACGCCGGCCGATCTCGAAACCGCGCGCCGGATACTGGCGAAAAGCTGAGCGCCTGCTAAAAGGCGCGCCATGACCAAACCAGCGACCAAAGCCATGAAAATCGCATTCCAGGGCGAGCCGGGCGCCAATTCCCACATCGCCATCGCCGAGGCCTATCCCGACGCGGAGGCTTTGGCCTGCCCGACCTTCGAGGACGCGCTGGCCGCGATCTCCTCGGGGGAGGCCGATCTCGGCATGATCCCGATCGAGAACTCGGTCGCCGGCCGCGTCGCCGATATCCATCATTTGTTGCCGCAATCCGGACTGTTCATCGTCGGCGAATGGTTCCTGCCGATCCATCACCAGCTGATGGCGCCGCGCGGCGCCACGCTCGCCGACATCAAGACCGTGGAGAGCCACGTCCACGCGCTCGGGCAGTGCCGCAACATCATCCGCAGGCTCAAGATCAAACCGATCGTGTCGGGCGATACCGCGGGAAGCGCGCGCATCGTCGCCGAACGCGGCGACAAGAGCTGTGCCTCGATCGCCTCGAGGCTCGCGGCCGACATCTACGGCCTCGACATCCTGGCCGAGGACGTCGAGGACGAGACCCACAACACCACGCGCTTCGTGGTGCTGGCGCGCGAGGCGAAATGGGCCGCGCAGGGCTCGGGGCCGCTGGTCACCTCGTTCGTGTTCCGGGTGCGCAACCTGCCCGCCGCGCTCTACAAGGCAATGGGCGGTTTCGCCACCAACAGCGTCAACATGACCAAGCTGGAAAGCTACATGGTCGACGGCAATTTCTTCGCCACGCAATTCTACGCCGACGTCGACGGCCATCCCGAGGACAAAAACCTCGCCTTCGCCCTGGAGGAGCTGAAGTTCTTCTCGCGCGAATTCCGCATCGTCGGGGTCTATCCGGGCCATCCGTTCCGCGCCACCTTCAGCGAAAAGGCGGTGTAGGTTTCATTCCGTCGTTCCGGGGCGACGCTTAAGCGTCGAACCCGGAACCTCGAGATTCCCCGATGTGCAATTGCACATCTGAGGTTCGCGCTTCGCGCGCCCCGGAATGACGGCGGACAACTACGTCGCCGCCTTGTTCCCCAGCCCGAACGCGTCCGCCAGCAGGCTGTAGGACTTCTTGCGCGCCTCGTGGTCGTAGACGGCGGTGATGATCATCAATTCGTCCGCGCCGCTCGCCGCGATCATCGGCTGCAGTTTTGTCAGGACCTTCGCCGGACTTCCGACGAACAACCGCGAACGGTTGCGCGCGACCGCGGCGCGCTCGGCGTCCGTATAGGGATAGGCCAGCGCCTCCTCGACCGATGGCAGCGGCAGATACTGGCCGCGGTCGCGGCGCAGGCGGTTGAGGTCCATCGAGGAGGCCAGCCGCTCGGCCTCGGCGTCGGTATCGGCGGCGATCGCCGCGACCGCGAGGATGCCATACGGGATCGGGCGCCAGATCGAGGGCTTGAAACGCGTCTTGTAATTCGTCATCGCCTCGATCGCGTCGTAGGACGCAAAATGATGCGCGAAGGCAAAACCCATCCCGACCTGGGCTGCGAGTTCCGATGAGTAGTCGCTGGAGCCGAGCAGCCAGATCGGCGGCAACGGCGAGTCGTCGGGCATCGCCACCACATTGTTGTAGGGATGGCCGGGCGGAAAACCGCGGGTCTCCCACAGGATCAATTCCTGCAGCCGCTCCAGAAAATCGTCGCCCTCGCGGTGGTCGAGCCGGCTGCGCAGCGCATGCGCGGTGGCGCCGTCGGTGCCGGGCGCGCGGCCGAGCCCGAGGTCGATCCGGCCGGGAAACAGCGCCTCGAGCATCTTGAAGCGCTCGGCCACCACCAGCGGCGCATGGTTCGGCAGCATCACGCCGCCGGAACCGACCCGGATGCGGCTGGTGACCGCGGCGATCTGCCCGATCATCAGATCGGGCGCCGGACTCGCCACCGATGCCAGATTGTGATGTTCGGCCAGCCAGTAGCGTTCATAGCCGAGCGCATCGGCGTGGCGCGCCAAGTCGATGCTGTTGCGCAACGCCACTGCGGGTTTGGTGCCCGTGGTGACGACGGAAAGGTCGAGGATCGAGAGCGGTATCATGGCGCTAACCTAGTGCCCCGCAGCGGGCGCACAAAGGGGCGTAAGCCGCAGGTCAGGCGCGCGCCGACGGATCGGGGACACGGCCGTCGGTCAGAATTCGGGTGGGAAGAACCATTTTCCGATTTCATATCGAAAAAATTGCCCATTGTCATTTTCGATCATTCCTTTGGTACTCGACCATTTCTCTTGCAAAACCCGCAAGAAATCTTGCCTAACTTTTGCATGTTACATATTAAATATCGATATTTTTACAAATAGTGGGCAATTTCCCATCCACGATGGGCTGTCGGAAAGAGCTCCTTTGGCCTATTTTAGCGCACTGCAGCTAGACCTGCCGTCCGCACAGCCCCATCGGGGCTTCATTTGGAGTTCGTGGTGCCCATGACCGAGGTTACGCCGCCCGCGCCGGATGGCCATCGCCCGCCGAAGCAGCCCGCGATCTCCTTCGAGTTCTTCCCGCCGAAGACCGAGGAGATGGAACGCAGCCTGTGGGACACCATCAAGCGCCTGACGCCGCTGGCCCCGAATTTCGTCTCTGTCACCTATGGCGCCGGCGGCTCGACCCGGGAGCGCACCCATTCCACCATCGCCCGCATCCTGGCCGAGACCGACCTCACTCCGGCGGCGCATCTGACCTGCGTGGGTGCTGCGCGCGGCGAGATCGACGACATCGTCGGCCGCTATCACGACATCGGCGTCCGCCATATCGTGGCGCTGCGCGGCGATCCCGCCGGCGGCATCGGCACCCCCTATGCCGCGCATCCCGACGGCTACAGGACTTCGGCCGACCTCGTCGCCGGCATCAAGCGGCAGCATCCCGACATCGAGGTGTCGGTCTCCGCCTATCCGGAAAAGCACCCCGAAAGCCCCGACTTCGACGCCGATATCGACGTGTTGCAGGCCAAGGTCGACGCCGGCGCCACCCGCGCCATCACCCAGGTGTTCTTCGACAACGACCTCTATCTTCGCTACCTCGACCGGGTGCGCGCCCGCGGCATCGCGATCCCGATCGTGCCCGGCATCATGCCGATGCACAATTTCAAGCAGGCGCGCAATTTCGTCACCCGCGCCGGCACCACGGTGCCGGACTGGCTGGCGGAAAAATTCGAAGGGCTCGACGACGACGCCGAGACCCGCAAGCTGGTCGCGGCCACGGTCGCGGCGGACCAGGTACGAAAGCTCACCAAGCAGGGCGTCGACACCTTCCATTTCTACACCATGAACCGCGCCGACCTCGTGTTCGCGATCTGCCATTTGCTCGGAATTCGCCCCAAGGGCGCACAGAAAGCCGCCTGACCGATGACCGTGCCCGTCTCTCCCAAGCGAACCGCCCTGCTCGCCGCCGCGCGCGAGCGCATCCTGGTGCTCGATGGCGCCATGGGCACCATGATCCAGGGCCTCGACTATGACGAGGCCGCGTTCCGGGGCGCGCGCTTTGCGGATTTTCACCGCGACCTCAGGGGCAACAACGACTTGCTGATCCTGACCCAGCCAAAGGCGATCGAGGACATCCACGCCGAATATCTGCGCGCCGGGGCCGATATCGTTGCCACCAACACGTTTTCCTCGACCTCGATCGCGCAGGCCGATTACGATCTCTCGGGTTTTGCCTATGAGCTCAACCTCGAAGGCGCGAAGCTGGCGCGCGCCGCCGCGATCCGCGTCACCGCCGAAGACGGCAAACCGCGCTTCGTCGCCGGCGCGATCGGACCCACCAACCGCACCGCCTCGATCTCGCCCGACGTCTCCAACCCCGGCTATCGCGCCGTCACCTTCGACGACCTGCGCGTCGCCTATGGCGAGCAGATCAAGGGGCTGCTCGACGGCGGCGCCGATCTGCTGCTGGTCGAAACCATCTTCGACACCCTCAACGCCAAGGCGGCGCTGTATGCGATCGCCGAGATCACCGAAGAGCGGGGCATCGACGTGCCCGTGATGATCTCCGGCACCATCACCGACAAATCCGGCCGGCTGTTGTCGGGGCAATTGCCCGAGGCGTTCTGGAACTCGGTGCGGCACACGAGGCCCATCACCATCGGCTTCAACTGCGCGCTCGGCGCCGAAGATTTGCGCGCGCACATCGCCGATATCGGCCGCGTCGCCGACACGCTGGTGTGCGCCTATCCGAATGCCGGCCTGCCCAATGAGTTCGGCCAGTACGACGAGAGCCCGGAATACATGGCCCGCCTGATCGGCGAATTCGCCTCCGCCGGCCTCGTCAACATCGTCGGCGGCTGCTGCGGCACCACGCCCGACCATATCGCCGCGATCGCCGCCGCAGTAGCGCCGCACAAGCCTCGCGTGGTTCCCACGATCGAGCCGCGGCTGCGGCTGTCGGGCCTCGAGCCGTTCGAGCTGACGCCGGCGATCCCCTTCGTCAATATCGGCGAGCGCACCAACGTCACGGGATCGGCCAGGTTCAGGAAACTGATCACGGCCGGCGACTACACCGCCGCCTTGCAGGTGGCGCGCGACCAGGTCGAGAACGGCGCCCAGATCATCGACGTCAACATGGACGAGGGCTTGCTCGATTCCGAAAAGGCGATGGTGACGTTCCTGCATCTGGTCGCCGCCGAGCCGGATATCGCCCGCGTTCCCGTGATGGTGGACTCCTCGAAATTCGCCGTGATCGAAGCCGGCCTGAAATGCATCCAGGGCAAGCCGGTGGTGAACTCGATCTCGATGAAGGAGGGCGAGGAAAAATTCATCCACGAGGCGAAAATCGCGCGGCGCCATGGCGCGGCCGTGGTGGTGATGGCGTTCGACGAGACCGGACAGGCCGACACCTTCGCGCGCAAGACCGAGATCTGCAAGCGCGCCTACGACATCCTGGTCGGGCAGCTGGATTTTCCGCCCGAGGACATCATCTTCGATCCCAACATCTTCGCGATCGCGACCGGGCTGGAAGAGCACAACAATTACGGCGTCGACTTCATCGAGGCGACGCGCTGGATCCGCAAGAACCTGCCGCACGCCCACATTTCGGGCGGCGTCTCCAATCTGTCGTTCTCGTTCCGCGGCAACGAGCCGGTGCGCGAGGCCATGCATTCGGTGTTCCTGTATCATGCCATCAAGGCCGGCATGGACATGGGCATCGTCAACGCCGGGCAGATGGTCGTCTATGACGACATCGATCCCGAGCTGCGCCAGACCTGCGAAGACGTCATCCTCAATCGCGATCCCGGCGCTTCCGAACGGCTGCTGCAGCTCGCCGAAAACTTCCGCGGCAAGGAGAAGCAGACCAGGGAGCAGGACCTGGCCTGGCGCGAATGGCCGGTCGACAAGCGGCTCAGCCACGCGCTGGTGCACGGCATCACCGAATATATCGAGGCCGACACCGAGGACGCGCGCCAGACGGTCGCGCGGCCGCTCAACGTGATCGAGGGCCCCTTGATGGCCGGCATGAACATCGTCGGCGACCTCTTCGGCGACGGCAAGATGTTCCTGCCGCAGGTGGTGAAATCGGCCCGCGTCATGAAGCAGGCGGTGGCCTATCTGATGCCGTTCATGGAAGAGGAAAAGGCGCGCAACAAGGCCAACGGCATTGTCGGTGACGGTCGCAACTCCGCCGGCAAGATCGTGCTCGCCACCGTCAAGGGCGACGTCCACGACATCGGCAAGAACATCGTCGGCATCGTGCTGCAATGTAACAACTTCGAGGTCATCGATCTCGGCGTCATGGTGCCCGCGGCCAAGATCATCGAGACCGCTAGAAGCGAAGGCGCCGATATCATCGGGCTGTCCGGCCTGATCACGCCCTCGCTCGACGAGATGAGTTTTCTCGCCGGCGAGCTGGAGCGGCAGGGCATGACCGTGCCGCTCCTGATCGGCGGCGCCACCACCAGCCGGGTCCATACCGCGGTCAAGATCGACCCCAACTATCGCGGCGGCCCCGTGGTTCATGTCAACGACGCCAGCCGCGCCGTCGGCGTCGCCTCCTCGCTGCTGGCGCCAGACCGGAGCGAGGCCTATGCCGCCGAGGTGCGCGCCGAATACGCAAAGATCTCCGCGGCGCATTTCCGCGCCCAGGCCGACAAGAAGCGGCTGAAGCTCGGCACCGCCCGCGCCAACGCCGTCACCATCGACTTTGCAAAAACGCCGCCGAAGCAGCCGGCGTTCCTCGGCATCAAGACGTTCAGGGATTACGACCTCGCCGAACTCGCCGAATACATCGACTGGACGCCGTTCTTCCAGACCTGGGAACTGAGCGGGCGATATCCTGCGATTCTCGACGACGAGAAGGTCGGCGAAGTCGCGCGCTCGCTCTATGCCGACGCACGCAAGATGCTCGACCTCATCGTCAGGGAAAACTGGTTCAAGGCGCAGGCCACGATCGGCTTCTGGCCGGCCAATGCTGTCGGCGACGACATCGCGGTCTATGCCGAGGACAGCCGCACGCAGCAAATCGCCACCTTCCACACGCTGCGCCAGCAACTTGAAAAACGCGAGGGCCGCTTCAACGCCGCGCTGTCGGATTTCATCGCGCCAGTAGGCTCCGGTGTGGCGGATTACATCGGCGCCTTCGTGGTCACCGCGGGGATCGGCGAGGACATCATCGCCGACCGCTTTAAAAACGCCAATGACGACTACTCCTCGATCCTGTGCAAGGCGCTGGCCGATCGTCTAGCGGAGGCCTTTGCCGAGCGCATGCATGCGCGGGTGCGGCGGGAATTCTGGGGCTATGCGCCGGACGAGACGCTTGCGCCGGATCAACTGATCCTGGAACAGTACAAGGGTATCCGCCCCGCGCCCGGCTATCCCGCGCAGCCCGACCACACCGAGAAGGCGACGCTGTTTGCGCTGCTCGATGCCGAAAACACCGCAGGCGTAAAACTGACCGAGAGCTTTGCGATGTGGCCGGGTTCGTCGGTATCGGGGCTGTATTTCAGCAACCCCGAAAGTTTCTACTTTGGCGTCGGCAAGATCGAGCGCGACCAGGTGGAAGACTATGCCGCGCGCAAGGGCTGGAGCGTCGCCGAGGCCGAGCGCTGGCTGGCGCCGGTGTTGAACTATATCCCGGCGCAGGACCAGTCCGCGCAGGACCGCCGCGTCAAGGAAGCGATGCCGACCTTGGCCCCGGCTTCCGCCACCCCCGCCAACGATGTGGCCTCGGCGGAACTGATCTCGCATCCGCCAGGCTGCAACTGCGCGGTGCATCTGGCGTATCGCAAGAAGTCGGCAAGGGCGTAGACGCTCTCCCGTCGTCCTTCTCTTCGTCGTCCCGGCGAACGCCGGGACCCATAATCCCGGCCGTCTGTTGTTACGGAAGGCGTCGCACAGCAGCGCCTCTCCGAGGGGCCGCAGCGCCGTGATGAGCGCAATTGCGCTCATCACTGGGGTCCCGGGTCGCGCTTCGCTTGCCCGGGACGACAGACTATTGATTCGAATTTCAAACAGCTATTGAAGCCGTCATTGCGAGCGAAGCGAAGCAATCCATCGCGCAACGCAAAGGAAGAATGGATTGCTTCGTCGCGGAGCCTGTCATCGGGCCGGCCGAAAGGCCGGACCCGTTGGCTCCTCGCAATGACGGCTGCGTATGGCTTCTGGGCATGACTTCGCATTCTCGCGGCGTGTTTCGCCCGAGGTTTGGCCTGCTCGTTCCGCCCTCTTCAAACAGAGGGCGCGGGGATGCCGGGCGCCCGATGCGCCCGATAGCCGCGTGTGCAATGGATGCGGTAGATCGCAACACACGCGTTAGTCAGGTCACACCGGAAATCACCCGGCATTCCCCGCGCGATGGTTTACGGCTTATACCGCGCTCTCCCCGGTGATCGGCTTTCTTGCCACCGTCGCCGGCGGAAAAACTCCGCCGACTTGACGCCAGCACCGAGGCGTCGGGACCACACGATTTTGCCGTCCGCTTCAGTCAGGTTCGTCTCTCCTGACATCAGCGTCCATCGCATCCCGCCCCGCGGCCGTGACGATCGCGTGTCGCCCCTCATTCGGGACGGGACGGCGGGAGTTATAGACCTGATTTGGGTATTCGGAAAATCAGAATATTTTTGCAAGAGGGGCTGGACAGGTTTTGCTGATTTGCCCGTCGGGCGCGATCCCGAGCATCCCAGGCATGACGGATTTGTAACTGGCCGCCGGGGCCGAATCACCGGCTAGCTGCACAATTGGCCTGGGGAGCGAAGACCGTGTCGCGCCATCATATCCTGCCGCCGATCATCTACACGCCGGAGCCGCCGAAACCGAAGAAGACGGAGCGGCGCCGTGGCGTCGGCTACGCCAGCGGGACGGACGAGGCGGACGAAACCGGGGAGACCGGGGAAGCAAGCGAGGTCTTCACATCCGGCGGCCCGGCGCGGACCACCGCCCCGCTAAAGCAAAACCCGTTCGCGCCGGTCGAGGGCGCCGAGCGCCACATCCCTTCCACCACCGGCAAGCTCAGCGAGGACACGCTGAAGGAACTGCTGCTGGCGCAGGAACACGAGCAGGAAAGCACGCCTGCCGCCGGCGCCCCCACGCTGGGATGGAAGGAATAGTTCCGCAGGCTTGCCGCATCGAGGCTGATTGAAAATGCCGCCAATGAATGGGGGCTTTCCAGCCACAGGCGTCATGCCCGGCCTTGTGCCGGGCATCCACGTCTTAACTTTCCCGGCTAGCAAAGACGTGGATGGCCGGGACGATGCCCGGCCATGACGAAAGAGCGAGTCATCTTAAAGCAGTTAGAAAGGGCCTGAAAATGCTGGATGCATTTCAGTCGGGCTCTCGGGATGACGCCTGACCTGTTGAAACACAACAACCTCATGCTGAGGAACGAGCGACGCGAGCGTCTCGAAGCATGGGCGGCAAGCGACTCACCGATCAGACATCGTCCCTACGAGCTCACGTTGCCGCCTTGCAGATCTTCTCCGCAATCCATTGCTCGATTTCCGACGGCCCCACGATTCGCTTCGGCGACACCGGATTGAGCGTTCCCGCGCTGACTTCGGCGCCCTCGGCGATCCTGGCCGCAGCGAACTGCTTGGCGGCGCATTCGCTGGCGAAGGTCTGCGAGCGGCGGGAATAATGCACGGTCTTTTCCAGCACTGGGACGCGGGTCGAAACGTACCATGTCTTCGGATTTCTCTCGGTCACCAAAACGCTGCCATTCCCATCGATAACGGTCAGCTGTTTGTCGCGCCGTGTCGGCAACAGGTTCACAGGCCTATACGCGGGAGCCGGGACGATCAGGCGCCCGCCGCTCAATATCGAAGGAATCGCTGATATCGCCTGGTTCAGTGCGGCGCGACGATCGGCGCGTGCCATGGAACAATCGATCCGCAGAACCGTTGCCCCGCGACGGAACCGAAGTTGATCCTTGATCCAGACCTCGCCGGAGCTGCGCATTCAGCGGCGGCGTGGTCGAACCGAATTCTCGAAGCAAAATCATCGGGAGACTTCAAGATCGGGGAATGTCGGCCCATGCGTGTCTTGATTGTCGCTTTCTCGGTGCTCTTCATTCTCGTCGGCGCGGATGCGGCCAGGGCCGGCCTCAGCACGGCCGACCGCGAGCTTGCGGTATCCGTCGAACCGGTGACCTTCACCGATGAAATCGCCCAGGAATCCACCCAAGAATCCACCCAGATCACCGAAGATCAGATCGACCTCGACAAGGCCGGGCGCCGCGACGTGCAGCGCTGGCTGACCGGGCTCGGCTTCGTCACCAGGGCCAACGGCAAGTTCGACGACAAGACCCGCGCCGTCATCGCGCGCTGGCAGGACGCCCGCGGCTATCCCCGGACCGGCTTCCTCGACGCGACCCAGCATCAGGCGCTGATGTCCGAAAACGTCGCGGCGGCGCATGCCGATCTAGGCGGTAACAACGCCAGTGCCGATCATCCGGCACATCGCCGCGACGGCGCGCGCCACCGCCCTGGCGGCGTTGGCGGCCCGGTTGGCCTGATCGGCGGACTGGTGGGCGGATTGTTCGGACGTTAGGTGAAACCCCTGCTCAATCGCCGCTCGGCGGCGCCAGCGGCTGCATGATTTCCCGGAACGGCGGCAACGCCTCGCAAGCGGCGCAATGCGCCGCCAGCTCCGGATAGCGCGCGGCGGGAAACAGCGCCGGATGCGCCTCGCCGGCAAAACGCAGCACGCAGGCGACCGCGATGTCGGCGTGGCCGATGCGCTCGCCGAACCACCACGGCGTTTCCACGCCGGCCCGCGCCTGTTCCAGCACCTCCAGCACACCGCCGACCTGCGTCTCGCAGCGATCGACCCAGATCTTCGACGGCTCCTTGCGCAGCACACGCTCGTAAACCAGACTCACCGCCTTGTCGCCGAGCCCGGTCGCCAGCGCGCAGATTTTTAAAGCGCCCCGGCGCTGCGGCCCGCTGCGCGCGATCATCGCCCGTTCCGGCCCGACCAGCTCATCGAGATAATCCAGGATCGCCATACTCTCGATCAGCGCCTCGCCGTCATCCAGCACCAGGGTCGGCACCCGCCGCAGCGGATTATACGGGGCGATCTTGTCGCCCTCGCCAAAAGTCGACCATGGCCGGTGCTCGAAGTCGAGCCCATACAGCAGCATCGCAATCGCGACGCGGCGGACGAAGGGGGAGTCGTATTGGCCGATCAAGAACATGGGGGTGCGCCTTCTCTCGTCTCGTCATGGCCGGCATAGCCATCCGAAGCACGGCGTCGCTTCCGCTCGCCTATGACCCGGCCACCCACGTCTTTGTTTCAATACAAAGAAAGCAAGACGTGGATCACCGGGTCAAGCCCGGTGATGACGATGTGCTTGCCGTGCATCATCATCGCTGGCCGTCATGCCTCGTGCGAGCAAGCCCCTCACCCCTGCGCCGCTTCCCGTTCCATGTCGCGGCCGGAGAGGTCCTCGCCCTGCATATTGGCGTAGTCGCGCGCCATCTCGCGCATCAGGAATTTTGCCGGCACGTCGTGATAGACTCCGTGATCCCTGACATATTGCATGTAGGTCCGTCCCTCGCCGTCGAAGGGATGCAGCAGCGCGTCGCTGTGGCCGTCGAAATCCAGCGGCTGCACGCCGACCTTGGCGCACAGTGTGGCGTTGAAGGTCGGGGTGGCCTTGCGCCAGGCGCCGTCGACATGGACCTCGGTGTAGCCGTGCCAGGTGAAGATGTCCGTGCCCATGCTCTGACGCAGCTTCTCCGTCGTGAGGTGGTTGCGCACGTCGGCGAATCCGACACGGGCGGGAAGGCCGTGGACGCGGCAGACGGCGGCGTAGAGTGCGGCCTTGCCGACGCAATAGCCGGTGCCGGCCGCGAGCACGCTCGAGGCGCGGAAGGACTCAGGCGCGCGCATGTTGACGTAAGGGTTGTAGCGGATGCCGTCGCGCACCGCCTTGTAGAGCAGGCCGGCTTTATCGCGGTCGGAAGCGTCAGCCGCGACGGCGGCACGGGCGAAGTCACTGACAGCCGGATGATCGCTGTCGATATATTCGCCGGGATCGGTGTAGAGGCGGCGGAGCGTATCGGGGAGAAGGTCGGTCATGCCTGCAGTCTAGCAAGCCGCGTTGGCCTGGCAAATGCCGTGGCATTGCGATTCCATCGTGGCCGCGAATACTGGATCACCCGCTTTCGCGGGTGATGACGGCTGAGAGTGGGATGGCAGGTGGCGGAGAAACTCCCTACCCCTCCCCCTCGTCGCTCGCCAAAAGCCCCTTTACCGCGCGCGCCCAGCCCGCGAGTTTCCGCTCCCGTGTCGCCTGGCTCATGTTCGGCTTGAAGCGGTGTTCCAGCCGCCAGTTGTCGGCGAATTTTGCGGGCTCGGGATAGACGCCGGCCGACAGGCCGGCGAGATAGGCCGCACCCAGCGCCGTGGTTTCCTGGATCATCGGGCGGTCGACCGGTGCGTCCAGGAGATCGGCGAGGCGCTGCATGGTCCAGTCGGAGGCGGCCATGCCGCCGTCGACGCGCAGCACGAGGTTGGCGGCCTGGGCGTCCGGCCAGTCGGCACGCATCGCCG
>Ga0302202_10002593_pt1 | contig 20690 bp, 19 predicted proteins | sample II_Bog_N3_3_FD_194579 | JGI IMG/M metagenome (GOLD analysis project Ga0302202, IMG submission 194579) | Peat permafrost microbial communities from Stordalen Mire near Abisko, Sweden - II_Bog_N3_3 | ecosystem: Environmental > Terrestrial > Soil > Wetlands > Peat | place: Sweden: Abisko...
GCCGACGATGAGCTCGCAGGCGAAGAACGCGCCGGTGATCGGGGCTCCGAAAGCCGCCGCGATCGCGGCGGCCGCCCCGCAGCCGACGATCAGGCGCAGGTCGTTGCGCCTCAGGTTGAGGAACTGCCCGAGCAGCGACGCCGCGCCAGAACCGATCTGGGTATAGCCGGCCTCGAGCCCGACCGATGCGCCGCAGCCGTTCGAGATCAGCGTCTGGGTGCTGACCACCACGCTGTCGCGCAGCGAAAGCAGCCCGCCGCGCAGGGCATTCGCTTCGACCGGGTCGACCGCGCTGGCGATCTTCATGCGGCGGCGCGACCACTCCATCAGGCCGAGCGAAAGACCGCCAAGCGTCGGCGCGATCAGCGCCACCCACGGGTTGACGTAGGCATTGGCGCTCAAACGAACGTCTATCGGGATGCCGTAGATGAAAACATGCGCGATCTGGGCCACTTCGCTCATCAGCGTCACGTTGGCGCCGGTCACGGCGCCGATCACCAGGGCAAGCGGAATCAGGTAGAACTCGTTGCTGCGAAGTAGCGCCCGTACACGCGTCAGGGCACGGCTCGAGCCGCTGCGATCGATGACGTGTTTGAACTTCGCCCGCATGGCTCGATTCGGCCCTTCGTTAGTTCAACGCTGCCCGCGACGACAACCGCCAACCCGCCCGGCGCATTAGCCTCAACAGCGGCCACCGACGCAAGGCTTGCCGGAATGCTGCCCCGCTTCGCGCGCGCCCGCCCTCCAGTTTTGAGCCGGCATCCGCGATAGCGGGACACTGTCGAAAGGGGGGACAATCTGTCGCCTGGCCGCCCCGGCGAGCCGACGGGTCCGGCTGTTGCCGGCCCGATGGCAGGCTCAGGGGCGACCGAGGGCCCTACTCCACGCCGCGTCCGAACTTGTTGGACTTTGGCAGGCCATGCGCGAGACGGCCAGCGTCGGCGCGGTTGCCGCGCCAGTCCGTCAGTTCCTTGAAGCTCAGGCTCTGTTCGCGCCCGGCGGAGTCCTTCCAGGTCAACCCGGCCTTGGCCTCGAAGGTGGCGACGTCGGACAGCGCGGCGCTGGTGTATTTCTGCAGCCGCACGCCGCGGCCGCGCACCATTTCCGGCACCTGATCGATCGGGAAGACCACCATCTTGTGGTTGGTGCCGATCACCGCGACATGGCCGCCGGTGACGGTGGTGAGCGCCCGGGCCTCGTTCGGCATCTCCACGTTCAGGATCTGCTTGCCCTTGCGGGTATTGCCGACGCAGTCGTCCTCGTTGACGACAAAACCCTGGCCATCATGGCTGGCGACCAGGAATTTGCGACCGCCCTTGTTGACGAACAGCGAGACGATGGCGGTCTCCTGCTCCATGTCGATGAACATCCGGATCGGTTCGCCATGGCCGCGGCCACCCGGCAGCTTGGCGACATCGAGCGAATAGAATCGTCCATTGGTCGCGAACAGCAGCAGCTTTGATGTCGTCTCGGCGAAGAACGCCTGATCGAGCTTGTCGTCGGTCTTGAAGGTCAGGCTGGAGAGATCGGCGACATGACCTTTCAGGGTGCGCACCCAGCCCTTTTCGGAAACCACCACCGTGACCGGCTCGCGCTCGACGAACGCTTCCTCGATCGCGGCCAGATCATGCTCGGGCGCGTCGGCGAACTGGGTACGCCGCTTGCCGAGCGGCGTCTTCGGCCCGAAGATGTCGCGGACTTTCCGCACCTGCTCGCCGACCTTGGACCACTGCTCGGCCTCGGAACCCAGCAATCCCTTGATGCCTTTCAACTCGGCGCGGAGATTCTTGTCCTCGGTGCGGATCTCGAATTCCTCGAGCTTGCGCAAGCTGCGCAGGCGCATGTTGAGGATGGCCTCGGCCTGGACCTCCGTCAGCTTGAACGCCTTTATCAATGCCGGCTTCGGCTCATCCTCGGTGCGGATGATTTTTATCACTTTGTCGATGTTCAGATACGCGATCAGGAAACCGCCGAGCACTTCGAGCCGGTGCTCGATCTGCTCCTTGCGGTAGTTGGAGCGGCGCTGCAGCACGTCGCGCAGATGGTCGAGCCACTCGCGCAGGCACTCCGCCAGACCCAGCACCTTCGGGATTCGGCCCTTCACCAGCACGTTGAGGTTCAGCGGAATCCGGCTTTCCAGTTCGGTCAGCCGGAACAGCGATTCCATCAATAGTTCAGGATCCACCGCGCGCGACTTCGGCTCGATCACGAGACGGATATCCTCGGCGGACTCGTCGCGGACGTCGGCGACCAGCGGCAGCTTCTTCAGTTCGAGAAGCTCGGCGATCTTCTCGACCAGCCGCGACTTCTGCACCAGCCACGGGATCTCGGTGATGACGATCACCCAGGTGCCGCGCGCGCCCTCTTCCTGGACCCATTTGGCGCGGGTGCGGAACGCGCCGCGCCCGGTCATATAAGCTTCGGCGATGCTTTCCTTGGAATCGACGATGATGCCGCCGGTCGGGAAGTCCGGACCCTTGACCCATTTCAGCAGCGTCTTGGATTTCGCGTCGGGCTTGTCGATCAGGTGCAGTGCGGCGTCGCAAAGTTCGGCGGCGTTGTGCGGCGGGATCGAGGTCGCCATGCCGACCGCGATGCCCTGCGCGCCGTTGGCGAGCAGGTTCGGGAAGCCGCCGGGCAGCACGGTCGGCTCCTTCGTCGTACCGTCGTAGTTGGGTCGGAACTCGACGCCGTCCTCGTCGATGCCCTCCAGCAGCAGCCGCGCGACCTCGGTCATGCGCGCTTCGGTATAGCGGTAGGCGGCCGCGTTATCGCCGTCGATATTGCCAAAATTGCCCTGGCCGTCGACCAGCGGATAGCGCGAGGAGAAATCCTGCGCCAGCCGCACCAGTGCGTCGTAGATCGACTGATCGCCATGCGGATGAAACGAGCCCATCACGTCGCCGACGATCTTGGCGGATTTTTTGGGAATCGTGCCGGGATCGAGCCGCAATAGCCGCATGCCGTAGAGGATGCGGCGATGCACCGGCTTCAGGCCGTCGCGGGCGTCCGGCAGCGCGCGGTGCATGATGGTCGAGAGCGCGTAAGCGAGATAGCGCTCTTCCAGCGCGTCACGCAGCATCACCTCGTGGATTTCAGCCGGATCTTCCGGCGGAACGATTCTCTTACCCATTAGTCGAGCGCTTTCAGTGGTTTCCCGAGGGGTTTTGAGGGTTGACCAGAGGCGTTTCCCGACGAATCGGGACACCTCAGCGGCGACTCAGCCGCCAATCCGCGCCTGCTTATAGCTAAAATCGCGCTCCTGCGAAGGCTCCACGCCTGCCTGATGCATGCTGAAATGCGAAAAGCCCCGTGTCTTCCACGGGGCTCTTGCAAAACTCGGCGTGCCGGATGGTTCGGTCGGGCGCGATCGCCGTTAGTTCATTTGCTGAGCGGTCTGTTGCGCCGTCAGGATCGGCGCGCCCTTGAGGCAGCGCCGGGCCGCTTCGATTTCGGCTTCGCTCGCGCCCTGGCTGCGGGCCCAGGATTCGGCCGCCGACGCGCTGTACTTGGCGACGTAATAGCGCACAACCGTGCAGGAAGCGCGATGAAACACACCGCCCTGCTCACCGGCGGAGGCTGCGGGTGCCACGCCCAGAAAAATCGCTAGGACAAAAAACCAACGTAACCCCATCCCGGGTCGATCCTTCTGACATTTGAGGGAGAGAGCGCTTGGGCTCAGGAATGCTGCATCGCACGCTGAGCTATGCGGAGCAACCCACGCCTCTGCCGCCGAGCTATGCAAAGCGCGCCGCGTTAAGGTTTATACCAATGATCTCAATGGGTTTTCGGCCAATACAGCGACTTTAATCGATCCAATTCACCCGGCGGCATCAGGGAACCGTGACCCTCGCCCGGTGCCTGATCACCGCATTGATAAAACCGTCGCGGGCGTCGGAATGGCCCTGGCCGCGCGGCTCCAGCACGTGGCGCAGCAGGAACATTCCGGTCAGCGCAAAACCGTCCTGCAGGTCCTGGTCCGACCAGCCGTTCGGACCGCTCTCACCGTGGCGCAGGAACGCCGGCAGCCGCAACAGCCGGTCACGCCAGGGATCGCCGGCCGCGCGCGACACCGCGCCGCCGGATTTCGGCGATACGTAGATCAGCTCGGTGGTTGACCCGGTCGCCGCGCAGGTCTCCAGGTCGAGCCCGAAGCCCAATTCGGCCAGCATCGCGAGCTCGAATTTGATCAGATGCGCGGCCGCCTCGCTGATGTCGTCGAAATCCTCCAGGGTGCGTTCCAGCATGTCGTAGATGTCTTCATGCGGATCGCGTTCCGGCAGCAGCCGCGCCAGCGAGGCCAGATGGGTCACGCCATAGACCGCGTGCGACGACGCCAGCACGCTCGCCGCGCGCAGCCGCGTGCCCTCGATCTGATAATAGCCGAGGTGCTCGTCGAGCCGCGCCCGCCACACCGCGGTGACGCTGTTGCCGGGCTGCAGCATCGGCCGCATCCGCTTGCCCGCCCCGCCCCGCACCAGGCCGAGATGCCGGCCATGGCCGCGCGTCAGCAGTTCGACGATGGCCGAGGATTCGCCATGCCGCCGTACCCCCAGCACGATGCCTTCGTCGGTCCATTCCATGGGGTGAAGTGTATAGGATTCCGGCGCGAGGCGCAGCCAACTCCCACCACCGTCATTCCGGGATGCGCCGCTTGGCGCAGACCCGGAATCTCGAGATTCCGGGTTCGATGCTTCGCATCGCCCCGGAATGACGTAACCTTGCTACGCGTTGAACCAGCCCTTGGCGTCGCCGGTGACGGAAAAGTACAGGCCGGCCGTGGTCAGGGCGCAGGACACGATCTCGATGGCGCTGTCGACTTGCAGCCCGCTCTCGCCGATCACCTGCACCAGCGAGATCGCGGAAAGCACCAAAGCCGCCGCAAGCACCCAGCGCGGCCAGTTCTTGCGCCGCTGGGCGGCGAGCCAGACGAAGAACACCAGGAGCAGGATCATGGCGCCGTCCGCCACGGTTCCGAACATGATCACCTGTTCCGTCAGTTCCGCGCTCGGCGTGCGGTCCTGGAACGCGACCGACAGCGCATCCAGGGTCAGCGACAGATACAGCAGCACTTCAAACCACAAAACGTTTTTGGGTACGTTCATCGCTATGCCGGCCAAGCCTTTTTATTCTCTGGGAAACTCAAGTCCCATTTCGCGGTAGCGGTCGGGATCGTCGCCCCAGTTTTCGCGCACCTTGACGAACAGAAACAGATGCACTGGCACGCCGACGATCTCGGCGATTTCCTTGCGCGAGTCCGCGCCGATCGACTTGATGGTGGCGCCGCCCTTGCCCAGCACGATCTTGCGCTGGCTCTCCCGCTCGACGAAGATGGTCTGCTCGATGCGGATCGATTTGTCCTTGCGCTCGGTCCAGCTGTCGGTCTCGACGGTGGACTGATACGGCAATTCCTGGTGCAACTGACGAAAGATCTTTTCCCGGGTGATCTCGGCCGCCAGATGCCGCATCGGCGCGTCCGACATCTGGTCCTCGGGATAGTGGAACGGCCCCGGCGGCACCATCGCGGCCAGCGTCCGCCTGAGGTCGTCGACGCCGTCGCCGGTCATCGCCGATACCATGAAGGTCTGGGCAAAACCGAGCCGGTCGTTGGCGGCCTTGGCCAGCGCCAGCAGTTTTTCGCGCGGCACCAGATCGATCTTGTTCAATACCAGGATCTTCTCGTGCCTGACGGTGGCGAGCTTCGTCAGAATGGCGTCGGCTTCCTCGTCGATCCCGGCCTTGGCGTCGAGCAGCACGCAGACGAGATCGGCGTCGTGCGCCCCGCTCCAGGCGGTCGACACCATGGCGCGGTCCAGCCGGCGCTTGGGCAGGAAGATTCCGGGCGTGTCGACCAGGATGATCTGGGCGTTGTTCTCGATCACGATGCCGCGGATCAGCGCCCGCGTGGTCTGCACCTTGCGCGAGACGATCGTCACCTTGGAACCGACCAGCGCGTTGACCAGCGTGGACTTGCCGACATTGGGCGCGCCGATCAGCGCCACGAAGCCGCAGCGCGTGGCGGCCGGCGCGGTTTCGCCCGAGATGTTATCCGTCATTGCTGCCGCCGCCTACGCCTTCACGTTCGATCATCACCGATGCGGCGACCTTCTCGGCCGCGCGCTTGCTGCCGCCGATGCCTTCGGCCGGTTCCAGTCCCGGCAGATCCACCGCGACCCGGAACTGCGGGTCGTGGTGCGGCCCGGTCCGCTCGATCTCGCGGTAGACCGGGGTCGGCAGTCCCTTGCCCTGCGCCCATTCCTGCAGCACCGTCTTGGGATCGCGCAGCGGCCGCCGCGGCTTGCGCATCCGCTCGGTCCAGTTGCGCTCGACGAACTGCGCCGCGGCCGCATAGCCGCCGTCGAGATAGATCGCGCCGATCACCGCCTCGCAGATGTCGCCGAGCACCGATTTGCGCAGGCGCGCGCCGGCGCCCGCGCCGACCGCGCCGAGCTTGATGTCATCGAGCAGCCCGAGCGATTTCGCCACATCGGCGCAGCTTTCCTTGCGCACCAGATCGGCAAGACGCTTGGACAGTTCGCCCTCGTCGGCGTTCGGAAAGGCGCGATACAGCATGTCGGAGACGATCAGCCCGAGCACGTGATCGCCGAGGAATTCGAGACGCTGGTAACTGTCGCCGCGCTTGCGCGCCGACTTCAGCGCGGAAACGTGGGTGAAGGCGGTGGTCAACAGGTCGGCATCGGCGAATTTGTGCCCGATCCGCGCCTCGATCGCCGCGGTGGCGGCCTTGGCGCTGATCTTCCTGGGCTTCTTCTTCGCCGCCGCGGGCGCATCGGTGGCGTCAGGCGGAGGACTTGCTTCGCCTGAAGGCGCGGTCTGGATATCCGGCGTTTCGTCGTTCATCGCACGATATTGAATATGCGATTCCAGCGCACCGCGGTGGGCCAGCGCCAGAACATCCATGCGTGCTCGCCCTCGGCAATGGAAAAGAAGATCATCTGGGCCCGGCCGACGATGTTCTCGAACGGCACATAGCCGACCGCCGACAGCACCCGGCTGTCGGTCGAGTTGTCGCGGTTGTCGCCCATCATGAAGAAGTGGCCTTGCGGCACGGTGTAGACGTTGGTGTTGTCGTAGAAACCGTTGTCGACGCAATCCAGCGATTCATAGCTGACGCCGTTCGGCAGCGTTTCCTTCCAGCGCTTGACCCGCGCGGTGGCGTCCGACCCGCAGGGGTCCTCGCCGATGAAGTCGCTGAGCCGCTCGCGCTTGACCGGCACGTCGTTGATGTAGAGCAGACCCTCCTTCATCTGGATCTGGTCGCCGGGCAGGCCGATCACGCGCTTGATGTAGTCGGTGGTGTCGTCCTTGGGCAGGCGGAACACGACGACGTCGCCTCGCGACGGCTCGGAGCCGAAGATGCGCCCCGAGAACAGCGGCGGCGACAGCGGGATCGAATAGTGGCTGTAGCCGTAGGAATATTTCGAAACGAAGAGATAGTCGCCGACCAGGAGGGTCGCCTTCATCGAGCCCGACGGAATGTTGAAGGGCTGGAACAGGAAGGTGCGGATCACCAACGCAATCAGCAGAGCATGAATGACGACGCGGACGGTTTCGCCCAAGCCGCTTTCGGATTTCGTCCCGGATGTCACGCTCATCGCTTTCCCAATTCCCCGCTGCGGTTGGCCGCGCGGCAGCAGAGCATTTTCCTCACCCGGAAAGCCATTCGCTCCGCGTCAAGAAAGTGGTCCTGTTTCTGATAGTGAGAGCCAATTCCGGCGCCAACCGGAGATTCGCTCCTGCCTCGATGCAACCAGCGGCGTTTTAGACCGTTGTTCGCAGCCGCGCAATCAACGGCGGCATTAAAACTTCCTAATCCATTGAAAAATATCGGATTTTTAGTTTTGTCGCCGCCCGCCGGCCGATCCGCCGCCGCGCTTCAGGATTTGCCCGGAGGGACCGCCGAAATTATGACGAAGGCCTGCGCCAGCGGCCAGTCATCGGTAATACTGAGGTCGATCCGTGCCTGGTACCCCTCCGGCGTCAGGGCCTGCAGCCGGGCCAGCGCCCCGCCCGTCAGTTGCATGGTCGGACGCCCCCCCGGCAGGTTCACCACCCCCATGTCGCGCCACCAGACGCCCTGCCTGATTCCGGTGCCGAGCGCCTTGGAACAGGCCTCCTTGGCGGCGAACCGCTTGGCATAGGTCGCCACCACCATGTTCTCGTTCTTGGCCCGGCGCGCGGCCCTGGCGCGCTCGGCCTCGGTGAAGATGCGGTCGAGGAAGCGCTCGCCGTGGCGCTCGATCACCTTGGCGACGCGGCGGATATCGATCAGGTCGGAGCCGATGCCGATGATCATGCTTTGCCCGAAGTATTCTGGCTCGAAATATTCTGGCCGGCGGGCTTCAAGCTTGCCTGATTCGCCCCGGCGATGTTGCTCCGGCCACGATCCATCGCCGCCCGCATCCGTCGAACCGTCTCGGCAAGGCCGACGAACACCGCCTCCCCGATCATGCAATAGCCGATGTTGAGTTCGGCGATCTCGGGCAGGCCCGCGATCCGCTCGGCGGTCCCGTAATCGAGGCCATGGCCGGCATGGATCTCGAGGCCGACCGAGCGCGCCAGCGCCACGCCGGCGACGATACGCTGCCATTCCGCCTCCGCCTTGGCCCCGTGTCCGTCGACCACCGCATCGCACCATGCGCCGGTGTGGATCTCGATCACGGGCGCGCGCAAGCTCGCCGCCATCTCGATCTGCCGCGGATCGGCGGATATGAACAGCGATACCCGCACGCCGGCGTCGTTCAATCGGGCGATGAAGGGCTGCAGCGTAGTATGCTGGCCGACCACGTCGAGGCCACCCTCGGTGGTGAGTTCCTCGCGGCGCTCCGGCACCAGGCATACCGCATGCGGCTTGGTCATCAGCGCGATGCGCAGCATGTCCTCGGTGGCCGCCATCTCGAAATTCAGCGGCTTGGAAATCTCGGCCCTCAGCCGCGCCATGTCGTCGTCGCGGATGTGGCGGCGGTCCTCGCGCAGATGCGCGGTGATGCCGTCGGCGCCGGCCTCGATCGCCAGCAGCGCCGCGCGCACCGGATCGGGATTGCGCCCGGCCCGCGCGTTGCGAAGGGTGGCGACGTGATCGACATTGACTCCGAGGCGCAGCGGAGGAGCTTTCGGCATAGCGGACTCACAGACCAATTCAGGGCGCGGCCGGGATAACCGGGATGTCATGCACGGGTCGACCCGCGTATCCATCTTTGTGAGAAGAATGGATTGCCGGGTCAAGCCCGGCAATGACGAGCCGGCTATCCGTTGACGCGTTCGACCCGGGCGACCACGGCCTTGGCGCGCAACTGGGCGATAATAGCGCTGAGATGCTTGAGGTCATAGACCTCCAGATCGATGGTCAGCTCGGTGAAATCGGGCGAGCGCCGGTGCATGCTGATATTGTCGATATTGCCGTCATGTTCGGCGATCACGGTGGCGACCTGGGCGAGGCTGCCGGGCTCGTTGACGTTGTCGACCACGATTCGCGCCGGAAACCGCTGCGGCGTCGATTCGTCGACGTCCCAGCGCACGTCGAGCCAGCGCTCCGGCTCCTCCTCGAAATCCTTCAGCGCCGGCGACTGGATCGGGTAGATCGTGATGCCCTCGCCCGGCGTCACGATGCCGACGATGCGGTCGCCCGGCACCGCGCCACCGTTCGGCGCGAATTTGACCGGCAGATCGGAATTGATGCCGCGCACCGGGATCGCCGACGGGCTGCGGGAGGGATCGGGCGGCGATTTCAGCTTCAGCTTGACCGCAAGGCTCTTCTTGCTCTCGCCAAAGCGCGCAACCCGTTCTTCCTTGTAATCGGGATACATCGCGCGCGCGACGTCGGAGGCCTTCATCTCGCTGCGTCCGACCGCCGCCATGACATCGTCGATCGAGGCGCGCGCCAGCCGCGGCAGCGCGCCCTTCAGCTTGTCGTCGGCATATTCGATCTTGGCGCGCACGAACAGCCGCTCGACGATGCGGCGGCCGAGGCCGGCATACTGATCGCGCACCGCGGTGCGGGTGGCGCGCCGGATCGCCGCCCGCGCCTTGCCGGTCACCGCCAGCGACTCCCACGCCGACGGCGGCGCGGACTGGGCTTCGGAGGTCAGGACCTCGACCTCGTCGCCGTTCTGCAGTTCCGAGGACAATGGCGCGAACTTGCCGTTGATCTTGCAGCCCACCGCGCTGTTGCCGACGTCGGTATGCACGGCGTAGGCGAAGTCGATGACGTTGGCCTGGCGCGGCAGCGCGATCAGCTTGCCCTTCGGCGTGAAGCAGAACACCTGATCGTGGAACAGCTCCAGCTTGGTATGTTCCAGAAACTCTTCCGGATTGGCGCTTTCCGACAGGATCGCGATGGTGTGCCGCAACCAGGCGAAGGCGTTGGATTCGCGCTTCAGAAGCTCGGTCGGCGAACCCACGCCGTCCTTGTAGAAGGCGTGCGCGGCGATGCCGAATTCGGCGATCTGGTCCATCTCCTCGGTCCGGATCTGCAATTCGACGCGCTGGTTGCCGGGGCCGATCACGGTGGTGTGGATCGAGCGGTAATCGTTCTGCTTCGGCGTCGAGATGTAATCCTTGAACCGGCCGGGCACCACCGGCCAGGTGGTGTGGACGACGCCGAGCGCGCGGTAGCAGGATTCGACGTCGTTCATCACCACCCGGAAACCGAAAATATCGGACAATTGCTCGAAGCCGACCGACTTGCGCTCCATCTTGGTCCAGATCGAGAACGGCCGCTTGCGCCGGCCGGAGACTCGCGCGGTAAGACCGTTCTTCTGCAGGTTCTTGGTGAGCTGGCTTTCGATTTCGCCGATCAGGTTGCGGTTGCGCTCCTCCAGCGAATCCAGCCGCTGCATCACCACCGCATAGGCTTCCGGGTCGAGCATGCGGAACGCCAGTTCCTCCAGCTCTTCACGCATTTCCTGCATGCCCATGCGCCCCGCCAGCGGCGCATAGATGTCGAGCGTCTCCTCGGCGATCCGGTGGCGCGATGCCGGCGGCACGAATTCCAGCGTGCGCATGTTGTGCAGGCGGTCGGCGAGCTTGACCAGGAGCACGCGGACGTCGTCGGCGATCGCCAGCAACAGCTTGCGCAGGTTCTCGGCCTGCTTGGCTTCGCGGGACACCAGTTCCAGCCGCTTCAGCTTGGTCAGGCCCTCCACCAGCGCGCCGATCTCGGGCCCGAAGATGTGGTCGATCTCGGCGCGGGTCGCCTCGGTATCCTCGATGGTGTCGTGCAGCAGCGCCGCGACGATGGTGGCGTCGTCGAGCTTGAGATCGGTGAGGATCGCGGCGACCTCGAGCGGATGCGAGAAATAGGGGTCGCCGGAGGCGCGGGTCTGCGAGCCGTGCGCCTTCATGGCATAGACATAGGCGCGGTTCAGCAGGTCTTCATTGGTATCCGGATTATAGGACCTGACGCGTTCGACCAGATCGTATTGCCGCATCATCCGCGACCGCGGCTTGGCCGTCTTCGCCGGCACAGGCACAGCGGCAGGCACCACCGCGACCGAATCGGTCCCGGCCTGCATCTGGGATGGGTTGCGGCGCCAATACGCCATCGATGACCACTGCCTTTACACCGGGGCCCCGAAGCGGCCCGTTTCAGATTACCTAGTGCGCCCGCGCGTTCGCACCCTTATGGGCCCCGAAAACGCTCGATTTTGGACACCCGGACACGGCCTGGTCCCGGCCGGCAGCCCCTGGTGGGGCCAACGCCGGCGGGAATCCGTCCGCGCCCGGGACGACCCATGGTAACCACGAAAACACCAATAAAAGCAAAGGCCCGGATCGAAGTCCGGGCCTTTGGAAAATCGGGCGGCTATTTGCAACCCTCGGACTGCAAGCGGCTCGTCTGCTACTCGTCTTCTTCGGGCTGCTCTTCCGGCGGAGCCAGACCCTCGAGGCCCTTCAGCAGCTCTTCCTCGGTCATGCGCTCGACGGCGACCTCGGTATCATCGGCATCGACGCTGGCGCCGGCCGATCCGATCAGCGGCACCGTATCCGGCTCCGGCTCGTCGACTTCGACGAATTTCTGCAGCGAATGGACCAGCTCCTCGCGCAAATCCTCGGGGGAAATGGTCGAATCGGCGATTTCGCGCAGTGAAACCACCGGGTTTTTGTCGTTGTCACGGTCGACCGTGAGCTGGGAGCCGGACGAGATCATGCGGGCGCGGTGGGCGGCCAGCAGGACCAGGTCGAACCGGTTGTCGACCTTGTCAATGCAATCTTCTACGGTGACGCGCGCCATCGACTGTCGCTCCGTTAAATGAGACGAATATGTTGATTATTCCGCGTAGTTATAGGGACTGGCACCCTTTCGCAAGACCAATTTGTGATTTGCCTTCCTATTAGGCTCTGGTAACTCCTTTTTCAGGGCCAGAAGGCCGCATGTCCCGGGACACGCCAAAGCCGTCCAGGACATGAATTCGCTCCATTGAAACGTATTGTAACCTCAAACCATTGGCATTTTCGCCCTTGCCATACCAGATTTGCGGTGGGTTTTGGCGGGGGCCATTCACAGACTGTTAGGCAACTAGTGCTGGAAATGCGCGGTCCGTTGCAACTGCGCCAAGAACGCTAACAACAACAAACAACGCGAGAAACTGAATGTCATCTTCCACTACCGACAAGATTGCCCTCTTTATCGACGGCGCCAACCTTTATGCGACCGCCAAGACACTCGGTTTCGACATCGACTACAAGCGCTTGCTGAAGGAGTTCCAGAGCCGAGGAACCCTGTTGCGCGCGTTCTACTACACCGCAATCATCGAAGATCAGGAATACTCGTCGATCCGTCCCCTGATCGACTGGCTCGACTACAACGGCTACACCGTCGTCACCAAGGCGACCAAGGAATTCATCGACGCCAGCGGCCGCCGCAAGGTGAAGGGCAACATGGACATCGAACTCGCGGTCGATGCGATGGAGCTCGCCGAGCACGTCGATCAGATCGTGCTGTTTTCCGGCGATGGCGATTTCCGCTCGCTGGTCGAAGCGGTGCAGCGCCGGGGGGTGCGGGTGACCGTGGTCTCGACGATTTCGAGCCAGCCGCCGATGATCGCCGACGAGTTGCGGCGCCAGGCCGACGTCTTCACCGATCTGGTGGAACTGCAATCCAAGCTCGGCCGCGATCCGTCCGAGCGTCCGGCCCCGCGCGAGCCGCGTCACCACGCGCCGCAATTCCTGCAGCGCGCCACCACGATGGCGCCGAGGGCCGATGACGACGACTTCGAGGACTAAGAAGAATGCGGTGGCCAGCCCGCCGCCGCCCGCCCTGCTCGCCACCGCCCCCGACCGCAATTGCCCGCTCTGCCCGAGGCTCATGGCATTCCGCGAGGATGCCCGTGCGCGCCAGCCGGACTGGTTCAATGCACCGGTGCCGTCGTTCGGCGATGCCGATGCCCGTCTTCTGATCGTCGGCCTCGCCCCGGGGCTGCAGGGCGCCAACCGTACCGGGCGTCCCTTTACCGGCGATTTCGCCGGCGACCTGCTCTATGCGACGCTGATCGAATACGGCTTTGCCAGGGGCGTCTATCAGGCCCGCCCCGACGACGGGCTGACGCTGGTCGACTGCCGGATCAGCAATGCGGTGCGCTGCGTACCGCCGCAGAACAAGCCGCTGCCGGTGGAAATCAACGCCTGCCGGCAATTCCTCATCGCGACGCTGTCGGCGATGCCGAAACTGCGCGCGATCGTGGCGCTGGGCCGGGTGGCGCACGAATCGACACTGAAGGCGCTCGGCCTGCGCAGCGCCGCGGCGCCGTTCGCCCATGGCGCCATCCATCCGGCCGGCGCGTTGAAGCTTTACGACAGCTATCACTGCTCGCGCTACAACACCAATACGCGGGTGCTGACGCCGGACATGTTCCGCAGCGTATTCGCGAAGGTGCGGGCGGATCTGCACGAATAGTCCGCGACCCGCCACGGGCCATGTTCCGGGGCGCGGCGCCCGGCGCCGAAGCAACCAAGCCGAACTTATCCGAACCTACTTCGCCAGATACGGGCAGCCCCCCTCGGCCATCGGCTGGAACGCCTCGTCGCCAGGCACCGTCGCGAGATATTCGTACAGGTCCCACTTCTGCTTCGACTCCTCCGGCTTCTTGATGCGCATGAGATACATGTCGTGAACCATGCGGCCATCCTCGCGCACCTTGCCGCCATGGGCGAAGAAGTCGTCGACGGGCGTCTTGCGCATCTGCGCGATCACCGTCTCGGGATCGGTCGAGCCGGTCGCGGCGACCGCCTTGAAATAGTGGCGAAGCGATGAATTGACGCCGGCCTGATAGGCCGTCGGCATGGCGCCGTGCCGCTTGAAGAACGCGTTGCCGAACTCGCGGGTCTCCGGCGTGCGGTCCCAATAGAAGGAATCCGTGAACAGCAGGTCATGCGCATGCGACAGGCCGAGCGCCGGCACGTCGGTCAGCGTCACCTGCAGCGCCACGATCTGCATGCTCTGGCGGATATTGAATTCGTCGGCCTGCCCGACCGCGTTGCGGAAATCCGCACCGGCGTTGGCGAGCGCGAGAATCCTGGCGCCCGACGCCTGTGCCTGCAGCAGGAACGACGAGAAATCAGCGGTGCTGAAGGGGTGATGAACCGCGCCGAGCACCTTGCCGCCCGATGCGACGACGGCCCCGGTCGCGTCGCGTTCGAGCGCCTGTCCGAAGGCATAATCGGCGGTGAGAAAGAACCACGGCGTGCCGCCACGCGCGACCACTGCCTTCGCCGTCGCGTTGGAGGAGGCATAGGTGTCGTAGGTCCATTGCACGCTGGTCGCAGAGCATTGCTTGCCGGTCAGGTCGGACGAGCCGGAGCCGGAAATCAGAAACAGCTTCTTGCGCTCCCGCGTCAGATTCTGCACCGCCAGCGCCACGGATGAATTGACCCCCTCGGCGACGACGTCGACCCCCTTGTTGTCGATCCAGTCGCGCACGATCGCGGTGGCGACGTCGGGCTTGTTCTGGTGATCGGCGAAAATGATCTCGATCCGGCGGCCCGAGACCGTTCCACCGATCTCTTCCGCCGCCATCTGGGCGGCGATGACGGAGCCCGGACCGTTGCCGTCGGCATATTGTCCGCTCATGTCGGTGATGATGCCGACCCGCAGCACGCCGTCTTCGGCGTGCGCCGCAGCCGAGGCGCCCAATGCCAGCAGGCCTGCTGCCATTGCAATGATATTGCGAAAGATCACGCGCTTGCTCCCTGCAATGGCCCCAGGGAGGCCTTTATGCCCGGCACCCCTCTGGATGCCTTCCGGAGCAAGCTTTGCCGCCTTCACGCTGGTCTAGCAATGGTCCGATTGGCATTCAGCCATGCCAAAACATCACCGGCGTTTCGATCGGGAGGAAACACCGGATAGAACACGTGGCTGATGCGCCCGCCGTCGACAATCAGCGCCAACCGCTTCATCAACGTCAATCCGGCGACTTCAATGGTCGGCAGGTCCAACGCGCGGGTGAGTTCCAGCTTTTCGTCCGACAACACCGGGAAAGGCAGGTGCAGCCGCACGGCCATCTCGGCCTGGTAGGCGTTGCTCTGCGTCGACAGGCCGAAGACGTGCGCGGCGCCGGCGGCCTTGAGCTCCGCATGGAGATCGCGGAACGCGCAGGTTTGCGGCGTGCAGCCGCGCGCGCCCGGAATCATGTCCCAGTCGTCGACCAGCGAGATCTTGCCGGGCTCGCCGGTGCGGGGATAGGCGAATACCACGCTGCGCCCTGGCAGCGCGGACAGCGCCACCGACGTGTCGTCGGTCGCCATCAGGCTGACCGGCGGGATGGTCATGCCCACAAGATGCCTGGCCGCGCCGTCGTCGGTCGGGGCCGGGATCTTGCTCCAGTCGACTTCGAGCAGGTTCTTCTGGTTCATCGCGTCATCGTCCTTCGTAGGATGGGTTGAGCGAAGCGATACCTATCAACGGCTGTTTGATGGGTTTCACTGCGTTCAACCCATCCTACAATGCTCGAGAAAATTACCCCCGCGCCCGCAGCAGGCGGCCCTTCTCCCGGCTCCAGTCGCGCTTTTTCTCGCTGTCGCGCTTGTCGTGCAGCTTCTTGCCCTTGGCAACCGCCAGCAACAGCTTAACGCGGCCGCGCTCGTTGAAATAGAGTTTCAGCGGGATCAGCGTCATGCCCTCGCGCTCGACCGCGCCCATCAGCTTGTTGATCTGCTTTCGGTGCAGCAACAGCTTGCGCGGCCGTTTCGGCTCATGATTGAAGCGGTTGGCCTGCAGGTATTCCGGAACGTTGGCGTTGATCAGCCAGACCTCGCCGTCCTTGGTATCGGCATAGGACTCCGCGATGGTGCTCTTGCCGTTGCGGATCGACTTCACCTCGGTGCCGGTCAGCGCGATGCCCGCTTCGAGCGTATCCTCGATCGCGTAATTGAACCGGGCCTTGCGGTTCTCGGCGACGACCTTGATCGCGCGCTCGTTCTTGTCCGCCATGATAAAGCTGTCTCAGGAAAAAAAGAGCGTTACCACTCCGGCGACGCGCATGCACGTCAAGTCTTTTTGAGCAGGTCGCGGATTTCGGTCAGCAGCTCGATCTCGGGGGCGGGCTTGGCCGGCGCGGGCGCCGCTTCGTCCTTCCGCTTCAGGGCGTTCATGGAACGAATGACCATGAACAGCACGAAGGCGACGATGATGAAGTTCAGCGTCAGCGTGAGGAAATTGCCCCAGGCCAGCACCGCGCCCTGCTTCTTGGCATCGGCGAGATTGGTCGCCGTGACCGCCTTCGACAGGCCGGTGAAGTAGTTGGAGAAATCGAGGCCGCCCGTGATCGAGCCGATGATCGGCATGATGATGTCGCCGACCAGCGAAGTCACGATGCCGCCGAAGGCCGCACCGATGATGACGCCGACCGCGAGGTCGACGACATTGCCCTTCATGGCGAAATCACGAAATTCCTTGAGCATCTGCAGACCCTTCTCTCAGGCTTTTTGAACCGGAACGACCATGGCGGCAACGTCGCAGGTTCAGTTGATCAGGCCCGCATGCACCATGGCGTCGCGGATCACCTTGCCGGTTGGCGGCGTCACCGTCATCAGCGGCAGGCGGACTTCTTCCTCCAGCCGCCCCAGCAGCTTGAGGCCATGCTTGGCTCCGGCGAGGCCGGGTTCCCTGAAGATGGCGTCATGCAGCGGCACCAACCGGTCCTGAATCTTCAGGCCGGTGGCGTAGTCGCCCTTCAGCACAGCGGACATCAGGTCGGCGCACAGCTTCGGCGCGACATTGGCGACAACCGAGATGCAACCATGTCCGCCCGCCGCCATATAGGCCAGCGCGGTCATGTCCTCGCCGGAAAGCTGGATGAAATCCGGTCCCATCGCGTGGCGTTGCTGCGACACCCGGGCGAGATTGGCGGTGGCGTCCTTGACCCCGGCGATGTTCTTCAACTCGAACAATCGGGTCATCGTCTCCACGGACATGTCGACGACGGAGCGCGGCGGGATGTTGTAGATGATGATCGGAATGCCGATCGCATCGTTCACGGCCTTGAAGTGCTGATACATCCCTTCCTGCGTGGGCTTGTTGTAATACGGCGTCACCACCAGCACGGCATCGGCGCCCGCCTTCTCGGCATGGACAGCCAGAACGACGGCCTCGCGGGTGGAATTCGAGCCCGCGCCGGCGATCACCGGCACCCGTCCCTTCGCCTCATCGATACACATCTCGACCACTCTGTGGTGCTCGTCATGGCTGAGCGTCGGGCTTTCCCCGGTGGTGCCGACGGGAACAAGACCGTGTGAACCCTGATCGATTTGCCAGCTCACGAGACCGCGCAAGGCCGCTTCGTCGAGCGCGCCGTTCTTGAATGGCGTGACCAAGGCGGTGAAGGACCCCCGGAAATTCGTCTTGGCTGCCATGGACTTCCTCCGAAACGCGTATGCGGCTCTGCCTGTGCTGGAACCGACAATTCATACCGGGTCTGACGACCCGGCGAAAGGCCCGCGCCACCCCACTTTGAGGCGCGCCAGCCGCGATTTTGCCGCGGTGCTGGCGCAGAGATCCCCGGGAAGCTCCCGTATTTTAGTATTTTGTCCGCATATTCAATCAAATAGAGCTAGGGCTCGAGCGATTGAATGATTCGCCGCGAAGGAACTCCGTGATCCCGTTCGTCCGCGCAGCTGCATTGCGATCGACCGCCCTGGCGACCAGCCTGGCGCTGGCGGTGGGATTTTCCGCGGCGGCCGTGGAGGCCCAGGCGAAAATCCCGCTGCCGAAGCCGCGCCCGATCGCCCGCAACGTCGTGCCCAAAACCTTGCCCGGCGCCAACGCCCCGAGCAAGACCTCGGCGCATGCGGTCGTCCCCGCTGTGATCGCGCCGGCGACGCGGCAGCATGCGGCGCTGCCGGTTCCGCACAAGCCGCCACCGCCTCCCGCCGCGGTGGCCGCGACCTCATCGACCTCGCAGGCCGATACCGATGCGCTGGAAAACGTCATCGACCTCATCCGCAAGCACAAGCCCGCGGACGCCACCCAGGCCCAGGCGGTCATCACCGATCCGGTCGCCAGAAAACTCGCCGAATGGATCATCCTGCGCAGCGACGACAACGGCGCCTCGGTCGAACGCTACCGCGCCTTCGTCTCCGCCAACCCGAGCTGGCCGTCGCAGAGCTTCCTGCGCCGCCGCCTCGAGGCGGCGTTGTGGGACGACCATCGCGACGACGCCACGGTGTGGGCCTGGTTCGAAAACGAATCGCCGGTGTCGGCCAAAGGCAAGTTCGCGCTGGCGCGCGCCATGCTCGGGCGCGGCGACCGCGCCAATGCGGAGCGCCTGGTGCGCGACGCCTGGCACAACGACGCCATGTCCGAGGACACCGAGAGCACGGCGCTCGACCTGTTCGGCGCGCTGCTGACGCCGGGCGACCAGAAGGCGCGGATGGACCTGTTCCTCTATGGCAGCGAGCACGAGATTGCGCTGCGCGCCGCGAAAAGGCTGGGCGCGGCTGAAGTCGCGCTGGCGAAAGCGCGCATCGCGTCCTACCGCAAGGCCGACAATACCAAGGCGCTGCTGGAAGCAGTGCCGCACGAGCTGCACGGCGATCCCGGCTATATCTTCGCCAGGATCCAGTTGCTCCGCCGCGAAGAGAAATTCGCCGAAGCCGCCCAGCTCATGCTCGGCGCGCCGAGGGACCCTGCCCGGCTCTACAATGTCGACGAATGGTGGGTCGAGCGGCGGCTGTTGGCGCGCAAGATGCTCGACATCGGCGAGCACCGCACCGCCTATCTGATCGCCCGCGACGCCGCCCTGCCCGCGCGCGACATCTACAAGACCGAGCAGGAATTCACCGCCGGCTGGATCGCGCTGCGCTTTCTGACCGACCCGGCGACCGCCGCGCAGCACTTTGCGCGGATCGGCGTCGGCAGCGTCAACCCGACCACGCTGGCGCGCGCCGGTTACTGGCAGGGCCGCGCCGCCGAAGCGGCCGGCCACGCCCAGGAGGCCCGCGCCGCCTATACGGCGGCGGCGGAGCAGTCGACCAGCTATTACGGCCAACTGGCGCGGGCAAAACTCGGCCTGCCCCAGATCGAGCTGAGCCCCGCCCCCACCGGCCGCGGACGCGGCATCGAGCGGCTGGAGATCGTCCGCGCGGTGCAGCTGCTCTACGATCTGGACGAGCGCGAAATCGCGGTGCCGATTTTCGCCGACCTCGGCGAAAACGGCGATCCCGACGCGCTGGTGGGCCTCGGCGAACTGGCCTCGCGCTTTGGCGACGCCCGCAACATGCTGCTGGTCGGCAAGGCTGCGCTCAATCGCGGGCTGCCGTTCGATTTCTACGCCTATCCGGTGACCGGGATTCCGCCGTTCAAGTCGATCGGGCCCGACGTCGAGCAGAGCATCGTGTTCGCCATCGCGCGGCAGGAAAGCGCCTTCAATCCGGCCGTGGTTTCGCCGGCGCAGGCCTACGGGCTGATGCAGGTGACGCCGGACGCCGGCCGTTACGTCTGCAAGAAATACGGCGCCAGCTTCGATCTTTCGCGGATGAAGAACGATCCGGTCTACAACGCGGCCCTGGGCGCCGCCGAACTCGGCGGCCTGATCGAGGATTACCGCGGCTCCTACATCATGACCTTTGCCGCCTACAATGCCGGCCGCGGCAGCGTCAAGAAATGGATCGACCGCTACGGCGACCCGCGCGACCCCAAGGTCGACGCGGTCGACTGGGTGGAACAGATTCCGTTCTCCGAGACCCGCAATTACGTGCAGCGGATCATGGAAAACCTGCAGGTCTATCGCGCCCGGTTCGGCGGCGGCACCCGGCTGCAGATCGAGGCCGACCTGCACCGCGGCGCCTCCGTCGAATAAGTTGCCTCGACCCTTGACCGCGTTAGGCGGTCCACTTCTCAAACCCTATTAATGCCCTATTCTTTTGGGTTCGTTCTGCCAAATCGGCGGCGGTCCACACCTGCTAATCTCGCTTAGGGATACAAGCCACGGTTGGAGGACGGCGTCACCGTCGAATAACTGCCCGCAACCTGTGCATGGTCTCGGTTGCAGCATCCTCGCCAATTGATATTGTTGGTGAATTGAACGGACGCAGCAGGATTGCCAACGCCTGGATGTGGGCGCTCTCGATGATCGATGCGGCGCTCTGCTTGCAGCGCTGCTGCTGCCAGAGCTTGTCCGTCGTTTCGCGAACGCGGATTTTATCGTAAACTGTTTTTGGCTTCATTTGATCCGTTA
>Ga0302202_10002598_pt1 | contig 20664 bp, 18 predicted proteins | sample II_Bog_N3_3_FD_194579 | JGI IMG/M metagenome (GOLD analysis project Ga0302202, IMG submission 194579) | Peat permafrost microbial communities from Stordalen Mire near Abisko, Sweden - II_Bog_N3_3 | ecosystem: Environmental > Terrestrial > Soil > Wetlands > Peat | place: Sweden: Abisko...
CCCGCCGGTGGTGTCCACGCTGTCTCCTCCACCGCCCGTCGAGTGGGCCAGAGCATTCACAGCGGCTCCCGTTTCGGTGTCGCGAGTTGTGTAATTGCTGGTGTCGACATTCACCTGCGCATTACAGGAGATGGGCGTTTGGACGCAGCCCGCAATGCTCAACTGGTAAGGAGTGAAACCACTACAACCGGTACAGGACGACGCACTGGGCGCAGGAAAGCTGCCGGTAGCGGCATCGGTGGTGCCAGGGTAGTACTGCCATGCAACTGGAAGGTTGGAGCCGACCGGGAGGCAGTCCGCAGTGCCTGGGACGCTTGCGGGGGAGCATTTGGTCCGCAGCCGTGTTGCCCCGGCCCCCGCCGGGGTCACCCACCCGAGCAGACCCGTAGTCGTGGCGGCAACGGCGCCGCTGGCCGGATCGAAAATTGGGTTAGGGGGATTGCTGGGGTCGATATTCGGCAGCAGCCACGGCTTCACGCACATCGGCGCTACCGGCAGGCCGGGGCCAGCCGCTGTTCCCTGGAGGCTGGAAGGGTTGTAGGCCTCGGCGGTTGCCGACGCTTTCACGGTGAACGCCGTCCGCCCCCAGATGCGGGAAAAAAAAACGGGCAGATCGGTCCGCTGCACCGTCACTACAACCTGCGGATTCGCCACGAATTTCGAGCTTGCCGTATCGATGGTGACGCAAATCTCCTGCCCCGTGCATGGCGATACCCCCGAAGGAACCAGGTTTCGGCCGCCGACCGGGTTATTCGCTGCCACCTGGGTGGCCACGGCAATCGCCAGGGGCTTCGCATTTGCTCCCAGAGTGGCGCTTGAGTAGGAAGTCATCCCCGAGTTGGCCAGGACCCTAGCACCGGCCAGCGCGGCGGCGTCGGCCGCCAGTTGCGCCTCGCTGCGCGCCGTGTAGAGCGAAACCGCGTCGATGGAAAACGCGGCCATTGCCGCGATAAAGCCCACCATGCACATCGCCACCAGCGTGATGATGACGCCTTCCTCGCGGTTCTGCCGCACGCCAGATCGAAATTTCGTCCGATGTCGTCGCATGTTCCTCACATCTGGTTGTGGACCGTGGCCGTCTCGGTAACCGGAGTTGTCGCCGCATAGCCGCCGCCCGGGAACAACAATTGGATGACGCTATTGAATCGCCAATGATACGGATAAGCAACCGTAACCGTGGTGCCGACGGCCGCTGGCGACGTCGCGGTGAATACCGCCCCGCGGTTGACGGTCACGACCAGATTATCGGGGCATCCGGACATGGTGTAAGTCCAAGTCAGGCTCGCGCCGGAGACCGCGCCCGGAGGCGTGCAGGTTCCCGTGGGCAGGACGCCACTGCCGACCAGCGAGTTATACACTGCCGTGGCCACTGCTTGCAGAGACGCCGGGTTCGAGCCGATATCGGTCATCGGTTGAGCGCCGGCAACGATGGCGCCTTCCTGTGCGGCCTGTTCGACTTTTTGCTTCTGGTTGAAGGCTCCGCTGAAATCGTAGATCCCCACGATGAAGACAACCAGAAGCGGCAGCGAGATGGCAAACTCAAGGATCGCCGCTCCCTGCTCACCGTTGAGTCCCCCGTTCTCGAAAAACGCAAGAAGGGGAGCACCCGCCGTTTCCTCTGCGCGACGATCTGAAATTCGACGGCAGGCCATCTAGTTCTCCATCCGGCTCTGTGCTTGCGCCGACAGCTTCATCGACCCCAGAGAGGTGAGGGAAAGAAGATCGAACGAGAACGGATATTGAAAGCTGACCACGACTCCGCATTGCGGGGACTGGGTCGAGGAAGCGGGCGAATTCAGCAACGCCTGCTGGCAGACCGTGATGTTCAGTCCGCTCTTCGTGCAGGTCACCGTCTTGGTCGTATCCGTGCAGGACAGCGGGGAGGGGGAACTGGCCTTGATCTTACTAGTATCGAGTTTGTCCGCGTTCATGATCGCGGAGACCGCGGTGTCCACATTGGTCGGAAAGGTGGTTGCCCCGCCGCAGGTTGCACACGATGCCCGCGCCGCGGCGATCGCTCCCTGCTGCGCTGCTTGCTGGATGGTCGAGTAGGTGTTGAAGGCTCGTCCAAACCAGATGATTCCCAGCAAGAGCATAAACACCAACGGCAGGACCATCGCAGCCTCGGCGATCTCCGACCCGTCGGCGCTGCGGAGCTGGCGCGCGATTTGTTTTATGTTCGGCAAACAGCAGGTCCTTCGCTTCCCCACCCCATCCGGCAAATGCGGCCGGCTGGGGACCCCGGTCGCTCAGGATGACAATCAATCGAGTGAAATTACAAATCACCAACGACCAATCGCAAATCACAAATCACAAATGGCAAATGACAATCACATCTTCCCCATCATTTTACCCAACCCGTATCCCAGCACCGTCAGCGCCATGGCCACACCAAACGGAATCTTCGTCGACTGCGGATCGTCGAGCGATACCTCCGATGCTGGCATCCGCAGGCTGAGCAGCGCTCCCAGCAGCCGGGCGATATTCCAGAGCGTCCGCTTCAGCCGCCCTTTCCAGATGACCACGACGAGCGCCATCGCTCCCGCCACTAGAATCGTCCCCATCAGTACCGCTAGCAGTTTCCGCGGGCCGAGGCACGCTCCCAAAGCGCCTGCCAGCTTCCAGTCTCCCGCACCCAGGCTGCGGACCAGCACGAACGGCAGCAGCAGGCCCAGCCCCAACAGCGCGCCGAGCAACGCCGCTTTCAAGCCGGGCCAGCGGTAGAACACCGTGTTCACTGCTAACCCCGCCGCCAGGCCGGATACCGTGAGCCAGTTTGGAATCCTCCGGTAGCGCCAGTCCAGAACGCCCGCGCCCGTCGCCACCAATAACGCGGGAATCCAGGGGGCGGGAATCATGTCGCTACCAGTACTTTAGGGCTTTCCGACTGGACACTCAAGAGGGAAGTTCCCAGCGGCATTCAATCGACAAACCGGCTTTTCTGAGACCTGGGATCTGAGACCTGACGCGTGCATGTCTCCGCACAAGCAAAAGGCCCGGTTGCCCGGGCCTCAAAATCGGAACCATTGGGAAGGCCCATCTAGCGTGCCATCGGAGCCTTGTTCCGCTCTGCCACCACTTTCTTGGCGTTGTCGACCAGCGCGCGCGCCTGCGGCATCAGGTCCAGAGCTTTGATCACATCCGGATCGGTTTCCGCCCGTACCTTCAAGCCTTCTTCCTGGCCAAAGGCATCGACGAAAAGTTCGCTCTTGAGGTTGGAGCGCAGCCAATCGTTGTTCTCGATGAACTCGCCCTCGGTGTAGGTAATCTTCTCCGAGTCGAGAAATTTGCGGAAGTCCAGCAGCAAGGCGTCGTCCACTTCAAAACTCTGCGTGATCTTGTGCGCCAGCGCGTAGCGTTTGGCGAAGTTAAACAACGCATAGTGCTGCAACAACGCCTCCTGGAACTTATTCGACTTATAAGGCGCAAGCTTCACATCGGGAGTAATTCCACCGCCGCCGTACACCGTGCGCCCGCCATCGGTGAGCTTCACTTCATGGTTGGCATTGTTGTCGTCGCCTTCGCGGTTGTAATAGTAGTCATACAAAGAGAGGTTCGAGTAATCGCGCTGAATCAGGCGTCCGCTGGGCGTGTAGTACTTGGCGGTGGTCAGGGCCAGGCCCGTGTTTTCGGCCAATGGATACACGGTCTGGACGAGGCCTTTACCGAAGGTGATTTCGCCCACGATCAGGCCGCGATCGTGATCTTGAATGGCTCCGGCTACGATTTCGGCAGCGCTCGCCGTGCCGCGATTGACCAGCACCACTAGTGGATAATCTTTTCCACCGTTGCCGTGCGCCGCCGTATAGGTCTTTTCCGGAGAAGAGCGGCCGTGATGCGAGACAATCAACTGTCCCTTCTTCAGGAACTTGTCGGCAACGCCTACACCTTCGCTCAACAAGCCGCCGGGATTCTGCCGCAGATCGAGGACCAGGCCTTTGAGATCGCCCATCTGATCGAGCGCTTCGGCGACTTCATGCTCGGTCGTCTCCTGGAATCCGGAGACGTGCATGTAGCCGATGCCGGGCTTGATCATGAAGTGCAAGTCGACGCTGTAGCGCGGAATCTCGTCGCGGACGACGGCGAATTCCAGCGGATGCTCGGAACCTTCGCGCAGCATGGTGATGCGGACGGTGGTACCTTTTGGTCCCTTGAGCAGATCGGCGACATCGGAGGTGCTCATGTTGTCGGTGGGCTTGCCGTCAATGGCGGCAATGATGTCGCCCGGGCGGATGCCGGCGCGATAGGCCGGGGTGCCGACGAAAGGAGCGATGACGATGACTTTGTTATTGCGCGGTCCGACCGTCATGCCCACGCCGTAGTACTTGCCGCGCTGTTCTTCGCGGAGGGCGGAGTAGGACTTGGGATCGAAAAAATTGGAGTGCGGATCGAGTTGGTGCAACATGCTCGGGATGGCGCCGTTATAAATCGCCTTGTCGGCATTCACCGGGTCGGCATAGTTTTGCTCAATCGTTTCATAGACATTGGTGAATTGCTTCAAGCTGTCCCGAACGTCGGAATCGCTGCTGGGCGTGGTCGCCGGGCTGATTCTCTGGGCAAACAGCATCCCCAGCAGGCCGAACATCGCGAGAACGAACACAATAAGGAAGGAAGAACGAAAGCTGGACCGACGAGAACTACTAGCCATGTTCGGAAATCCTCGGGCAGGGACGTGGAGGCACCCAGCCACCCAATCTGACGCAGTATAGCATGCAAAAGCGCCTGTTTACTTAGATGCAAAGGGCGGCCGGAGGTTACCACGGTGCAGTATTTTGGGTTGAAGGGGCGCATTTTGGTCGACTTCCAGCAAAGCCCAGGTTTGGATGCGACGAGCGAGCCCCACTCTGCACCTTAGCCCCGCACGGGGTTGACGTGCGAAGGCTTCAGAACAAGCGGGTGACGCCCTCTTCGAGGACGACTACGCGGTCTTTCACTCCGGCGGCCTTCGCTTCGCGCTCCAGCAACTGTAGCGGCTCTTCGATAGGTTCGTGCGACAAGCGGAAGGTTCCGTAGTGCATGGGAATCATCCAGCGAGACTTCAGATCCAAAAAAGCTTTGGTGGCGTCGGCAGGACTGGTGTGCACGTTGCGGAAGCTCTCGGGATTGTAGGCGCCGATCGGCAGCAGCGCCAGTTCGGGCGATAGGCGGCGTCCAATTTCGCGGAAGCCGTCGAAGTAGGCGGTATCTCCGGCGTGATAGACGGAGTGTTTGCCGCTGCGCAGCACATAGCCGCCATAGCCGCGGTGCGAATCCTTGATGATGCGCGCTCCCCAATGCCGCGAGGGAACGTGTGTAATGTCGAGCGTGCCGTGGCGGTAGGAGTTCCACCATTCCAGTTCGACAATCTCTTCAAAGCCCAGATCCGAGACCAGATCGAAAACGTGATGCGGCACCACCAGCGTGGGTGCGGTTCCGGTCTGGCGGCGGGTTTGGCGCGCAATGGTGCGCAGCGACTGGCGGTGCAGGTGGTCGAAGTGCGCGTGGGTTACCAGCACCACATCGGTCGGAGGCAGGTCGCGCAGGTTCAATCCCGGTTGCCGCAGACGCTTGAGCACGAAAAGCCAGCGCGCGAAGTTGGGATCGATGACGACATTCTGCCCGCCGATCTGTAAGAAGAAGCTGGAGTGTCCGATGAAGGTCACGCCGAGCTGGCCGTTCGTGACCAGTTCCGGTTTATGCGTCGTGCCCGTGCGAGGCGTGACCGCCGAATGCCGCACCAGGCGCGTGAACTGTCCGGCGCGCTTGCGCAGTGCGGGGTTCTTCAATGAGGACTTCAACATTCTTTCAACCAGGATCCCGGGTCCGCGGCAAAGCGGCCTTTCCTCTATTATCGGCCTTGTTGGCGCAAGGCTCCAGTGTATTTAGATGCTCCGGGGGCGAGATCGACGCGGGAGCGAGTAGTTTCTTCGCGTTAGCGGCTCATTTGTCCACGAAAGTTCAAATTGAGCCACTACCAGACGTTTTGTTTTCTTGACCGTTACTTTGCCGTTCATATCTAATTCAAGTCTCACCCCGGAGGAAGAACGCCGATGCGAGTCGCATTTTTGGGTTTAGGAATCATGGGACGGTCGATGGCCGCGAATCTGGTCAAGGCCGGCCACGAGGTCGCGGTCTGGAATCGCACGGCTGCCGCGGAGAACGGCGTGGAAGGCGCGCGCCGCGCGGCATCTCCGGCGGATGCCGTGCAGGGCGCGGAAGTGGTGTGGATGTGCGTCTCCGACACGAAGGCAGTCGAGAGCGTCCTGTTCGGACCGGAGGGCGCGGCGCACGCGCTGGCTGCGGACGCGATCATTGCCGACTCAAGCACGATTTCGCCCTCCGCCACGTGCCGCTTTGCCGAGCGATTGAAGGCGCGCGGCATTGACTACGTGGATGCTCCCATGACCGGCTCGAAGATCGCCGCCGCCGCTGGCTCGCTGATTTTTATGGTCGGTGGCGACGACGCAGCGCTGGCTCGCCTGCAGCCACTATTTCAGGCGATGGGCAAGCAGGTCTTTCACATGGGCGAAACCGGCAAGGGCCAAGCCACGAAGCTGGTCATGAACCTGCAGATCGCGCTCATCTTCGAAGGCTTCGCCGAAGCGCTCACGCTCGGCGCGAAACTCGGTGTGGACGTGGAAAAACTGCTGCCCCTGATCATGGCTTCGATGGTGCGTTCGGGAGTGGTGGAGTATAAAGCCCCATTCATCTTGCAGCGCGACTTTTCGCCGAATTTTCCGCTGCGCCTGATGCTAAAAGATATTCGCCTGGCGCTCGATGCGGCGAAAGAATCGCGCGTGCGCCTGCCCGGCCTCGAAGCCGTCGAAGAGGTTTATGACGTAGCCGCCGAAGAAGGCCAGCAGGATCTAGACTACGCCGCGACACTTACTCTGCTCGAGAAATGGGCGGGCGTGGAAGTGAAGGCGGCATCGAAGTAGACAGGCAACCTGCGGCGAAGCGACACCGCGTTTTTCATTCCCATTCGCCGTCAGCTGTTATAGGGAGAGCACGATGCACTCAGCGGAGACGAGAGGCCGTTCGAACATCCCCAACGCGGGTCGAGGATTCGCCTCGTCGAAATTCGCAGCCGCTAAAATCTGCGGCACTCTGACAGCGATTATGCTTTCCGCGCTGCTGATCGCCGCTCACCCCGCGCAGGCGCAAACCGAGGCTGTGCTCTATAACTTCGCCAGCGGCAGCGATGGCGGCATTCCCCAGTTCCAACTCACTTCCGACGGCGCTGGCAATTTCTATGGGACGACTTTTCAAGGAGGAGTGGGGAACGGTGGCGTGGGTTACGGCACCGCATTCAAGCTCTCGCCGAACGGTGCAGGAGGCTGGACTGAAACTGTGATCCACAGCTTCGCGGGAAGGGGCGGGGAGAATCCGTCGTCACCCTTGATTTTCGACAGCGCGGGAAATCTTTACGGGACGACATCCTATGGTGGCGCGGGTTACGGCGTCGTGTTCGAACTGAGCCCCGTCGGCAAACGATGGAAAGAAACCGTTTTGCACACTTTTGCAGGGACCGATGGCGCAAATCCGGCCAGCGGTCTGATCTTTGACACCGCCGGCAATCTCTACGGCACTACGCTCAACGGCCCCGATGGAGACGCAACCGTCTTCGAACTGAGCCCATCCGACGGCCTCTGGACCGAGCAAATCATCTACAGCATCACTCAGCCGGAGCTAGTTGGCTTGCCGAACGGTTTGATCATGGACGGAGCCGGAAACATCTTTGGCACCACTTACTACACCGTATTCGAGCTGTTGCCGAACGGCAGCGGCGGTTGGAATCCGGCTGTGCTCCACAACTTTGCCGGTGGCCCAAGAGATGGCGCTTATGCGGTGGGCACACTCGTACTCGACCAGGCCGGAAACCTCTACGGCACGACGCAGCTGGGCGGCGCGCACGGCAAGGAATTTTCTGGATTTGGAACGGTCTACGAGCTGAGTCCTGGGAAAAAAGGTTGGAAAGAGAAGATTCTCCACTCCTTTGAGGGCGGCAAGAGAGACGGCATCGGGCCGGTCGCCGGGATTGTGTTCGATGCGTCCGGCAACATTTACGGCACTACGTATCTAGGCGGCGAATCGGGCCTTGGAACTGTTTTCGAGTTGGTGGCCCCGGTCGGCACTGGCAAGTACGAAGAGCGAGTTTTCTGGAATTTTAACGGCACCGACGGATCGGAGCCTTTTGCCAGTCTGCTTCTCGACGGCGTCGGCAAGCTCTATGGCACCACCCTCGTAGGCGGATCGACCGATGAAGGCGGAGCAAGCGGGTACGGTGTCGTCTTCGAAGTGACTCCGTAGGTGTTCCGCAAACGACAGCTTAAAATTAGTAGGCACCCCTGACCCTGAGTGTTCCGAAGGGGAAGGACCCTCCTTTTGTGTCGAACATTGCCCCGTCCCGACACGAAGTCAAACTACTGTTGCGCCTTCACGGTTTTCAGATAAGCAACAACGGCTTCGGCGTCGCTGCGGTCCATGCGGAACTGCGGCATGGGCAGCCGCAATCGATTCCCATTCGTCCAGATGCCGGTGGTCAGCAGTTTGACCATGTCGGCGTCGGAGGCCGGCGGCGTGCCGCCGATCCGCGGTGCGCTGATCGGCCAGTCGGAGTCCGCCTTGGCGGGCATATACGGCACCGACCCTCCCTGCAGCCAGCGTGAGCGGTCTGGGTTTCCGCTGCCGTCGGTGGGAGTGTGGCACTGTCCGCACACGGCCACGCCTTCGACCAGATACTTTCCCCGAGCCACGTCCGGCGCGGAACCCGCTTTTTCACGCGGCGCACTGCTCGGCGGCTTGCCGTTCGCGGCGTTATTACTCTGACCCGAAGCGGGCATCACACCATACGAAAACATCACAAAAACGATGGCGGCGCAGCCGGAAAAGAAAGGCACGCGCGGAAACGCTGACTGGAACAACACTGATCTGAATCGCTTGGATCGTACCGGCATCGACTGTCACCTTCTAAGAGTTTGCGGATCGCGACAATATTATTCTATCCGGTCGATATTGTACGCTACCAAGCTGTGAAGCTAGTCGCAGTACCGTCCTAATTCAGTTTTTCCACCACGGAGCCACGGAGACACCGAGAAACACAACTACCTGGGCACAGCCCCTATTTTTGCAGGTTCAAGTTTTTCTCCGTGACTCTGTGACTCCTTGGTGAAAAAAGGCAAACTAGGAGACTACTTACTCGCAGGGAACGCGCTCGGCGGGTTGGAAGCGATCCATTTGCGCCTCATGCTGGGTGCTGACGCGCCCGTCTGTGGTCTTGCCATACAACTCTTCGCCGGGACAGTAGTAAAGCGCGGTATGCGGATCGACCCACACGTCAATGCCGGGGTCGCCCTGCAAATGAACCACGGGCGCAGGCGCTTCGGCGATTCCCAGCGCAATGAGTGCCCGATCCATGGGGCCCAGCGCCGCTGGTTGTGGACTGCCTACCGTCGGCCACAAAAGCGCCAGCACCGCCAGCAAGACCGCCGCTCCCAGATAAAGGTCGGATCGGTGCAAGCGCAAAGTCACGCTGAGATCGGCGAGGCGCTGTCGCAGAGACTCCGGATGCCCGGCGCCCTCGCCGGTCATGGTGTCCGTCGTTTCGTCGGTCGTTGCTTCATCGGCGGGGAAAGAATCGTCGCTCGCGGAGAGCGAGAATGTTTGCGCCGTAAGATCCGAGTGCTCGGCCGACGCCTCGTCTGACAAGTCGGTCCCGACCGGCGATTCCGCACTCCATTCGCTTGCCGCCGCAGGGTGTTCGTGGGCCGCTTCGTTCGCTGCCAACTTGCCGCGGAGACGCTCGACCTCGAACGGTGAGACGGCTTCCTCTGGAACCTCGCGCACGGTCTGCGAACCCCCGCCATTCTTCGGCGCAGCTTCGACGGGTGCCGCGTCGACGGCTTCGACCGGGCGCTCCGGCCAGAGGCCTTTCTCCTGGCTCATCAGCCACATCGAAGCCCATTTGCGCTGCATGCGTTCGCCCGGGCGAAATTCTTCTTGACCGCAACCGGGGCAGCGCGATTCCTCCGATGGCTTGAGCGTTCCGCAATGTTGGCAGAAGCTGCTGGCGCCCGCTTCGGCTCGGGCTTCTGACGGAACCTGCGCCTGGGTTCCGGTGGGTTGCACCCGCTTCAGCCAATCGTTATGTTCCTGAACCGTGTGGGCCGCGGCCAGCAAGTCCTCAAAGGCTTGCTCGTTCAATGTCAATTTGGGCCGGTTTGAGGGCATAACAGCGGGGGAGAAACACATCGAACTCGCCCCATTGTAACCCAAGTCCAGCCATTGTTGAAGGGAAAGAAATCGGTGCCTTTTTGGGATGAATTCCCACATAAGACCCCCATTTCGGGACCCATTCATGAGCACGCTCTTAGGCACACCTACTATAGGTCCAGATCTCGAACCCTAACTATAAGGTTTTAAACGGTATTCCTTTACGGCGAATATTTGGCGAACAATTTGCATACATCCCTGTCGGGTCGCGACCCCAAGACTGAACTGAAGGAGCCGACAAAACGCCAATGATTAATCTCAATGAAATCAAGATCACACCCCGTGACCAACAGGTCTTACGTCTGCTGGTGCAGGGCTGCAGCAACAAGGAAATCGCGAGCCACTTGAGCATCAGCCCGCGCACCGTCAAACAGCACCTGCGCACTCTATTTCTGCGCGCAGGCATCAAAGAAGGCCGGAAGCGGGTGAAACTCGCGACCGCCATGTTTATCAAAGAACAGTTCATCAAGGAGCAGGTGCAACCATGCAACCCCGCGATCGGCTAACCGCCAGAGAGATTCAAGTCGCGACCCTGGTTTGGCAGGGTCTTACCAACAAAGATATTGCCCGGGTTCTGCTCACCAGCGAGCAGGTGGTGAAGAACTACCTGCGCACCGCCTTCGACAAACTCGGCGTCTGGACCCGCCTGGAACTGGCTCTCTACGTGGCCGCCCACGGCGGCCTCAACTGGCATGTGCAACTGGGCAACGGCATGGGCCAATCGGCAGCGTGGGACTCCGCCGTCGGCGACGCGCCTCCGCTTTCCGGGGGCAACACCAAGAACAACGATCAGCGCTCCTCAGGCGCAGCTTTGTCGTGAGTTCATGCGCTGCGCCTCGGAATCGGCCCCAGGCGCAGCGCATCGCCCAGCGCCCAACGTCGACCAGCATTCGAGGTTGGCGAGGGAAGTTCGCGAAGGAAACGGATTTCACATGGTTGCCTGGCCGCGGTGCTTCCCGCCGTCGGTCGCCAGTTCCAGCGCGACTGATCTAAGCCGCGTCTTTTCAGTGCAATAGTCTGTCAATTTCTCGCAACCGGAGCCGCTTCTGGCACCCTGCCCGAGACCCCAATCCCGGTACTCCAATTGCTCAGTTCTCTTATGGATCAGCTTGCGCTGGCTATCTTGCGTAGGTTGATCCGTTCGGCTCGGCGTTCTCTCGGGACTTACTAAGGCAGCTATGGCTCACAAAGACGTTTTCTGGATGGCCTGCGATTCGACCGAGCAGCTGCGTGCCGAATACGGACCGTTCCACACCCGCGAGGAAGCCGAAGCCGAAGCCCGCAAACTCCGCTTTGGATACCTGCTGCGCTACGAGCACATCCTCAGCCCCGAGGGCGAGATCCAGGAAGTGCGTTGCGTCTTCCTCGAATTGCAAGACCTCGAATGGCAAAACACGGGTTTGCAAGGTATGGAATGGCAAAACGCGGAATTGCAGAACCTCGAATTGCAGAACATGGAAGCGCGGAACACTGATCTGCACAACAGTGATCTGCGGAACAGTGACTTGCAGAACGCCGACCTTCAGAACACTGACCCGCGAGACCCAGAACTGCAAAACCCAGAAGTGCGAAACGAAGACTCGCAAGACACGCCATCCTGGGACGCGCCACCCGTTTCGCCGCACAATGTCCCAAAGCCGGGCGTCACCTTTCACACCCGCTGTGCCAGTTGCGGAGAGGCCGCCGCTCACGATCAACCGTGGCGCGCCGAAGTGTGGGCCGACATCCACGAATTCGAACACATCCGCCACAAAGTCCGGTTCTTCGAGCACCTCCGCGGAGAAGGTCTAAAAGAGGTCGCCGACTGGCGCGGCTACGCTGCCTAAACGATGCCGCGCGACACATCTGGCAAAAGCGGTTTTACGATTTCAATGTCTGGACGGAACGGAAACGCATCGAGAAGCTGCGCTATATGCATCGCAATCCGGTGAAGCGCGGGTTGGTTGCGTCGCCGGAACTATGGAAGTGGAGCAGTTTTCGCGCGTACTCTCTCGGCGAAGCGGGGAGCGTAAAGGTGAATGCTTGGGAAGTGTTGAAGATGAAGATACGACCGCCGGCGGCGTAGAATTGGGAAAAAGCTCCGCTGTCGGCGGCGCGACAGCCCACTTCTCGAAAAGCGCGAGAAGTGGGGCACCCCCGTTTCGCATTGGTCAGAGTTGAAAGACGAGCCGCATATTAATCGCACCCTGGGAGAAGGTGGCCACCCGCCTGACCATCTTCCGCCGAGGCGAAACAGGGGGCGAAAGGCCGCATAAAATGAAGTCGCCGCAGACAGCCTTTCGAACCACCTGATTGGCGAGGGCTTGGGAAAGCCCGAAATCGCGGGATTTGCCCTTTCCTGCGTCCATCGGTGTGTCGTCCTCGTTGACTCGGCTTCGCAGCACTCCTAACATGGCACCTGAGTTCCTTCGCCATCCATGATCGACCGAATCATTTCTCACTATCGCATCGTCGAGAAGCTGGGCGGCGGTGGCATGGGTGTGGTCTACAAGGCTGAGGACGTGAAGCTACACCGTTTCGTCGCCCTCAAGTTCCTGCCGGACGAGATTGCTAAGGATGCGCAAGCTCTAGCTCGCTTTGAACGAGAGGCGCAGGCCGCCTCGGCCCTGAATCATCCCAACATTTGCACGATCTACGAAATCGATGACCAGCATGGCGAAGCCTTCATCGCCATGGAGTTTCTGGACGGACTGACGCTGAAACATCACATTGGTGGTCGGCCACTGGACACCGAACTTATCCTGCCTCTCGCCATCGAGATTGCCGACGCACTTGATGCTGCTCACTCACAGGGCATCGTCCACCGCGACATCAAACCTGCGAACATTTTTGTCACCAAGCGTGGGCATGCAAAGATTCTCGACTTTGGATTGGCGAAAGTCAGTCCGGCAGCCAGTTCGTCGAGCCAGATCGCCGCTCTCAACACGCAGACGGAATCGGTGGATGCCGAGCATCTGACCAGTCCGGGCACGATGGTCGGTACGGTGGCTTATATGTCGCCGGAGCAGGTTCGGGCGAAAGAGTTGGATGGGCGGAGCGATCTGTTCTCCTTCGGTGCTGTGCTGTACGAGATGGCGACGGGCACGCTGCCGTTTCGGGGCGAGACGTCGGCGGTGATTTCCGAGGGAATCCTGAACCGCGCCCCGGTCCCTGCGCTGCGACTGAATCCCGACCTGCCGCCTGATCTTGAGCGAATCATCAATAAGGCCTTGGAGAAAGACCGCGACCTCCGGTACCAGCACGCAGCCGACATGCGAACGGATTTGCAACGGCTGAAGCGGGATACCGAGAGTGGGCGCACTGCGGCGGCAAGCTCGAACACTGTGGCGGCTGGGCGGGGAAAGCTCTGGAAGATTGCGATTCCCGTTCTGCTGATCGCTTTGCTTGTAGCAGGTGGGCTTTACTATCGCTCGCACCAGCAAAGCAAGCGCCTGACCGACAAGGACACAATCGTCCTCGCCGACTTCGACAACAAGACGGGCGATGCGATCTTCGACGACACGCTCAAAACGGCGCTCAACGTTTCCCTGCGGCAATCGCCTTTCTTGAGTGTGCTCTCCGATCAGCAAGTCGCGGAGACCTTGAAATTAATGACCCGTCCCGTCGACACGAAACTCACGCCCGCAGTGACCCGCGAGCTTTGCCAGCGGGCGGGCAGCAAGGCCTACATTGCGGGAACGGTTGGCGGTCTGGGCAGCGAATATGTGCTGGGGCTGAAGGCGGTGAATTGCCAGAGCGGCGACACGCTGGCCGAGGAGCAGGTGACGGCGTCGTCGAAGGAGAAGGTGCTGGAAACGCTGGGCGAGGCAGCATCGAAGTTGCGCACTGAGCTGGGCGAATCGCTGGCTACAGTGCAGAAATTCGATGTTCCGCTCGAAGAGGCCACCACGTCTTCGCTCGAAGCTCTGAAAGCATACAGCCTTGGCAACAAGGCTTTTAACGAGAAAGGCGCTGCCGCGGCCCTGCCTTACCTTCAACATGCCATCGAGCTTGACCCGAATTTTGCCACGGGCTATTACATAGTGGGCGGCGACTACTACTCTCTCGGCGAAAACGTGCGGGCCGGCGAGTACATCACCAAGGCATTCCAGTTGCGAGAACATGCCAGCGAACGGGAAAAACTGGGGATCGCCGGTATCTACTATTGGACTGTGAATGGGGAACTGGATAAAGCGGCCCGGACGTATCAGGAGGAGATTGAGATCTACCCGCGGGACAGCGAAGGATACGGCATGCTGGGCGTAGTGTACGCCGAACGGGGGCAGTATGAAAAAGCCGTGGAGCTCGAGAGGCAAGCCGTGCGCCTTGCACCGGATTATGTCTGGTGGTACGGCGATCTCGCCAACTACTCTCTTGACCTGCAGCGTTCCGACGAGGCGAGGCAGATCATCCACGAGGCGCAGGCGCGAAAAATGGATGCTCTCTACTTCCACGAAATCCTCTATGCTATTGCCTTCCTCGGAGCGGACTCCGGGGCAATAGCGGAACAGCAACAGTGGTTTTCGGATACGCACGAGTATGAGAACTTTGGACTGGCGCTCGCATCCAACAGCGAGGCGTATGGCGGTCATCTCGGCAAGGCGCGGGAACTGACCAAGCGGGCGGTGGATTCCGCCGTCCGAGCGGACAACAAGGAAAATGGGGCAAGGTGGCAGACGATTGCTGCTCAACGGGAAGCCGCTTACGGCTACGCAGCGGAAGCGCGACAGTCAGCGGCAGAGGCTTTGAAGCTTGCTCCGACGAGTCGGAGTGTCGAGAGCGAAGCCGCGCTTGCGTTCGCCATGGCGGGCGACACGGCAAGAGCCGAGTCCTTGGCGCAGGACTTGGGGAAACGCTTCCCGCTGGACACCCAGATGCAGTCGCTTTGGCTGCCTGCGATTCAGGCGCAATTGGCGTTGGACAGGAAGAATCCGGCTGCCGCCCTGAATGCCCTGCAAGCTGCCGCACCACCCATCGAGCTAGGGGGTATACATATGCTCAGCAATCTTTTCTGCCTCTATCCGGTGTATGGACGCGGAGAGGCATACTTGGCAGCCGGACAGGGCAGCGCTGCTGCTGCCGAGTTTCAGAAGATTCTCGACCACGGCGGCATCGTCTGGAACTGCTGGACGGGCGCGTTGGCGCATCTGGGCGTGGCTCGTGCGAACACCTTACAGTCGAGAACCTCGCAGGGAGCGGATGCCGATGCCGCCAGAGTCCGGGCACTCGCCGCCTACAAGGATTTCCTCACGCTCTGGAAAGACGCCGACCCCGACATCCCCATCCTGAAGGAAGCCAAAGCGGAGTACTCGAAGTTGCAATAGCTGACTCCAGCCGCCTACTTGCCAAACGGCGAATCACCGAAGAACGTCTCTGACGAAACCTTGGCGGGTGGCCCTCGATAAGAGAGAAGGCTCTGTCAAGGACAAAGATATCCTTGGCAGTGCCGAAGCACCGCTTGCTTTGCCAGAGAGGTTGAGGACCAAGGCTCTGGAAATCTCACGCTGAATCACCACCGGTGGAAGATCGTTCCACCAACCATCGATACGGCCTAAACCTCGACCATGATTCTTCTATGCGAACATCCCGCCGTCGCCGGGCCGGTGCGAAAGTGGAAAACGTCTCTTTGTTTTCCAAGGCGCGTTTTTTGCGCCGTCTTTGGCACGGGCCCCTCGCGGGATGCGAGAGCGCCCAATCAACTTAGCGGTCTAGCTTGCGCCGACCAGGGCCACCCGCGGGCTGCTCTCGATGCGAACGATCTCTGGATACGGTTTCTCGGTGCGCAGCATCCAGTAGAGTCGTACCGCTAGTCTCCGTGCCGCCGCCACCTTGGCCACGCCTTTTGGCTTCCGATGACAGCGATGCAAATACTGTTTCTTCATTCCAGGATCGAAGCGCACCGCAATCTGCGCCGCTTCCACCAGCAACGATCGCACCAGCCGGTTGCCCTGCTTGGTGATCGCGCCCAGCTTCTGCCGTCCGCCCGAACTTTCCTCGCGCGGAATCAGCCCCAGATAACTCGCCACCTGCTTGCCCCGTTGAAATCGACGGACATCGCCGATGGTCAGTACATAAGCCAGCGCCGTGTTCGGACCGACTCCCGGCTGCGTCATCAGCAACTGCGCCTGCGGATGCTCGTCGGCGGCCAACTGCACCGCCTGATCCAACTTCCCCATCTGCTGGTTCAACATCTCCAGCAGCTCGAGTAAGTCCTCCCGCCGGCACGCCGCCCAGGGTTTTAACGGAAGCTCGCGCAGCAACTTCTGTCCCGCCTGGCTCCACAGCTTGGCCTTGCGTTGCATTCCCTTATTCAAAGAAAGGTGTTGCAGTTCGTTTTTTACCCGGCTGCGAATCTCCACCAGTTTGTGCCGGTGCAACACTAACTGCCGCAGATCGCGCTGCTCCCGATCCGGAGTCCACAACTTCGGAAACCGCCCTTCCACCACCAGTTTCAGAATATGGGCCGCATCCCGTTTGTCCGTCTTCTGCTTGCGCACGTAACTGGCCCGGATCTGCGCCGCATCCCCGATCCAGATCTCGTGTCCTAGATCCTGTACCAGTTCAATGAACCACTGACTGTTGCCCGTGGCTTCCATGCCAATCAGCGCTGGCACCGCCAGTTGCTGATAGAACGACTTGGCGTCGCCCGAAGCATGGACCAGTTTCGCTTCTCCGCTTTCCCCAGTCGCCGTGTCCAGCCACGACACTTGTTGCCAGCTGGGATGGAAATCACATCCTATAATCATCATGCGAAGGTTCCTTCCTCCCCAGGAGCCTTAGTCCTCAAACCAAGACTACCGGGTCGATCGAGCCTTCGCTCTTATCCAATCATCTTAGCTGCGGTGGGTTGGACAAGCTTCAAGATGATCGTGTCCTCTCCGCTACCGCTTTGCATCTCCATGCGCCTTTTGTCCTTTACGAAATAGATCTTGGCCAGAGTTGGGGTGCCCGCCTTCTGCAAATCCACGATGTCAGCCGAGAAGTCGGTCTGTGCGTATGTAATGCTCCCCGCCAACAGGACGGCAAAGATGCAGGAAACACGAATGCTATTCGACATGGCTAAGAAGTATATGCCCTTCCTGACAGCTGAAAGCTGCCAGCTCTTCTTCAGCGGTATAATCCACGGAAGGCTTTTTCCCGTGGGGGTTCCACAATGAGCTTTGCCCGGACCCTAGGCGAGTTGCGCCAAAGTCCCTTCACTGAACAGCGCCTCGCTTCCAGGCACGTCAAAGACGAGCTGCGCGAGAACCTCATGGCGCGGCTCCGCGAAGGCAGCCCAATCTTTCCCGGCATCGTCGGCTACGACGACACCGTTGTCCCGCAGATCGTCAACGCCATCCTCTCCCGCCACAACTTCATCTTGCTCGGGCTCCGCGGACAAGCAAAAAGCCGCATCCTGCGCGCCCTGACCACGCTGCTCGATCCGGAGATGCCGTACATCGCCGGATGCGAAATCCACGACAACCCGTACGCCCCCATCTGCCGCCGCTGCCGCGACCTCGTCGCCAAGGAGGCCGACGCCACGCCCATTGCTTGGCTCACGCCCGACCACCGCTACGTAGAAAAGCTGGCCACGCCCGACGTCACCATCGCCGACCTCATCGGAGACATCGATCCCATCAAAGCCGCCCGCGGAGGCCACGAACTTTCCAGCGAATTCACCGTGCACTACGGCCTGTTGCCCCGCGCCAATCGCGCCATTTTCGCCATCAACGAACTCCCCGATCTCGCCGGCAAAATTCAAGTTGGCCTGTTCAACATCATGCAGGAAGGCGACGTGCAAATTAAGGGCTATCCCATCCGCCTACCTCTCGACGTGGCCATCGTATTCAGCGCGAACCCCGAGGACTACACAGCCCGCGGCAAAATCATCACGCCGTTAAAGGACCGCATCGGGTCCGAAATCCGCACGCACTATCCGGCAACGGTCGAAGAGGGGATCGCCATCACCGCGCAGGAGGCCTGGATTCAACGTGCAGGCTCGCAATTGCGCATTCCGAAATATGTCAACGAAGTCATCGAGCGCATCGCCTTCGCCGCCCGCGACGACAAGAAAATCGACAAGCGCTCTGGAGTAAGTCAGCGCCTTCCAATCTCTGCTATCGAAAACGTAGTATCGAATGCCGAGCGCCGAGCGCTCACGCACAACGAAAAGCTAATTGTCCCCCGCATCAGCGACATCTATGCCGCCCTGCCCGCCATCACCGGCAAGCTCGAACTGGAATACGAAGGCGAAATGAAAGGCGCCGACCACGTAAGCCGCGAGTTGATCCGCACCGCGGTGGCGAAGACCTTTGACACTTATCTGCACGGCGTCAGCTTCAATCAAGTAGTGCAGTGGTTCGACCTGGGCGGAGAAATTCAACTCAGCGACAACGCCGGAGCCGAAGAAGTTCTGGCAGGGCTGACCCAGATTCAGGGCCTGATGGAAAAACTAGTCAAGCTGAACGTCGGCCCAAAAGAGAGCACCGAGATGCAGGTCTCAGCGGCGGAGTTCGTCCTCGAAGGCCTCCACGCCCACAAAAAAATCGGCCGCAACGAAGAGCGCGTTTTCTCCGCCGGCGAAAAACCGCCGAAGAAACAAGAGCGAGTCTACGAACCCGAAGAGCCGGGCTTCGGACGGAAGCGAGGATTTAATTAGAGTTCCCAGTTCGCAGTGGGCGAGGGCAATCCTATTTACGGAGCGGAATATGCTGATAAAAGCTGTGGTTTGCGCGCTATTGTTTTCAATGACGGCCCTTGGCCAATCCGGAAAAGACGCCGATCAAAAAGCAATTCGAGACGTGATGGACAAGTTTATGGACGCATGGAATCGGCACGATCCGCACGCTTTTGCAGCGGTGTTCGCGGAAGACGCCGATTTTACAAATGTGCTCGGCAGCGGCGCGAGCGGGCGCTCGAAAATTGAAGAATTCCATGCTCCGGTCTTCGCGACAATCTTCAAGAACAGCCACCAGAAGTATGACGAGATTAAGGTCCGCTTCATCCGTGACGATATTGCAGCCGTGGATGTGCATTGGCAGATGACCGGCGCAACCGACCCCCAAGGAAATCCGCGGCCAGATCGGCACGGATTGTTAAATTTTGTAATGGGGAAAGATGCAGGCCGATGGCAGATTGTTGTGATGCACAATTTGGACCTGTCGGCCCAATCTGCGCCTCCGAAATGACCGTCTGGTACGAGAAAACGTGTAACTTTAGCCGCGGGTTTTACTGAGAGCTGACAACTGACAGCTGACAACTGGTTTTATGAAACGCATCCGCTACTCCAAATACGTCCCCGACCCCGCCGGCGATATGAGCATGGAGGACCTGCTCAGCGCTCTCTCGGACTATCTCCTGCAAAGCGGATTCAATGACAATTTCTGGTACGAACTCCCCGAAGGCGAGCAGACTCTTGACGAACTCCGCCGCGCCATCGAGCAGGCCCTCCTCGATGGAGAAACCTTCGACGAAGAAATGCGCGACCGCCTCCAGCAAATGCAGATGGACGGCGAACTCGAAGATCTCATCGAGAAGTTGATCGAGCGCTTGCAGCAGGAAGATTACATATCCATCGATCAACCTCACGACCCTTCGAAACGCTCCAGCGTCGGCGGACAAGTCGGGGACCCGCAACAACAGGCCAAGTTCGAAATCACCGACAAGAGCCTTGACTTCCTCGGCTTCAAAGCCCTCCGCGACCTCCTCGGCTCCCTCGGCAAATCCAGCTTCGGACGCCACGACACCCGCGACATGGCCACCGGCATCGAATCGAGCGGCGCCTCCAAGCCCTACGAATTCGGCGACACGCTAAACCTCGACATCACCGCCACGCTCTCGTCCGCCATCCAGCGCGAAGGCCTCGGCCTTCCCCTCAATTTTGAATACAGCGATCTACAAGTCCATCAGTGCGAGTATCAGTCGTCGTGCGCGACTGTCCTCATGCTCGACTGCTCCCACTCCATGATTCTCTACGGCGAAGACCGCTTCACTCCCGCCAAAAAAGTCGCCATGGCGCTCTCGCAGCTCATTCGCACGCAATATCCCGGAGACTCGTTGTCGCTGGTCCTCTTCCACGACTCCGCCGAAGAAGTCCCGCTCTCGCAGCTCGCCCGCGTGAAAGTCGGTCCGTACTACACCAACACCCGCGAAGGTCTCCGCCTGGCGCAACGCATCCTGCAACGCCAGCGCAAGGACATGAAGCAGATCGTCATGATCACCGACGGTAAACCCAGCGCCCTGACTCTCGAAGACGGACGCATCTACAAAAACGCCTTCGGCCTCGACCCGTTAGTAGTCAGCCAGACGCTGGAAGAAGTGTCGAAGTGCAAACGCGCCGGAGTCCTCATCAACACCTTCATGCTCGCCTCCGACTATGGCCTGGTCCAGTTCGTTCAGAAAATAACGCAAATGTGCCGCGGCAAAGCCTACTTCACAACGCCCTACACGCTA
>Ga0302202_10002601_pt1 | contig 20654 bp, 19 predicted proteins | sample II_Bog_N3_3_FD_194579 | JGI IMG/M metagenome (GOLD analysis project Ga0302202, IMG submission 194579) | Peat permafrost microbial communities from Stordalen Mire near Abisko, Sweden - II_Bog_N3_3 | ecosystem: Environmental > Terrestrial > Soil > Wetlands > Peat | place: Sweden: Abisko...
TCTTGAATTATGCATAGCCTCGACAAAGGGTTCCAAAGGTCGATCCACACCGCTAAGCTGTTTCGGTTGTGTCCGGAGTATCGGGAGATGGAGAGCGTAGGCGATCTGCGACGCGCTTCAGAGCTGAATGCTCGATCTCTATGAAGGCGGCAATCATCGCCCGGTAAGCCGCCTCGGCGACATCGGGAGCCAGCCCTGCCTCAGTCGCAATGGCCCGGACTTTGGCGATCACCTGCTCCACACGCGTCGGTGCCTCGACGTCGGCGCGAGTGGTCTTAAAACGGGCGGCTTGCTCGACGAAACTGCCTCGCTCCGCCATCAGCCGGATGATGGCTCGATCCAGCCGGTCTATGTTCTCACGAACCTCATCAAGCGAATGCGCTTCCATGCCAACCCACCTCGGTCCGAAAGAACAAGGGCATTTTCGCCCGTCCCGATGCCGAGAAATGAAAGTCCCAGCGCTTCGGCCGTCTTCAGATCCCACAACCCATCGCCGACGGAGACGATGCGATCCGGACTCCCGCCGTGTCGGGATATCGCAGCCATAATCGCCGCGGTGACGATTTCCTCTCGCGTCACGTGCTCCGACGCCGTCACGAGCAAACGCGCACCCGAATCGCTCTGAGAAGGTGCGGTAGTCCGGCCCAAACGTCGACCACATGACCGCGAGCATGGCCGCCTGATGCAATGCAACGGTGTCGGTCAAAGTCCCGTCTATGTCGAGCACCGCCAGCCTGGCGAATGCGGCGTCATGTCGTTGCATTTGGATCGAACGTGCACGTGCACACGAGCCATCGCTCGCTGTCTGCTGGACCCCAATCATGGGACGTGGGTCGCTGTATTGCGTTCCACCGCAGCACTCTCGCGGTCAAGTACTTGCAGCATCCAAGCGTTGATGCTCGTTCGCGCTACGGCCGCGGCGATCATGTACCGCCGATGCTGTTCATCGGTTGGACGGATCGTCATCTTGCCCGTCCACGCCTTCTCGGGTTCAACGCCTTCCTCGCGGCACCAGTCCTCGTATTCCGCAACCGCGTTGCGAAACGCGGCTTTCAGCTCATCGACATCCCTTCCGTAGAAGTCGATCACGTCCTTGGTGCCGATCACACGGCCGCAAAAGGCATCCGCCGAATCGTCGTACCCGAACTCGGCAAAGTATCCACCGTGCTTCAGGATGTTTGACGGCATATGCACCCCTCCGTCTGTGGCGTTATCCCGGCGTTCTGGAGGAACTGCCGGGCCGACTCGACCGAGCCTTTTTTCATCCGCGGGTCAGGGTGAGGCTCATGGAACAGACCTTTGACGCCGTTGAGAACTGCACGCCGACCGGACCCGGCCGTCTGACCCGGCTTCCGCCACATGCCCCCCAACGCCCGCACGAGTCGCTCGAAGTCGTCCCACACGATGTCTGCGCGGGTCGGGACCTCAAAAATGGCGCACAACGTGGCGCAATTGGTTGAACTCAATGGCACGAAAAATGGTGGCACTTAATGCCACCCTTTTCAAGGGACCGGATGGCGGCGCCCGCACCGCGTTCACCCCATGCCCGGCCCCGGCGATGGCCGGCGCCGCTTGCGCCATTCGTTGAACGTCTTCTCGATCTCCGCCTGCTTCGCCGCCAGCCTGCGTTCCTCTTCCGCCGCACGCTCCAGTTCGTGCCGCGCCGCCGCCTCCCGCTGCTCGGCTTCACGCGCCGCCTGCGCCCGCCGCTCCGGCTCGGCGGCGGCGTATGCCTGAAAGCGTGGATGGGACGCGTGCAGGTTCTGTGCTGCGGCCAGGATACTGCTGAACTTGAGGGCCTCCATCGTTGAGGAAGAGCCGTATAGCCGCGAAGCTGATGGCAGACGCTGCCGCGCCGCCTGCATGAAGCCCTGCAGTTCACTGTGCAGGTCCGGGTCAGCCTTGATCACCTCCCAGAACGGGGCAACGCGCGCGGCCCGCGCGATGTCGTCGGCGCTCGGCGCCGCAGGGGGCCAGGGGGCAAGCTGCGATCCGGCGGCTCCGGCCTTGGCAACCGCCTCGACGGCCAACCTCCCCCGCTCCGACAAGTCGGGCACCTCGATCGCCGCGGCCTGACGGCGCTGCTCCTCCGCAGATCTGTAGTCGTTGGCAGCGCGCCGCTCGGCAAAGACCCGCGCGTCGAGGCATTCGCCGACCACGACGGCGCCTTCCCGGGCGCGACGCCGCTCATCGGCGAGATCGGCCGAGGCAAACAGCCCTTCTCGTCCGCGCAACTTGCCCAGAATTTCCGGACCGTCCCGCCGGAAGGCCGCGGCAACCGCGGCGATATCCCCGGTCGTGCGTAGCAAGTCCTCGAGCCGTTGCTTCGCCTTCCACGAATCGCGGTAGACCGGATTGAGCGACAACATCAGGTCTAAGCGGGCCTTCCTCACCGCGAGGTCGCCGTTAACCTCGAGCGCAACCTCCGCGGCCGACACCGGCTGGTAGGGCAATCCCGACATCAGGGGTGCCCACACCCGGCTGGAGCAGTTGGCCAATTTCGCCTTGAACGCCGCCAGCTCTGCGGCCATCGGCGTCATCGCCGCGGTCTCGCTGGACTTCGCGGCAGGAGTGCCGCTGCTTGCCAAGGCTCCTTCAAGGAGGGAGCCGGGTCTGGCGAGGAAAGCGCCTGCCGGCGCAGCGGCCGGCTTCGCCTCGCCCGCCGCCGGCGCCACCGCAGGAGGCGGCACGGGCGCTGGGGCATCCGGCGCCGGTGTCTCGGCTCGCGCGGCCTGCTTGCTGCGATGCTCGGCAAATTCGGCACGGGCGCGCGCCACCCCGGCCGCGATCTCCTGCCGCAGCGCCGCATCGGAATCGGCGGCAGCCTCGGGCCGCTCGGCCGCCGTCGGCTCCAATGCCGGTGCTGGCTCCGCAAGCACCACGATCTCGCTCGCCGGCATAAACGGCGTCAGCCCGCGCCACTCGGCATAGGCCACCACCGGATCAACCTCAGGCTCGGCATAGTCGAGCGTCGTGTCCTTCGCCCGCTCGCGGCCAAGCAGCGCGCGCAGCCGGGCCGCGGTGCCGAACTCGTCCGCACCCCAATGCAGGTGCACCGCGTGCCGGTGCCGGCTCAGCGCGACATAGACCAGATGCCGGTCCATCCCGGCGGTCGCCAGCACGTGCGCCTGGTCAACCGTCGCGCCCTGGTTCTTGTGCACCGTCGCCGCGTAGCCGTGGTCGATGTCGGCATACTCGGCCAGGTCGAAGCTGACCGCCCGCCCCTGCCCGGCCCCGCTCGGCCCGGCGCCGTTTCCGCCGGCCGCTGCTCCGGCCGCCCCGGCTCCGCCCGGCCCGTCGAGCCGCACCGTCAGCCGGCTACCCTCGATCCGCTCCAGCGTGCCGAGCGTGCCGTTCTTCACCCCAAGCCCGCGCTCGTTCCTCAGGAAATACAGCCGGTCGCCGGTGGCGAACGCCCGCGTCCCGCGCTCGGTCGCCAGCGCGTGGTCCGGCCCGAGTTCGCCCGCCGCCCGCCGCACCGCGCGCGCCGCCTCGTTCAACGCCCGCACGTCCGCCCGCTCATGCGCCAGGATGATCTGGCTGTGCGCCGGGTCCTGCCGCCGCGCCCGGTCCCAGCGCGCGATCACCGCCGCGCACGCCGCCTCCCGCGTCGTATGCCGGTGCACCATGCCGGCATCCGCGTAGCGGTCGAGCGCCGCCGCGGTGCGCCCGGACGCCAGCTCCTTGGTCGCCGTCCGCTGCCAGTCGATGCGCTGGCGCCGCGGCTCGGTGATCGCGATCACCCCGACCCGATCGGCGATCGCCCGGAACGCCGCTCCCGCCTCGATCGCCTGCAACTGCTCCGCGTCGCCCACCAGCACCAGCTTGGCGCCGGCCGCGTGCACCTGTTCGGTCAGCCGCCCGAGCTGCCGCGAGCCGATCATCCCGGCCTCGTCCACCACCAGGATGTCCTCGCAGGTCAGCCGCTCCTTGCCCTGCTGCCAGGCATACTCCCAGCTCGCGATCGTCCGGCTCTCGATCCCCGCGCTGCCCTCCAGACCCTCGGCCGCGATGCCGGACAGCGCCGCGCCGCGCACCCGGTAGCCCTGCGCCGTCCAGTCCTCCCGCGCCGTGCCCAGCATGCTGCTCTTGCCGCCGCCGGCGATGCCCACCACCACGGCGAGGTCGCGCGCCCGGGTCACGTGCTGGTAGGCAAGCTCCTGCTCCTCGCTCAGCCGCTTCACGTCCACCACCGCGCGCCGCCGCTTGCTCTCCACCCGGTGCGTCGTGCGCTGGTTCAGCGCCACCGCCGTCGCGATCAGCTCGCGTTCGATGCGCACCAGCTCGCGGGTCGAGAACCGGTCACGCCCGCGCCCGTCGGCGCCGACCCGCACCAGCTCGGGCGAGGCTTCCACCTTCGCCATGATCGCCGCGAACTGCTCGGCGCCGTCGCTCTGCCGGTTGATCAGCCGCGCCAGGTCATGCCGGCTGAACGTGCTCTGCTGCTGGGTCAGCGCCTTCAGCGCCAGCGCCGGCTCGGCCAGCAGCCGTTCGCCGTTGCGCCGCGCGATCGCCCGGTGCTCATCCGCCCGCTCGGCGTCCTCGCCGCGCGCCGCACGCCGCGCCCCGGCCGGTCCGATCTTGTTCTGCGGCTCCAGGTCCAGCGCGCGCGCGGCGTTCGAGCGATGGTCGATCCGCACGTCGTGGCCAAGCTCGGCCAGCCGCGCGTTCACCAGCTCCGCCCAGCGCTCGCGCCAGGTCCGCAGCAGCGCCTTATCGTTCCAAGACAGCTCCTTCAGCCCGAACCCGGCTGCTTCGTCCGGCCGTGCCATCCCATGCCGGCGCAGTCCTTCGCGCAGACGCGCCGCCGCGATCAGCCGGCGCCCCGCCGCTCCGTCAGCTTCCGGTCGATGATGTCCAGCCGGGTCAGGATTCTCCGCTGCGTCTCCTGGATCACCCCCAGCGCCGCGATGATCACCTCGATCGGGTCCTGCCCCGGCTCCTGCAGCAGCCCCAGGATCTGCCGCGATGTCGTGTGCGCGCCCCGCGCCTCGTTCAGGATCGCGTCCGCGCGCGGCTCGTCCGCCATTGGCCCTCTCCCCTCGTCCGCCCAGCGGGTCGATCCGCCGCATCGTCAGCAGCACGTGCGCGTGCGGCTGCGCCTCGCCGTCGCCCGCCTTGCCCCAGTGCACATTCAGGTCGGCCACCATCCCGCGCGCCACGAACTGCTCGCGCACGTAGTCCTGCGCCAGCCGGATCGCCTCCGCCTGGCTCAGCTCTCGCGGCAGCGACAGTTCGATCTCCCGCGCCAGCGACGCGTCCTTGCGCCGCTCGCCCGCCACCACCTCGTTCCACAGCGTCTCGCGGTCCAGCCAGCGCCGCGGCGCGCCCGCCGGCAGCAGAATCTCCGAATGGATCACCCCGGCCTTGGCCAGGAAGTTCTGCGTCCGCCCCAGCTCGGCGTCATACAGCGCCGCCGCCGCGCGGTAGGCCGCGGCCGCGATCACGCTCTGGCCCTTCGAGCGCTGGATCACCTTCGCCTGCAAATGGAAGATCGCCATCCGGCCGCCCGCTGCCTTGCCCCGGAACGCTAGCAAAGGCCCGCAAGTCGCGCCAGCGACTTATAAGCGCGCATTTGCTGATGCGCTCCGTTTCACTCCGCGCCGCAAAATGACGCCGTGCCCGAACCCAGCGCCACCGGTTCCAGCCGCCTCGCCCCTCGGCCCGCCGGTGGCAACGCCCGGCGGCAACCCACGATCCGCCCCGCTTGAAACGCCGCGTCAGGCTCTATCTAGGGCGCGTGAGCGGACCCTGCACCCGTCGGCAGCCACGCCAGCGAAACCGGCGCTGACCAGGGGCGGCGCCGTGGTCAGCGCCGACCTCCTACCGCTCAGCGCCACCGCGCAACCGTCGGGCTTCCGGAGAGGAGCATGCGCTGCCGGCAGCCACGCCAGTGTGAATGCGGCTGGCCCTTCGCAGAAAAAAAGCAGCCCCGTTTACAGAACACTGCCGGAGCCTCCTCGCGCCAAACCGAGGAGACACCAATGGCAAAGCGACCCGCCGACCACACCGCTCGGATCGACGCCGCCGAACAGCGCCGCCGCAAGCACGCCGAGCAACGCCGCGAACTCGATCAGCAGCGCAAGCGCGCCATGGAACGACAGGCCACCGCTTACGGCAACGTCGTCCTGGCCGCCGTCGGCACCCTCTTCGATATCGACCAGCTCGCCGGCATCCTGCTCGAAGCGCGCGACAAGGCTCCAAGCAATCCCCAGCGCGCGGAGGACTGGCGCCGGCGCGGCCAGGCCTTCTTTCCTCAGTCTGAACCCCAACAGCCTGACCCCGGCACTCAACCGGCCGACCCGCCGGCAGACGGCCGGCCCGCACCCGACAAGCCCAAAGCAAGACGCGGCCGGAACACCGGAAACGGTGGCGCTGTCCCGGCCGCGCCGCCGCCGGCGCGACCCGATCGCGAAACTGCGCAAGACGCTGGCGACCTGCTCGGCAGCCTTGCGCCGAACCGAGCAGGCAATCGCTCGGCTGCAGAAGGCTGAGGCCTTGAACGAGTATCGCGACTGGCGGCAGCTCCGCCGCGCCCGCACCCGTCAGCTCATCGAGTACGGCGGGCTGGTCGTGAAGGCCGGGCTGGCGGAGCGAACCGAGGACGACCGCGCCACCATGCTCGGCGCCTTCCTCATGCTCCGCGACCTGCTCGACGGGCACGGCGACGACGCCCCGGCCGACCTCCAGGCGCGATGGCGGCGGCGGGGGCTCCGCGCCTTCGACGCCGCCGCCGCCAAGGGAAAGACGCAGGAGGAACCGATGCCGTCAGGCTGAACAACCGAACCGGCGGCTCGGTCGGCATGCGGGCGTCTTGCCCGGTGCCGGCCAGCGCCTAACTGCCCCGCGGGCGCACCTTGACCGTCACGTAGTCATTCAGCCGCCGGCGGAGCCAACTGTCGTCCAGCAGGCCCGCGCGCTTGGGCGCCCCGGGTCCGGCGTCGATCCACAGCGCGCCAGCCGGCAGAGTGCCGGCCTCGTGCATCCGGATCAGTTTGTCCTCGGCGGCGGACAGCGCTGCTTCCTCGCCCAATGTGAGCGCGCGCCGCTGCCGCAGGAACGGCGCGATCAGCGTGCCTACCAGCGCACCCCCAGCGCCATCGTTCGGCACCCACAGGGCCGGCGGAATGCGGGTCGCAGGAAGCGGCGCGTTCCAGCGGGGAACGGGCGGAACCGGATCGACGCGGAGCGTGCGGCGGGTGCTCATCTGACGGTCTCCTGCGGCCCAGGGCCAGATTGCCCGGTCGGTTCCGAGTCGCGCGGAGTCTGCGTTACCTCGCAGGCTGCGCCCCCATCATTCCCGCCTCGCAGCCAGTAACCTGCTCGCCGGATTTCTCGCCCCGGACCGGCCATGCCCATTGGACCTTGGCGGCGATCTTCTCCAGCACACCTCGCTGCTTTTCGGTCAGGGGCCGGCAGATCAAGCCGGTCTCAAGCAGGGAGCAAAGAAACCCTTCCTCCCACGCGGTCACCCGCGGATCGCCCAGCACACCGACCGCGAACGCCGTGAGCAGGCCGGGATGGTCCGCCACCAGATCCCGCACGCCGTCCGGTAGCGTGATGCCGGCCTTCAGGGCGATGCAGGCCAACAGCCGCGACCGATCTTCCGACAGCCATGGCTGGTCCTCCACGTCGATCTGGCGGCGGATCGCCGACAGGAACCGGCGCTCCCACGCGGTCAACCGCGGATTACGCTCGGCGGCGTCCAGCATCTCCCAGAACGGAGCGGGTTCGCGGCTCGGCATGCCGGGAATGGTTGGCGCGGTGGGCGAGCGGGTCAATCAATCGGCGGTTTGTTGCCGTTCTCCCTGGCGGCGCCGTTGTTGACCCCAATTGGGGCGTAGCTCGGAGCGGGAACAGCAGGGGGCATTCGGCAGGCGGAGTGCAGCCTAGTCCCGGTCGGGTTCGGACGGTCTATCGTCCTGCGGCCAGGGGCCGGTAATCATCCGAGCGCACGTTCTTGCCCTCTCGATCGGCAAGGCAGGGAACCGCCGCTGCAACTCGACCGCAGCCGCCAGCTCGCCGCCTTTGTCCCTGGCGGCGCAGATCGCGGCGACGTCGGCTTCATCGAGGGCGAACATCCGGCGAGCATGGGCACCAGGCCGGCAGCGGCGCAAGCAGGATCGCCGGCTCTGCCGGCCTCAGGGCTGACGCCAAGCGGTCAGGGGCTGTGTGCCATCCCTCTGGCCCTGAACAGCTTCAGGACGCCTCCTGAGCCGCCACCACGGTCACGCGCCCGTGATGCGTCCGGAAGCATATATCGCCGCCTTCTAATGCACCTTGGGTGCATTGGTGTATGGAACCTCTCCCTTTCCGTAGTCTTCTGGTTGCTCCCCTGTTCCCTGGCGCCACGCTTGTGTTCACTCTGGTTACGACCCTGTACGCTTGCGGCAGCTTCCGGAGGCAGGGTTCACATCTCCATGCATGGCCACCGCTCGCGCAGGCCGGGCCGGTCGATCGCTGTTCTGCTGGATGGTGAACATGCGCGCGGATCAGCCGCCGCGGGCGCCGTCCCTCATGAGGGCCTTCATCTCGGAACTGTGCAGGATCGGCTCGAACACGCCCTCCACGGACTGGCCTTGCCGGATCATCCCCTCGTTCATCACGAGCAGCGCCCGTTCCGCCGTCATGTCGCTCGCGCGAGCGATCTCGATGACGTGCCTGAAGGAACTCCTACCGACCTACGGCATTCACCCCTGAAATTCCATGTCGGCCATCTTCCCGAGCCGCTTGCTTGCGGTGTGAGACTTACCCACAGGCTGGCGTTATCCACAGCGGAAAGTTCAGATTCTCTTAGATTCAAATTAGACGGCGATTCACCGTTTTGGACCAAAGCCTTAAGGGTCACGTCTCCTACCAAATGGGCGACTTTCTCCTACCAAACGGGTGGGTGGTCTCCTACCAAACGGGCGGCTTTCACCTACCAAACGGGTGACCTGCCTTGCAGGCCGGTTTGCGGATCAGCGCGAGCGCCTCGGGCCGTCGCGGTCTCCTACCAAACGGGTGGGCTATCTCCTACCAAACGGGTGCCTCTCCCCTTCCCCGTGTAACCGGACCGCCCGACTTGGCTACATCTCCTACCAAACGGTGAGGGGCCGCATTCCTACATCTACTTGACGGTGTGTAGGGGTAGGGATAGCCTTGGGCTTGTCATGAAGCCGCCGAGTCGCACCGTCGAGCAGAAGACCAGCCCTCTGGGGTTCCCCAAACCCGGCGAATTCATTGAAATGACGGGCACCCACCTCCTGGAGGCGGCGGACCGAGCTTGCTTCAACCTCCTCTACCAGCATGCACACGATTCCGGACAGATGCTGGATCCCGCCGCCGAGTGGGAGATCCCCCTGGTCACTCTGCGGGCTGCCCTGTCGAAGCACGCTGCCAACGACCGCCTGCGGGAGACCCTGACCCGGTTGCGGAGCGTGACGGTGTCAGTCAGTTACCTGGACGCGGATGGCGAGCCGCGAGTGGTCGTTACCGGGCTGTTCGACTTCTTCGACATCCCGGCCAAAGACATCGCCAAGCGCCCTACCCTGCGGTATGGCCTGCCGCGGAAGCTCGCTCCCATTCTAGAGAGCTCCGGCCGCTGGGGGCGCATCCGGGCGGAAATCGTCTGCTCCATGACCAGCAAGTACGGCATCGCACTTTATGAGCTCGTCCAGTTGCGGGCGAACCTGGACCGATGTGTCGAGGTCTTCCCCATCGACAGGCTGCGCGATCTGCTCGGCGTTCCGCCGGGGCATTATGAACGCGTCGACAATTTGATGCGCAAGGTCATCGACCCAGCGATCCTCCAGGTGAACGGTCTGTCCGACATGAGCGTGGCCATCGAGGCCCGTCGGAAGCACTCTCGCGCTCCCGTCCACGAGTTCTGCCTGACGTGGTGGCGCAAGGAGGGCGACGCGTTCCGCGAGGCTCTGCAGGAACGCTCCCGGAGCAAGGTCGGCCGCATGGCGCGGCTACGGGGCATGGCGGAAACGCTGGTTGACGAACCGACGGCACGCCTCACGGCCTTGCGCGATGTCGGCTGACGGGAGGAGGCAAGAAAACCGGTTTGGCTGCCAACATGTTTGCAAACATGATTACATTCTGCGCAACGCGATGACCATCAGTCTTGCCGCTCGGCCTAGTTGGTGCGCACCAGGGCGCGCAGCCAAGTCGTCCGCCGCACGGACGGACGGAAAGCAATTTGACGGACAACTGTGCAATCCTGTATGCAAGCCGGACGCAAGGGATAATGCCACGTGGCAGTCGTCGCATTTTGTTCTCAAAAAGGTGGCGTTTCAAAGAGTTCGCTTGCCAGGGCGCTGGCCGTCGAAGCCGCGCGGGGCGGTCTGACGGTCAAGATTGCCGACCTGGATGTCGGCCAGGGCAGCACCGTGGACTGGCACAAGGACCGCATGGCTGCGGCCTTAGAGCCAAGCATATCGGCACAGCTCCACCGTAGCCCGAAGGACGCGCTTGCGCACGCCAACGGCGTGGACCTCCTGGTGATTGATGGTCCCGCCAGGGCCGACAAGGACACCCTGGAGATTGCCCGCGTCGCCGACCTGGTGGTGCTGCCGACTGGGGCAAGCCTGGATGATCTGCGGCCTGCCGTGCGGACGGCAAACAGTCTGCGGGCGGCCGGAATCCCGGTCAGCAGGCTGCTGTTCGCCCTGAGCCGGATCGGAACCGACGCCGAAGCGGATGCGGCCCGCGCCTACATCGCGGAGGCTGACTACGCCGTCGCGCCGGGGTTCGTCCCCGAGCGGCCCGCTTACCGGGCAATCCAGAACGAAGGCCGGGCCATCACCGAAATCCGCTATCCGTCGTTGAAATCCGCCGCCGAGGCGGTCATCCAGGCCCTGATAGATGCGACGGCCGCCGAGGAAGAGGGGGTGGCGTGATGGTGGTCGACCCGAGCAGGCTGCGGCGGCGCGGACTTGGCTCGCCCCCAACGGACGGGAACCCGACATTGGAGGAGGAGACCACGCTGGACCAGGGAGCTGCCGCCGGCGGCCGTGAGGAGCCGGACGAGGGACAGAAGGATGCCGCGCCGCAGGCCGCCGCAGCGACTGCCCGGATGCAGCGTGCGCCGCGCGCCGAGATCGAGCCGCGGGTTCCGTTCACCACCAGGATCGCCGTGAGCACGAAGGAGCGCCTGGAGGCCGCATGCTTCCTGCGGCGCATGAAGCATCAGGATTTTATCGACGAAGCACTCCGTATCCATCTGAAAAAGAATGGCTTCTAGGCGGCCGGCGATCTTGTTTGCAAACATGTCTGCAAACATAGCGTCCCGCTGGCTTACCGCACGGCCGGCCACTGCCGGCGGCCGAAGGAGGGCAGGTTTCACGGGGCTCGCCGGCGGTCTCGTTGCAGCCGGTGTGTCTGTCGCGAAACCTAAATCGGGCGGACCGGGGAACACCAGGACAAGAATCCCAGCGACACGCCGAACCGTTTTGTGACCTATTGGTGGTTGGTTCCGATCGTGGAAGCAAAATGGCCAAGCCAGCCAGGAAGTGGGGAAGCACTGAGCTTGCCGCTCTGTTCGACGTCACATCGCTTGGCGTCCTGCCCACCTCACCGACCAGGGCAAGCAAGATCGGCCGGGAAACAGAGCTAGAAATGGTCTCGCGCCACGTCTGCGAGTCAGATCGCCGCATAGCGAGACAGCACCAGATCATAGCCGACCTCCGCGCCAAGAACCGTTCAACGGTGTTGGCGGAGGATATTCTCGTTTTGTTCGAAGAGTCTCAGGCTTTACACGAAGCGCACCTCAAGCGACTTACGGCAAATTGATCCGGCGCCTGCACCCTGAGCTTGCCACGCCGGCCGCCGCAGCCACGACACTGCGTGCAATACGCTACCGTGCAGTTTTACGCGGAAGGGCCTTCTGCCCCATCGTGGAATTGCGCCGCCGGTTTCCGGGCGTCGGTTCGGCGCGCGTCGGCGTGCCGCTGCGTCGATCCAAGGCGTCGATTGGCCGCGGGCATCATGCAGGCTGGGGCCGCAGATAAGGCGGTCAGCGGGAGGCGGGCGCATCCGCAAGATCAAGGCGACGTTCGATCCGGTCCAGCCGATCAGATACGTGGTCCAGCCGCACGCTCAGGTGCGCGACGGTTTCATTCAACGCGGCGTTGTCCCGGCGCAGGCTGGCCTGGCCGATTTCCAGTGACCCGATGCGTTGGATCACCTCGGACAGCTTCAGGTCGATGCCGTCCAGCCGCTTGTTGACCTGCGCGAATTGCACCCGAAGGAAGTCGATCACACTGGTGTCGTCGGGCATGGGGTTCTTTCGAGCAGGCAGCGCTGCTCGTATATAGGCGAAGAAGGCTGGCCCGGAACCCGGCATCTGCCGCTGGTCGCCCCGCCATCTCGCGCTGCGGTGTCGAACCAGTCGCAGATGGCGCGCGGCGGCGGGTGGGGCAGCGGCGGCGGCAAGATGGCGGCCGGGGCGGGCAGGGGGACGGTGTCCGAATTGCCATGGCGGTGTCCGGAGGGCTCTTGGCCGGCGTTGGGCGCGTTCTCGCCCTGAGGCGCCGCCCGAATCCCCTACGCCCGACAATCACATTTATCGGGCGTACAATGGTGGAAATCTGCTTACCGCGCCTTTGTGGCGTTGCCATAATCGGGGAAAAACGGCAGAATCGCTGGCGAATCCAGGCGGCGCAACCAAAGGGACACGGCAAAGCGTGCGGCCGGGACGCAGGGGCGGAGAGGGGACGCGATGACCGCAGCGCTGACGCACACGACCACCGCCGATCCGCCGCCGGCAGGTGATGCGCTGCCCGGCGACGCAGCCCCCGCAAGCCCCCACCGACCGGCGGCGGAGACCGTCAGGCTCTACGCGGCAGATTGGAACGCCTTCCTGGCCTGGTGCAAGAGCGAAGATCTCGCCGCGCTGCCCGCCGCGCCGGCGACGGTGGTGGCGTATCTCAACGCCGGCGGGGCAACGCTGAGCGCCGGGGCGCTGGCACGCCGCGCCGCGGCGATCGCCGCGCAGCACCGTCAGGCGGGCCTCGCCTCACCGGCCGCCGACCCGGCGGTGACCGCGATCCTGCGCGCGGCGCGGCGTGCTGCCAAACCGCGTCGTCCCCCGCCGCCTCGCCCCGCCCGACTGGTCCGCATGGCCGATGCCTGCCGGGGCGGTCTCGCCGGCGCGCGTGATCGCGCGCTGCTGCTGCTGGCCGCCAGCGGGCTCGGCCGCGCCGCGCTGGTCGGCCTCGATTCCGAGCACGTTCGCCTCGGCGATGCCGGCGCCGAGTTGGTCATCACGGACCCGGCCGGTGGCGGCGGCCGGCGCGTTGCCGTCAAGCGGGCGGCGAACCGCGACGCCTGTCCGGTGCAGGCGTTGGAGGACTGGCTGGCCATGTCCGGCACCAGCTTCGGGCCGGTGTTCCGCAAGATCGACCGCTGGGGCAACATCGAGCATCGCCGGCTCGGCACCGACGCGCTCCGCCGCATCCTGATGCGCCGGACGCTGCGGCGTGGCCGCACCGGCAAGGCGGCAGCGGCATGACACGCGCTGCCGCGGAGCGCATTTCCGCAACAGCGGATGCCCTGCTCGACTGGCTGCACAGCCAGCAGCGGGCGTTGTCCACCGGATCCCGGACGCCGGCGGATGCGGCCGGGCCTGCTGCGGCCAGCGCCGAGCCCGCGCCGGCGGCCGACGCGACGCCGCGGCGGGATGACCGCGTGCGTGCGACGCCGACTGTGATCAGTCGCCAGGAAGCGGACGCCGCGCGCGCCGCTCCGTTGCGGCCCGATCACACCGACTGGCTGCATCACCGCCTAACGATCACCGGGCCGGACGCCGTGCTGACCGCGTTCCGGCAGGCTGCGGCCGGGGCCGGGATTATTCCCTGGCAGCTCGACCTCGATCGGATCGAGGAGGATATGTTCAACTTCCTGGTCGCGCCGCCGCGGCAGCCACGCACGCTGAGCGTCGCCGGTGCCGGCATCGTCGCCGGGCGGCTGCGTGAGGCCGTCAGCCGACGCCATGACTTGGCGATCGCGCGCGTCGGCACCAGCCGGGCCTGCCCGTTCGACCTGCACGCGCTGCTGCCGGTGCCGGCGGCTGTGCTGTGGCTCGGCCCGGAACACCCGGACGCGCTGGGCTGGCTTTGGGCACACTGGGGCACAACGCAGGCGCTGCGCCATGTCAGCGAACAGGCCGCCGTCGGCGAGCCGCCATGTTCGCCTCCGGCGCCGGGCGAGGCGGCGTGGCAGCTGACGTTCTGGTCGGCGGACTGGACGCCGTGGCGGGCGCTGGCGGCGCTCGCGGAACGCTGGCCCGCGCTGCGGTTCGACCCGCTGCCGTCGTACGCCGTCCGATGACCGATCCCGTGGCCAGCGCAACCGTGGCGCGGGTGACGGCGGAGGACGTCGCCGCCTGGGAAGACCCGCCGCGCGCGGCGCGGTCGGCTGCCGCGCCGGTCCTGTCGGTCGAGGGCTTCGCCGGGCCACTCGACTGGCTGCTGGAGCTGGCGCGCGCCAAGAAACTCGACCTGGCCAAGCTTTCGATCGCCGCGCTCGTCGAAGCCTTCGCCACCGCCATGCAGGCCGGACTCGCCGGCCGGGATACCGCCCGGATCGGTCACTGGGCGGTCTGGACGGTGATGGCGGCGACGCTGACCGAGCTCTGGTCGCGGCTGCTGCTCCCGGCCAACTCTCCCGAGGCCAAGGCTGCGCAGGCGGAAGCCGAGGCGCTGCGCCAGCAGCTGCTCAACCGCGCCCGGATGCGCAGCGCCGCCGACTGGCTGGAACGGCGGCCGCAATGGCGGCGTGAGCTCTATGGCAAGACAGCTTGGTCTGGATTCTATCACGATCCAGACACCAGGCGGAATTCAGTTTATTCGGCCCTGATCCATGATCACTTCGATGACTTCAGACTACTGGGAAAGCGTGTTAAACGACGAGCATATTGTTCAATCACCGTCCTGGGCGGAAGTCGATGAAGCAGTCTCGCGGCTAGATGGAAAGGTCCACACACTTGTCACCCTAGATGGTGAGGACGGTTCAACCTTGTTTATTGGAGGAAGCTTGGAAGGTATGGTAGTCGCGTGGAGTCGACAGGACCAAAATCTGATCGCACGGAGAGGTGCTGGAGACGAGAAAGTCCAGATCGTCGTCGGTGGTCAGGTTGGTGACTACGCGAGAAGGAACGTACTACCGATACAAATCGCTAAAAACATCGCAAAAGCGTATGCTGATGGACTGCGGGTGCAGGACTTGTTCAAGTGGGATCAAGTGTAGCAGCACCAGTGTAAGAGCGGGCTACGGACGGGCTGGGGGCACCAGACAGTCAGTGCCTATGACGGGCTCGGGCTGACCCAACTGACCCTGCCGGAGGGCGTCACCGGCGGCGGCGAACCGGCTGCTCACCGTCACCGCCACCGGGCACTCCTTCGCCTACAGCTACGACCCGCTCAGCCGGCGCAACAAGAAGACCGTCGATGGCGTGGTCACCCAGTACCTGCTCGACGGCGGCCAGGAGATCGCCTGCATGCCTATGATAGGGTCTGCACGGCGCGAACCTCGCTCGTCCGCTATCTGGATTTCTACAACCGCAAGCGCCCGCATTCCAGCCTTGGTGCGCGCACGCCCGATCGCGCCTACTTTGATGGACTGCCGCAGATCGCGGCAGCATTGCGCCGCTACGTGTTCGGCCCGGGGATCGACGAGCCGGTCGCCACCACCACCACCACCACCATCGCCGCCGCCGGCATCCAAATCCTACAACCACCAGGATGCGCTCGGCTCGGTGATCGCGCTCAGCGACGGCACCACCGGCGCGGTCGGCGACAAATACACCTACAGCGCCTACGGCGAGAGCCCGAGCCTCGCCGGCAACGCCTTCCGCTACACCGGGCGCCGCGTCGATGCCGAAACCGGCCTCTACTACTACCGCGCCCGCTACTACTCCCCCAGGCTCGGGCGCTTCCTGCAACCCGATCCCATCGGGTATCAGGGCGGACTCAACCTATACGCGTATGTCGGCGGCGATCCACTCAACCTCACGGACCCGTCCGGGCTGATCGCCGACGCCATTTACAATACAGCAGCTTCTGGGGCGGACTATGTGCTTACTCATCCAGGGCAGACAGCCGTCGGCGTCGGGCTGATTGGCGCCGGGATCGCGGGCTGCGTCTTCACGGCTTGCACCGCCGATGTTCCCCTCCTTGCGCTGGCTGGCGGAGGCACGATTGCCGTGACGGTCCCCACGGTGGCCGGGGTAGCGTCGACCACGGCGGTCGTTACCGGCGGGGCGATCCTGATGAATCAGTCGACGCTGCAACCTGGCCCCTACGCTGGCGACTCGATCCCGGCCAGAGGCCCGGAGCGCGATTTTACTCCCGAGGAGCGTGCTGCGGTCAACGAGATCGGGCAAACGACCGGCTGCCATACGTGCGGGACAACCAATCCCGGCACGGCATCCGGCAACTTTATTCCTGATCACCAGCCACCATCGAAGCTTGTGGAACCAGGGACGCCGCAACAACTCTACCCGCAGTGCTTGAATTGTAGCAGGATCCAAGGTGGCCAGGTCCGGGCCGCAACCGGGGGCCAATGACAAGGGGCAGGCTATGTTGACTTGGGTGAACAGTACCGGCGGGCCACTCATATGTGGTGAGAGTGCCGTCCTTGCGGCGTGGAACGGTATCTCTGGTTCGTCAGAAGGTGATGGGACGCAAACCGACTACGAGCGCGCATGCAAGACGACGGCGTACCTTGAGGCAATCACGGTCGGCGGTGCGAAAGCGCTCATCCTGGGCGATGAGCCTATGCAATCGACGTTCGTGGCTGCCGCTGCTAACAAATTGCGCATAGCCCGGTGGATCGCAGCGCCGTCGCGCGAGGCGGCGGAGGCCTTGTTGAGGGGACCGGACACTGGACTCGTCGAAGCCGGTTCCCCAGTTGAATTCGATATCGCTGGGCAAGAGCTGTATATGTTCGATTCTTCGGCGCCTTGGATACAGGGAAAAACCGAAGCTGCGGTCTCCTTAGTTCAGCCAGGAGCATATATCGTCACGACTGAAAAGCTAACGAGTCCCGCCACGGTGGCCTTTATCATCCACCGCTTTCTACCCCGCTGACCGTCACTTGCGGTTTGCGGGAGGATTCGGACGCCTGACCCGTGTCCATCAAGGCTGTCCATATGCAATGACCCGGCGACCGGCAACCTGACCGCGATCGCGCAGCCCGCGGTCGGCGGCCAGATGCCGCAGCAGAGCTTCACCTACAACGCGCGCGGCCAGGTGCTGAGCGCCACCGACCCCACCGGGAAGGTGACCCAGTACGCCTACGACACGACGACCGAGAAGCTGCTCTCGGCAACCGACGACACCGGCACCGGGCATCTCAACCTGCTGACCCAGTTCGCCTATGACAGCGTCGGCAACGTCACCAGCAAGACCGATCCCGACGGTCATGCCGCCCTGACCGCCTACGACGCCCTCCGCCGCGCCACCCAGCTCACCGCGCCGGCGCCGCTCAGCTACGTGACCACCTACGCCTACGATCCCGACGGGCGCGTCCTCACCGTCGTCAATGATCCGGGCGCCGCGCCGCATCTCGCCCAGACCACCACCGCGACCTATTCGCCGAGCGGCAAGAAGCTGACCGAGACCGATCCGAGCAGCAACAAGACGACCTACACCTATGACGTCCTCGATCGGCTCGCGACCCGCACCGATGCCGCGGGCCGCGTCACCAGCTACGGCTATGACGTGCTGAGCCGGCTCGCCAGCGTCAGCAATACCGCGATCCAGGCCACACCGCTGGAGCAGCACGGCTATACGGTCAACGGCAAGGAGGCCAGCGTCACCGACGCCAACGGCCATGCCACCAGCTACGCCTATGACGGCTTCGACCGACTGGCCAAGACGACCTATGCCGATGCCAGCACCGAGGCCTACAGCTACGACGCCAACAACAACACGCTGACCAAGAAAACCCGCAGCGGCAACACCATCACGCTCAGCTACGACCCGCTCAACCGGCTCAGCACCAAGGCGCCGCAGGGCGAACTCACCACCAGCTACGCCTACGATCTGGCCGGCCGGGTCACCTCGGTCAGCGACAGCAACGGCGCCTTCACCTACGGCTTCGACACCGCCCGCCGGGTGATCTCGGTGACCCGGCCAGACGCCAAGCAGGTCGCCTACCAGTACGACGCCGCCGGCAACCGGACCCGGCTGACCTGGCCCGACAGCTTCTACGTCACCTACAGCTACGACGCGCTGAACCGGATCACCGACGTGCTGCAGAGCGGCAGCAGTTCGCTGGCGCACTACGCCTACGATGCCGCCTCGCGGCGCACCGCGCTGACCTATGGCAACACCGCCCACGCCGCCTATGGCTACGCGCCGAACAACGACCTCACCAGCCTGACCCAGAGCTTCGTCGGCAGTGTGGTGACCCTGACCTACGGCTACAACAAGGTGCACCAGCGCATCAGCAATGCGCCGAGCGACGCCAGCTATCTCTACCATCCGGCCGCCGCCCTCTCGGCCAGCTACACGCCGAATGCGGTGAACGAATACACCGTCGCGGCCGGGGCGACCCTCAGCTACGACGGCAACGCCAACCTCAAGACGGACGGCACCTATACCTACGGCTACGACACCGAGAACCGGCTGCTCACCGTCACCGCCACCGGGCACTCCTTCGCCTACAGCTACGACCCGCTCAGCCGGCGCAAGCAGAAGACCGTCGATGGCGTGGTCACCCAGTACCTGCTCGACGGCAGCCAGGAGATCGCCGAATACGACGGCACCGGCACCCTGCTGCGCCGCTACGTGTTCGGCCCGGGGATCGACGAGCCGGTCGCCACCATCGCCGCCGCCGGCACCAAATCCTACAACCACCAGGATGCGCTCGGCTCGGTGATCGCGCTCAGCGACGGCACCACCGGCGCGGTCGGCGACAAATACACCTACAGCGCCTACGGCGAGAGCCCGAGCCTCGCCGGCAACGCCTTCCGCTACACCGGGCGCCGCGTCGATGCCGAAACCGGCCTCTACTACTACCGCGCCCGCTACTACTCCCCCAGGCTCGGACGCTTCCTGCAACCCGACCCCATCGGATATCAAGGCGGCCTCAACCTATACGCATATGTCGGCGGCGACCCACTCAACCTGACGGACCCGTCCGGGCTGATCCAAGAGGCGGTCGGGAACGCGGTGAACGCCCTGATCCAGAACCTCAACCCAATCGGGACGGCAAATGCGCAGGCTGCTCTTGGATTATGTGCCGCCGGGCCCGCCGGATGCGCGGCAGGGGCGTCGATAACTGCAGGCCAGATTATCCTGGGCGGTGCAGCGGTGGCAGGCGCTGGCGCGATCATCCTAGAAAGCCAGGACCAGGGTCTAAACGGTGGCTCATCGACGTACCGGCAGCGGGCACTGGCAGACGCGGGGATTGATCCCGGAGACGCTGGGGATTATCAGGTTCATCACATAGTGGCGCAGAGTGCTTCAGTTGCCGGTCCGGCCCAAGTGGCACTCAGCAACGCGGGGATTGGAATTCATGACCTTGATAATCTGATTGCTCTGCCCACAGCGGTGCATCAGTCGCTAAATAATCCTGCGTACTACAACGCAGTCAACGCCGCGGTCGTAGGTGGTTACCAAGCTGCCGGGACTCCTGGCGTATCGGCTGCCCTGGCCCAAATCAAGGCGTCGCTCCTGGCGAAAGGAAGCTTCCCATGAAATTTTGGCTGATGAGCTTGGCAGAGGGCCCACTTAGCAGCCCACTTGGCAGCGTCATGCCTGATACCGAATTTTCCAAGGCCGCCTCTCTTTGTGGAAGCACGCCGGCTGCCGTGAGGAAAGTGTTTCGTGCCGCGAACGCAAATACGGTCGAAATGCAGCTAGCTAAGGCCGGATCTCCGACCGTAGAAAGAGAGCATCAGGTGATTCCGGATCTCCTTTTTTGGGTATCAACACCGATTTTCTCTGAGAGAGCTGCATCGCTTGCAATCGAGTTTGGTTGCGACTCCGAAGAGTTCTGGCCGTGCCGATTTGACACCAACCAAGAGGAAAAGTTCTTCTTTCATCTACCCCTAAGGAGCTTTGATATTATCGATTACGAAAAATCGAGCTTTTCGATGACCATTCCCAGTACACCACCTCTCCCCATGTTCATTCAAGCCATTACGATAAAAGAAGTGGTCGGTTTTATTGCGCCATGTTTCAGAGCAAGCATACCTGGCCGCGAACAAGTGCTTACTGAATTATTTGTTCTGGATAATTTTAAGAGCGCATGGGAGTTAAGGGGATTTAGCGGTGCTGCATTTCGTTTGCTGTCAGATTGATCACCTTGGGTCGAATCCATGCGTCCCGGGTCGGACGGCGAGGCGGCCGGGTGGATCGCTGGCTCGGGCCCGGCTTGGCGGATAGTTCTTGACATAGTTATGGGCGGCTGGATTCTAAAGGCGGGCGTGATCCCGCCACCCGACCTCAACAAGTTGAGCCCTCGCTGATCCTGGCGCTGATGGCAAGTCTTGCGGCCCGCGGAGCAGTGGATCGTTGCGTTGGAAGCGCAGGTTGCGACGTTGACCCAGCCGCCGAAGACCCCGGGCAACTCGTCGACACCTCCCTCGAAGGGCCAGAAAGAGGACCGTCCGGCACCCGGCGGTAAACGTATACGCATATGTCGGCGGCGACCCGCTC
>Ga0302202_10002604_pt1 | contig 20635 bp, 14 predicted proteins | sample II_Bog_N3_3_FD_194579 | JGI IMG/M metagenome (GOLD analysis project Ga0302202, IMG submission 194579) | Peat permafrost microbial communities from Stordalen Mire near Abisko, Sweden - II_Bog_N3_3 | ecosystem: Environmental > Terrestrial > Soil > Wetlands > Peat | place: Sweden: Abisko...
CGGTAGGAGAAGACGTGCATCCGGCGGCCGTGAAGCATCGCCCATCTTTTCCACGCGAAGCTGGCATGACTGGCAGGATCGAAAATCGCGCTCATCAGGGTGCCGAAATCGCCGCTCGAACTGACTCCCTCCACCGAGGCGTACGACGCGCCCTTGACCGCGCGGCCGTTCTGCGAAACGAGCTTGTAATCTTCCTTCCGGTTGAAATAACTGAGCCGCGCCGTGAGAACATCGGCCAGCACCCACGCTTGCCTGCCGCTCGGATCGCTGTAGCGGCGGGTTTCCTCCAGGCAGATGAAATCCGGGAGCCTCCGCGTATAGTTGATGGCGTAATCGCGCGCCGCGTCGAGCACCTTGGCCTGCTCTTCGGAAGACGGCGTCGGCGGAAGAACATCAGCGGGCTTGGGAGCCGGCGGCTGAACATTAGGAACGGCGGGCGGGACAGCGGGCGGAACTGCGGGGGGAAGAGCGGCCGATTCGGCCGCCGGTTCCTTAGGCGCTGCCGCGGTCTTGGGACCTTCGCCGGGAAGAGCTTCCAAAGTGGCCAGGTCGAAGCGTTGCGGCGTCTTCGGTTGTTGCGGGGGGCCGGCGGTTTCCTTGCCCGTTTCGTCGACGCTCCGCCTGAACTTCAGCGGGGACTCTTTTCCACCCTCCATCCACCTGCCGTTCATCTCCGTGCCGTCCGCATTGATTTCGCCCCAGCAATCGGCGCCGATCGCCTTGATCGACAGCATGAGGATCTCATCCTGCTGCACGATGCTGGCGACAGGGATCCCGGCGCCGCCCTGACTCCCAATGACCAGGACAGCGCTTGCTCCGCCTGCATCGTTTGCCATCTTCAAGACGGCTCGCAGCGGCCGATTGGTCAGGAAGATCGTGCCTTCCCAGGTTCCCAGGAATTGTCTGGCTACCGGTGGACTGCTCTTCATCGCTTCGACCCTGGCCTGGCCAGCACGGCTGAGCTCAAAGGCAAACGACTCCCCTCCCTGCGTGAAGTCGCCCGCTAGAGTCAAACCATCGGCGGACAAAGTGCCGGAGAACGTCGGTTCATTGGGCAGCCCCTTGATCCGGAACGTCCACTTGCCATTCGTGTATCCGATGGCCTCCAGCGGTAGCCCGGATGCCATCTTTGCGGGCATGGCCATGGACCCAACCCAACCCCCGGCGGTTTGATCGATATCGATCTCCACGGCCAGCGCGCGACCTGGCACATTGATCTTGCCTGTCCAATGGCCGCGCGGGCCGTCCTCTGCTGGCAGGACGCCGGCGATCAGCAACGTGGCAAACAAAATGCGACTCGTCGAGATCCGCATGGTGAACTCCTCATTGCCGGTCTTACGGTCTGCTACCTCAGCCAGGATTTGTGTCTTGGCCCCCCTGGCGCACAGGAGATTCAGCGATTATACGTCCGATGGCATGAATCAGACCTGCTTGTCTTCTCGTGTTCATCTCGAGCGGCACACTGCTCCTCACGCGTTGCCGTTCGATCTGGGTGCAATAGCTGAGGCTGGGCTGGGTGGAAGCCGCGACTCCAGGAACTGGCGTGACACCGGGTTGCCGTTCATGCCTTCGCGGCGGCACGAAATCCGAGGGTGCAGGTTCTCAAGGAGAGCGACACCGTCAACGCCTTTTCAACGGGCCTGCCCGCACAATTTGCAAATCGCCGCGCCGTATTTCTTCACCGTCGAGGCGCCCACGCCCGGGACGGATAGCAGATCGTCGGGAACGGCGGGAGGCTTGGCGGCGATCGCCCGGAGCGATTGGTCCTTGAGAATCTTGAACGCCGGCACGCCGCGCTTCTTCGCTTCTCCCAGACGCCAGGCACGCAGCTTCTCTTCGAGCGCCGCGTTTGTCACACCCGTCTTTTCAGCGGCACGCGCTGTCTTCGAAGCTGCGGGCGCCTTCACGGTTTTGCCCTTCTTTGCCTTTGATGCAGCCTTGCGTTTCCGCCTGGCAGGGGTGATGATCTCTTTCAACGTGAAATCGATCTCCGCGTCTTCGGAAAGGTCCTGACCGTCGCGGGACAGGCTCACGCGCCGAAACGGGATGGTCTTGCCGTCCTTCTCGAAGACCGCATCGGTGATGTGTACGAAGCCCGCGCGAGCCAGCGCCGCGAGCACTTCTTCGAATTCGTCGCGAGTCACCTTCTCATCGGGGAAGAGCTGTCCATACAGCTTTCCGGTCGCGCGGGGCGGCCCGTTTCTCAGGGCATTCACGGCGACTTGCGCCGCGTCCTGTTCCGCTTTCGTTGGATCGCGGAACTGCTGGGCGACGCAATCCTGGGGCGCGCAGAAATCGCAGATGCCGCAGGCGCGCTGGCCGTCGGCGTGATCGCCGAAGTGGCGCACCAGCGCGGACATGCGGCACTGGCTGGTCTCGGTGTAGCGCATCACCAGGTCGATCTGCGAACGCCGGCGTTCCGATTGAATCGAGTAGGAATCGCGCCATTCGTCCGGGCCGCGCGTGGCGTTTTCGGCAAAGTCGAGCACCGCGCCGCCGTGGATCCAGAGCTTCTCCAGAGCCTTGTCGAACGACTCGGGATCCATGTGCAGCCGTTGGCACAACGCGTCCTTCGGCTGCGGTTCCTCAGTCAGAAGTTTATAGAGCTTGTCCAGCACGGCGACGTCGGGGTAGTCGCGCTCGAAGAAGAAGTCGTGCGTGTAGCGGTCCGCGTAGGAGTGCATCAGGATGGTGCGGCTGAGCAGGCCATCGCGCCCGGCGCGTCCGATCTCCTGGTAGTACGCTTCCAGGCTCGCAGGCAGAGCCACGTGGATCACCGTGCGGATGTCCGGCTTGTCGATGCCCATGCCGAAGGCGATCGTGGCGACGACGGCTTCGAGCCGCCCTTCGAGGAATCCGTGCTGCACACGTTCCCGCCGCGCGGGATCGAGTCCGGCGTGATACTCCGCCACGGGAAATAGCGTGGAGAGATCGCGCGCCAGCGCCTCGGCGTGTTTACGCGTCGGAGCGTAAATGATGGCGGGCCGGCGCTCGGGCTCGCTCAGCAACTCCGAGACCAGTTCCGTGCGCCGTGACGGCGGGACCTCCACCACTTCGATCGCGAGATTCTCGCGACGGAAGCCATGGATGAAGAGCGCGGGCATGCCAAGCGCGAGCTGTTCGACGATATCGCGCTGAACGGTCGGCGTCGCCGTGGCGGTGAGTGCGATCACGGGCGCGGGCCGCAGCGCCGGCAAGTACTGGCTCAGCTTGCGGTAATCGGGACGAAAGTCGTGGCCCCATTGCGAGATGCAATGCGCCTCGTCGATCGCGATCAGCGACGGTTTGCGCTTGGCCAGCATCTCCGGGAAGCCGGTCACGCGCAGCCGCTCCGGAGCGATGAATAAGAACTGCAACCGCCCGCTGAGGTAGTCGATGCAGGCCTGCCGAGATTGCGCACGGTTCAGCCCGGAGTGGATGCGCGCCACGCTGAAGCCGAGCGAGGCGAGCTTCGAGGCCTGGTCGTCCATCAGCGCGATCAATGGGCTGACCACCAGCGTCGTGCCGCCCAGCGCGATGCCCGGCAACTGGTAGCACAACGACTTGCCCGCGCCGGTCGGCATCACCAGCAGCACGTCCCGCCCATCGACCACGGCCTGGCAGACGGCTTCCTGATTGGCTCGAAAAGACGGGAAGCCAAACGCGCGGTGCAGCAAGTCTTCCAGCGGCTCTCCCGGCTGCGCGATGACTGGACTCTTGACTAGGCCCTCCGTCAGCGTGCCGGATTCGTTCTGCGAACGGGCCGACTGCGGCTTACCCGTGTGCCCGCTCTCATTAACGGAAGTGCGAGCATTCCCGTTCGCGGCAGGCGGCTGTGCGGGGGCCGCGAACGTCTGCCGCCCGTCGTGCCCGACGCGTTCCACGACTTCGCGGACGTAGTCTTCGATGCCCGTGAGGAATGGCTCCAACTGCGCCGTGCCCTTGTGAATCCGTTGCAGGTAGGATTCCCACTGTCCCGTCATCGCCGGACTCTTGACCTCGGGATGGACCACTTCGATCAGCCTGACGCCTTTTTCCGTCGCCGCCAGCGCCTTGCCCAACCGCTCGATGTAGGCGCGCTTCAGGAGCACTTCGATCATGGCGGCGCGCGTGGCCGGAGTGCCCAGGCCGCTCTCCTTCATCGCGTCGGAGAGTTCTTTCTCGTCGAGCGTCTTGCCGGCCGTCTCCATCGCCGTCAGCAGCGTGGCGTCGGTGAGCCGCTTGAGCGGCTTCGTCGTCTTGCGTTTGGCCTTCGCGTCGAGCACGTCCTGCGCCTGACCCGCCGCCAACTCAGGGGGCAGGGCAGTGTCCGGCTGCTCCTCGTCGGAGTCGTCGTCTTTCTTGCCGCGGCCTTTGGCCTGCTTCTTCTCCGTGGGCCGGTCGAGCGCTTTCCACCCTAACTGCAGGATCATCGTCCCGGAGGTGTGAAACCGGTCGACGATGTTCTCGTTGGTGATGGCCGTGATCACAGTGGTGACCGAGGACAGAAAATCGTCCTGCCACGCGCTCAGCAGCCTGCGGCAGATCAGGTCGTAGATCTTGCGTTCGTCGTCGTTGACATTCGCCCTGTCGACGGGCGTCGTTGTAGGAATGATCGCATGGTGATCGCTGACTTTCGCATCGTCGATGAAACGGCGGCCGAGCGGACGCTCGCCCGTGCCGGGCGCAAGCAGTTCACGGTAGGGCGCTTCGATGTTCCTGACGATGCGCGGCAACGTCGCGGCGACGTCTTTCGAGAGATGGCGGCTGTCGGTTCTCGGGTAGCTGATCAGCTTATGCCGCTCGTAAAGCGCCTGCGCGACGTCCAGCGTTTTTTGCGCGCTGAATCCGAACAGGCGATTCGCGTGGCGCTGCAATTCGGTCAGGTCGTAGAGCAGCGGCGGCAGCATGCGCTGCGTTTCGCTGTCGGCCGACTCGATTGCAGCCGTGCCCTTTTGCGCGCGAGCCACAATCGCCTTCGCCTCGTCGCCCTCGGCGCTCAGGCGCGTGACACGCTGATTGCCCTCGGTGCGAAACCATGTGCCGTTGTACTTGCTCTCGTCCGAACGGCCGCTGGGATGGAAGGTCGCTACGACCTCGATGTAGTCCTCGGGCACGAAGTTGCGGATCGTCAGTTCGCGCTCCACCACGATGGCGAGCGTCGGCGTCTGCACGCGACCCACGGACAGCTCTTCGTCGTAGGCCAGTGAATAGGCGCGCGAGAGGTTCATGCCGACCAGCCAGTCCGCCCGGCTGCGGCCTCGTGCGGCGTCGGCCAGGGCGTCGTATTCCGTGCCCGGCTTCAACGCGTCGAAGCCCTTCTTGATGGCTTCTGGCGTGAGCGAGGAGATCCACAACCGGCGCACCGGCTTCTCGCACTTCGCGGCTTCATAAATGTAGCGGAAGATCAGTTCGCCCTCGCGCCCCGCATCCGTCGCGCAAATCACGGACGAGATCTTGGGCGAGTTCAGGATCTTGCGGACCACCTCGAACTGGTCGCGCGTCTGGTCGTAGACTTTCAGCGGCCATTCGTGCGGCAGCATGGGCAGCGTGTTGCGCCGCCACTGTCGCCAGTTCGGGTTGATCTCGTGCGGCTGAGGCAGCGCGACCAGGTGCCCGATGGCCCAGGTGACCACGTAACCGTTGCCGTGCATGTAGCCCTGACCGGATTGCGTCGCGCCGAGCGTCCGCGCCACGTCGCGGGCCACCGAGGGCTTCTCGGCCAGCACCGCGATACTTCCGGACTCCTGCGCCTTCATCAAACTCTCTCCAGTCTATCGGGCAGGGCACTGGACGCGCGGCAGGAATGTGGGCCGGTGACCTGAAGACAATTTAGAGTAGAGTCTAAATCGGGTTCCGAATTCGTATGTGGCTGTCTGTTGAAACGCAACTTGCGAACCGGGTCAACCGGCGGCATGGACTGATGGCGTCATCCGCGAAGACCTTACTGGTGCTCGCGCTGACCGTAACCAGCGGCGCAGGGCAGGATCCCGCGCCGAAAACACAACAAAACTCCGAGCGGGAAAATCCCCTGGTGCGCATCAATGTGGACCTGGTGCAGATGGACGTGGTGGTCACTGACTCTAAAGGGAATCACATCACCGATCTGAAGCCGGGGGAGTTCGAGATTCTGGAGAACGGGAAGCCGCAGCGCATCAGCAATTTCTCGTTCCTCTCCGACGAGCGAGCCGGCACGCCGACCAGTACTCCGGAGGCCAAGGCCAAGAAAGCGCCGCCGATTCCTCCGGCCCGCATCGCCGCGGGCGAGGCCAGCCGGACGATTGCCGTGGTGATCGACGACCTCGGTGTCGGCGAACAGAGTTTCATGGCCATTCACGCGGCGCTCGAGAAGTTCATCGACCAGCAAGTCGGACCGCGCGACCTGGTGGCGATCATTACGACCAGCGGGCGGTTGGGCGCGTTGCAGAGCCTTACCTCGGACAAGCGGCTGCTGCGCGCGGCGCTGAACAAATTCCGGTCGATTCCGAATCACAGGGTAGGCGTCCTCGACGACGATTTCACATGCGTCTACGGTGGGTTGGGGAGCGGTGGGCACGCGGCGCCTTCCGACGAGGACGCGTTCCTGTTGTGGCAGATCGCCCAAGGAGTCCCCCCACGTTTCAAAGGAAAGGATCCGCTGCTGGAACTGGAAAACGATCACCGGGCGGTGTACTACGGTTTGTTGAGCCTCTCGACGTTCCGGCGGGTGGTGGACGGACTGCGGGAGTTGCCCGGACGCCGGTCGATTCTGCTGTTCTCCGAAGGCCTGCCGTTGGTGCGCGCTCATGGCCGCGGAGAAGTCAACTCGCAAATCACCGATGGTTATGAAGCCCTCTTGAACCACGCAAACCGCTCGGGCATTGCGGTAAACACCATCGATCCGCGCGGGCTGGTCGCGGGGTTCAGTGGCGCTGACCAGGATAGCGCGGTATGCGACGACGCTCGGCTGGAGGAGTTGAACATGACCCAGGTCCAGCTCGGCTATATGGCGAATCGAACGGGCGGGATCTCCATGTACAACGACAATGGCCTTGTGGAGGGGATGGCGCGCGTGATGAACGACCAGTTGGGCTACTATCTGATCGCTTACAAGCCGCCGGAAGCGGCGAAACGACAGCAGGAATTCCGCAAGATCACGGTGCGCGTCACGCGCCCGGGCCTGAAAGTTCGTTACCACAACAGCCTGTACACGCAGGAGCCCGAGAGGGCTTCGAACGGGCACGCTGGAAATCGCCTGGTTGCGGCGGTTGAATCGCCCTTCGCCGTCTCCGATGTCCGGCTCCGGTGCGCTTCGCGGTTCTGGGATGCAGGTCCCGGCGCGGGTTCGGTCATCGATACGTTGTTAGAGATCGACGCGCGGGACCTGACCTTCCACTCGGACAGCGATGGACGCAAGACAGCAACGTTTGAGATCCTGGCCGTCATTTTTGGCGCGGCCCCCAAGCCGCTGGACACGTTTGAAAAAAGCTATACGATGTCGTTCACGGAGCGCGCCTACCAGCGCGCGCTGCGCGAAGGACTGGTGCAAAAGCTGGAACTGCGCGTGAAGCAGGCGGGGGCATACCAGATTCGGGGCGCGGTGCGCGACCACGACTCCGGGCACGTGGGCTCGGCCAGCGAGTTCGTCGAAGTGCCGGATCTGACCCACGGCAAGTTGGCGGTTTCGGGGATCGCATTAGGCGGCAGGAACGGAGTGCCCAATGCCACGGAGACGGCCAACCGAGTGCGGTTCCGCGCGGGCGAAACGGTTCTTTACGCCTACCAGGTGTTGAATGCGAAGCCTGCTCAGAACGGCTCGACGAGCGTGGAGCTACGCGCCGCACTGTATCACGACGGAAAGAATCTGGGGACAAGTGCTCCGATGGCAATCGATCCGAAAGACCAGACCGACGTGAAGCGACTGGTGGCGAACAATGACTTTCGCCTGGGAAAGCAATTGACGCCGGGCGACTACACGCTGCAGGTAACCATCGTCGATAAGAATGCCCCGGAGAAGCGCGCGACGGCCAGCCAGACAGCCGATTTCGAAGTCGTAGAGTAATTCGCGGCTGGCACACAGAACACACACCGCGCACGCGAAAATCACAGCCCGTGTGGTGGGGCAGGCTTCAGCACCGCAGAACGCCCCGGAGACCGGCTGAAGCCGGTCTGCAGACTGAAGTCTGCCCCACGGCTGCCCGGCTGCTTTCATCTCCATGGGTGGCCGTGGCGACTCCCTCACGCCTCGAGGCTCCGACCGGAACCGAGCCGCGAGGCGTGAAGGAGCGGTTGTATCAGTTACTCGGTGACGAGTCCCAACCCCATCCCTTGCGCCGTCCGTGCGACCCTGGATTCGATCATGACGCCTCCAGGTGATGAACGAAGCAAGTCCGGCCCGATCGCCATCGCCGGCGCCGGGCGGGTCGCACAGGCGCTTGGCCGCTTGCTTCTGGAAGGCGGCGAACCGGTGGTTGCGATGGCTGGCCGCGAGCCCGAGTGTACTGCACGCGCTGCAGCGTTCGTTGGTGCAGGCGTAGTCCCCGCGTCCTTCGAGAATCTGCCGACTCGGGCGACGCAAATCCTGATAGCCGTGCCCGACGACGCACTAATAGAGGTAGCGGACAGGCTGGCCCAGGGCGGGATGTCCGCGGGAGTCGCTCTGCACACGTCGGGGGCGCGAAGCGCGAGTGTCCTCGAAGCGTTGGAGCGCCGCGGCGTCTCGTGCGGCGTGCTGCATCCGTTGCAGACCGTCGCCTCGCCGGAGCAAGGCGTGCAGGCGCTGCCCGGCTCGGCGTTCGCGGTTGTCGGCAGTGGCGCGGCCGCGGATTGGGCTCTCGAAATCGTCGCACTTCTAGGAGGGAACGCGCTCAGAATCCAGCCCAGCCAGCAGCCGCTTTATCATGCAGCCGCAGTCATGGCGAGCAACTACGTCGTGGCTCTGGTGGATGCCGCTGTTATTCTGATGGAGGAAGCGGGCATTGACCGGCTGGAGGCTTTGCGAGCCTTGACGCCGCTGTTGACCGCGAGCGCCGCGAATGCCGTGACTCTTACACCCGCGCCTGCACTGACCGGGCCCATTGAGCGCGGCGATTTAGAGACCATCGAGATGCATTTGAGCGCCCTCGATCAAGCGCCTCGGACGGTGAGTGACCTCTACCGGAGCGTGGGGCGGCACGCGGTTGAACTGGCCCGGCGGAAGAACCCCGGAGTTGACTATTCGGCGGTCGAGCGGCTCTTGAGCAAAGGAGCGGAAGCGAGTGAGTGAACGATCGAAGCGGGTCCGCGTACCCGACCTTCGGGAGATGAAAGTACGTGGCGAGAAGATCGCCATGCTGACCGCCTACGATGCGCTGATGGCGCGCGTGCTCGATCGCGCGGGCGTGGACATTCTGCTGGTCGGCGACTCGGTGGGCATGGTGTTGCTCGGCTTCGACACTACGCTGCCCGTAACTCTGGACATGATGGTCCACCACACCCGCGCCGTGAGCCGCGGGGCTCAGCGCGCGCTCGTGGTGGCCGACATGCCGTTTCTGACCTACCAGATCAGCCCGGCGGAAGCCCTCCGCAATGCGGGCCGGCTGATCCAGGAGGGCGGAGCGCACGCCGTCAAGATCGAAGGTGGCCAGCGTTACGCGGAGACCGTCGAACGGCTGGTAGGAGCGGGAATCCCGGTGATGGGACATCTCGGGCTGGTGCCGCAATCGGTTCACCAGCTCGGCGGATTCCGGCAGCAGGCCAAGTCCGAAGAGGATGCCTTGCGCCTGCTCGAAGACGCCAGAGCGCTGCAGCAGGCGGGCGTGTTTGCTTTGGTGCTGGAGTGCATTCCGGCCAAGGTCGCATTCACCGTGACTCAGGAGCTGAGTATCCCGACCATCGGGATCGGAGCGGGCCCGCATTGCGACGGGCAGGTGCTGGTGACGCATGATGCGCTCGGCTTGACCGGCGACGCGGCGCCTTCGTTCGTGAAGCAGTTCGCGCATCTGGGCGCGCTCATGACCGACGGCGTGAAGGGTTATATCCAAGAGGTCAAAGGCGGCCAGTTCCCGCCCGCGCCGTCCACGAAGAAGGTTCAGGCATGACGGCCCGTATCGTCCACTCGATTGAAGAATTGAGAGCGGCCGTGGCCGCACGGCGTAGCGCCGGAGCGAGCATCGGGCTGGTCCCCACCATGGGTGCGCTGCATGCGGGCCACCGTCGCTTGATCGAGCAGTCCGTGCGCGAGACGGCGTGCACCGTAGTCAGCGTCTTCGTCAATCCGATCCAGTTCAACGATGCAGGAGACTACGACAAATACCCGCGCACGCTCGACGAGGACGCACGGCTGTGCGGCGAGGCCGGCGCGGAGATTGTGTTCGCTCCCTCGAACGCGGAGATGTATCCGCAACCGCAGCTCAGCTTTGTCGAAGTGGCGGGCGTGAGCGAACGTCTTTGCGGCGCGTTCCGGCCCGGCCACTTCCGTGGCGTGGCCACGGTTGTGCTCAAGCTGTTCAACATCGTTCAGCCGGATCTCGCATATTTCGGCGAGAAAGATGCGCAGCAACTCGCCGTCCTCAGGCGCATGGCGCGCGACCTGAACGTGCCGGTGCATATCGTTGGAGTGCCGATCGTGCGGGAACCCGACGGCCTTGCGATGAGTTCGCGCAATCGCCATCTCAGCGCGGAGGAGCGGCGAGTGGCTCCCTCGATTTACCGAACGTTGCTGCGGGCGCAGGCGCTTGTCGCCGCGGGCGTCTTCGATCCGGGTCAGGTGAGCCGCGAAGTGGTTTCTGAGATGGAACGGCAGGGCTTGCGTGTCGAGTACCTGGAGATCGTCGATCCGCACTCGATTCAGCCTGTGGAGCGGATCGTGCACACGGTGCTGGTGGCCACGGCCGTGTGGCTCGGTTCCACGCGTCTGATCGACAACGTCGTTTGCACGCCGGCGTCTTGAAGCAAGCTGCTCAACTGGTGCCCGCTGCGTTCCATGGTCTTGGGCGTGATGCTACGCCGCCGCGCTACACTCAAGGACAATTCACTGGGCTGGAGGACATCCATGAAAAAGACGATGCTGTGGGCGCTTGCCGCCTTCGTTCTGACTTTCGGGGCAGCCAATTCCGCGTCTGCCGCCGAATCCCGCGATCCTAAAGCAGTCGAAATCGCCACGACCATGATGAAGGCGATGGGCGGTGAAAACGCGTGGGCCAAGGCGCATTTTGTACGCTACGACTTTCGCGTCACCGTGGATGGGAAAACCGTCGTGGATCGGGCGCACCTTTGGGACAAGACGACGGGGCGCTATCGCATCGACAGCACGCTTCGGGACGGCAAACCAACGATCACGATCTTCAATGTCAACGATCAGAAGGGAACCGTATATGCCGGCGGGAAAGCGCTGCAGGGCGCCGATGCCGCGAAGGGTCTCAAAGATGCCTACGCCGCTTTCATTAACGACATGTACTGGCTCGCAATGCCCTGGAAATGGCTGGACATGGGCGTGAATTTGAAATACTCGGGCACGAAGAGCCTCGGTGGCAAGAGCTACGACGTGGTCGAGCTGACCTTTGGCAAGGTCGGACTCACGCCGGGCGACCACTACTACGCCTACGTGTCGCCGCAGACGCATCTCATGGAGCATTGGGAATACACACTCCAGAGCGGCACGCATGACGCCTGGGACTGGACCTACACCACCAGTGACGGCGTGACTCTGGCTCTCGATCACCACAGCTCCGATCACAACAAACGCATCAACATGGGATCGGTTCGTGTGAGCAAACAAATGGACGATCGCTTGTTCACCGACGTAACGAAGTCACTCAAGTGAACAACCGCCGCCAGCGCGTGCGAGTTGCTGGGAACGCCGATCTCCAGATCGGCTCCGTCCGGCTCACACTTCGGCCGTCGGCGACTGCCGGCAGGTTTCGGGGCTCGCAAATGTGCATTTGAGTTGCCGCTCACGCGCGCCATTCGGAGCCGATCTGGAGATCGGCGTTCCCAGGGGCTGCTGCCGTGAATGTGCGTGGCTGATTCGCTGACCGCTCTCGATATGCTGCATCCCGCGTCTTGTGCGCGAATCAAATCAATGTCCGAAGTTTGACCAATTTGACCAATGAGACTGCTCTACTCTTTCACGACGGCCGCGTCGCTCGCATTTGCCTCCATTCGCGCCCATAAGCTTAGAAGTTTTCTGACGCTGCTGGGCGTGATCATCGGCGTGTGCAGCGTGGTGATTGTGGGAGCGGCGATCGATGGGCTCGGAAACTACGCCGAGCAGACCACGGCCAAAACTCTGGGCAGCAACAGTTACCAGATCGGCCAGTTGTTGCAACTCGGGCGCATGTCGCGCAAAGAGCGTTACGACAAGCTCAAGTACAACAAGCGCATCCGTCCCGAGGACTATACTTTCCTCAAAGCGACCACCGGCGACCGGATCCTATACAGCCCGTACCGGGTGAAGAGCGCGGACGTCAAGCACGGAACTCAGATCCTGGAGAGCGTTTCGATCATCGGCGTGGCTGCGTCCATGGCCGAGATTCGGGAAGTCGATCTGACCGAGGGGCGGTTTTTCACCGAGCAGGAAGAGCGCAATCGCGTGCCGGTGGCCGTGATCGGCGAGGATCTGCGAACTGAGTTCTTCCCCGACGTCACGCCGCTCGGCAAGGAGATCAAGGTCCAAGGCTTCGACCTCACCGTGGTCGGCGTTCAGGAGAAGATCGGCAGCGGAGGCGGCAACGGCCAGTCTCAGGACAGCGTGGTCTACCTTCCATCGACGGTCTACAACCGTATCTTCGGACCCGACCAGAGCCTGCTTGTGTTTGCGAAGGCGAAGCCTGGCGGCGGTCTGAGTCTCGACCAGGCGCTGGACCTCACTCGTGTAGCTCTTCGAAACCACTACAAGACCCGGCCAGGAAAGGCCGACAACTTCGACACGCTTACGCCGGACTCGATCCGGGAATTCATCGGGAACATCATCGGATTGATCAGCGCGGCGATCGTACCGATTACCGCCATTTCGCTCGTCGTGGGCGGCATCGTCATCATGAACATCATGCTGGTGAGCGTGACCGAGCGGACCAAGGAGATTGGCTTGCGGAAGTCCCTGGGCGCCCGGCATAGCGACCTGATGCTGCAGTTCCTGATGGAGGCCGTCTTCCTTTCGGCATTCGGCGGCGGAGTCGGCCTCGCGCTCGGCTGGGCAATCGCCAAGATCGCGTCGGTCTTTGCGGGGTTCCCGCTGGGCGTGAGTCCGTTTTACATCTTTCTCGCGCTGTTTGTCAGCTCGGCGGTGGGTGTGGTTTCGGGCTGGTATCCGGCTGCGAGGGCCGCGCGAATGGATCCCGTCGAAGCTCTGCGGGCGGAGTGATATGTTTGCGGTTTTGAGTCGAAGTCTGAGGTGATATGCGAGGCACGTTCGCCAACCTGGCGGGGGAGAATCTCGGGATGGCGCTGAGCGCGGTGTGGACGCATCGCTTTCGCAGCGCGTTGACCATTCTGGGCATCGTGATCGGCATTACAACCGTGGTGACGGTGGGTAGCCTGACGAGCGGACTCAAGGAGGGAATCGAAGTCTTCTTTCTATCGTTCGGCCCCGACAACATCTTCGTACAGCGAGTGAGCAAGGATCCCAACGCTCCGTTGACTCCGAAAGAGCAGAAGCGCAGACCGATGAAGCCCGAGTACGCCGCGCTGATCAAGCAGTCGGTGCGCGACGTGGTAGACGTCTCGACCTGGGTCTACATCACTTCCGAGGCGAACGGGCCGATCACAGGGCGCGTGCCGGGCTTCGAGACCGACAACATTTTCTTCGTCGGAGCCTCCGCCAACAGCCTCGAAATCTCCCCCCGGGATCTGGCGCAGGGCCGATTCTTCACGCCGGACGAAGACGCGCGAGGTATGCGTGTTTGCGATCTCGGCGCGCTCGTCGCGGAGGCGCTGTTTCCAGATGGCAAGCCTTTGGGCCGCACGCTCATCGTGGCGGGCGGAGAGTACACGGTGGTCGGCGTCTTTGCCAAAGCGAAGGGCGGCTTTTTCGGGCAGAACGGCGAGGATATCCAGGTGATGATCCCGCTCGAGACCGCGCGGCAGCACTTTCCCAACGAGGATCGCTATAGCATCGTGGCCAAGGCGAAGCCGGGCAAGAAGGACGACGCCGAGGAGGAGATCCGCCAGTTGCTGCGCCGCGTGCGGCACACGCCGGCGGGCGCCGAGGACGACTTCGGCCTCACCACCGCCGATCAGATCGTCAAACAGCTCGACAAGATCCTGAACGTGGTCGTGCTGGTCTCCATCGCGCTATCGAGCCTGGGCCTGCTGGTGGGCGGCATTGGCGTGATGAACATCATGCTGGTCTCGGTTACAGAGCGGACCAAGGAGATTGGCATCCGCAAGGCGTTGGGCGCACGCAAGACCGATATCGTGACGCAGTTTCTGATGGAGGCCGTCACGCTCACCGGACTGGGCGGAGCGCTGGGTGTGGGAGTCGCCGTGGTGCTCACGCTGTTGATCGGTCTGCTTGTTCCCGAACTGCCTTCGAAGGTGCCGGCCTGGGCCGTGAGCATGGGCTTTGGCGTGTCGGTATCGATCGGACTCTTCTTCGGAACGTGGCCCGCGGTGAAGGCGGCCGGGCTCGATCCGGTGGAAGCGCTGCGGTACGAGTAGAGACCGGGCAGGCTGTTGCGCTGCCCGGCGATCTCGCGGATTCCTATTGCGGCCTGACGATCTTGTGGTGATCCACGACCTCGTGCAGGAAGTGCAGGATCATCTCGGAGTGATAATTGCGCGACGCCTCGAGTTCGCCATTGTTGGTGTCGCCGATCAAGCTGCCGTCGGAAGCAAGAAACGCCGCGGCGGGGATGCCCTTGTCCAGATCCACCTTGAGCGATTTGGCGACGTCCATGTTCTTGTTGAACCGGCCGAGATCGACGCCTACGATCTCAAAGTGGGCGTTCACATAGGCCTTCGTTGCAGGCTCGTCCAGAAGCTTATGCAGGACGATGCAGTCCTTGCACCAGTTGGCGCCGAAGATCACCATCACGTACTTCTTTGAGGCCGCGGCGCGCCGCTGCGCGGCGGCGATGTCTTTCTGTGCGTCGGCCTTGGTGTCGTAAGGGCCAGCCGGGGTTTGTGCGTCGGCTGTCAGGATTCCCAACAATGTGAAAACGGCGATTCGCCGGGAGAGAGAAAACACACGCATCGTGTACGTGCTCCAATCGTTCCAACTGGACGCAGGCCACGGAGCCGGTCCGTCAAAAGCTCAGTATCCCATGTCGATAAGCCGCTCGACCGATAGCTTCGGCGCGGCGGGCGCGCCCGCGAGCAGCTTTTCCACGTACTTGGCGAGGATGTCGGTCTCCAGGTTGACCGCGTCGCCCGGACGGCGCGTGCGCAGATTCGTCTGCTCCCAAGTGTGGGGAATAATCGCCAGGCCGAAGACGCCGCCGTCGATGGAAGCGATGGTCAGACTGATGCCGTCGACGGCGATCGAACCCTTCAGAACGAGATACCGGTCGAGCACGGCCGGGTAACGCACGCTGAGCCACCAGTTGCCGTCGCCGAGCGGTTGCGCGGCAACCACCTCGCCTGTCGCATCGACGTGCCCCTGCACGATGTGGCCGCCGAGGCGCGAGGTGGGCAGCAACGCGCGCTCCAGGTTGACGATGCCACCGGGCCGCAGGCTGCCGAGGCTGGAGCGGCTCAGCGTCTCGGGCGAAGCGTCCGCATCGAAACTTGGGCCGCGCAACCCGACCGCCGTCAGGCAGACGCCGTTCACCGAGATGCTGTCGCCCTCATGCAGATCCGCGCAGACCAGGGGGGCGCGCACGCGCAGGCGGCCGGAAGTGCCGCCGGTCTGGATCGATTCCACGGTGCCAAGCTCTTCGATGATACCCGTAAACATCACTTCACTCCCGCGGGTTTGGACACCAAACCCTTAATCACCGTGCCCTCAACCGCGAACTCGTCCGGAGTGACGACGTGCAGACAGAGATCGCGCAACTGAATGGCGTCGGCGCGCCGCCGACGGCCGATGCCGCCGGCGACCGGCAGCGACTGCAAGCCGCCGAGAATTTTCGGCGCGTAGTAGAAGAAGATGCGGTCCGCAATGCCGTCTTCGAGCGCGGTCCAGTTGACCTTGCTGCCGGCCTCAATCATCAGCGACAGATACTTGCGGCGGGCCAACTCCTCGATCACGGCGGCCAGGTTCGTGCGGCCGCCCGGGCGGTTCGCTACCAGCACTTCCACGCCCCGCTCCTCCAGCGCCTGGCGGCGGGCGGCGGGCGCGACCGATGTGCAGACCAGCATCAGATCGCCGACACACGTTGTGACCATCTTCGAAGTCAGCGGGATGCGCAACTGGGAGTCCAGAACGATGCGCAGCAGCGGGCGCGAGCGCTCGAGTCCGCTACGGTCCGTAAGCTGGCAGTCGTCGGCCAGGACCGTGCCAATCCCGGTCAGGATGGCGTCGCTCATGTGGCGCATCTGCTGCACGTGCGCGCGGGCCTTCTCCGACGTGATCCAGCCCGAGTTATCCTCCGGCGCGGCGATCTTGCCGTCCAGCGTGAGGGCCGATTTTAGCGTGACCAGCGGACGGCCGGTGCGCATGAAGTGGAAGAACGGCGCGTTCAGTGTTTCGGCTTCCCGGGCCAGCGTCGCGTCCGTCTCCACCTGGAGGCCGGCCTCGCGCAGCATCGCCAGCCCGCGGCCGGCGACGAGCGGGTTCGGATCCTGATGGATGGCCACCACGGCCGCGACGCCCGCGCCGATCAGCGCCTCGGCACAGGAGCCCGTGCGGCCCTGGTGCGAACAAGGCTCCAGCGTCGTGTAAAGAGTGGCGCCGCGAGCAAGCTCTCCGGCTTGCTCCAGAGCGACGATCTCGGCGTGCTTGATGCCGGACCAGGTATGAAAGCCCCGGCCCACGACCTCGCCGTCTTTCACGAGTACGGCGCCAACGGCCGGATTGGGCGATGTTCGGCCGGCGCCCTGCCGGGCCAGCTCAAGCGCTTCGGCTAAGTATGGAAGGCTCATGGTTCGAATAAGGAAGAAATAAAGCGATCGGGCTCGAAGGGCAGCAGGTCTTCGGCCTGCTCTCCGACTCCAATAAACCGGATGGGCAGATTTAGCTCGCGCGTGATGGCAACGACGATGCCGCCCTTCGCCGTGCCGTCGAGTTTGGTCAGAACCAGGCCCGTGACCCCGGCCGATTCAGTGAATTTGCGCGCCTGTTCCAGGCCATTCTGACCGGTCGTTGCGTCCAGCACAAGCCAGACTTCGTGCGGCGCGCCCGGTATCACCCGGCTCGCAATGCGGCGCATCTTTTCCAGCTCCGCCATCAGGTTGTCTTTGGTATGCAGGCGTCCCGCCGTGTCCACCAGCAGGAGATCGGTTTTGCGCGCCTTCGCGGCTTGAATTGCGTCGAAAATCACCGCGCTCGGATCCGCGCCCTGCGCCTGCCGGATGACGTCGGTGCCGGTGCGCTCGCCCCAGACCTGAAGCTGTTCGATGGCCGCCGCGCGGAACGTGTCGGCGGCGCAGATCAGCACGCTCTTGCCGGTGCTTTTGAAGCGCGAAGCCAGCTTGCCCGTCGTCGTCGTCTTGCCGGAGCCGTTGACCCCGACCATGAAGACCACGGTTGGGGGCTCGGCTGCGAATTGGAACGGCGATTCGGAAGCCTCCAGTACGCCCAGCAAGTGTTCGCGAATCAGCCCGCGCAACTCCGACGGATCGTTAACCAGATTGCGATCGACCTTCTGGCGGATGCTCTCCAGGATCTCCGTGGTCGTGCCCACGCCAATGTCGGCCGTGATGAGCGTGTACTCCAATTCCTCCAGCAGATCCGCGTCGATTTCCTTACGCCCGAGGAGTACGCCCTCGACCTTGTCTACCAAGCCGGCGCGGGTCTTCTGGATGCCCAGCTTCAGCCGTTCGAGCAGTCCCGAAGGCTGCGGCGAGGCAGGTTGTTCCGGGGCCGGTTGCGGAGAAGATCCAAATAGCGATGTAAACATGAGAGAACGAGGCTTCTCTCCAATTGTAGCGGGCCTGAGGTCAATATCTGATTTCAACGCCGCTGGATTTTTCGCATCGGCGCGTCTCCGAAAGGGTCCGAAACGGAGCCGGCGCGAATGAAAGCCGGCCTCCTGGGACCGCCGATCTCCAGATCGGCTCCGTTCGAATCACCATTCGACCGTCGGCAACTGCCTCTCGGCTTCCGGGCCGTTCTGCGCGAGCGTGTATGAAGGTCCGCACGCCAGCTTTGGAGGAACTGTGGATTTCGATGTGCCAGCGCGGAAGCAGGGGACCGGGCTGCGCCAACCCCAGGCGTCGCTGCGCTGAGTTACAACTCGTGCGGGCATTCGGAGCCGATCTGGAGATCGGCGCTCCCAGGCGGCGCGGCCGTGGTGGCGCCGGCGCTCTATTCCCCGATGATCTTGACCAGTGCGCGCTTGCGGCGTCCACCGTCGAACTCGCCGTAGAAGATCTGCTCCCAGGGGCCGAAGTCGAGCCTGCCGACGGTGATCGCCACCACGACTTCGCGACCCATGAGCTGGCGCTTCATGTGCGCGTCGGCGTTGTCCTCGCCGGTCCTGTTGTGCCGGTAGGAAGAGACGGGCTCGTGCGGCGCGAGTTTTTCGAGCCACACATCGTAGTCATGGTGCAGCCCGCTCTCGTCGTCGTTGATGAAGACGCTGGCGGTGATGTGCATCGCGTTGACCAGGCACAGGCCCTCGCGGATGCCGCTCTCGCGGAGGCACGCTTCGATCTGCGGCGTGATGTTAAGAAACGCGCGGCGGGCCGTGACGTTGAACCAAAGTTCTTTGCGGTAGCTGTTCATAGTGGCTCAGAGCCTGTTATCCGCTAACGGCCGCAAGATCGCAAGCCAGCCCGGCATGGAACATTGCCGCGTGGGCGGACCCATGCACACCCACAGTACTCCTCGTCACCCGGGTTCGAAACGTGCCCGGAGTGGGGACCTTGGAAGCGACTGCCAGAGAGAGGCGGTTGCTGGTTTTTTAACACACGTGGACGGCGGGCAATCCGAGGAGCTGCGCGACCTTCGCGATGGCGGTACGGTTGTGCCCGATGCCGAGCGCGCAATGGTGCGTGGGCCCTTGCTCGCACCACTGGTTGACGAACTCGGCCGGCCCGAGCGGGAAACGCAGCCGCGAATTCGTATTGCCGATCTTCATGATTGCTCCAGGGATTGACTCGCCTTCCGCCGTAAGCAGCTTCAAACTGCCATCGGCGGTCTGCGTCACGCCGAGCAGCGTGATCGGCCCCGTCTTCACATTGAACTCGACGCTGACGCCGTTCCCGCGCTTGCCATGGTAGAGCCCCAGCCCGCGCAACACCGGCTTGCGGCTGCTGATCGCGAGATGCGCCGGTCCATCGTGCCCCATCAAGACGAACTGCTCCTTCAGGTCCATGGCGTAGAACTCGGTGAACGAGCCGCCCGCGCCGAGGCTGTCCATGATCTTCATCGCGAGGCAGGTCTTCAGGTCGCCCTCGCCGCTGGCCGGCACCCCGCGCGCCGTCAGCAGCGAGTTGCCGAGGATCACGCCCGCCCCGAGCCGTTCGTAGCGGTTGCCCGCCAGTCCGCGATAGTAATACGTCAACCCGCTGAGCTCGAATTGCTCGACCAGCCGGTCCAGCCCGGCGGCCACGCGCGCTGCCCAGCTCAGTGCTTCCGCGCTGACATTCTCGAGCTGGAAAATCTGCCGCGCGATCTCAGACTTCAGCTCGACCTCTTCGTCCGTGACCGCCTCAACGCAGCGGTCCAGATCGCACATCTCCAATACTTCGATGTGCGCACCCGTCTGCGCCGTCACCATCGTGAAATCCGAGTACATGTCGAGCATGCCCGGATAGGTATGGCCGAGGAACCCGATGCGGCTCGAGCGCAACACGTTCGCGACGGTCGCGGCGTGGCACCATTCGCCGATTTCCTTCCACGCTCTTGCGTCGTCTCGCAGCGTCCCCGAGACGACGCGGAATTGCACCCGAGCCCGGGCAAAGGCATTCGAGATCTCCGGCACGCAGCACGTGGAGCAGTTGGCCAGCCACTCGCCCGTGTCGATCTTCTCGTAGTCCAGCGACGCCGCCGGTTGCAGGTTCAGCACCAGGACCGGAAGCTTCGCGCGCTGCACGACAGGCAGCACCTGCGACGAGGTCGCGTAGGTGCCAACGTAACAGACGATCAGGTCGAGCCCCGCGCCCGCAAACTTCTGCCCGGCCTCGGCCGCCGCGGGCGCCGTGTCCACCAGCCCGGCGGAAACGACCTCGACACCCAGAGCCCGCATCTGCGCTTCGACAACGCTCTGATAGCCTTCCAATCGCTCCTTGAGTCCTGGGAATTGCTCCCAGTAAGCCGCAAGCCCAATTCCAAAGACGCCGACACGGCCGGCCGGTTGCGAGGAGGCCGAGGTAGGAAGGTTGGCAAAGCTCATGAACGAGGTATATCACCAACCGCGCAACATAACAGCGGCAGTTCGGGTGGTCAGCATTCTCGCACCGTTCCAAGCCCGCCTCCGGTTGTGGCGCACGCTTCAGCGTGCTGCGTCGACACTCTTGTCGATGTCCGGTCCGATGCCGGCATGAATGCCGGCACGGCACGCTGAAGCGTGCGCCACAAGGTTGCTCCGAGTCTCAGTTCGGACGTGAACTGACTCGCATATGCTCTTGCCTGCCCGAAGCGGCATCGGCGCGCTTTCTCTACCGCGCTTCCTCG
>Ga0302202_10002614_pt1 | contig 20582 bp, 22 predicted proteins | sample II_Bog_N3_3_FD_194579 | JGI IMG/M metagenome (GOLD analysis project Ga0302202, IMG submission 194579) | Peat permafrost microbial communities from Stordalen Mire near Abisko, Sweden - II_Bog_N3_3 | ecosystem: Environmental > Terrestrial > Soil > Wetlands > Peat | place: Sweden: Abisko...
AATCGTATCGGCGATCTCGGCGATCTCGATCTCCGATTGCCCGACGCCGACCGTTTCGACCAGCACGACGTCGTAGCCGAAGGCGTCCATCAGGGTCACGGCGTCGGCCGTCGCGCCGGCGACCCCGCCCAAGTGACCGCGGCTGGCCATCGAGCGAATGAAGACGCCCGGATCGGTGAAGTGCTCGGCCAGCCGAATGCGGTCGCCCAGCAACGCCCCGTGCGAGAACGGCGAACTCGGATCGACCGAGATGACGCCGACCGTTTTCTCCAGCCGTCGCGCGTGGGCGACGAGCGCGGCCGTCAGGGTCGATTTCCCGACGCCCGGCGGACCGGTCAGGCCGATCGTGAGCGCCCGCCCCGCGCGCTCGAACAGCGCCCGGATCAAGTCTTCGCCCCGGCCCGACTCGCAGCGCGTGATCGCCCGTGCCAGCGCTCGCTGCTCGGCCCGGCCGAAGGCGGCCAACAGATCCTCCATCCCTGCGCTTCTTCGGAGGGGTCCGGCCGGTTCCCGGAAGCTTTGCCGGGGACGCGGCCGGTCGAGGTCCAATCCCGGGCCGATGGACTCCCACGGCTACTACCGCACCCCGACGATCGCGGGCGACACGATCGTTTTCGTTTGCGAGGACGACCTCTGGAGCGTACCGGCCGGCGGCGGCCTGGCCCGCCGCCTCACCGCCGGTCCCGCCGCCATCACGCTGCCGCGCCTCTCGCCCGACGGCACGACCGTCGCCTACGTCGGACGCGACGAGGGCTCGCCGGAAGTCTACACGATCCCGGCGCAAGGCGGCCGTCCACGCCGGCTCACCTTTTTAGGCAGCGACGCGCTCTACGTCAGCGGCTGGTCGCGCGACGGACGCGAGATCTACTTCACCTCCGATGCCGGCGTGCCGTTCGTCAAGGAAACGCTGGCCTTCGCCGTGAGCAGCGAGGGCGGCGAGCCGCGGCGCATTCCGGCCGGTCACGCGATGGCGATCGACGTCGCGGCAAACGGTGCGACCGTGCTCGGCCGCAACAACCTCGATCCGGCGCGCTGGAAGCGCTACCGCGGCGGCACGGCCGGCCATCTGTGGGTCGATGCCGACGGCTCGGGCCGCTTTGCGCGCCTGTGCGCCGAGCTCGACGGCAATCTCGTCTGGCCGATGTGGCTGGGCGAACGCGTTGCGTTCCTCTCCGATCACGAAGGCATCGGCAACCTGTATTCCGTGCGCCCCGACGGCACCGATTTGCAGAAGCTCACGAACGAGACCACGTACTTCGCGCGCTTTCCGGCCACCGACGGCACGCGCGTCGTCTACGCTTGCGGCGGCGAGATCGCGCTTTACGACGCGCGCACCGGCGTGAGCGCGCGCGTCGCGATCGACGCGCCCTCGGCCGCGCCGCAAACCGCGCGCCGGTTCGTCGATGCCGCCGATCTGCTCGAAACCTACGAGCCCTCGCCCGACGGTTCCGCGCTCGCGCTCGTCTCGCGCGGACACGCGTACACGATGCCGCTGTGGGAAGCCGCCGTCAGCGAGCACGGCACGGGGCTGGGCGGCCGCCGCCGCGCGATCGTGTGGCTGCACGACGGCAAACGCATTGCCTACGTCGACGACGCCTCGGGCTACGAGCGCATCGCCGTCGAACCGGTCGATCAGAGCGCGCCGCCGGCCTACATCACCTCCGCCGAACTCGGCCGCATCACCGAACTCATCGCCTCACCGTGCGGCGACCGGCTGGCCTTCGCCAATCACCAGCACGAGCTCTTCGTGCTCGACCTCGGCGCCGAACCGCGCAAGCTCGACACGAGCAAAGCCTGGCGCTGCATCGATCTGGCGTTCTCGCCCGACGGCCGCTGGCTCGCCTACGTCTGGGCACCGAAAGCGAGCACGTCGATCGTGCGCGTCGCCGATTGCAACGACGGGACGTTGATCGACGTCACCGCACCGCTGCGCGAAGACCGCTCGCCGGCGTGGGATCCCGAGGGCAAGTACCTCTACTTCATCTCGGCGCGCGACTTCAATCCGATCTACGACGCGCTGCAGTTCGATCTCAGTTTCCCGCACGCGCTGCGGCCGTACGTCGCGACGTTGCGCGCCGACGTGCCGAACCCGTTCGTCCCCGTCCCCGCGCCGTTGCACTCGGCCAAAGACGACGACGATGACGACGATGACGACGACGATGGCGATGAAAAGGCCGCCGCCGGCGCCGAGAAGCCCAAGAAGGCACCCAAGCCCGTGACGATCGACGCCGAGGGACTGCCGCAGCGCATCCTTGCGTTTCCGGTCGAAGAAGGCCACTACCAGCGCGTCGCCGGCGTCAAAGGCCGCGCGCTGTTCTCGCGCTTCCCGGTGCAGGGGATCAAGCCCGGCCGGCCGGACCACGACGAACCCGGCGGAACGCTGGTCGCCTACGACTTCGCGACGCAACGCAGCGCGACGCTCGCCGGCGACATCGACAGTTTCGGCATCGGCATGGACGCGCGCACGCTGGTTTACGAATCGCACGGCAAGCTACGCGCGATCGACGCCGGCGGCGCGCTCCCCGAAGACGATGCCGACGACAAGGCGGCGACCGAGACCAACCGCCGCACCGGCTGGCTCGATCTGAGCCGCATCGGCGTGCTGGTCGAGCCGCGCGACGAGTGGGCGCAGATGTTGCGCGAGGCCTGGCGCCTGCAGCGCGAACAATTCTGGGACCCGCAGATGTCGGGCATCGACTGGCACTCCGTGCTCGATCGCTACGCTTCGCTGCTGCCGCGCATCCGTACGCGGGCCGAACTCTCCGATCTCATCTGGGAGATGCAGGGCGAACTCGGCACCTCGCACGCCTACGAGATGGGCGGCGACCTGCGCGTCCCGCCGCAATACAAACGCGGCTTTCTGGGCGCCGACTACACTTGGGACGAGCAGCGCGCCGGCTACCGCATCCATGCGATCCTGCGCGGCGACTCGTGGAACCGCTCCGACGATTCACCGCTCGCCGAACCCGGCGTCGACGTGCGCGCGGGCGATGCGATAGTCGCGGTCGGCGGCGTGCGCGTCAACGCGGCGCGTACGCCCGACGAACTGCTCGTGAACCTCGCCGGGCGCGATGTCGCGCTCGACGTGGAACGCGACGGCACGACGCGCCGCGTGCTCGTGCGCGCGCTCCGCGACGAGCGGCTGCTGCGGTACCGCGCCTGGGTCGATGCCAACCGGCGGCTCGTGCACGCGCGGACCGGCGGCCGTGTCGGCTACGTCCACATCCCCGACATGGGCCCCTGGGGCTTCGCCGAGTTTCACCGCGGCTACCTCACCGAGTTCGAGCGCGACGGCTTGATCGTCGACGTGCGCTACAACCGCGGCGGCCACGTCTCGCCGCTGCTGCTCGAGAAGCTCGCACGCAAACGCGTCGGCTATGATGTCTCGCGCTACGGACCGCCGCAGCCCTATCCGCCCGAATCGGTCGGCGGGCCGCTGGTCGCGATCACCAACCAATTCGCGGGCTCCGACGGCGACATTTTCTCGCACTGCTTCAAGCTCTACGGCCTGGGGCCGCTGGTCGGCATGCGCACCTGGGGCGGCGTGATCGGGATCAACCCCTACCACGAGCTCGTCGACGGCACGCTGACGACCCAGCCCGAGTACTCGTTCTGGTTCCTCGACGCGGGCTGGCAGGTGGAGAACTACGGCACCGATCCCGACATCGTCGTCGATATCGCCCCGCAGGACAGTGCGGCCGGCATCGACCCGCAGATGGAAAAGGCGCTCGAACTGATGAGTTCGGCCCTCGCCGGGGCCAGCGGTCCGCCGGCCTTCCCGCCCTACCCGGACCGCAGCTTCCGCTCGCAGTAAGGCGCCCAGGGCACCCCCGCCGGATTTGACCCCGGCGGGGGGCCGTGGTATGATTCACGGGCCGAAGCAGGGCCTCACCGCCCTCACCGGATGCCTCACGGCGATCCGGTCGCAACCTCAGGAACCCGTCGGCACGGGTTCGTGACGAGCGGAAATGCTTCGGCATGTCCGTTTTTTTTATTTTTGTCAGGAGTAAAAGCCCATAGCACGACCGTTACGCGTCAACGACCAGATCCGGATCCGCACCGTTCGAGTGATCGACGATGAAGGGACCCAGCTCGGCGTCATGCCGACCGAGGAAGCGATGAATCTCGCGCGCTCGAAAGGGCTCGACCTCATCGAAGTCTCGCCGACGGCGGTGCCGCCGGTCTGTCGCGTCGGCGATTACGGGCGGCTCAAGTACGAGCAGTCGAAGAAAGACAAAGACGCGCGCAAGAAGCAGAAAAACTTCGAGCTGCGCGAGGTCAAGCTCCGGCCGAAGATCGACACCCACGACTACGAAGTCAAAGCGAAGATGGCCGAACGGCTGCTTCTCGACGGCGGCAAAGTCAAAGTGACGATCATGTTCCGCGGTCGCGAGATCACCTACACGTCCTACGGCAAACGGCTGCTCGACCGCATCTCGGTCGATCTCGCGAACACCGCGATCGTCGAGCGCGACGCGAAACTCGAAGGCAAGAATATGTTCCTCATCCTCGCCCCGCGGCAGACGCCGCTCGGCCCGCCGCGATTCGTCCATCATAAGGACGAAGCCGCGCCGACCGTCGAGCAGGCCGAGCACGTCGGCGAGCATCACGAGGACGACGACGCGGACCACCACGAGCACGAAACACCAGCACCCGAGGGAGCCCATGCCTAAGATCAAGACACACCGCGGCACCGCGAAACGCGTGAAGGTCAGCGCGAACGGCATCGTTACGCACCGTCACCAGTTCAGCGGCTGCGGCCACATCCTCAGCAAGAAGTCGCGCAAGCGCAAGCGGAATTTCCGCAAGGACCAATCCGTTTTCTCAGGCGACCTGAAGCGCTTTGCGCCGCAGATCCCCTACCTGCTGTGATTTTGGAGTAACGATCGATGGCACGTATTAAGCGCGGCGTACACGGAATCAAGCACCGCCGCAAAGTGATGAAGCTCGTCAAGGGCTTCCGGGCGGCTCGCCGCCGTAACTACCGCGTCGCGAACGAAGCGCTGCTGCATTCGCTGGCCTATTCGTACCGCGACCGTCGCGTGCGCAAGCGCGACTTCCGCTCGCTCTGGATCGCGCGCATCAACGCCGCGGCCCGCGCCGAAGGCCTGACCTACTCGCGCCTGATCGCCGGCCTCAAAAAGAGCGGCGTCGTCGTCAACCGCAAGGCGCTCGCGGACCTCGCCGTCCACGACCAAGCCGCCTTCGCCAAGCTGCTGGAAACCGCGAAGAACGCGATCGCGGCCTAGCGGGATTCGGATACGCCGAATCCCTTGCGTCTGGCCTTCGGCCAAGCCGCAAAGGTAAGAGCGACTCTCCTCCGGAGAGCCGCTCTTTTTGTTTTAAGCGCCCCTCGTTAAGCTCGTGCCACGCCCCCCTGTCATTCCGAGCGGAGCGCGGAGGCGCGTAGTCGAGGAACAGCGACCAATGCGGGCGATCGCAGCGCGCCACCAAGCTCGATGACTGCGGCGGTCCCTCGACTCCGCGCCGGAGCCTGTCCCGAGCAAAGACGAGGGACGCTGCGCGGGATGGGGAACAGCGCCGCGAAACGTGCGCGGGAGCGCCCGGGGTGTGTCGATTTGCGGGGCGGCCGTTCGTCTCTGGGGCATCACCGCTTCTACCCGGAGGATTCCCGTGCAATATATGCTCTTGATCTATACTCCCGAGAACGGGCGCGCTCGGACCGACGAAGAGTGGGCCGAGATGATGCCGGCCTATATGGCCTATTCTGCCGCCCTGCGTTCATCCGGCGCGTTCGTCGACGGCTCGGGGCTGGCCGAGACGATCAGCGCGACGACGGTGCGCGTGCGCGACGGCAAACGCGCGATCACCGACGGTCCGTTCGCGGAGACCAAGGAGTATCTCGGCGGGTACTTCGTCGTCGAGTGCGCGACGCTCGACGCCGCCATCGAACTCGCGGCGGCGTGCCCCGGAGCGCTCGATGGTTCGGTCGAGGTCCGGCCGTTGCTGACACCGCCGTCTCAGGATGCCGGCTAACGTCGAAGAGCGGATCGCGCGCTGCTTTCGCGACGATGCCGGACGGGCCGTCGCGAAGCTGGCGCGCGCCGTCGGCGACCTTACGCTGGCCGAGGACGCGGTCGCCGACGCGTACGTCATCGCGCTCGAGCGCTGGCCCTACGACGGCTTCCCCGCGCAGCCGTCGGCCTGGATCCTCACGACCGCGCGTCGCCGCGCGATCGACCGCCTGCGGCGCGAGCGGGCGGGCCGGGAGAAAGCCGCCCGGCTCGCCGCGCTCGAAGCGGTCGCGCCGCCGCCGGACGACGAGTCCGCGATGAGCGTGACCGACGACCGCCTGGAGTTGATCTTCGCCTGCTGCCATCCGGCGCTCGGCGTCGACGCGCGGGTCGCGCTCACGCTCACCGCACTCGGCGGCCTGACGACGGCCGAGGTGGCCGATGCGTTTCTCGTGCCGCTCGCGACGATGGCGCAGCGCCTGGTACGCGTGAAGCGCAAGATCCGCGACGCGGCGATCCCGTTCGCGGTACCGCCGCCCGAACGGCTGGCCGAGCGGCTCGACGACGTCTGCACCGTGATCTACCTGATCTTCAACGAAGGCTACGCCGCAACGTCGGGCGAGCACCTGATTCGCACCGAATTATGCGGCGAAGCGATTCGCTTGACGCGCGTGCTCGCGACCTTGATGCCGCAAGAACCGGAGGTGATGGGTCTGCTGGCGCTCCTGCTCTACCAGGATTCACGGCGCGACGCGCGCGTCGATGCGGACGGCCGAATCGTCACGCTCGCTAAGCAAGACCGGACGCGGTGGGACAGCGCCGCGATCCTCGAGGCCGACACGCTGTTGCGCGCCGCCGCGCGCCACCGCCGCGCGGGCCCCTATCAGTTGCAAGCGGCAATCGCAAGCGTCCACGCGCAAGCCGCGAACGCGGACGAGATCGATTGGCACGCGATCGTCGCACTCTACGACCGCCTGTGCGCGCTCGACCCGTCACCGATCGCCGCGCTCAACCGCGCGGTCGCGGTAGCCTACGCCGACGGTCCGCGCGCCGGCTACGACGCACTCGCAGCGCTCCCCGCCGCCGAGCTCGACGACTATCACCTCTACCACGTCGCACGCGCCGACGCCCTACGCCGCCTCGGCGACACACCGGCCGCGCGGAGCGCCTACGAACGCGCCCTCGATCACGCAAACAACGCCCGCGAACGAACCTTCCTGCGCGAACGGCTCGCCGAACTCTAAGCCCCCGTCGTCATCGCGACGATCGCAGCGAGAAGTTGCTCGAGTCGCGCCTGTTGCAGAGCTCGACCGGGCCGGAGGCGGCGCGTGATCGAGAGCGTGACCAGGCCGTGCAGACTCGCCCATACGACCTCCGTGACCGTATCGATCCGGGCCGGCGTCACTCCGGCTTCTGCTACCGCAGCGACAACGATTGCAAAGGCCATGGACGCCGGCGCCGGCGTAGCGGCCCCTGCAGCGAACGTGATGGACGGTGGCCCCACGAACATCACCTCGTAGAGCCGGGGCCGCTCTAATCCGAAGCGGACGTAGGCGCCGGCGATTGCCTGTAAGGGCGTCTTTCCGCCGCGCGGAGCGTGCTTGAGGCGTTCGACGAGCGCCGTAAAACCATCGGTGACGACCGCTTCCAGTATCGCGTCTTTGCTCGCAAAGTGCTGGTACACGGCCGGTTGCGTCCGATTGATCGTCTCGGCGATCCGGCGGATCGTGAGTTGCTCGACGCCCTCGTCCTCGATGATGGTTCGGCTGACATTGACGATGTCGTCGCGCGATGTGCCGCGATGTCGTTGTTCCGCAACTGCGGCCTTCGTCACGCCCAACTCGGCCGCAGCATCATCAGGATCACGATACCGACGGTGAGCGCCGACGCGGCGACGCCCGCCCAGCGGATGCGGCTACGCAGCTCCGGTTTCGCGGCAACCGCGTTCGCAGCCGGTGCCAGCACAAATGCAATCGCTGCGATCACGGCGAGAAACAACGCCGAAGAGATATACAGCCAGAGCGGGTGAGCTGGTTGGAGCACAACCCAGAGGACTATGCCGGATACGAGCGCCGCGCCTGCGCCGAAGCGCAGCATGACGAGCACGGTATGTAATGCGCCGGGCGTGTTCGCGAGAAATGGGAGCGTGAAGATCGGACCGATTCCGATGGCGGCAAGCACGTGGCAGAGGAGCACGGTTGCAAGGAACACGTCAGTGCCCCGTGGCGGCAAGGGCGCCCGCGACGATCATATAGGCGACCGTCGCGATGTGCACGGGAGTACCGGAGATCTTCCCGTGACGCGCGACGATCCAGGCGTCGGCCGCGGGCGCAAAGGCGCCGCAGAACAGGACCCCCGCGAGAATGGATTGGCTCGCGGATGCGGTCACGACGAGCAAGGCGGCGAGGGTGAGATCGCGGTTCGCTTTCACCTCGAGGTACGGGGTTGGTTCGGTCCCTTCCGGGGCCGGAACCCCGTAGGCAAGCGCGGCGCCGCGAGGTGCGAATGCCGCCCGGGCCGCCAAGGCCACCAGCGCGGCAGCGAGAGCGTAGGTCATTCCCTGACTGATGGTCATCGTAGCCTCCATAACGTTGTTATGGTAATAACATAACGTCGTTACGGTAGGTTGTCAAGCGCCTCCGGGGATGCGGTGTTCGCGGTCGGTTGGGGCGTGTTCGCCTTCGACGATGGTGAGCAGGGTTGCGAGCGCGCGTTGGGCGGGCGGACGGTCCGGTTCGATGATGTCGTGCGACCAGCCGAGATCGCGCAGCCAGTGGACGGCGATCGAGGCGCCCGCCGCGCGCCAGTCGTCCGCAAGTCGCAGCGCGGTGCGGTTGTTCACCGAGGACTCCGCGCGGTTGAGCACGAGGTCGATCGCCCGGGCGCGCGGCGCGCGGTGGGCGTCGTCGCGCACGCGATCGGCGATCGTGATACCCGCGAGCAGCGCCGCGAGCGGATAGCGCGGGTAGCCGTGCGCGGGCTCCATGCGTTCCCGCAAGACTGGATCCCACCACAAGAACCGATTGCGCGCCACGCGCAGCGCGCCGGCGATGAGCGGGTGCACCTCGTGCGGCACGTTAACGATGCCCAAGAACGGCGCGATCGCGACGGCACGATCGACGTTCGCTTCGCGCGCGGCGGCATCGAGCGCGAGCGCGCCACCGAGCGAATGGCCGACCAGCGTCAGCACCTCGCCGAGTTCCGCGACGCGGCGCACGACCGTGGCGACGTCGTCGATCAGCGCCTGCGCCGTCACCGCCCGCAGCGCCGGCGTCATGCGATCGGCGTAGCCGTGCAGCAACAGCCGCAGCACCACGACCGTCTTGCCGCGCGCGTGAAGCGCCTGGGCGACGGCACGCCACGCCGGCGGACTCGCCGTCAGCCCGTGCAGCAGCATGAATACCCCGGCGCCGGGTTCGCCGGCCAGCACCTGCGAGCGCATCGCCGCGCCGACGCCCGGTTCGGCGTCGTCGCGGTCGCGCAGAAACGCTACGAGGCCGTCGAGCGCCGCTGAAGTGCCCACAAGACGCCGATCTGCGTTTTGGCGTCACGCAGTTCGTCGCGCTCGATCATCTCACGCAAACGCGCGAGCGGAAACGTCGCGGTGTCGATCTCTTCTTCCGCATCCGGTTCGGTCTCGCCGGGCTCGAATTCGTCGGTGTAGCAGAAGTGCAGCAGCTCGCTGCAAAAGCCGGGCGCCGAATACGCGGACCACAAGCGCTTCATCGAGCGCGCGCGATAGCCGGTCTCCTCGCGCAATTCGCGGATCGCCGCTTCTTCGGGCGTCTCGCCCGGATCGATGCCGCCCGCGCACAACTCCCACGTCTGCGCTTCGAGCGGGTACCGGTACTGGCGCACCATGACGACTTCGTCGGGCGAGGGCTGCGCGATCACGACCACGGCGCCGCCGTGCTCGACGATCTCGACGTCGAATTCGCCCCGGCGCGTCGCGACCGTATCGACGCGCAGGTTGACCACGCGTCCCTCATAGATGCGCTTCGAACGCAGGACGCTCATCGACTACACCACGACCGTGTTGGCGAGCTCTTCGAGCACCGTCGGACGATGCGGGTTCCAACCCAACTCGCGCTTGGCTTTCTCCGCACTCAACTGCAGATCGAGCACCAGCGCTTCGGCAAACGGTCCCATCGTCGAGCAAGCGTTCTCATAGGTGAGGTGCTCGATCGCGCCATTGCCGCCGCCCGCGCGCGAGGCCGCGCGCGCGATCTCGACATAGGGCACCGACGCAGCCGCGACGGCGTTGTAGATCCCGCGCGCCGCGGGCTGTTCGACCGCCGCCGCGTAGAGTTCCGCCAGCGCATCGACGCGCACGGTCGGCCACCGGTTCGCGCCGCTCCCGACGACTTTCAGCGGCCCGGCTTGCGCGCCGGCGACGAAGCGCCCGACGATCCCGCCGCCATCGCCGTACACGACGGCGGGGCGGATCACGACGGCGCGGACACCGCGCTCGGCGGCCGCCAGCACGCGCGCTTCATGTGCGGGGCGCCAAGCAACGAGTGCGATCGGCTTGAGCGGTGCGTCTTCGTCGATGACGGCGTCGCCGCGATCGCCGTACACCCACGCGCCGCTGGTATAGATCAACGGATAGCCGGACGTCGCGGCGCGCAAGAGCACGTCGAGCACGCGCACTTCACGGGCGACGTCGTCGGGAGATGCGATGCCCGGGATATGGATCGTCGCGTCGTGCTCCGCGGCCGCACCCTCGACGACATCGAGCGTCTCGAGCGACCCAACGACCGGCTGCGCACCGAGACCGCGCACGAAACTCGCGGCCGCATCGCTGCGCGCAAGCGCCCCGACGGTGTGTCCGCGCCGGCTCAATTCGGCGAGCACCGCACGGCCGATGTAGCCGCTGCCGCCGGTGACGAAAATCCGCATCAGGTTCCTCCGCCGGCGCGCCGCGGCGCCGCAATGGTGATCAAATCGAACACGAGCGCCGCTTCGGCCGCGACGATACACGAACCATATACCCAGCGCGCGGGCAGCAGCACCGCCCACAGGAACAACGCCGCGGCGCACAGGTACGCGCCGGCCTTCGTGACGTTCACGCGCGCGTCGGGCGAGGACGGATCGTAGGCGCCGCGCACCCCGCGGACGGCGACATACACCAAGCCCGCGGCGATCATCCAGCCCCACGGTTTGTGTGCGCCGAGCGTCTCGATGACCAAGCGTCCGCCGAGAGCCACCAAGACGGCGATGACCGCGATCGCCGCGATCTCCACTTTTCGCGCCCGTTCCATCCGGCCCCATCGGTTCGGCAAGGCCGCCGCGACTCCGCCGTGAACCTCGCTGCGTGCCGACCGTGCTGAGCCCGCAGAACCCGCGCATCGAGCGCGTCCGCGACCTGCGTGCGGCCCGCGCGCGGCGCGAGCGCGGGCGCTTCATGCTCGAAGGTCCGACCCTGCTCGCCGAGGCCCGGCGCAGCGGGATCGCGATCGAGGAGCTCTACCTCACCGAAGCGGCCGCTACCGCGCACGTCGACCTCGTCGGGGATGCCGAGCGTGCCGGCGCCCAGACCTTCATTGTCCCCGAACGCACGCTGGCCCGCATGTCGGACGTCGAGACGTCGACCGGACTGCTTGCGATCGCCGTGATGCCCGCCCACACGCTTGAGGCGATCCTGGCCCTGCCGGGGCCCGTGCTGCTACTGGCGGGGATCAACGACCCTGGGAACGCCGGGACGCTGGTTCGCTCGGCTGAGGCCTTCGCAGCGGCCGGCGTGCTGTTCGGGCGCGGCGGAGCCGACCCGTTCGCCCCCAAGGTCGTGCGGGCCGCGATGGGCTCGCTCTTCCGGCTGCCGGTCGCATCGGTCAGCGCCGAGGAGCTGCTCCCGGCGGCGGCCGCGGCGGGCCGGCCGGTGATCGCGGCGACGCTCGAAGGCGAGCCGCTCGCCGGGGCAGACCTGCCTACCCGGGCGGTACTGGCAATCGGAAACGAGCGCCACGGGGTGGCGGGCTTCCTACCCCGCTGGGACCGCTCCGTGCGCATCGAGCAAACGGGCGCGGCCGAGAGCCTGAACGCCGCCGTGGCGGGCAGCATCGCGCTTTACGCGATGTTCAAAAAATAGGTGCTTGTCAAGACTTGGCGGCGCTTATCCACAGGCGGTATACTCCGCTCAGATTTCCCGCGGACACACCCCCGACCGAGAGAGGAATCGTCGACCGATGCGTACTTCGGAACTTTTCTGGAAACTGTTCGCCACGACCGGGTCGGTCAACGCTTATCTGGTCTACCGGCGGCTGAATCCCGTCGCACTGAGCGCGGGGTAGCCCGCCGAACGACCCGCGGCGGCACGATGATCCGCCCGAAGGACGCCTGGTCGAAGGACCGGGCGTTTTGTTTTGTCCAACAACGGCGTTCGGAATGACCGACCTCGCATCGACCCTTTCGGCGCTCGAAGATCGCCTCACCGCCGAGCTGGCCGGCGTTGCCGGCGCAGGTGGGCTCGACGAACTGCGCGTCCGCTTCCTCGGCCGTAGCGGCGAGGTAACCGCCATCCGCCGCGGGATCGGCAACCTGCCGCCCGCCGACCGCCCGACCGCCGGCAAAGTGATCAACGCCGCCGTCGAACGCATGGAAGGCGCCCTGACGGCCGCCGCCGGCCGGCTCGCGGGCGCCGCGCTCGAAGCGCAGCTGTCCGAAACGATCGACGTGACCTTGCCCGGACCGCCGGCTCGCATCGGCTCGATCCATCCGATCCGGCGCGTGATGCGTGACATCGGCGGTTACTTCACGCGCTTGGGCTTCGCCGTGCTGCAGGGCCCCGAGATCGAAACCGACGCCAACAATTTCGATGCCTTGAACATCCCGCCCGATCATCCGGCGCGCGAAGGCCTCGATTCGTTCTATCTGCGGCCGGATCTCGTGCTGCGCACGCACACCTCACCGATGCAGGTACGCGCGATGCGCGAATCCGGTCCGCCGATCGCGGTGATCGTGCCCGGCAAAGCCTACCGTCGCGACGCCGTCGACGCGCGCCACCTCTACCAGTTCCATCAAGTCGAAGGCCTGATGGTCGGCCACGGCATCCACTTCGGGCATCTCAAAGGCGTGTTGACCGGCATGATGCGCGAGCTGTTCGGCCCGCATCAAGACGTGCGGTTTCGCCCGTCGTTCTTTCCGTTCACCGAGCCCAGCGCCGAGATCGATACGACGTGCCCCGGTTGCGCCGGCAGCGGCAAACGCGACGACGTGCAATGCCGTACCTGCGGCGGTTCGGGTTGGATCGAGATCGGCGGTTCGGGGATGGTGCATCCGAACGTGCTGCGCACCGTCGGCTACGATCCCGACGTCGTCGCCGGCTGGGCCTTCGGCGTCGGCCCCGAGCGCCTCGCGATGGTGCGCTACGAGATGAACGACATCCGCGACTTCGTGGAAAACACGCCGTCGTTCTTGGAACAGACAAGTTGAAAGGCACTCCGCCCCAGGCTGCGTGCCCCCCATGCTTTGCATGGGGCCCCCGACACGAGCTCGCAACAATATTTATGGCAACGCACGATAACACGGAGCTCGCTCCGCAACCATGAGAGTCCCGATCGCCTGGCTGCGCGATTACGCGGCACTGCCTGCTGACGCCGATGAGATCGTTTCGCGACTCGCGACGTTGGGTTTTCCCGTCGATGGAGTGGAACGCCGGCCCACGATCACCGGCGTCGTCGTCGGGCGCATCACCGCGCTGGCGAAGCATCCGAACGCCGACCGCCTGCAAGTTTGCACGATCGATATCGGCGGTAAGAAGCCACTGACGATCGCGACCGCCGCGACCAACGTCGCCGCCGGGCAGACGATTCCGGTCGCGACGATCGGCGCGCGGTTGCCGGAGCTGACGATCGAGCCGCGCACGATGCGCGGCATCGCCTCGGAAGGCATGTTATGTTCGGCCGGCGAGCTGGCGCTCGAAGCGGACTGGTTCGAAGACGGCATCATGCAGCTCGATGCCGAGTTGCCGCTCGGCGCGAACGTCGTCGAGCTGTTCGGGCTCGCCGATCCGGTGCTCGACGTCGACGTGACGCCCAACCGCGTCGACGCGATGTCGATGCTCGGCCTCGCGCGCGAGCTTGCCGCCTCGTTCGGCGTCGCGCTGCGCGAGCCGGCGCTGACCGTGCCGAATGCGGGTCCGAGCGACGACGTGCGCGTGACGCTCGAAACGCTCGATTGCCGCCGCTACGTCGCGCAGCGCGTCGGCGGACTCACCGTGCGTCCGGCGACGGCGTGGATTCGCGTGCGTCTCGCGCTGGCGGGCCAGCGGCCGATCAACAACCTGGTCGACATCTCGAACTTCGTGATGCTCGAACTCGGTCAGCCGCTGCACTTCTTCGATTACGCCAAAATTGCGAACGCGCACATCATCGTGCGCGACGCGCGCCCGGGCGAGCATCTCACCACGCTCGACGGCGTCGACCGCGCGCTCGATCCGACCGCATTGCTGATCGCCGACGAACAGCAGGCGACCGGCCTCGCCGGGCTGATGGGCGGCCTGATCAGCGAAGTCGACCCGACCACGCGCGAGATCGTGATCGAGAGCGCGAACTTTTCCGGCCCGCGCGTGCGGCGCATGAGCGTGAAGCTCGGCTTGCGCAGCGAAGCCTCGACCCGCAACGAGAAGAATCTGCCCCCCGCGCTGACGGACCTCGGCGCGGCGCGAGCCGCCGTGCTGCTGGCGGCCGAGGGCGGCACCGTGCGCGCGCCCCAGGCCTTCGGCGCACCGCTCGCCGCGGCCGCATCGATCGCGTTCCCCAAGACCGACGTGCAGCGTTTGCTGGGCTTCACGCTCGCCGACGACGCCGTCACGCGCGCGCTGGCGTCGCTGGGCTTCAGCGTCGAAGACAACGGCGCCGCATTTGCGGTCACGGCGCCGCCGTGGCGCAGCGATATCGCGATCGCCGCCGACATCGTCGAAGAGATCGCGCGCGTCGTCGGCTACGACCGGCTCGAGAGCGCGATGCCGGTCGTCGGCGAACAGCCGCTCTCGAGCGCCGCGTTCGAGCGCGACAACGCGCTGGCGAACGTGCTCGCGGGCCTCGGCTATCGCGAGTGCATCACGCTCGGCCTGCAGCCGCTCGCGATCGCCGAACGCGACCGCGCGCTCGGCCTCGACGTGCCGGCGGTCGTCGAGATCACGAACCCGCTCTCCGACGATCAGCGCTACCTGCGCTACGCGATGGTGCACGCGCATCTGGGACTCGTCGCGCGCGATCGTCTGCGCCCGTATCGCACCTTCGAGATCGGGCACGTTTTCGAAGCCGGCCAACCCGACCCGCTCGAGCGCAACGTCGCGACGATCGTCGCGGCAACCGCGCGCGCGGACGAGCCGGCCTGGCACAGCACGCCGTTCGGTGCGCTGGCCTCCGACGTGCTGGCCGCGGTGCGCGCGTTGACCGGCGTTCCGGCCGAACTCGAACGGACGACGGCACTGCATCTGCATCCGGGCAAGACGGCGGCGATCGTCGTCGACGGCGTGCGCGTCGGCGTGGTCGGCGTGGTCGATCCGCGGCTCACGCACGCGTACGAAATCGCCGACGACGTGGTCGCCGCGATCATCGATATCGCAGCCTTGCCCGCGCACGCGATCCGGCCGTTCGTCGCGCCCTCGCGCTATCCGGCGGTCGAACGCGACCTCGCAATCGTGGTCGCCGCGGACGTGCCCGCCGCCGACGTGCTGCGTGCCGTGCGCGCGCATGCCGACGTGCGCCAAGCGGCAGTGTTCGATGAATATCGCGGCGCGCAGATCGACGTCTCGAAGAAGTCGCTCGCGGTGCGCATCAGCCTGCAGCGCGCCGACGCGACGTTGACCGACGCCATCGCCGAAGCCGCAATCGCCGCGATCGTGGCCGACCTCCGCACCCGTTTCGGAGCGACGCTCCGAGGGTGACGTTAGCCTGGCCCGATCTCATCATCGGCGGGATAACGGTCTTCTTCGCACTCAAGGGCTACCGCAAAGGCTTCGTCTCGGAACTTGCGGGCGCGGTCGCGCTGTTCATTGCGATCGTCGCCGCGTTCCGTTACAACGGCGCGTTCGATCGCACCGTCACCGCGTGGACCGGCCTCACCCAAGGCTCGGCGCACGCGGTCGGGTTGCTGGCGTTCGCGATTTTCGTCTACGCGATCGTGATGCTGATCGCGTGGCTGCTCGGCCGGATCGCGAAGCTCCCGATGCTGGGGCTGATCAATGGACTCCTCGGTGCCCTGATCGGCGGCATCAAGGCGCTCGTCGGCGCGGGCATCGTGCTCTACGTGATCCTCTTCTTCCCGGTGCCGAACGACGTACGCGCCGACCTGCACCGGTCGAGCCTCGTCGCGCTCGTCACCCAGCCCGACGCCGGCATCGACGACGCGGTGCGCGGCCTGATGCCGTGGTTCGTACGCCCGTTCGTCGGCCCGTTTTTTGCCCGCCACCATACCTGAGCCTGTTCAACCGCACCCGCCTGTGCGATACTCGGCCTATGCTTTCGCGTGAAGAGAACGAGCTGGTCACCCGGGTCGAGGGTGACGCGCCGATGGGGCAGACGATGCGCCGGTATTGGCTGCCGGCGCTGCTCTCGGAAGAGATCGCCGAAAACGACGGCCCGCCGGTCCGCGTGCGCCTGTTCGGCGAGGACCTGGTCGCCTTCCGCGACACGCAGGGCCGGATCGGTCTGATCGACGAGCGCTGTCCGCACCGGCTCGCCTCGATGGTCATCGGCCGCAACGAAGACTGCGGGCTGACCTGCATATATCACGGCTGGAAGTTCGACGTCGACGGCAACTGCGTCGACATGCCCACCGAACCCGAAGGCTACGGCTTCAAGAATCGCATCGCGATCGTTTCGTATCCGACCCACGAAGCCAACGGTATCATCTGGGCCTACATGGGTCCGAAAGACGAACAGCCGCCGTTCCCGCACTTCACGTTCACCGCGCAGCCACGCCGCGAGATCGCCGTCGTCAAGGTCGGCATGCGCGCAAATTATTTGCAGGGCGTCGAGGGCAGCATCGACTCGGCGCACTCGTGGTTCTTGCACCGTGGCTCTTCGCGCGATTGGGAGAAGCGCTTTGCGCTCTCGACCGACACGTCGCCGAGACTCGAAGCCGAAGACACCGCCTACGGCTTCCGCTACGCCGCGATCCGCAAGCCCGTCGCCGATCCGGACACGCAGAAGTACGTACGCGTGACGCTGTTCTGCTTGCCGTGCGCCGCGTTCATCCCGCCGCCGCTCAATCCCGATCTGCCGGCGCACACGCAGATCTTCGTGCCGGTCGACGACAACAACACGATGCTCTTCGACATCTACCACGCCCAGAACGGCACGCCCGTCGACGAGGACGCGCTACGGAAGAGCCTGTGCGCGGTGAAGGGCGTCGATCTCGACGACGACTACTATCGCATTGCCACGCGCGAGAACAAGTGGCTCCAGGACCGCGCTGCGATGAAAAAAGACAGCTGGACCGGCGTCGCCGGCTTCCAGAATCAGGACATCATGGCACAGGAGTCGATGGGCCCGATCGTCCCACGCCAACTCGAACACCTCGGCACGTCCGACATCGCGATCATCCGCATGCGCAAACGCGTCCTCGAAAACGTCCGCCGCTTCCAAGCCGGCCAGCCGCTGATCGGCCGCGACCAACCCGTCCCCTACGACCGCCTCGCGAGCGAACAACGCCTGCTCCCCATCGACGAACCCTGGCAAACCGTCGGAGCCCACGCCGGAGAACACGCCGTTCCATTGTCACCCCGAGCGTAGCGCCGCAGCGCGCAGTCGAGGGGCCGCCGCTCCCGCGCCTTTACGCGGGGACGGGTTGGCCGGCTTCTTCGAGGGCGCGTTGGGCAGCTCGGCGAGCGCTGCCTTCGGCGATCGGGAGACCGGCCGCGCGCAGTTCGCCTTCGAGTGCGTCGAGCATCTCGATCACGTCGGCCGGCGCGATGTCGCCCATCGTGCCGATGCGGATGATCTTGCCCGCGAGTTTGCCCTGGCCGCCGCCGAGCACGTAGCCGCGCTCGACGCGTAACGTCTTGCGAATCGCATCGCCGCTGACGCCCTCGGGCACCTTGATCGCGGTGACGGTCACCGAACGCACACCGGGCGCTGCGAAGAGTTCGAGGCCCATCGCTTCGGCGGCCGCGACGATCGCCGCGGTGTAACGCGCGTGACGCGCCCACACGTGCGCCGGACCTTCGGCTTCGTAGCGATCGAGCGCCGCATCCATCGCGTACGCAAGCGAAACCGGCGGCGTGGTCGGCGTCTGGCCGATCGCCGCGAATTCACGCGCTTTGCGCAGATCGAAGTACGAGCGCGATCCCTTCGCGGTCGCCATCTTGTCCCACGCGCGGGCGGAGACCGCAACCATCGCTAAACCCGGCGGCACGCCGAGTGCTTTTTGCGACGCGGCGGCGACGAGATCGAAGCCCCACGCGTCCATCGTGAATTCGCTTGCGGCGAGACCGCTGACTGAATCGACGAGCACGTAGGCGCCGTGGCCGCGGATCGCGTCGGCGAGCGGGCCCATGACGTTCTGCACGCCGGTCGACGTCTCGTTATGCGTCAAAACGACGCCCTTGATTTCGTGGTTGACATCGGCATCGAGGCGCGCCTTGAGCGCGGCCGGTTCGACGCCCTGACCCCATGGCGTCGGCAGCACTTCCACGTCGACGCCCCAGGTGCGCGCGATCTCCGCGAAACGTTCGCCGAACACGCCGACCGGGCAGCACAGCACCTTTTCGCCGGGACCGAACATGTTGGTCATCGCCGCTTCGAGCGCGCCCGTACCCGACGAGCCGAGCAGCAAGACATCGCCGGTCGTGCCGAAGACCGGCTTGAGCTTGCGCGTGACCGACTCCAAGAGCGCTTTGTACTCCGGCCCGCGATGATCGACCATTGGCTTCGCCATGGCGGCGAGCACGGGCTCGGCTACGGTGACGGGCCCGGGGATGAACAGGAGCTGCTTGGACACGATGCCTCCGGCGGATGAGTGAACGGTAATGTTGTATCTTTCCGGTATGCAGTCCCCCGGGTCGGTCCGTTTGAGTCACCGCTCGCCCGCCGGCGGAAGCGCGATTTCGCTCGGTGCGCCCGACCTCGCGCGGGTCCTGGCGACGATCCGGAGGCCCTCCGATCCACGCGTCCTCGCCGGTGCCGCGACGAGCGACGACGCGGGCGTCTACCAGATCGCCCGGAACCTGGCGCTGATCCAGTCGGTGGACTTCTTCACGCCGCTCGTCGACGATCCGTACGACTTCGGCCGCATCGCCGCGACCAGCGCGCTCGGCAACGTCTACGCGATGGGCGGCACCCCGATCACCGCGCTCAACATCATCGCGTTCCCGATCGATACGCTCGACGAGGCGATCTTGCGGCGCATCCTCGAGGGTGGCGCCGCGGTCGCGGCCGAGGCCGGCGTCGCGTTGCTCGGCAGCCATGCGATCGCCGACGACGAGCCCCATTACGGGCTGGCGGTGACGGGGACGTGCCCGCCCGACCGGGTCGTTACCAACGCGGGCGCCCGTCCGGGCGACCTGCTACTGCTTACCAAGCCGATCGGCGGAGGCATCCTCACCACGGCCCGGCGCCGCGACGGCATCACCGATGCCGACTTCGCCATCTGCATCACGGAGATGACGCGCTCCAACGCTGCCGCGCGCGACGCGATGCTCGCGCACGGCGCGCACGCCGCGACCGGCATCGCGGGTTACGGGTTGCTCGGCCATGCGGTCGAGATCTCGCGCGCCTCGCACGTCGGCGTCGAGATCGAGTCGGCGGTGGTGCCGCTGTTCCCGCAAACGCTGGACTTGATCGACTCCGATTTCGTGCCCGGCGCGACCGAGAGCAACCTCGCCGCGCACGGTGAGTTCACCTCGTACGCGGATTACGTGACCGGCGCGATCCGCGTGGCGCTCTCCGACGCTGCGACGTCGGGCGGGCTGCTGATCTCGGGCGAAGCGCGCGCGATTCGCGCGATGCAGGCCGACCTCGCTCCGACGCACCGCTGCGCGATCGTCGGACGCATCACCGAAGACGGCGACGGGACGATCTCCGTGCTCTGAGTCTTGCGGCGGGCGGCCGCGCGCGTGAACGGAGGGCATGCCGTCCTTCGTTTCCTACGGCGCGCTTCGGGTCGTTGCGTCCGCGCGGCACGACTTCGAGGACGCCGTCGCCTATCTGTCCCGCGACCCGGCGGAACGCGCGCTGTTCGCGCGACTCGAGCGCGGACCGCACCGCGTCACCGTAACGACCAACGCGCGCGACGCGGACTCCTACGATCCGGACACGCGCACGATCCACTGGGACCCGCACAGCGCGCTGCGCACGACGCAGGGCGGCCGGCAATCGCCGGCACTCGGACTCGGCCACGAGGTCGATCACGCCGCGCACGACGGCCCGCGCGCATGGCGCCGCGAGAACACCCCCGATCCGCGCTACGACACCGCCGAAGAACGCCGCGTGATCACCGGCTCCGAGCGCCACGCCGCCCGCACCCTCGGCGAAGCCACACGCACCAACCACACCGGCACCTGCTACCGCGTAGCAACGCCCACCAGCATGCACATCGCATAAGCGCCCCCAAAAGCGGAGCGCACGCCCCCCAACAGCGCAGCGCGCGCCCCCAACAGCG
>Ga0302202_10002618_pt1 | contig 20535 bp, 27 predicted proteins | sample II_Bog_N3_3_FD_194579 | JGI IMG/M metagenome (GOLD analysis project Ga0302202, IMG submission 194579) | Peat permafrost microbial communities from Stordalen Mire near Abisko, Sweden - II_Bog_N3_3 | ecosystem: Environmental > Terrestrial > Soil > Wetlands > Peat | place: Sweden: Abisko...
GGCGTGCTGGCGTTGGCCACGTTGTTGGCGGTAATACTCAAGGCCGCCTGATCGGCGTTCAGCGCGCCGGAAATCAAGCTGAATGCGGAACTAATGGTCCCCATGCCCGCTCTCCATCCGCGTCCAGCCCTGAGCTTGCTGCTCACCATACTCCCTGCGGCCGGTGCGCACCTCCCGCAGGCGGTGCAATACATCCAGGTTGGCCCGGGTAGCTTCCAGAACTCTGGCGAACACGGCCAGGTCCTGGGCAGCCTCTCGGCTCTGGCGAGCGACGTCCGCCCTTCGCCGAGCATCGGCGGGCCCTAGATCGCGAACCAGCAATTCGCAGCAGAGCGCAAGTTCCTCTAACCGCGCCGCATCCAGGCAGGCCAGAGCGCGCGAAGCCTCCGCTACCAGCTTGCTCAACTCCGGATGCTCCCGGCTCCAACCAAACTCCAGCATTCTCCGCGTTCCTTTCGTCCCAAATTGCTTCCGGTCGTCTTCGCGCTTGCTTTTCCGGCAACCGCACTCAAGGCATACACCTTCCGTGCGACTTCGTTCCGTCCCAGCCCGGCCGCGTCCGGTCCTGACCCGCCGCTTACTGCTCGGGGCCCAGCATCGAGTCCACTACTTTCGACGCAACCGCCGATGCCGGCACATTGTAGGTTCCCGCGGCCAACGCTGCCTGTATCTCGGCGACCTTGTCCGTCCGCACGCCGGGATCGGAGGCAGTCAGCGAGACTTCGCTCCCCGCGCTCGAGAATGTAGCAAGATCACTGCCCAGCGCGCTCGCACTGGCCGCGGTTCCGCTCCTGGCCTGCGGCGCCGGCGGCGTCGGGGTTGTTACACCAAGAAGAGACTTCAAACCATCAAGACTGCTGCGGATGTCCATGTAGATTGCTCCTTACTGGGCCTATCGGCACAGCTACTAATCACTCTAGTCATTTGAGGGCCTTGATTACGGTATTGCCGTGCAACCTGCTGGTTACCGGTACCGTTCCGGCCTGCTTACCGGAATGGGAAATATCCTGCACAATGCTCTTTGCTATCCCAAACCCTCCCCGTTCGCTCAATGCCTTTCCCAGAGCCTCCGATGCAAATTCCGTCAGCGCGCCTCCCGACCCTGACTCCGGATCGGAGTCCGTGTCCTCTCCTGTAAGAGAACACCCGCTAGTCATGGGCTTGATCAGCTCCTTCATCATCTGCGCCTCGAACTCATGCGCCGCATGCACCAGCCTGGGCTGCGGCCCCGTGGGGTTTGTGCTTTCCAGCGACCCCGCCGCCAACAGCGATTGCAACCCTGCGCCGCTCATCAGATGACCTCCAGGTCGGCCTCCAGTGCGCCGGCCTCCTTCATCGCCTGCAGGATCGAGATCACGTCCCGCGCCCCTGCTCCAGTTCGTTGCAATTCCTGGACCAAATCCTCGACCGTCGCTCCTTCTTTCAGGTCGATGCGATTTACCGGCTTGTCCTGGGCCTGCACTGTGGTTTGTTCGACCACCTGGGTGGTTCCCGAGGAGAGCGCATTCGGCTGCGACACCAGGGGCTGGGTGATCACATTCACAGACAGGCCTCCGTGCAGAATCGAGACCGGCTGCAACCGAACCGTGCCACCGATCACCACTGTCCCGGTCCGCTCGTTCACCACCACGCGAGCTCTCGGATAGACCTCCACTTCAACCTCCTCTACCCGGTCGAGAAGCGAGGCAATATCTTCGTCCGGCACGGTTGCAATCTCCACCCGTCGGCTGTCAATGGCGTGCGCGCGGGCCGAGCCTAAAGCACGATCGATCGACGCGGCCATGCGCTCCGCGGTGTGAAAATCGGCATCGTTCAGCACTACGCTCACCGTATGCATCTGCTTCAGATCGAACGGCAACGGCCGCTCCACAAGCGCCCCGCCTGGAATCCGCGCCGTGGTTGGATGGTTCACCTGCTTGCTGTTGCCTCCCCCCGACGCCAGGTAGCCCCCCAGTACCAGAGCCCCCTGGGCCTGCGCGTAAATCTGTCCGTCCGGCCCGTACAGCGGAGTCATCAGCAATATGCCTCCCTCCAGCGAGCGCGCGTCCCCGGCCGACGATGCCGTGATATCCACCTTATATCCTGGCCGGCTGAAGGGTGGCAGCGTCGCCACCACAAACACCGCGGCCATGTTCTTTACCTGCATGTTGCTGGCGCTGTTGGCTCCGGTTGTGGGGACAGTAATGCCCATTCGCTCCAGCGCCGAAATCAGTGTTTGTGCCGGAAAGACTGTCTGTGAACTGTCCCCTGTGCCGCGCAATCCCACCACCAGCCCATAGCCCACCAACTGGTTGTCCCGAATCCCTTCAATGCTGGCCACATCCTTGATGCGCGCCAACTGCGCCCGGGACTCGCCGCCGGCCATCGCGGATATCAGCGCCAATGCCGCCAATGCGACCCATCCCGCGATGAATCTTCCCGTCTGCCTCACGGTCCCGATATCTTGTGTTTCTCTCATGGTTTTCATGTCTCGCAGCGCCGATCCACGGTTAGCTTTTCCTAATCCCTAATCCCTGTTCTCAGAAAATCAGCAGCCTCTCGAGGAACCGCACCAGTGGGTTCTGACGGTAGGTTGAATCGTTGACAATGCCCTTGCCGGTAACTTCGAGCTCAAGGTCGGTCATGGCCGTCGACATCACCTGATTCTGGGCACTCACGTCCTCGGGCCGCACCAGTCCGCGTAACTTGATCAGCTGTGTCTGCTGCGAAAACGTCAACTGCCGGGTGGCCTGCACCACCAGCATCCCGTTGGGCAAAACGTCCACCACCTCGCCGCCAAAGGTAGTCGCCAAACTGGAGTTGGTCGTGCTCTGCCCCTGCGCCGTCAACCCCGACGACGCGGTCATGCCAACCAGGTTCTGAAGGGCATTCGAGCTCTTCAGCAGTCCAAACAGCGACGTCAATCCGGAGTTGGCGTTCGATGCCCGGGAGTTCTTCACCTGCCCGTCGGTCGAGGCGGCCAGGCTTTCGGTGACCACGATCGATACCACGTCGTGCAGCCTTACCGCCTTGGCGTCAGTGCCCAGACGCACCAGCCGGCCTTCCGGGCTCCAGATCGAACCGGGCGTTTTTACTTCCGATGCCTCCTGCGCCCGCACTCGCTCAATATAGGCATGCAGAGCCTCTTCCGGCGGGGTTGGTTTTGGAGCCGGAAGCAAGGGAATGCTCTTGCCGGACCAGGCAGGGGGTGAGCTGAGGAACAGAAAGGCCGCGCAAACCACAACCAGGCTCATCGATCCCGTTCTCATCGCCGCCCCTCCGATTCCTGGTCGAATGCCGCCCGGCCCGCTCCGAGGGCCACGGCGTGCACCACTTTGCCGCCAATTGTCAACCGGGCGCGAAAGGAAGCTCCAATCGCAGCCGGTTCCAGCGCAATCGACTCCAGCCGTGCCTCGACAACGGCCGTCGACCGCTCGACCACGACCAGCTCGCCGGCGCGGATCGCCGGTGGCGATATGTGTCCTGGGTCTTCCGGCGCGCCATTGGCGAGAACTCCGCCGGGGGGCCTCCCCGCCCTCGACGCCAGCACCATGCGCCCAGGGCCACCCAGATGGCCCCAGTCGCGCAACAGCAGCCAACGGGTTCCGAGCGGCCGATCTTCGATCTCGCGAACGAGTTCGAGAGAGGAAAGGGCGGAAGCGGACCCGAGACCGCCTGAGGACAGAATGGTCGCTGGACCGGGGCCGGGGGCGGCAATCGCCTGGCATTCAACGGCGGGTGAGGCCGCAATAGCCAGGAGCGCCAAACCCACCCGAATCGCAAGTCGACTTCTCATTCCATCCTCCAATTATCAACACCCTAAAGATCAACTTCGCCTTTAGTGGGTCATGTTGTTGACCTGGGAGTACATATCGTCGGCAGCTTTGATGACCTTGGAGTTCGATTCGTATGCCCGCTGCGCCAGCACCATCTGCACAAACATGCTGACTACGTCCACGTTGGAGTTCTCCAGGTACCCCTGCTGCAGGGTGCCCAGTCCCTCCGTCCCACCGGGGTTGCCCAGCACCGGATCCCCGGAGCTGAGAGTGGTCTGCAGCAGGTTGGAACCCATGCTCTCCAGACCCCCCGGATTGGGGAACGTCGCCAGTTGCAACTGCCCGAGTTGCGAAGGATTCTGCTGCCCCGCCAGCGTTGCGTTCACTACGCCGTACTGGGTGATGGTTACTGCTGTGGCATTGGCGGGAATGGTAATGGTCGGAATCACCGGATCGCCGTCGGTGGTCACCAGGGTTCCCTGGTTATTGAGCTGAAACTGCCCGGCCCGGGTATAGGCTATCGTCCCGTCGGGCCGCTGCACCTGAAAGAATCCGGTCCCCTCAATGGCCACATCCAGCGGGTTCGAGGTCTGATTGAGCGACCCCTGGGTCATGATCACCTCGGTAGCCGCCGATTTGGTTCCGAGGCCAATCTGCAAACCGGCAGAGACAGTCGACTGGCTCTGGGCCGCCCCCGGGGTTATAAGGTTCTGATAGACCATGTCCTGGAACTCGAGGCGCAACTGGCGGAATCCGGTGGTCGAAGAGTTGGCCAGATTGTTGGCAATCGTGTCCAGGTTCATCTGCTGCGCGCTCATGCCGCTGGCGGCGGTGTACAAGGCTCGAATCATAAAGCTCCTTCAGGGGCTAAGGGACTAGGGACTAAGGGACTAGAAAACGCAGTCCCAGAAAATCAATCCCCATCTTTCCCAGTTGCCCACTGCAACTTCCCGGTCCTTTACCACTGACTTCCTTAGTCCCTTTGTCCCTAGTCCCTTAGCCCCTGCCTTTTTCACACCCGGGGCAGCTCTTCGGTGGCAGTCTTGTTGAACTCGGTGTGGAAGATAGTCAGCGCCTTTTGCATCATCTCCGCCTGGCGCTGCATCACGATCAGGTCCAGCGAACCCTGAATCACGTCCTGGTTGGCGGCTTCGATGGCGCCCTGGTGGACGGATGCCTTCCCGGAGAGAACGGCTACGGCGTCCTGGGGCGCGGCATACCGGTTCGCTCCCTCGGGAGTCATCTGTGCGTTTCCGTCAAATGTGTAAACTCCCACGGTCGCTACCGTGCCGCCCGCCACCGAAACCACCCCGTCCGCTCCGACGGTCACCGCGCCGGGGGGGATGGGAATCGCCTGGCCGGAAGACGACAGCACCGGCTCGCCGGCGCCCGTCACCAACTGGCCGCTTCGGGAGCGCTGAAAGCTGCCGTCCCGTGTATAGCGGAGCCCGTTGGCCGTCTGAACCTGAAAGAATCCCTCGCCCTCGATAGCCAGATCGAGCGGATTGCCGGTCTCCTGCAAGGCGCCCTGGCCCATGTTGAGCCGATCCCCACCGAGGAGTCCAAAGTTGTTTACCGTTCGCCCCAACTGGGAGTTGAGAGCGTCCGGACCCAGCAGCGCGGAGCGAAAAAACTCCCTTTCTGCCCTGTAACCCGGCGTCTGGGCGTTGGCCAGATTGGCGGCCGCAGTGTCCAGAGCCTGGGTTCTGGCCACCAATCCGGTCATCGCCGCATAATATCCGCTGTCCATGGGAAGTATCTCCTCAAGCACACGTCAACAGTGCAGTTGGAGAGCCGGAAAAGCAGAGGAGGGATTAGAACAAATTAGGAACCGGGTGCGCGCGGGTGGATTTTTTCTCGACCGGCGAAATCCGTGGCGCAACAATGCCGATTGAAGAGGAGCGGACCCAAGTGACCAACTCGCCTTGATCTGCGTGCCGGATCGGAGAACTTCGGAATCAGTGAATGCCTATGAATCTACAAATCTATGCACTGGCCGAAAGATTGACTCGCCCCCGGGGCCGTCAGCAAATGACTGGAAACTCCGACAGGATCCCTTGAACCGCTGCGCAACCAGTCGCGAAAGACACTTCCCCCGTGCCGCACATCCCAACCAGTCGAGAGCGCGTTTTCGCATCCGGCTATCCGCGAGGGGGAGTCAACCGCAATCCGCACACTTCGCGGATAAGGCTCAACAGGAGCGATCTCCCATCGAGGTCCCGCCCCTGGAGCCTACTGAATGCCGTCGCAGACAATCGTCACTTCGAAACTTGTGTCTTCAAACCGGTAAGCGTGATGCAGCTGAAACTCGGGTGCCTGCACGTGGAGCTTGTAATCGGAGCCCGTGATCACAGCCGGAACCGAAAGCCCGCAGTTGGCGGCCAGATTCGGAACCTTTCCCTTCCACGCTCCAGCCAGCATGTTGCAGATCTCGCCGATTCCATCCTTCACCGTGTCGTCGACCTCGTCAAACTCCATCCCCGTCAAGTGCGCGGCAATCTTGATCGCCGCCCCTCTCCCGGAGGTGAAGACGCACGCCCCGCTTAGCAGTCCGCCAAATCCAACCACCGCGGTAACCGACTCCAGCTCAGTCGACCGGGGTCCCGGGTCGCGGCGGCAGTTTACCCCCAGCATCATCTGAAAAACCTCATCCACGCTCGCATCCAGGTTCCGCGGATCGGAGACCTGTTGCACGGATTCACGCAGCGATATCGCCATCTTTGGCTCCATTTCGTCTCCGCCGCCTCCTCGCGAGGTCGCGATCGCAGCCTTGCGCACGCCGTTCAGCAGCATAGAGACTCCATCCAATCAGGCCGCATTCACCAGCGGCAGCACACGTTCCTTCACCTGTTCGGCAGTGAATGGCTTGCGAATGTATCCCTGCGCACCGGACAGAATGGCCTGCTTGACATGTTCCTCGCTCGACTCGGTGGTAATCATCACCACCGGGACTCCAGGGGCCAGATTCTGCGCCCGGAGCTGGCGCAGAAACTCCAGCCCATCCATTGAGGGCATGTTAATGTCGGAGAGAATCAGGTCGACCTGCTTGGACTTCAGCACTTCCAACCCGTCGACGCCGCTGCCGGCCTCATACACCACCAGCGCGCCCAATCCCGCCTGGCGGAGTGAACGCTCCACAATCTTGCGCATCACCGAGGAATCGTCTACGATCAGGGCTCGAATCTCACTCATGCACGGGCTCCTCTGCTGCTTTCTTCATCGGCACTAACGCGGAATTCTTGAGGACCCAAGGTGCCTCGAATCGCGTCCTCAATCCGAGCGGGCTCCAATCGAGCAGACCAGGTCTCGTATGGAGGCGGGGGCCGGCAACGATCCGCTTTGCGGGCTCAGCCACATCCTCAACCACAAGCAGTCGTGGACCCTGACCAGCCGGGAGTGGACCGGTCTTGACCGTTCAAGCGACTTCGAGATCGCGTGCACCAGAGCCGGTTCGCCGCTGGCCTCGATCAGTTCCACGCCGGGAAACTTCGCGCTCAACATACGTGTGTGCGCGGGCCGAAACAGAGATCCGCGCACCAGCCCGCTCTCCACTTTCAGCCCCGTCATCCGCTCCAAGGCCAGAGCCAGCACCGGATCGAGCCGGTCCTCAAATCCGAGGTAGAGCAGCTTGCCCGCGGCTACCCGCAGCGGAAGCGCTCCGTAGGCATCGACGAACAACCGGGGCATCAGGACGGTCAGCGCTTCGGCGTCGTGAAACTCCAGCGGCAACACCGGACAATTCCATTGCAGCCCCACAGCCCTGGTCACCAGCTGCTCGCTTACTCCCAGCTGACGCACCAGCCAATGGCCCAGGCGCCCGGCGCCGGCTGCTTTCTGCGCATCGAGCGCCACTCTCAACTGCCCGGAGGTAATCCATCCCTGTTCCAGCATCGTCAGGCCAAGCGGAATCCTATGGCGGTGATTCAATGCGGCGCTGCCTCTTCCGTCCAATTCACGGCAGACTGCCGAGGAAACCCGCGCTGCCGTGCATTCAGCCGAACAGCTCCATCCATCTTCAAATACCGGAGTCGAGCGGCTGCGCCAGAGGTGCAGCCATCCCGAACCGCAACCCGGGTTGGCGCAGGTTTGAAGCAGGCCCCGCTTCCTCCCGGGTTTCTCCGCCGGCCAGCGATTGTCGAGCCTGTCGCCAAGCGGCGATTCCGGCCCCTGTCGACCAGGCATTTCCCTCAGAACAGGCATCGTATGCTCTCCAGCCTCTTCCTGGGCGCGGCCACTTCAGTCACCCGCAGCCCGTAATTGCCGTTGATCAAAACCACCTCGCCCCGGGCAACAATCCTGTCGCCCACAATCAGGTCCACCGGGTCGCTCACGTGACGGTCCAGTTGCACCACGTCTCCCGGGCCCATGTCGAGAATCTCTCCCAGCGGCATCTCCCGGCAGCCGAATCGAAGCGATGCTTCGAGTTCCACATCGAGCAGCAATTCAACACCCGGGCCAAGCACCGGCCCTCGGGCGGGGGATTCCTCGGGCTTGGCCTGCGCAGCCGGTTCGGGAGCGCGCACCTCGTCCAGAACCAGAATTGTCCATGCCCGGCTTTGGGACTTCAATTGAAAGGCACGGGATACTTTGCTCTCTTGAGATAGCTCCTCAAACTTCTCCACTCCGCACTTCTGACCGCTCGCGGCCAGCAATTCTCCGGCGGCCGCGTCGGCCACCTCGCGCAGCAGTTCCGCCCACCCGGCCTTCTGGTCAACTCCCTCGCCCATCAGCGGGGACGCCAGCAGCTCCATATCCAGAACCGCGGTAAAGCGTCCCGCCACATCCCCCTTGAGGGTAGCCGCAAACCCAAACGAGCCTGCCGGAAACGGCTTGGGCAGCGACTCAACCAACTCCGGCTCTCCGGCGAGAGCCTGCGAAAACAACGCCCCCGCAGTCTCGATCCAACACTCAAGATAGGTCTTCATGCCTCAGCCCCAATCTGGCTCTCGATCCGCGCGGCGCGGTGGGGTCCGAGCCGGATCGCGTGCGCACGCGAGAGCCCCTGTCCGCCCACCCGCCACTCGGGCAGCGAATTGGCGGGCAGATTGAGACGAAGAACCGTTCCAACCTCCAGGCTCTCGATGGTGCTTGCCGCCAGACGAACCGGGGGAAGCTGCAACGAGCCGCCAAAGCGAATCCGGCGGGCGGTCTCCTCCATCCGCGTCCGGGTCTCCGGGCCATGGCGGCGGCGCCGGCCCCAATCGGAGGTCAACCGCCGCAGAATGGTGTTGGCAACCACGGCGGGAAAAGCCAGGTTGAGCAGGCCGGAGCTATGCGGCATGCGAATCTCGAAGCTCAGGCAAAGCGTCTTCTCGGTAACCGACATGATGCGTGCGATCTGGGTCTGCATCTGGCGGCGCTCGAAGTTGAAGCTCAGCCCCACCGGCTGCCAGGCCGCGGTCAACTCGCGGCAGATGATCTCAACCACGGATCCCAGGATCGACTCCTCGATGTCGGTGAGCTCGCGCAGCGGACCCTCCTTGCCATCGCCCCCCAGCAGGAGGTCGATAATCGGAGGCGCCAGCGCCAGATCCAGTTGCAGGATTGAGAGCGCTCCCAGGGGCTCCAGACGCACCGAGGCCGCATAGCTGATCTCCGGAATCCGCAGGACGAATTCGTTGAACTGGATCTGCTCGGCCGAAACCAGGTTAACCTGGAACCGCGTACGCAGCCAGGCGGCGAGATTGTGCGTCAGATTGCGCGCGAACAGGTCGTTCAGCATGCTGATGGCGCGCAACTGCTCGTTTGAAATCTGCCCCGCCGAGGCAAAGTTGTAAGGCGTTACCCGAGCTCGCGGCTGCTCTCGCGGAGCTTCCGCGGCGGAGCTGCGCGCAGCCTGAAACAGCGCATCGATCTCATCCTGTTTAAGCGTCTTCTCCATGGTGGATTACCCCCCCTGCCGCGCCCCGGCAGGCGATTTTCTCGCTCCGGTCCGGTCGAATGCGCCGCGCGCTGCCAGATCCTTCAACGCCGCCCGCAGGTGCACTACGGCCGAGGCATGCACCTGCGAGACCCGCGACTCGACCACCCCCAGAGCCAGGCCAATCTCGCGCATGGTCATCTCCTCGTAGTAGTAGAGAGTCATGACCAGCCGCTCCCGGTCAGGCAGATTCTGAATTGCATCTCCAAGCCGCTGCTCCATCTCGCCCCGGAGGCAGCGGAAGAGCGGGTCCTCCTCGGGCCGGCCCGGCACATAGGCCAGCTCTTCCTCGCCGGAATCCTCGTTGCGTTCCATGTGCAGGGTGCCGATCTCCAGGCCCTTCAAGTCCCCCAGCAACTGCTGATACTCCCCGAGGTCCAGGCCCATCTCCTGCGCAACCTCGTTTTCGCCCGCTGCCCGGCCTAAGCGCGCCGTCACCGACCGGATCGCCTCTTCGACCGCGCGCCCCTTGCGACGCAACTCCCGCGGACTCCAGTCCAGTGTTCTCAGGCTGTCCAGAATCGCTCCCCGGATGCGGAATTGAGCGTAGCTGCGGAACTGCACCTTCTTCGCTGGATCGAACTTGGCGAATGCGTCCATCAGGCCCACCACCCCCGCCGAGACCAGATCTTCGATGTCCACATGCTGGGGGAGCCGCTCATGGATGCGGCGGGCGAGAAATCGCACCACCGGCAGATGTTCCAGCAGCACCCGCTCCTGCTCGTTGGTGAGCATGGGAACCCCGGAGGGCGGGTAGCCGCTCGCCCCCATGCCGCCTCGCATCCCACCCCGGCTCTGGGCCTGTCCTGCTGTCTCGATCCCCATTCCTCACCCCTTCCAAAAGCCTCTCAACCCAATCCGCCACGCCTTAACGCACCGTTCCCACCGGACGCAACCGGATGTCGGGTGGAACCTCGGCTGAGGCAACCACCGCCAGACGCGGGAACACCGGCTCCAGCCAGCGCTTGACGTGATAGCGGGCCGGACTTGGAACTAGCAGCACCGGAAGGGCCGCCGCGGAGGCTCCGCCGATAAGCTGCTTCACAGAATCGACGAGCCGGCGCAGGACCGGGGTCCCCGGCGCGGCCTGCGTGGCAAGCAACCGCTGCCCCTGCTCCGGCCCCAGCGTGCTGAGAATCTCTTCCTCAAGCGCGGCATCCAGAAGCAAAACCGGCAGTTGCCCGTCCGAGTCGAGCAGCGGCCTTACCAGCCGCCGTCCCAGCGCCTGGCGCGCGGCCTCAACCAGCGCTACCGGATTCTTGTTTACCGGCGCGGTCTCCAGAAGCGCTTCGAGGATCGAGCCAAGATCGCGGATCGAGACCCGCTCCCGCAGCAACTGCTCCAGCACCCGGCCCACCTCTCCCAGCGTCAGCAGCTTGGGCACCAGTTCTTCGATCAGCTTGGGATGGCTCTCGTTGAGCGAATCCATCAGCCGCTTGGTCTCCGCCCGGCCCAGCAACTCCCACGCGTGTTGCCGGATAAGCTCCCCCAGGTGGGTGGTGATCACCGTAACCGCGTCCACCACCGAATAGCCGGCGGCTATGGCCTGGTCTTCGATCGCCGGAGCGATCCAGATCGCCGGTACCCCGAATGCCGGCTCCCGGGCTTCCTTGCCGGCCAGGGGACGCCGGCCCGGGGCTCCAGAGACCGCCAGCAGGTTCGCGCCTTCGGTCTGCCATCTGCCGATTTCCAGGCCTCGCAGCGAAAACAGGTACTCGCGCGGCCTGAGGCGCAGATTGTCCGAGATATGCACCGGCGGCACCAGAAAACCCATTTCAGACGAAAGATGGCGCCGCAAGGAACGGACGCGGCTCAGCAGCTGTCCTCCCTGCTTCTCGTCCACCAGCGGAATCAGTTGAAATCCAATCTCCAGGGTCAGTTCTTCCAGATGCAGCAACGCGGCCAGATCGGAACCCTGCGCCTGCTCGGCCTTCTTTTTTTCCGCCGTTCCCGGCTCCGCGAGCGGGGCCGTCTGGGCACTGGCCGACACCCGTCGCCCGGCCCAGTAAAGCGCCCCGGCCACGATGAGAAACGCCGGCTTGGGCAGCCCCGGTATCAGGCACATGGCCGCAGAAACCAGGCTGGCCAGGTAAAGTGTCGAAGGCTTGCCCAGAAGCTGCTGACGGATCTCTCCGCCCAGCATTCCAGCGGAGTTGGCCCGGGTCAGCGTGATGCCCCCGGCGATCGACACCAGCAGCGACGGTATCAGGGTGACCAGGCCGTCGCCCACCGTCAGCACCGTATAGGTCCTGGCCGCCTCGCCCAGTTCAATTCCCTGCTGGAGGGTTCCGATCAACAGGCCGGCAACGATGTTGATGGCGGTGATCAGGATCGTGGCCAGCGAGTCCCGCTGATTGAATCGCGCCGCCCCGTCCATGGCGCCGTAGAACTCGGCTTCTCGCGCAATCGCCTGACGCCGCCGGCGGGCTTCGGCCTCATCGATCAGGCCGGCGTTCATGTCCGCGTCGATGGCCATCTGTTTGCCCGGCAGCGCGTCCAGGGTAAAGCGAGCCGTTACCTCGGCAGTCCTCACCGCACCATGCGAGATAACCAGAAACTGGATCGCGATCAGGGCCAGGAAAAGCACGAAGCCGACCACGTAATTGCCCCCCACCACAAACTGGCCGAATGCCTCGATGACCTTTCCCGCGGCAGCGGTTCCTTCCGAGCCGTGCAGGAGGATGCGCCGGCTCGAGGCAATGTTCAGCGCCAGACGGAAGAGCGTGAGCAACAGCAGCAGCGTGGGAAACACCGAAAGCTCGACCGCGCGGCGAATCTGCATGGCGGAAAGGAACACGATGATCGAGGCGGCCATCGACGTTGCCAGCAGAAAGTCCAGGGCCGCGGCCGGCAGCGGCACCAGCATGACGAAGATCACGCTGATGGCCGCGAGCGGGAGCACATACTCGCGCAGCCGCTGCCAGATGGACTGGGTCGGCAGGGCCGGAATGGCCAAAGCGGCGGTACTCATCGGGAGCCTCCTTCAAACGGCGTGTTCGCCGGGCGGGTCCGGGTAAACGTGGCGGCGGCTTGTGCCTGAGCCCTGGCTCTGGCGGCGGTCTCCCGCGCGCGCCGCTCCCGCATCTCGGCCTCGACCCTCTGGCGATAGAGATAGGCCAGAATGGCGGCGACCGCGGCGTAAAGATCGACCGGAATGGGCTGGCCAACCTCGACCGAGCGGTAAAGCGAGCGGGCCAGCGGGGGATTCTCGATAATCGGGACGCCGGCCCAGCGCGCCTCGGCCTTGATCTCCTCGGCCAGCAGGTTCCGCCCCTTGGCCATCACCTTGGGAGCTTCCATGGTGGTGAAGTCGAACCCCAGGGCCACGGCATAGTGAGTGGGGTTGGTCAGAACCACGGCAGCTTTCGAAACATCGGCCTTCACCCTGCGGCGGCGCATTTGCCTTTGCAGACCGCGTATCCGGCCGCGAATCTGCGGGTTGCCCTCGGTCTGCTTCATCTCGTCGCGCATATCCTGCTTGCTCATCTTCAGTCTCGATTCCCTGCTCTGCCACTCCACCAGGTAGTCGACTGCCGACCATCCGAACAGCAGCCAGGCAGCCGCCAGCAGAAGCCCGTAGACGTCGGAGCCGAGCATCTCCAGCCGAGCAGTCGAAAACGGTGGCAGAGTCAGCTCCCGGGCAATGCGCTGCACCGCAAACACCCCCAGCAGGCTGGCCGGCAGCAGGGACTTCGCCAGCCGGGCCGCGGCCCTCATTGAGAAGAGGTTTTTGATGTTGCTGAGGGGATTGATCCGGTCCGGCTTGAAGCCGATCGCGCCGGCGTAAAAACTGATGCCGCCGGTCTGCATCACTCCCGCCCCCAGAGCGGCGGCAGCAACTGCCGCCATCACCAGGCAAGCCGGACCCAGAACGGCGAGCGTCAGCCGGCGAATGGCGAACAACGTTGGCTCAAGCTGAGCCGGTTCCCAGCGTTCCGGCGCACCGAGATCGAGGAATGAGGCGAAGGTTGCCCGCCACAGCAGGACGGTCCGGCTGCCCAGGAGGCCCAGAGTCATCACGCCGGCCAGGGTTCCCGCGGCCGCCGACAGTTCGCGGCTGTGCAGTACGTCGCCTTCTTTGCGAGCCTGTTCGCGGCGATGCTGGGTAGCCTGTTCGGTGCGCTCTCCGGGCATCGGCTATCCTCCCAGCCCTGAGGCGGCCCCATGAACCGGGGCAGCTATCAGGTGCTCGGCAAGGTCCAGCAATCCGGAGAAACGGGCCTCAATGAACCGCGGCCAGACGGCCAGCGAAGCCGAGAGAATCGCAAAGCCGGTCAGCGTCTTCAGCGGCACGGTCAGCGACATGACGGGGAGTTGCGGGCTGAGTTTGCCCAGCAGCGCCACCGCCACCTCCACCAGCATGGTCGCGGCCAGCACCGGCGCGGCCAACTCCACCGCGGCCAGAAAGATCCCCGCGGCGGCGCGAACCATCTCCAGCGAAGTTTGAGGCGCCAGCGCATACGTGCCCAGCGGCGCGGCGCGGAAGCTGCGTACCATGGAGGCCAGCAGGATGCGATCGAGGCCAGCGCCAATCAGCACCAGCGTGCCCATGAGCTGAAACAGGTCGCCCAGCAGCGGGGTCTGGATGTTGGAAGTCGGGTCGAGCAGGTTGACCATCGAAAAACTGAATTGCGCGCCCAGTATCTGGCCCGCAAACAGCAGCATCTCGTTCAAAAGCGTGAGCGTGAGCCCGTAAACCAGGCCCACGGCCAGCTCTCCCAGCAGCGCGGAGAAGCTGAGCGACAACTGTGCCTTGGGCAAGGATGCGACCAGCGGCGCCAGCAGGAAGGCGACTGCGCCCACAAACACCGCCTTGGTGCGAATGGGCAGCGCAGTCGATGAAAAGAACGGGGCAAAGGCCACCATTCCACTCACCCTTACCAGGACCAGCGTCATCGCGCTCAGAAATGTCGTCCAATCGGCCATTTTCGGCTCAGCTCCCAGCTTGTTCACCCCAGATAGCGGTGCAAATCGACCAGCAGCGACCGGGTATATTCCGCCATCCGGCCAAGAAACCAGGGCATACCAACCAGGAGGATCAGGCACACCGCCGCCAGCCTGGGAACGCTGGTAAGCGACTGCTCCTGCAGGCTGGTGAGAGTCTGCACGAGGCTGAGAAGAAAGCTCAAAAGAGCCGCCGCAATCAGCACCGGCGCGGCCAGAATCATGGCTTCTCTCATCAATTGGCGCAGCATTTCCGCAACCAGGTCGGGCGTCATCGGCGTTCCTTTCCCTCGCAATGCAACAACGGGTCAAAAGCTCTTCAACAGCGAACCGGCCAGCAGGTTCCAGCCGTCCACCATGACAAACAGCAGAATCTTCAAGGGCGTCGACACCACCACCGGTGGCAGCTGGAACATGCCAATGGACGTAGTGATCGAAGCGGTTACCATGTCGATCAGCAGAAACGGAAGAAACAACACCGCGCCAATCGCAAACCCGGCCTTCAACTCGGAGAGGATGTAGGCCGGAACAACTACTCGCATGGGCAGGTCGCCGGGAGTGTTGGGCCGCGGAATCTGTCCCGCCGCGGTAAACAGGGCCAAGTCCTTTTCCCGCGCGTAATGCAGCAGGAATTGCTTTACTGGCCGGGCCCCGCGGTCGATGGCTTCGAGCCCCGTAATCTGGCCCGCGCGATAGGGCTCAACCGCCTGCTGATCCACCTGGGTAAGCACCGGGGTCATCAGGAACCAGGTCATCATCAGGGCGAGGCCCATGAGGGTCGGGTTGGAGGGCGCGGTCTGCGTTCCCAGAGCCTGGCGCAGGAAGTGAAACACCACCAGCAGCCGCACCATGGGGGTCATGGCCATCAAAATCGCCGGCAGCAGGGTGATCAGGGTCAGGACCACAAGAATCGTCCAGGGCGTCGAATCCGACGGGTGAAGCCGGGCATTGAGATCCGGCAGCAGTGGAGCGGCGGTCGCCTCGGCCGCTCGCGTCGCGATCCAGAAGGCTACCACGATATCCTCGCGGCCCGATGCCGGAGCGGGCGTACAGGCGGGCTCAACCACTGCACATCGAACCCAGGCCGCCGCGATTCGTCGAGGGGATAGAACGCCGGCGCGCCATCGGGCGAAGTGGCTACCAGCAGCACATGGCCGTCGGCCTCAATCAGGGCCAGCGACTGCCGCGGCGCCAACTGAATCCTCTCGAGCACTGCCAGCCGCGCCCGCCCCTGGCGTCCACTCCGCAGGCGGCCCAGCAGCCAGCCGGCCAGCCCACCCTCCGGCGCAACCTCGATCGATGTTGCCTTCTTTGCTTGCTTCATTTCCCAGGCCTTTCTCCCGTTTCCGATCGACGAGCACCCGCAATGAGCCATTCAAACCAGACGGGTTACGCGAACCGCCAACTGTGTATCAACAACCTCGAACTCACTCCAGGCCAGTTGAACGTCGCCCGACAACAGCGGCATATCCTCACCGGGGGCCCATTCGGTCCCCAGCACCTGGCCCAACTCGAGAGCCAGCAAAGTCCGAACCCGGAACTCCCGAACCGGAACCGATACCTCGAGTTCCACCGGCAGCCGCGCCATCGGCGCACTCAGCACCATTGGATCGCTATGGGGGCCTTGGGGCAGCGACGGCACCAGAGCCTGATCGTTGGCCTTCTGGTTGTGAGCCACCGAATCGGATTCTGGCGCAGGCACAGTTTTCGGTGCCGGAAGCGGATGAGTGGTAGCCATTTGCGGATATGGAAGCAGAATGGTGACCAGTAAGCAGACAAATGGATTGGAATGGCTTAAGAAATGCGCAGCAACCGGTTTGAGCGGCACCGGCCTGGACCAACTTGCCAGCAACATCGCTGCTACACTTAGGAGGGATAGAGAATTTGCGTTTTCTCCTCGCCCACCGAGGCGCGGAGGGCGATTGGAATCGAGGGTGAAGACTATGCCGGACCAGAATGGAAGCAAGAGCTTTACAGGAGCCGCTTTACGACTCAAGGTTGGCCTGGCGGAGATGCTCAAGGGTGGCGTCATCATGGACGTGATGAACGTGGAGCAGGCCCGCATCGCAGAAGAATCCGGCGCCACCTCGGTCATGGCTCTGGAGCGCGTGCCGGCCATGATCCGCGCCGAAGGCGGAGTGGCGCGCATGGCCAAACCCAGCCTTATCCGCCAGATCATCCAGGCGGTCTCCATCCCGGTGATGGCCAAGGCGCGGATCGGCCATTTTGCCGAAGCGCAGATTCTTCAGGAATTAGGAGTAGACTTCATCGACGAGAGCGAGGTACTGACGCCCGCCGACGAGGCGCACCATATCGACAAGCACGCCTTCAAGACGCCGTTCGTCTGCGGCGCGCGCAACCTGGGCGAAGCCCTCCGACGCATCGCCGAAGGCGCGGCCATGATCCGCACCAAGGGTGAAGCGGGTACCGGCGACGTGGTTCACGCTGTCCAGCACATGCGCCAGATCACCAGCGAGATGCGCGCGCTGACCGTCCTTTCGGAGCAGGAGCTTTACAAAGCAGCCAAGGATCACCAGGCCCCCTACGAGCTGATCCGCATGGTGGCGCAGACCGGCAAGCTCCCCGTGCCGAATTTCTCCGCAGGCGGCATAGCCACGCCGGCCGACGCGGCGCTGATGATGCAGTTGGGCGCCGAAGCGATCTTTGTCGGCTCAGGAATCTTCATGAAAGAGCGCGCCACGCCTCTCGACGTTGAGAACGATTCCAAGGAGCGTGAGGAAGCCGTCTCTCGCGCCAAGGCCATCGTGATGGCCACCACCCATTTCAACGATCCCAAGATTCTGGCCGAGGTCAGCGAGCAGGTCACCGGAACCATGAAAGGCTTGGCCGCCGCTGGATTAGAGGAATCTCAGCTTTTGCAGACGCGGGGTTGGTAGTGCATTAGCAAGAACTGTGGATGCCTCTCCTCGAAGCCTCGAAAGTTTCCCTGGAACTCTAAATCTGGAGAACCGCCACATTGTTGGACATAGTCATATGACTAGTGATATGACTATGTGTAAGGTGACCCGATGCACTGGCAAGTGTACGACGCAAAAGCCCGTTTCAGCGAATTCCTCGACGCGACGCTTAAGGAAGGTCCACAAGTCGTCACAAGGCGCGGAGTGGAGACCGCAGTGCTGGTACCCATCGACGAGTGGAAGCATTTGAAAGACCGGGCCAAGCAGTCAATCCCCGACCCGCTGCTGGACCCAAACGGCCCGCACGACATCCCACTCGGTCCACGCAGGGCATTCAAGCTGCGTCCGTTCAATTTCGATGAAGGCGAATAGGCGTGAGATTCCTTCTCGATAACAACGTGGTCTCCGAGTTGCGAAAGGCCCGACCGCACGGAGCAGTTCTAGCCTGGCGCTTATCGGTCCCTTCTCATGAGCTGGCCGTCCCTGGAGTTGTCGTCGCCGAGATTCAAGAAGGAATCGAACTGACCCGCACGCAAAATGCGGCGAAGGCAAAGGAGCTGGAAGGATGGCTCGACGGCGTCATGAGCTATTACACGATTCTTCCGGCCGACGGCGCGATCTATCGGGAATGGGCGCGTTTGATGCACGGTAAAACGGATTCCCTTGCGGGTGACGCCATGATTGCCGCAACCGCGCGCGTTTTGCGGCTCACCGTGGCCACCCGCAATGTGAAAGACTTCGAACAATTCAACGTGGAAATACTGAACCCCTTCAACCACCCGCGAGAGAGTTGATAAATTGGCCGAAGTAACGACTCCCCGCATCGGCGTCCTCGCCATTCAGGGCGACTACGCCGCTCACGCCGAAGCGCTGGGCGAGTCGGGCGCTGAGCCCGTTGAGGTCCGCAAGCCGAGCGAATTGGACGGCATCGACGGCCTCATCCTGCCTGGCGGCGAATCGACAACTATCCTTCGGTTCCTCGAGAAGCACAATTTCTTTGCAGCCCTGGAGGACTACGGCGCCAGCCACCCGGTCTTGGGCACGTGCGCCGGGGCCATTCTGCTGGCCCGCGAGGTACGCAATCCACACCAGCGAAGTCTTGGCTTGCTGGATGCGATCATCGAACGCAACGCCTACGGCCGCCAGATCGACTCCACTATCGTGACCGCCGAAACCGCGCTCCCTGGTGGTCCGCTGGAGATGGTCTTCATACGCGCTCCACGCATCGTTGAAGCCGGGGCCGCCGTCGAGGTGCTGGCCCGGCGCGATGACTTCCCCGTCCTGGTGAGGCAAGGCTGGGTGATGGCGGCAACGTTTCACCCCGAACTCTCCTCCGACCGGCGAGTTCATCGGCTGTTTGTCGAGTCCGTGGTCGCCGCCCGCTCCAACTGAATCCGCGTCACCCTTCCAATCCGTCGGATCCAGGCTGTTTCCTTCAGAATATGGGTGCGTCCAAACCAAAGTGAGTGTATTCTCATCCTCACCGAGGTCGTTTATGCCGTCCATCTTTACGCCCACCCCAGCGGAAACGGAACGGAAATTGCCCGGAATTGGCGGCAAACCACCCCTTCACCGGCGCCCAACCGGCGGCGGGGGAGGCGGAGGAGACGATGACTGGACCAACCGCCGCCGCGGCCCGCGCGAGGCTCTCTACCGCGTGCGGACTTTCGTTTTCCTTGGCCTGGCCTGTGACCTGGTTTTCTTTGTCACCCTGATCGTGGTGTTCTATGCCAGCCAGGCGGGAATGCGCATCAATCCCCGCACTCACTTGCTGAGCAGCAACTGGTACCCGGTTCACCTTCCGTCCATCCTGTATTGGAATACAGTAGCGCTGCTGCTTAGCAGTGTGACCATGGAACTGGCCCGGCGAAGCATCTTCAGGGAGTTCGACGTGCTGGAAGAATGGCTGGGACTGGGCCGTCCAGCTCTGCGCCACGCCATCCCCTGGCTGGCGGCAACGCTTCTGTTTGGCGCACTTTTCCTCACCGGCCAGGGCATTGCCTGGCGGCAGTTGACGGCTGCAGGTTTCGCCTTCGATCAGTCAGCGACACCCGCAAGCTACTTCTTCTATGTCATCACAGGCCTTCACGCCGCCCATCTTCTTGCAGGAGTGGGCGCATTGATACTTTGCCTGGTGGGGCTGGGTTGGCTGAAGAGCGTTGAGCGCCGCCAGATTGCCGTGGACGCAACCGCCTGGTACTGGCACGCCATGGGATTGGCATGGCTAATCCTGCTTGGCGTACTTGCCCTGGGACAGTAAAACAGCTAACTTCGTCAGCCGCCCTGGGCCGGGAAACTTGGCGGTTCGCAGGCTCGATCAAGCCTCGCGGAAATGCATCATCTGCCGTAGCCGATCGCTAAAGGTCACTTCTTCCGGGCACTCGAAATAGACCTGGCGATTGAGCCCCATCAGCAACTGCACGGCCATAATCCGATCGTTGCCTGCGCTGAGCGGCCCGCCCTCGTGGACCCATTCGTCGGTAAGGTATTCAATCGCGTGGCCCAGAATCTCCAACGCGTGTCCAGCCTGGGGGGTAATGTGCCGCCGTCGCCTGGGCAGAGAACGTTCAGCAAGGGTGGCTGGTGTGGTAGCCGGGATCATGTAGCCGGTTGACATGGAAGTGGCCATGCGTTTTATCCTCACCCTGTTCTTCGGCCACTTCGGTGATCTTTTTCAGATAACCGACGTACTGTGTCCCAGATCAGAACAATGAATTATGACGTACTAAGATGGGAACCCCAGTGACATCGCTCACAAGTGTTTCCTCATGGTTTCGGCAATGATGTTTCTTCACGGTTCCGGCAAACAAAAATGGAGACCCGTATCATTCATATTCGTGGCGGGTGTCAAAAAGCTGCCCAAGAATGGCCATTGGGAAGATTTTGAGGAAACAGGAAGGAACTCCTTCTCCAATTGCACCAGTACCTTCAACCGGGCCGCCTTGACGGGATGAGGCTGAAAACCTAATCTCAAACCAGCACCCTGTTTGATCGGTTC
>Ga0302202_10002623_pt1 | contig 20503 bp, 16 predicted proteins | sample II_Bog_N3_3_FD_194579 | JGI IMG/M metagenome (GOLD analysis project Ga0302202, IMG submission 194579) | Peat permafrost microbial communities from Stordalen Mire near Abisko, Sweden - II_Bog_N3_3 | ecosystem: Environmental > Terrestrial > Soil > Wetlands > Peat | place: Sweden: Abisko...
CAGAAACCCCAGCCCTAAAGTGAGCTGAACGAAAAGATAATGAAATGTAATCGTGAATGCGAAATGGAAGCGGTGTAGTGCGAGTGCGGTGTCCATACCCAAATCCCCAAATGAGTATACCTTTTGGCGGCGCGCGGGCGGGGGCGGTTCCAATCGGCAGGACTCAATCCGCGTTGGTCGCCCGGAATGAGGGATCTTAAAGGGGAAGCTGTGAAGATCTGCTCTCTATGTCTGCTCCCGCGTCCGGATCATGAGCCGATTTGTGCGATCTGCGAGAACGACGAGTTCACCGCGGCGGAACTGAGAGAAGACGCTGGTTTGGAGTACCGGTTACTGGCCGGCAATCAGCTTGACTTGGCCTACCGGAGCCTGGAGTCGGATGTGGCGCGAGGCGGAGAAGACGGACGCCGGACGCTGTGGCTGGCATGGCTGGCCTACGCCTTCGGTGACGCCAGGGCCGTGGAAATCTGGTGCCACGAGGGCGCCCGCCTGGAGCCGGATTCGCCGGAGCCTTACGTGATGCTGGGCCTGGTGATGATGCGCGGCGAACGCTGGGCCGAAGCCGTCGAGGAGTTTGAGGCGGCCTTGAACAAGCCAGGCGTGACCCTGGAGCGGCGCGCGCTTCTGGAGACTTTTCGCGCCGAAGCCCTCGCGAACATACCGGAGTGGTGATAGCGATGGAACGCTGGGCGGCGCACGGGCAGCCGCACGCCCGGCCGGCTCAACCCCGCGCTCCAAGGACGCGCGGCGTGCACCGTGGATGTCTATCTCCCGATTCGATATACTTCGAGTCGTCCGGCCACTTGCTCTCGGGCAAGGGCTGCGGAGGCACTATGTCCAATTACCGGCTCGGTGACGACCTCGACGATTATTGCATCAAATGCAAGCGGCTGACCAACCAGTCCATCCTGGCCATCGTCGACGGCGAACCGGCCAAAATGCGTTGCCGAACCTGCTACCACGAGCAGCCCTATCGTCGTGGCGAGATCCCGCCGTCGAAGAAGGATTTGAAAAAGGCCGAACTGTTCAAAGAGGTGCTTTCCTCCATCCCCGGCGGCGACGCTCCTGCCGTCGATGCTCCAAAATCCGACGAGCCCAAAGCGGAGTAGTCTGCGCTGGCGGTCCGGCCGTATCTGTCGCGTCGCGGTGGGGGCTGAACCGTCAAATACGATTGAGCGACTTCTCAACCCTACGATTCCGAGCAACTGTGAAGCCCTGGGTTCGCCGCTTGCTATCAGCGGGTGAAAGTGCGCGCTACTGTCATGGTGACGACGATTGCTGTCCTGCGGGAGGCAGTGCACCACGCGAGTACGCAGTCCAGGGAGGATTCCCTGTCGGCAAGGACGCCCGGATTTATCCTTGCGTTATTCCCCGTGGGCTGTTCTACGATCAAAGCGATGTCTGAACGAGAGGGCAAGCTCGCGCGCCGCGTGGCTTCAGAACTGAGGGGCGCAGGCTTCGTAGTCTACTACGTCGGCGGATGCGTCCGCGACCGGCTCCTCGGTGTGGAGACGTCGGACATCGACCTCTGCACGGACGCGCCGCCCGCACGGCTGCGCGAGTTGTTTCCCGGCTCGGCGGAGGTCGGGGCGCATTTCGGAGTGGTGCTCGTGCGCGGAGAGGAGGCCGAGGTGGAGGTCGCCACATTCCGCAGTGAACACTCCTACCGCGACGGCAGACATCCGGATGCCGTTGCCTTCGAGACCGACCCGAAGAAGGACGTGCTGCGCCGGGATTTCACGATCAACGCGCTGCTCCAGGATCCTTTCAGCGATGAAGTGGTCGACTACACCGGTGGAAAATCCGACCTCGAAGCAGGCTTGATCCGGGCTATCGGAGACCCCCGGCAAAGGTTCAGGGAAGACCACCTTCGCTTACTACGAGCCGTACGGTTTGCGGCGCGATTCTCATTCGAAATCGAGGCTGAGACATTCTCGGCCATGCGGGAAATGGCTTCGACGATCGAACGCATTGCGCCGGAGCGCGTGCAGGGTGAGCTGACGCGCATTCTCACCGAAGGCGGCGCGCGACGTGGGTTCGAACTGCTGGATGCCTCAGGCCTGCTCCCACACGTCCTACCTGAAGTGGCGCGGCTGAAGGGCGTTCCTCAACCCCCCGATTTTCACCCCGAGGGCGACGTCTGGACGCACACGATGCTGGTTCTCGACTCGCTCGGCCCCTGCACGCCCGCTCTGGGCTGGGCCGCTTTGCTGCACGACATCGCGAAACCCGAGACCATTCAATTCGCCGACCGAATCCGCTTCCACGGTCATGCCGAAAAAGGTGCGGACGAGGCCCGGCGGATCCTAACTCGCTTGCGCTGCTCGAATGAACTGAGCGAGGCCGTCGCATCCCTGGTCGGCGCGCATATGCGCTTTCAGGATGTTCCGAACATGGGCGAGGCGGCGTTCCGGCGGTTTCTCCGCCTGCCCCACCTCGAAGAACTGCTCCAATTGCACTGCGCCGATTGCCTGGGAGCTCGAAAGGGCTCCGAGACTTTGGAATTGATCGCGCGCCGGCGCGCCACGTTGACGGAATCGGACATCCACCCGGCGCCGCTGCTGCGCGGCCACGACCTCATCGAACTCGGCTACCGGCCCGGGCCCGCCATGGGCGAGATGCTGAGCGCGCTCGAAGAGGAGCAACTAGAGGGACGTTTGCGCTCGCGGGAGGAGGCCGTTCGATGGCTCAAGAGACACTTCCCCGCGACAGTCTAGTCGGGGCGAGTTTGCACCATCTCGCCGGAGTTCATCCGGGCAAGGCACGATGCCGGCCATCGGTTCATACTGAGGGAGATTCCCGGCATGCGTATCCAGGGATTGGATGGCAAGTATTTCAAAAGGCTTCGGGGCGCTGGCGCGAAGAACCTCACCGCCTGGCAGGTCGAGCAACCGCGCGTTCAGGGCGCGGACTGAGGAACTGACCCTTAGGCGAGCTTCGAGGTGAGCATCCACTGCAGCACGCCGTGCGGACGCTGGCCTGCCACGTCGATATCGATGCAAATCAAGGCTGCCTTGCGAAAGTCCACGGCCAGGGTGGGCGCGTCGAGCAGGAAGGCCGTCAATTCGCTACAGAGTGGCTGGTGCGAGGCGATCAGCACCTCAGGCTGGTCCTTGTGTGTTCGGATCTCAGCCCAGGCATCCTCGGACGAGGCATCTGGAATGAACGCGTTCGAGGTGACGATGTCGTCCTCGTGGCCTAGCGTTTTTCCCGCAATCTGCGCCGTTTCGAGCGCACGAGCCAAGGGGCTCGCGAGGATCAGCGTAGGCCACATCCCGCCTCCGCGGGCGCGCCGGACGACGTTCCGGACTTTCTCGCGTCCTTCCTCTGTCAGTACTCTGTCGGCATCGCGGCCCGAGCGCGCGCTCGATTCGGCGATCCCATGGCGAAGAAGGTATAGACGCATGTAGAAAGAACTCACCTTATTGTCCCATACCGGATTCGTCAGCCCCCTGTGCGGCGGTATCCTCAACTCATGCAAGAATCGGGCAATGTGCTCGCGCGCGCGGCGCTGTGGAGCGCCATCGGAAGCGTCGGCGCTGCATCGGCGTCGATCGCCGCTTCTCAACTTCTGCTGGGTTTGTCGTTAGCGCTGGTTCTCGTCCTGCTTGCCATGCGGCAGACTACCGTGCGGCTGCCCTCCGGCTGGCCGCTGCTCGCGTTCTTCGTAGGCTGGACCATCCTCTCCTGGCTCGTGAACGGGCACATCCACGAGGGACTTCCGCAGATCAGGAAATTCTACGTGCTGCTCATCGTCGTTGTAGTCGCAACCCTGATTCGGGGTTTGCGCGATGCGCGCTGGGTGATGCTGTTCTGGATAGCTCTGTGCGGGCTCTCCTCGCTCTGGGGCTTCTGGCAGTTCTGGCACAAGTGGCATGCGGCTCACGCGGCGGGGGCGAACTTCTATCTGGCCTATGTGGCCGCACGGATCACCGGCTTTAACAGTCATTGGATGACCTTCAGCCAGCAGCTCATGCTCGGGTTGCTGGCCGGGGTGGCGCTCGTCCTTTGGGACCGCGCGACGGCGGTGCGGTGGAAGGGGGCGGTTGCCGTCTCCGTGGGAGTGTGTGCCGTGGCCATCATCCTGGCCATGACCCGCGGCGTATGGTTCGCCACGGGCGCGGCGTTGCTATACCTGCTGTGGGCGTGGCGGCGGTGGGCGGTGCTGGCGCTCCCCGTGATTGCCGTGGCGGCCTTCTTCCTCGGGCCGCAAGGTTTGCACGACCGCATGATTTCTATCGTGCGGCCGCATGGCGAGACCGACTCGAACGTGCACCGCTATGTGTGCTTCCGCACGGGCGTCGAGATGATCAAGGCGCATCCGCTGTTTGGGTTGGGGCCTGAAATGCCGGGCATCGAATTCCAGCGATACGTGCCGTCAGACATTCACCGGCCGTTGCCCGATGGTTTTTACGGCCACCTGCATAACATCTACACGCAGTACGCGGCGGAACGCGGCATCCCCGCGATGCTGGCCATCGTCGGGTTTCTGCTGTGGAACCTCGGGCTTTGGGTGAGGGCGCTGGCGAGTCTCTCGCGCGAGGGCAGCCAAGCAGTCAGATCCCGCTTTCAGGACAGTGCATGGCTGCTGCGCGCGGGCATCGCGATGGTCATCGGGATCCTCGTCACCGGACTCTTCGATCACGACTTGGGCGCGAGCGCGATTCTGACCATGACGCTCGGCGGCGTGGCCGCCATCGACTGCGCGTATCGAGAGGCTATGCATGTCTGAATCACCGCGCGGGCTTGACATCGTTCTGGCCGGAGGCACCGGCGGGCTGGGCTCTGAGACGGCGCGCTTGCTGGCGCGAGAAGGTGCGCGCGTGGTGGCGAGTTACCGCAGCGATGCCGTGCGCGCGGCGGAACTCAGCGATGTTGCTACCGTGATTCAAGCCGATCTTTCGAATGGCGCCGACCGCGCGCGCCTGCTCGACGCAGCGCCTTCGATGTACGGATTGGTCGTCTTCTCCGGCATGCCCGCGCGAAGCGAGAAGCTGCTCGAAGTATCAATGGAGGCGAATTTCCTCGGTCCTATCCGGCTGGCGCGCGAGGCCGCGGCACGGATGAAGCAGGCCGGCACCCAAGGCTCTATCGTGCTCATCTCGACCATGCAGACTTCAGCGATTTTCGCGAATTCGACTGCCTACTCCGCGCCCAAGGCAGCGCTGGTTCATGCCGCGAGGATTCTTGCCAAGGAGTGCCGCGGGACTGCGGACATTCGTGTGAACGTCATCTCGCCCGGCGTGAACGATGCCGGTATGGCCAAGGCGAGCATCGCCTCGGGCAAGTACGCACAATACCTCGAAAGCGGAGCGATTCCGCGCTACGGCCGCGCCGCCGACATCGCTCGCGCGGTGCGATTCTTTCTGGAGCCGGACAACTACGTCACCGGGCAGGTGTTGACCGTCGATGGCGGGCTTACGCTGTAAGCCAAGTGGGGCTGTCGTCCACGGCAGCGCGGCGCGTACACTCACCACTCCCTACTTTGTTGGGGCAGAGGTCGGGGCCGCGCCCGATGCAGGCGTTCCGGCCCATTCGGGCGTCTTCAGGTTCCATCCGCCGCCCAACGCCTGGTAAAGCTGGACGATTACCAGACGACGATTGAACTCGGTCTGCGCCAGGGCGTTTTCGGCGGGGAATAGTTCTTGTTGCGCCGTGAGTACTTCGTAGTAACTCGACTTGCCGGCGGTGTAGCGCTGTGTGGAGACCTCAACAGCCTCCCGGCCGGACTTCACGGCCTGGATCTGCTGGACCCGGATGGCTTCGAGCCGCTGCCGGGTGATGAGGGCGTTGGAGACGTCGCGGAAGGCGCCCAGTGCGGTCTGTTCGTAGCGCAGCTTGGTTTCCTCCCAGGCGTCGATGGCTTGCCGCTTCACGGAGCGCAGCGATCCTCCCGCATAAAGCGGTCCAGTGGCGCTGGCCGCAATGCTCCAGACTGCGTTGCGTCCCATGGCAAAGTCCTGGAGCGGCGCACTCATTCCCCCGAAAAGGGTGGTCAGGCCGATGCTCGGGAAGAACGCTGCCGTGGCGATGCCGACCTGCGCATTGGCGGCGCGGACCGCCTGTTCGGCCGCAAGTATGTCCGGACGGCGTTCCAGCAACGTGGAAGGCAATCCTGCAGGTACGTCCGGCGGGAGGATCTCTTCTGCCAGCTTCGCATTCCGTTGGATCGGACCCGGGGTGTTGCCGAGCAGCAGGTTGATCTCATTCTCCTGAAGGGCGATGCGCCGCTCCAGATCGGGAATCTGAGCGGCGGTACTCGCCAGCGCGGCTTCAGCGCGGACCGTTTCCAGCCGCGATGCCGTGCCGCCTTCCAGCCGCTCCTCAAAGATCTTAAGACTGCCCTTGAGTGAATCGGCGGTCCGGTAGGCGATCTCCAACTGTAGATCCAATTCGAGCAATTCGTAGTAGCCCTGGGCCACGCTGCTCACCAGCGACAGCAGCACGCCGCGGCGCCCTTGCTCCGATGCCAAATACCCGGCCAGCGCGGCCTCGTTCATGTGCCGGATTTTGCCCCACAGATCGAGGTTCCAGGTGGCCTCGATGCCGGCCAGACCACTTGCCTGGGTGTTACCGCCATTCAAACCAAGAGTGCCTGCGGCTTCGTTCTTGCCACCGCTGGCAATCGCCTCGTAGCCCGCGCTGGGCCGGTACTGCGAGCGCGCCTGCGAGGCCAGTTCCCGGGCCTGTTCCACGCGGGTGGCGGCGATGCGAAGGTCGAAGTTATTGGCGATTGCCGTTCTAACCAGCCCCTGCAACGTCTGGTCCTGGAAAACATCCCACCACGGCAAGTCGGCGATGGATGCGGGTTGCGCGGCCCCCTCTTGCCCACGGAAGGTTGGCGGCGCGGCCGCCGTCGGCGGCGTGTACTTCGGACCAACCACGCAGCCGGAGAACAGGCCGAGCGAGCCCAGCGCGATGGCTAGAGAGAGTTTACGCATTGGGAGTGCTTCCTTCCTTCACGCCGTGTCCCTCCGGCTTAGCGCCACCGAGCCGCTCCATCAAGTAGAACGTCACGGGGATCAGTAGCACGGCAAGGCAGGTCGCGGCCAACATGCCTCCGATCACGCAACTGCCCACCACCCGGCGCGCGATGGCGCCAGCGCCGGAGGCCATCCACAGCGGCACGCAGCCCAGAATGAAAGCGAACGACGTCATCAAAATCGGCCTCAGCCTGAGACGCGCGGCTTCCAGCGCGGCGTCCGCCAGCGGCATGCCGCCTTCATAGCGGACCTTCGCGAATTCGACGATCAGAATGGCGTTTTTCGCCGCGAGACCGATCAGCATGACCAGGCCGATCTGAGCGTAGACGTCGTTCGTCATGTTGCGCACCCAGAGCGTAGCCATGGCGCCGGCGGCGGCGATCGGCGTTCCGAGCAGCACGCTCATGGGCAGCGTCCAACTTTCGTAGAGCGCGGCCAGAATCAGGAAGACGAAAACCAGCGACATGCTGAACACCGCCACGGCCGAGAGGCCTTTCTGGGCGGACTGTTCCTGGAACGACATGCCCGCGTAATCGAAGCCCATCTCGCGCGGCATGGTCTGTTTGAAGACGTCTTCAAGGGCGCTCATGGCCTGGGCCGAACTGTAGCCCGGCGCGGCTGCGCCGTAGATCTGGGCGCAACGGTAGAGGTTATAACGCTGGGTGAACTCCGGGCCGTAAATTGTATCGAATTCGGTCAATGCCGAGAGCGGCACCATGGAGCCCTGGCTGTTCTTGACATAAAACTGGCCGATGTTCTCGGCGCGCGAGCGGCTCGCTCCGTCGGCCTCCACAAACACGCGCCACTGGCGGCCGAAGCGGTTGAAGTAGTTGATGAACGCTCCGCCCATGAAAGTCTGCAACGTCTGGTAAACGTCGCCCGGCGCAACTCCCTGAGAAATCATCTTGTCGCGATCCGCTCGCGCCAGCACCTGGGGCACGGTGGGCAGGAACGTGGTGTTCATGGCCATCAGTTCCGGCCGCTTGCGCGCGGCCTGCAGGAAAGCTTGCAGGTTCTCGCTCAGAAACGAAATATCCTTGCCCGCGCGATCCTCCAGCACGAACGTGAAACCGCCGGATGCGCCGATTCCGGGGATCGCAGGCGGTGTGATGGCAAAAGCGATGCCCTGGGGCAACCCGGCAAACTGAGCGCTCAACCTGTGCGCCAGGGCTGTAGCCTGCTCGGCGGGAGTCGTGCGCTCCTTCCATTCCTTCAGACGGATAAAGAAAGTGTCGTTGTAGGAACTCTGCACGCCGCTCAGCATGTTGAAGCCGATGATGTTGGTGTAGGTGTCGATGGCGGGAACATTGGCCAGTGCCCGCTCAATCACCTGGCTGGCCTGCTCCGTGCGTTGCAGAGAGCTGGCGTTGGGAAGCTGAAGCGAGAGCATCAGGTAGCCCTGATCCTCCTCAGGCAGAAAGCCGGTGGGCAGTTGCTTGCCGAGACCGAGACACACCAGAGCGCACGCTCCAAGGACGGCCATGGCCAGGACGGACTTCCGGATTAACGCACGGCACGTCCTGACATAGCCGTTGCGGCCCCTCTCGAAGAGCCGGTTGAACTTGCGGTAGAACGCCCCCAGCGGTCCCTTGGTTTCCGTCTTATGACGCAGCAGGAGGCTGGCCAGAGCCGGGCTCAGCGTCAGGGCGTTGAAGGCCGAGATGACAACCGATATCGCAATGGTGATGGCGAACTGCTGATACAGCCGCCCGGTGATGCCCGGCACGAACACCGTCGGGACGAACACCGCGGCCAGGATAACCGCGATGCCGATTACCGGCGCGGAGACTTCTTCCATCGCCTTGTACGCAGCATCCTTGGGCGGCATCCCCTCTTCGATGTGGTGCTGCACGGCCTCCACGACAACGATGGCGTCATCCACCACCAGTCCGATGGCCAGCACGAGGCCGAACAAGGATAGCGTGTTGATGGAGAAACCGAGCAGCGGGAAAACCATGAACGTCCCGATCAGGGAGACGGGCACGGCCAGCAGCGGAATCAGCGTCGCGCGCCAATCCTGCAGAAAGACGAACACCACCAGCGCAACCAGAAGCAGGGCGATGAGAAGCGTCTCGACGATTTCGGAGATGCCCTCGGTGACTGCCTGGGTTGTGTCCAGGGAAACCAGGACGTCCACATCCTCGGGGAAACGCTGCCTCAATTGCGCCATGAGTGCTCGGACGCCCTTCACCGTATCGAGCGCGTTCGAACCCGGCAGTTGGTAGATCGGCATCACGGCGGCGGGGTGTCCGTTGACGCGGCCCATGGTGTTGTAGTTTTCCGCGCCCAACTCAATACGGGCTACGTCCTTCAATCGCACCACCGAGCCGGTGCGGTCGGCACGGATGACAATCTCGCCGAACTCCTCCGGCGTGACAAGACGACCCTGCGCCCGCACCGTGTAAGTGAACTCCTGTCCGGGCGGCGCGGGTTCATTGCCGACCTGCCCCGACGGGTTCACCGTGTTCTGTTGTTGGATGGCTCTTGAGATCTCGGGAACCGTGATCTGCATTTTGGCCAGTTGATCTGGCTTCACCCAGATGCGCATCGCATAGCGGCCCCCGAACACCAACACGTCGCCGACCCCGGGCACGCGGGAAAACTGGTCGACCAGGTTGATGTAGGCATAGTTCGCCAGGAAGTTCCTGTCTCGCGTACCCTTCGGCGAATACAGCGAAAACATGATCAACGGCGAACTGGACGCCTTCCTCATCGTGATGCCGTAGTTGGCCACGTCGGCTGGCAGTTGCGTGGTGGCCAGGGATTCGCGCATTTGCGTGAGGATCAGATCGATGTTCGGGTCCGTCTTCACGTCGAACGTCAGCGACAGTCCCATCGAACCGTTGTTGGCGTTGGTGGACATCATGTACTGCATGTTGTCCACGCCGCTCATCTGCTGTTCGATCGGCGCGGCCACCGATTGTTCAATTGTCTGTGCGTCGGCGCCCAGGTAGGTCGCATTCACCTGTACCACCGGCGGGACGATCTCGGGATATTGCGCGATCGGGAGCGAGAACAAGGCGATCGTACCGACAATCACCGTGAGCAGCGCGATGACAATCGCCACGATCGGGCGATTAATGAAGAACTTTGACATTGACTATCTTGCCCCCGCCGGATTTGCGTAAGGCCGCGTCTGGACGGGCGTGCCCTCGCGCACTTTCTGCAGGCCTTCGACGATCACCTGGTCGCCCGCGGCGAGACCGTCCTCGATCACCCACAGGCTGCCGATTCTCTCGCCGAGCCGGACCCTGTGGATATGCGCCACGTTGTCCTTGCCGGCCACGGCCACCTGGTAGCTGCCCTGCAATTCGGTAACGGCGCGCTGCGGGACGAGAATGGCGTTCTTGCGGGTGCCGAGCGTCGCGCGCACGCGGCCGTATTGTCCCGGCCGGAGGAAGTTGCCCGGATTGGGGAACAGCGCCGCGACACGCATGGTGCCCGTGCCCACGTCCACCTGGCGATCCGCCATGTAGAAGGTGCCCTTCTGCCCGTACACCGAGCCGTCGGCCAGCACCAACTCTAATTTTCCGGACCGGCCGTGCGGGCCGCTCTGCAACGGGCTGTTGTGATCCAGGTATTCCTGCTCGCTCACGGTGAAATAGGCCTTGATTGGATCCACCGTGGAGACCGTCGTCAACTCGCCTCCGCCCGGCGACATCAGATCGCCCACTTGGGCCTTGGCGAGCCCGGCGATCCCGCTGATCGGCGCGCTGATCTTCGTGAAGCCCAGATTGAGCTGCGCGTTCTCGACGGCGGCCTTGGCCGAGACGATCGCCGCCTGGGCGGATTCGATGGCCGCCTCCGACGATCGAACCGCCGCGGATGCCTCAAGCTGGCTCTGCACGGCGTTGTCGAGTTCTTCCTGGCTGATGGCCTTGGTCCGGGCCAGTGGCGTGTAGCGTTTCACGTCCAGGTCGGCCTTACCCAAGCGGGCCTTGTTCTGGCCCAGATTGGCCCGCGCCTGTTGCAGATTCCCTTCAGCCTGCGCCTGGCTGCCTTTGGCCAAGTCCAATGCGGCCTCGAACGGGCGAGGGTCGATTTCGAACATTAACTGGCCCTTGCCGACAAACGAGCCTTCGGTGTAATCCTGCTTCATCAGATAGCCGGAAACCTGCGCCCGGATCTGCGCGTTCACACGACCGTCCAGCGAGCCGATCCACTCTTTGGTGATGGGCACATCCTGCACCGCCACCGTCTCGACTTCCACTTCCGGAGCGGGCATGGTCATTGCCGCGCGCTGCTGCTGGCAGCCGGTCAGGATGAGTGCGGAGACTGTCAGAACCGCGATGGATAGGAGTCCTGATGCTGCTCCCTTCGGGCATGAAGTCAGCGGCCATCGCTGCTTATTCTCTTGCGTCTCGCCGAGTCGACCGTAATGATGAAGCTGCATATAAGTATTCAGAGATCTTTTCCCGGAACTGAGTTTCAAGGACCACCTGGAGCGGCTGGTCGCTGATCGAAGCGTCCGATGGACAGGGTACACGCGTGGATCCTACCGCTCTGGAAGTTGAAAGCGATTGATAGACACGAATCTGCGCTGGCTCATGCCCCCGGGAACCATCCCGGGGCGTCAGACTGCCGAGGCGCTAAACTCAACCGCACATTAATTGCCGAATATCCTGTTTGATTGTATCGAAGTGTCCCGCCTCAATGCCGGCGGCCGGTGTGTAAAGCTTTGTGAATTCCGTTCCTCGAAACTGGCCTGAGAACAGCGGACTGGGAGTGGGCGCGCGGTCCCTGCCAGTCTGGCGGGAATGCCGGCACGGCAAACCGTGAGCCGCCGTGGACGAGAGGCGGGCTCTCACCCAGGCATCGCCGAATGCAGATAGAATCGAGTCGCCATGTCTCGAACCTTGCTATGCCTGTTTGCGGTGGCGGCGATGCCTGTGCTCGCCCAACCTGCTGCTCCCATCGTGTCTCCGGAAGTCTCGCCCGACCATCGTGTAACCTTCCGCTTCAAAGCGCCTAACGCCCAGGCGGTAATGCTGTCCCGCGAGGGCGCTCAGCCCCTGGCGATGCGGAAGGACGACAAAGGCGTGTGGAGCGTCACCACCGAAGCGTTGGAGCCGGATCTCTATGGATACTCATTTGTCGCCGACGGCGTTTCGATGCTGGACCCCAACAACCCGGGCATCAAACCCAACCTGATCGGACCTCAGAGTGTGGTGCATGTTCCCGGCCCGCTCTCATTGGTCTGGGAAGTGAACGACGTGCCGCACGGCACGATTCACCACCAGTTCTACAAATCAGGCGTGGTGGGCGACCAGCGCGATTACTACGTCTACACGCCGCCGGGCTATGACGCCAAGGCGAAGAAGCCCTATCCGACCTTCTACCTGCTCCATGGATTCAGCGACGACGCCAGCGGGTGGACCGCGGTCGGGCGTGCCCATGTCATTCTGGATAACCTCATCGCGCAGGGCAAGGCGAAACCGATGGTCGTCGTCATGACGCTCGGCTACGGCGCTCCCGAAATCGTCACGGGCGGCTGGACCGGCGTACGCGATCCGAGCATCGGCAAACGCAATCGCGACAAGTATAGAGACGCGCTCTTCGCCGAAGTGATGCCGGCGGTTGAGAAGGACTACCGCGTGTCGAAGGACCGGACGCAAAGGGCCATCGCGGGTCTATCCATGGGCGGGGCTGAGTCGCTGTTTACCGGGCTGAATGCGTTGGAGCGCTTTGCCTATGTCGGAGCATTCAGCGCGGGCGGCGGCGATCACGATTACAGCGCCGAGTACCCTAACCTGGACGCCAAGGCGAACACGCAGTTGAAGTTGCTCTGGATTGCCTGCGGTACTGAAGACCGGCTGATCGACCCCAACCGCAAGTTCATCGAATGGCTGAAGTCGAAGGACATCCACGTGACCGCGGTAGAAACGCCGGGCGCGCATACCTGGATGGTCTGGAGGCGCAACCTGGCGGTCTTCGCTCCAATGCTGTTCCAGTAAGTGGTGCGGCTCTGGAGAGCTGCCGCACATTCAAGCGACATCAAATACGGCGCGGTGTGGCTGCGCTGATCAGCAGGCCGGTCGCCACCACCACGACCGCGCCGATGACGTTGTACCAGAGGAATCCGATGTTCGTGAAGAGCCTGGCGCCGAAGATGGCCGCCTCGCCCGCGAGCACACCCCAGAACGCGCCGGTCCCGTTCACGCGCTTGAAGAAGAACGCCAGCGTGAAGACGCCCAGCAGTCCTCCGTAGAACAGCGAGCCCACCAGGTTCACGGTTTCGATCAACGCGCCGATGCCCTTGAGGTATTGCGCCGTGATCACTGCATACAAGCCCCAGAATGCCGTCGCCGCGCGAGATATCACCAGGTAATGGTGATCCGTCGCGCCGCTGCGGACAAAGCGTTTGTAGATGTCGATCACGGTCACCGTGGCCAGCGAGTTGATCTCGGCGCTGATGGTGCTCATCGCCGCCGCGAAGATGGCGGCAATCAGGAGACCTACGAGCCCGACGGGCATGTAGCGCGTGACGAACGTGAGAAAGATGTAGTTGGTGTCCGCGCCCTCAACGCCGGTGTGTTGCGCCACAAGCTTCGCGGCGTCCCGGCGGGCCGCATCGAGTTGCTTTTGCGCCGCATCGAAACCGGCTTGGCCGGGAGCCAGCGCGGCAGCGCGGCGCGCTTCCCAGGCCGCATTGAAGCTCTTCTCCGCCGACTTGCCAGCCTCGGAATAGCGGACCTGTTCCCAGGCGCGTACCTGGAAAATGGCCGGCGGCCGCTCGAAGACGAAGAACACGAAGACCATTGCTCCGATGAACAGCACGCTGAATTGCATCGGGATCTTCGCTACGGCGTTGAACAGCAGGCTGAGCCGGCTTTGTGTGATGCTCTTGCCCGTGAGATAGCGCTGCACCTGGCTCTGGTCGCAGCCAAAGTAGGCGAGCGAGAGGAACATGCCGCCGATCAGCCCGCTCCACAGGTTGTAACGGTCGTTCAGGTCGAATTTCCAGACCAGCGGGTTCAACTTGTGGGCCGCGCCGGCGATGGCGATCGCATCGGAGAAGTGCACGTTTGGCGGCAACAGCAGCAGGGCTGTCAGGAACGCCGCGACGAGGCCGCACGTGAGGATAATCATGTGTAGGAACTCGGACCACGTGATGGCCGTGATGCCGCCCTTCACCGTGTAGAGCACGATGATCGCGCCCATGGCCGTGGTGGTGATCCGCTCCGGCCAGCCGAGGATCACCGTCATCACGACGGCCGGAGCCGCGAGCGCCACGCCCACGCCGAGCCCGCGCTGGATCAGGAAGACGGAGCCGACCAGCGCGCGCGTCTTCGCGTCGAAGCGCTGCTCCAGATACTCATAGGCCGTGTAGACCTTCGTCCGGTGATAGATCGGCACGGCGACCGCGGAGATGAGGATCATCGCAATCGGCAGCCCGAAGTAGAACTGCACGAAGCGCATGCCGTCGACGTAGCTCTGGCCCGTTGTGGAGATGAACGTGATGGCGCTGGCCTGCGTCGCCATGATGGACAGGGCCATGGCGTACCACGGCATCTGGTTGTTGGCGAGCATGAAGCGCTTCGTGGTCTGTGCGCCGCGACTCCGCCAGAGGCCGTAGAAGATGACGCTCGCGAGCGAGAACGCCATCACGATCCAATCGGCAGTCCTCACCGGTTGAGGCTCCTGGTGAACAGGCCGAAGAGCGCGATGACGGTCACCAGGTAGATCACGATGGCAATGTAGATCCGGCGCCACGAGCCAAGAAATGGCGGCGGTTCTTCTTTCCCGGTCTCAGGCCCAGCGCTCGTCGTGTGCCGATCCATATGCTCATTAGAGCGTACCGCGCCTGCGGTGTACGTTGAGTGAGTCAGCGGGCTCTGGAGAGCCCGCGCGGACCTGGAGGTCCGCCCCACATCCCACACATCACCGCGGAGCTTTCCCCGCACTCACAAGGTTCGCGAAAATGCGCAGCGCGCCCGGTACTCCGGCGGGCAGTTGACGGAACCAGGAATAGCTCGTGTAGACGTAGGCGCCCCGTCCGTAATTGCAGTACAGGATGCCGCCGGCCAACGACTTCTCGCCGGGATCGTTACTGGCAATGACGGTCTTGTACTTCGAGTCCCACTCCGAGGGGAAGTAGAGTCCGCGCTCCTGCACCCAGCCGTCGAAGTCGCTCTGCACGATCTTGTTGGGGAAGTTCAATAGCGGGTCTGTCGCACTGAGGATTTCGACCGGCGAATCCTCAACAGTCACGCGATTCCGGCTGATCGTGATCGGGTACGGTCCGGCGTGCGGCAGCTCGCCCGGAGGGCCGCCGAATCCTTCGAGAACGTTATACTGGACGACCACGGTCCCGCCCTGCTCCACATACTCCCAGAGCCGGTCGTGGCTGATTCTCAGGTCGCCGCGCAGGTTCACGGCGCGCACGCCGGTGACAATAGCATCGAACTTAGAAAGATCGCCGTTCGCCAGATCCGGCGCTTCGAGCAGCGTGACGTCGCAGCCCAATTGCCGCAACACGTCGGGCACTTCGTCGCCCGCGCCGGCCACGTAGCCGATATGCTTCGCGGCGATTCGGACGTCGGCGCGCACAACCGGAGTCTCGGCAGGAGATTGAATCGTCTGCTGTGGGATGTGCTCGTAGGTCAGCCGCACAATCCCGTTGTCCACCGCACCGGCAATGCTCGTCGCGACAGCCCGCAGGACACCACTGGACGCGCCGGCGGGCGGTGTGACTTGGAACTCGACGCGCGTCCGCTGGCCTATCCCATTTATCGCTCCGACGCGCTGCGATACGGGTTGGACATCCCAGCCCGCAGGAGCCCGGAGCTCTACGCTTCCACCTCCAATGCTTTCGTTGGTTGTGACGCCGACTTCGACGGTATGCGGTTGTGCATCGGTGAAGACCAGCGCGGAGGACGGCGTGTCGAGCGACAGATGCGGCACGATAACGAACGGCTGCGTGATCTCCCCTCGCATCTTGTCTGAGAAGCGCCGGGCTACGGGGCGAACGAGTTCCAGCGTTTGATCGCCGGCCTTCACACGGAAATGGCAGACGAGCACCGGCGGGTTTTCCGCGAGCCCGAGCACGCTGCGATCCCGCACGTCGTAGCGGTCGCCGATGGGCGGGTTGCGGAGCCAATAGGGCTGCGAGGGCGGTTCGTCCCCGGGAATCTTGTAGCGCGCTTGGGCGGTCTTTGGCTGGTTGAACTGTAGATCTCCAACTTCGGCGAACGCGGGCGCTCCGGGCATTCTTCCCGGCTGACCTTCCAATTGCGCACTGACAATAGACGCTTTGATGCGCGCACGGTTCACTGCCGTCAGGTCGAAGACCACTTCCATGCCGGGAGCCGCCTCCTCGCGATTCACCGAGACATCGAGCCACAGCCCCATTGCTTGCGCGATGGTGTCGTCGATCTCCTTGAGCTTGAGGCGGGCCTCGGGATGATCGATGGCGGCGATGAGCGCCCGCGCCTTCAGCAGTGCGGGTATGGCGGCCTCGGTGTCGGTACAAGTGAGATCGTGCAAGGCCTCCTGCAGTGCCGCATCCACGGCAGCTCCGCCTGGCAACCTGGACCACGAAACATCGATGCCGTCCATGAAATCGCGCTCCATCGGCTCGCCTTCGACCACGACCATGGACACGGGGGCAGTGCCCTTCAGCTCGCCCCAACCCTGGCCCTGGCTGCGATGCTGCGTGCGGCTCCAACCGCCCAATTCGGCATACGAAACGCCCAGGACAGGGTTGTACTCGCCGGTATCGATCAGGATCTCTTTCGAGTTGGGATAGACGTCCCTGGCGCGCCCGAAGAACGTATTCCAGACGACGCGTTTGGCCTGCCACGGCTGCACCGCGTCCAGTTGTTCGGGGAACCGCTTCGGGTCGGCTGCGGCATGGAATGCTTCTTTCGCCAGAATTGCCGAGGCCTGGTGGTGCCCGTGGCCGTCGCGCGGCGTTCCGCTGAACGACAGCACGATCACGTCGGGCCGGAACTTGCGAATCACCCAGACGATGTCGGAGAGCGTCTCCTCGCGTCCCCACTTGCTGATGGACTCTTCAGGCGTTTTCGAGAAGCCGAAATCGATGGCGCGCGAGAAGTACTGCTCAGCGCCGTCCACGCGGCGCGCCATGAGCAACTCCTGCGTCCGGATGACGCCGAGCAAAGCCCCCTTCTCGCTGCCGAGCAGGTTCTGCCCACCCTCGCCGCGCGTCAACGACAGGTAGCCGGTGCGCAGCTTGCGTCCCTGCGCGTAGTAGGCGAGCGAGCGGTTGTTCTCGTCGTCCGGGTGGGCGGCGATCATCAGTAAGCTGCCCACCACACGCAGCTTCTCGATGCGCTGTTCCAATGCGCCCAGGCCGGTGACCGGCCGCACAACTTGTGCTGAAGCGCACGGCGCCAGGCAGAAGACCACTGCGAAGAAAGACAGGCTGCCTCGACGAATTCGTGAGCCTGGCATGTGGCGAGGCAGGTCCAGAGAGGCAGTGCGCGCTTGGGTAAAAAGGTTCATCGTTGGTCCCTGAATGGGTATCTCAATTGAGATTCCCATTATCGCGGATGCGATTCCTCAGAGCGTGGAAACGGGCCGGTCGTTGGCAGCTCACGCGGTCGCCGGGGAACAGGGCCAGGCCGAATGTACGCGTGTCTTTGACGTCGAGCGCAATGGGATAGTACTGGCCGTGCCAGACATACTGTTGATCACTGGTGAGCGTTCGGTCCTGACCCGGGATCAGGTGTTCGTTTATCCGCGTCGTTTGCCTGGATCCGGTATTGCGAATAAATCATATGATATGATCTATTTCGTCTGATGCCGACGCCCCTGCCCGCCCTCGCTGAAGTCACGACGCTGCACGCGCGCGTGACCGGCGCCCTGGCCCGCCATGTGATCGACGCTGAGCGCACACAAACGCGGGTCGCATTCCCTCGCGAGGCCGACCTTTGCCAGCAGTTGGGGGTCAGCCGCACGGTACTGCGTGAGTCCATGAAGGTGCTGGCCGACAAGGGCATGGTGGAGATGAAACGCCGCGCCGGCACCCGGTCCCGGCCGCGCTCGGAATGGCATCTGCTCGATCCCGACATTTTAGGCTGGCAGGCGGAAGCGCATCCCGACGCGCAGTTCTTGAGGGATCTGTGCGAGGTCCGGCTTGCGATCGAGCCGACCGCCGCCGGATACGCCGCCGTGCGCGCCACGCAGCAGGAGATTGAGGCGATTCAGGGACTGTTGGATGCTCGCGAGGCCAAGACCGCCTCGAGCAAGGCCGACGACATCATCCAGCTCGACCTGAGTTTCCACACCGCGGTCGTGGCCGCCAGCCATAACCCGCTGCTCGAACAACTGACGTCCATCATTCGCGAGCCCTTCAGGACCGCTCTCGCCTGCACCTCGCGCTTCCGTTCGACGGTGGAACTCGGTCTGGACGCGCATCACGCGCTGGTGGAGTGTCTGCGCCGGCGCGAGCCATTGGGGGCGCGCCGGGCAGCGGAGCAGATTGTCGGCCTCGCGATGCTGGCCGTGGAAAAAGCGATCACGTCGGAAACGCGCGGGCGAAGCGGCCAGACCGCCGCAGCGCGGCAACATGGAGGCAATTCAAATGAGTGAAAAGGGCCAGCTTTTCGAGGCTATTCTCAATGGCGACGCCAAGTCGTCCCGCGTCCTGGCGCAGCAAGCGCTGGACGCGGGTGTAAGCGCACTCGACCTTGTTACGGAGCAGATGATTCCGGCCATGGACGAGGTAGGCCGGTTGTTCTCTTGCGAAGAGTACTTCGTGCCGGAACTGCTGCTTTCCGGGCGCGCGATGAAAGCGGCGCTTGAACTCGTGCGGCCATTGCTCGCAGCCGGAGGCGTGAAGCCGACTGGCCGTGTCCTGATCGGCACGGTGAAGGGCGACCTGCACGACATCGGCAAAAACCTGGTCGCCTCGCTGCTCGAAGGCGGCGGTTTCGAGGTTCACGATCTCGGCGCCGACGTTTCGCCGGAACGTTTCGTCGAATCCATCCACGCGCTGCAACCCGACATCGTCGCTTTGTCGGCCCTGTTGACGGTGACGATGCCGGCGATGCGCTCGACCATCGAGACGCTGCGCTCGGCTGGAGTGCGGGACTGCGTCAAGGTGATCGTCGGCGGTGCGCCGGTCACGCGACAGTACGCGGACGAGATTGGCGCCGACGGCTATAGCGACAACGCCAGCGCGGCCGTGCAACTGGCTCGCGACTTGATGGGGAGGAACTAAAATGGCCACGATCTATACAAGCTTGGCAGCCGGCTCACCCGGGGAACTTGTTTTCGGGCACGCGTCGAAGCCCGTCGAATGCGGGTTTGGCCTCACGATCGGCGCCGGCGTGGTCTTTCCGGAGGTCAACTTCACGCTTCCGCCAATCACCATTGAGGCGGCCACCTGGAAGGAGGTGACGGCGCACTACGACGAGATGGGCCGGAACATCCTGAAGCGTGCCGTGGCCTTGCGGACGCCGGGCCTGGTGCTGGAGTTCGAACTGCTGCCCGCGATGACGGAGACGCCGGAATGGGGCGCCGAGATTACTTCGATTCTGCGCCGGCATCTACAGGAAGCGCACGAGCGCCACGGACTGCCCTGCGCCCTGCGCGTGACGCCGACCGATATTCGCGATCAAGGGAAGCCGCCGCTGCTGCGCACGGGCCAGCCCTGGGAACGTTTGCGCCGCTCGTTCGAGCTGTGCATCGAGGCCGGCGCTGACATCATGTCTATCGAGTCCATTGGGGGCAAAGAGGTCGACGACGAGGGCCTGATGTACGGCGATCTGGCCTCCATCGTCTTCGCCCTGGGTGTACTTGCTCCGCGCGACATGGCGTGGCTCTGGGACCGCATCACGGAATTCTGTGCGGCGGGCGGCGGGCGCGCCGTGCCCGGCGGCGACAGCGCTTGCGGATTCGCCAACACGGCCATGCAACTCGCGCATCAGAAGATGCTGCCCGAAGTGCTCGCGGCCGTCGTGCGCGCGATGAGCGCGGTACGCAGCCTGACCGCCTTCGAGCACGGCGCGCGCGGCCCGTCCAAGGACTGCGCCTACGAGGGTCCGGTGATCAAAGCCATCACCGGGTGCCCCATCTCCATGGAAGGCAAGTCGGCCACCTGCGCTCATTTCAGCCCGGTGGGCAACATTGCCTCCGCCATGTGCGATCTGTGGAGCAACGAATCTGTGCAAAACGTCCGGCTGCTGTCCGGCAACGCGCCGGAAGCTTATGCCGAACTGCTGGCCTACGATTGCCGGCTGATGAACACCGCCTCGGCGAAAGGGGGCGGGCTCGAACTGCGGGATTGGCTGGTGGCCTCGGACGAGTGGCTCAGCCCGCAGGCGGCCGTGCTCTCTCCGAACGCCACCTGGGCGATCGCCTCGGCGATTGTCGCGGAGCAGGATCCTTTGCGCCGGACGCTCGCAGCCGGTCTCGCCGCTATTCGCGTCCTGAACGAGGGCGTGCTCTCCGGCCAACTCCAACTCTCCGCGCGGGAGCGGCAATGGCTCGGCCGCATCGAGCGGGAACTCAGCGAGATGCCCGCCGAGCGGGAACTCACCGCGCGGATGTTC
>Ga0302202_10002625_pt1 | contig 20494 bp, 16 predicted proteins | sample II_Bog_N3_3_FD_194579 | JGI IMG/M metagenome (GOLD analysis project Ga0302202, IMG submission 194579) | Peat permafrost microbial communities from Stordalen Mire near Abisko, Sweden - II_Bog_N3_3 | ecosystem: Environmental > Terrestrial > Soil > Wetlands > Peat | place: Sweden: Abisko...
CCACTGAATGCATTACGCCCGCCATTGAGCGCACCAAGCTCATCCTGTTCTCGCCATTCCGCAAAGGCCGCACCTGGAAGCTGTGTGCAACCGCGTACGTCAGCACCATGGGCGTCATGTATCTGCCTTTCCCGCTCCTCTACCTGGGCTTTCTTCCGCTGGTCTCGCGTACCGGCAGCAGACCGCTAATCGTCGGGCTCGTGATTGTGGCACTGCTGCTGACCGCGCTCTGGACCTGGATCTTCCATCTCTGCTCGCGCCTGCAGTTCGCCTACTTCGACATCGTCGTCAACCGCGGCGAGTTCGTGGCACCCGCGTGGCGCAAGTACCGCGCGCAGGCACTGCCCTGGACCGGCGTCAAGATCCTCGCCGGCTCTATCCTGACTCTCGTCTGCGCAATCCCGCTGACGGCCTATTTCCGCCATCTCATCCCAGCCTTCAGAAGCATGATCATTGCGCCCGGCCAGCAGCCACCGCCGCAGTTCTTCAGGGCCATGCTCAGCGTCTATGCCGGTGAGTTCGTATTGGCGCTCGGCTTCGGCGCCGTCTATCTGATCGGATCCATCCTGACCAACTTCCTGCTGCCCTCGCTGGCGCTGGAGAATACTGGCATCCACGAGGCCTTTCGTCGCATGACCGAACTCATCCGCCGCGAGCCCGGCGAGTTCGCCATCTTTGTGCTGCTTAAGACGGGCCTGGGAGTGGCCGCGTACATCGGAGCCACCGTCGTTTGGGAGATCGTCTTTTTCCTCGTCACGTTCCTCCTCGGTGCCATCGTCCTCCTCTTCGGCTTTCTGCTCCACCTGGCAGGCGTACCCACTATCGTGCTCACGGTGCTTGGCGTCCTTCTCGCCGTTGCCTGGTACGTCTTCGCTATCTTCTACAGCCTGATGCTGGCCATCGGTCCCGCATGGACCTTCCTGGATGCCTATGCTCTCTACTTCCTGGGTGGCCGCTATCCCATGCTGGGTGCCTTGCTGGACCAGTCCACGCCGCCCGCGCCGCCGCTGCCGGCTTACCCGTATCCCGCTGCGTACATGGGCTACCCGCCGCCTCCGCCTAACCCCGCTGGAGACTCAAGCCCTGGAAAGCCGTAGAATCTCTCCAGCAAGCGACCAATGCCCATCGCAAAGCTCACCGTCGAGATCTCGATTCCGCACGCGCAGTCCATCAAGGACCGCCGCCAGGTGGTGCGCTCACTCAAGGACAAGCTTCGCAACGGCTTCAACGTCTCCGTCGCTGAACTGGACGACGCCAACCTCTGGAATTGCGCCACTCTCGGCGTGGTTGCCATCTCCGGCTCCAGCGCTTATCTGACCGGCCAGATGCAGCAGGTCGATGACGTGCTCCATCGCCTGGCGAATGGCCTGGGGTCTGAGATCATGGACTCCTGGGTCGAAATTGTCGAGCCCGAGCAAATTACTTGAAAGAGGACTGGAAATGGATTTGGGACTGAAGGACAAGCTGATTGTGGTAACCGGGGGCGGAGCAGGGATCGGCCAGGGGATCAGCCGGGCGGCTCTGGCGGAAGACGCGCGGGTGGTGGTGCTCAGCCGACCATCGCAGAATGTGACCAACTTTCTGGCCGAGATGAAGGCCGCCGGTGCGCGGTGCGAGTTGGTGGAGGCGCATCTGAACGACGCCGAGCGCTGCAGAACAGCAATCGCGGAGATTGAGCACAAATACGGCGACATCTACGGACTGGTGAACAATGCCGGGGTCAATGATGGAGTGGGGCTGGCCAGCGGCAGTGTCGACAAGTTCCTGCACAGCCTGGAGATGAACCTGACACACTACTACGCGCTGGCTCATTACGCGCTGGGATCGCTGAAGCGAACTCGAGGCTCGATTGTGAACATCAGCTCCAAGGTCGCGATAACAGGCCAGGGGAACACGTCGGGCTATGCCGCGAGCAAGGGCGCGCAACTGGCGCTGACACGGGAGTGGGCGGCGGAGCTGCTGCCGGATGGAGTGCGAGTGAATGCTGTGCTGCCGGCGGAGGTAATGACTCCGCTCTACGAGCGCTGGCTGAAGACGCTGGGCGACCCCGCAGCCAAACTGAAGGAGATCTCGGACCACATCCCGCTAGGGCGCCGGATGACCACGCAGGCGGAGATCGCGGCTACAACGGTGTTTCTACTGTCGCCTACCCAGAGCGGGCACACGACCGGACAGTGGCTCATCGTGGACGGCGGGTATGTGCATCTGGACCGGGCGCTGACGTAGAGCGACGGTCTTTAGAAGCGGACAAAAAAGCCGATGGTGGGCTCTGTGGTGGTCGTCCGCCGGGTGATGGTGAGGTAGTTCTGCAGGAAGTCCGGTGCCAGGTAGATGAGCTGGCGGAAGCCGACGCGCATGCCGAAGTGGCTGTCCGGGAAGTTACCTTCCAGGCCGGCGGTGTAGTAGTAGACCGCGCGGTATTGCTCCGGCAGCCCCTGGCCGCCGCCCGCGGTGGGCTTGAAGCGGATGGTGCCGCCGCCGGCCCCAAGGTAGGGCGTAATGCCGAGGGGGTGGTATTGGATGTGGGCGACATAGCCGAGGGTCATCTCGCGCACCGCAGCCTGTGCTCCGCCGAAGAGGAGGTTTTGCGCCGGGGGTGGGACGAAGGTGTAGTCCTGCGTGCCGCGGGAGTTACTGACGTTGAGCTCGAAGCCGACGTAGGGCCTGGCGGTGTAGCGCAGGGCAAAGAGTTCGCCGACGCCGCTGCTGGGCTTGATCGTGAGCAGGGAGTGAGTGGTGGACGCGTCGCGCTGCTCGGTGCCGGAGACGGTTTTGCTGATGTTGCCCTCGGCGCTGATGGCAAAGTCGATCCGGTTGAGTTGCTTGAACAGGCCGGGATACTGCGTGGTGGCTTCCTGTCCGATCGCCTGGGATGCGGTGAGGCTGAAAAGGCATAGCAGGAGGGCTGGAACAAGCAGACGGGTTCCAGCAGAGACAGATCGGCGAAACGAAATCGGCATGTAGAACAGACTCCCTTGCGGCGAAAAATTGCGCTCCTGCAAGTCTACTCTGCGGGAGGGGTACTTGGCGCGGTGCGGATGGTTCGAACTTCGAGGAGATTCGCCGCGACGGCGTCCCCGCGGCTATCGGGTTAGCGTTTACGCTGATATCATCGTGGCGGTCATAATCCACTGATTCGATACGTGGCGGAGCTAGGGAACAGGAGTGCGGTGATGCAGGTTTCAACAGCGTCGGGAAGCGATCCCGCAGGCAGCAGCAAGGGTGTGCCGGTATTTCCGGCGGGGCAGATGGCGCTTTTTGTGCTGGTTACAGTGCTGTTCTTTCTGTGGGGCATGTCGAACAACCTGACGGACATTCTGGTGCAGCAGTTCCGAAAGTCGTTTGAGCTGTCGCGGCTGAACGCCCAACTGGTGTCGACGGCGAACTTTACGGGCTACTTCTGCATGGCGATTCCGGCGGCGCTGGTAATGCGGAAGTGGGGCTACAAGGTAGGCATGATTAGCGGCCTCTGCCTGTTCGGGGCCGGGATGGTGCTGTTCTGGCCGGCGGCGGTGAGCGGGAAGTATGTGCCGTTCCTGGTGGCTCTGTTTGCGGTGGGCTGCGGAGCGTCGATCCTGGAGACGGCAGCCAACCCCTTTATGGCCCAGTTTGGGCCGGCGCCGACAAGTGAGCGGCGGCTGAACTTTGCGCAGGCGTTCAACCCGCCAGGCACGATCCTGGGAGTGTTCGTCGGGAAGATGTTCATCTTCTCCGGCGTGGAGTTGACGGCGGTGCAAATAGCATCGATGAAGTCCGCAGGAACGTACCAGGCATATCTGCACTCGGAGATCATGCGTGTGGTGCCAACGTATATTGCGCTGGGTTCGGCGGTGCTGCTGTTTGCGTTCGTGCTGTCGCGGATGCCATTCCCGAAGATAACGAGCGAGCACGAGGGCGACACGGGTGGACATGGGAGCTTCGCGGCTCTGCTGCATTATCCACAGCTATGGTTTGCGGTAGCGGCAAATGTGCTGAATGTGGGCGCGCAGATCTGCGTATGGAGCAACCTGATCTTCTACATGAAGGCGTACACGCCTGTTGGAGAAAAGACGGCGGCGAACTACATCATCTACTCGCTGGTGGCGATGCTGGTGGGACGGTTTGTGTCGAACCCGGTGATGAAGTACGTGTCGCCGAGCAGGCTGCTGGGAATCTATGGCGTTGCGAACGTGCTACTGATGGCGGTGGCGGTAACCCGGCCGGGATGGGGCGGCGCGTACGCGATTGTGGCCTCGAGTTTCTTCCTGTCGATTATGTTCCCAACGATCTTTGCGCTGGGGCTGAAGGGGCTCGGCGAGAATACCAAACTGGGCGGATCGATGCTGGTGATGGCGATTGTGGGAGGAGCGGTGTTTCCGATCCTTCTAGGCAAGATCGCCGATTCGCACACCATGGCCATGGGATACCTGGTGCCGCTGGTGTGCTTCGCGGGCGTGGCACTGTATGGGTTTGCCGCGCCGTGGATTCTGCCCAAGCCGGGAATGACGGACCCGGAGGCTGGCGCGATTGCAGCGGAGTATGGGCAAGGATTCTAAAGACAGTTGTCAGTGCTCAGTCGTCAGTTGTGAGTGGAACGCGGAGATTGAGCACGCAATACTGATGACTGAGGACTGCTTCTACCGGCCCTGGGCGGCGAGTTTGGCCTGGATCAGGGCGGCCAGGTGGCCGACGGTGTGCAGCGCTTCCAGTTCGGCGGTCTGAAACTTGATCTTGAAGGTCTGCTCCACCGCAACGATCAGGTTGATGTGGTTGAAGGAGTCCCACTCCGGGACGTCGGCGGCGGTGAGTTCCGGCGTGAGGACTACGGTGTCGTCGTCGAAGAGGTCGTGGAAGATGGTGGTGAGTTGGGCGTAGATTTCGTCGAGCTGCATGGATATAGCGTACTAGGCGCCGCAGGTCAGGGACTATAACAGTTTCGCACCTGGTGCGGACTGAGCCATCCGCAATGCCCCGGCGCTATCCTCATGAAGAAGCCGCCTTGCTCGGCGGGAGGGCGAGGATGCCGGCAAGGGGGATCGGGAGCCAGGTGGGGCGGTTGTTCAGCTCATAGAGCAGCTCGTAGAGGGCTTTCTCCAGCAGGCAGGCGTGGAGCAGTGAATCCGCGTGCGGGGGCTGAGGCGAGAGTCTTGGATTGGCGGCGAGGGTGGCGCGCCACGCGGTGAGGAACTCCGTGGAGACCGCATTGGTCCATGCCTGCGCCCAGGGTTGGAGCGCGGCGTGGGCACTGGGGTTGACCTGGAGGAAGGCGTCGAGGCCGGCGTGGGCGGCATAGCTGAAGGAGCGGAGCATGCCGGCAACGTCGCGCAGGGGGGATTGCTTGGTGCGGCGCTCGGCGAGGGAGCGGGCGGGTTCGCCCTCGAAGTCAAGGATGATGTAGTCGCCGTGAGCGCATAGGAGCTGGCCAAGGTGATAGTCGCCATGGATGCGGATACGCAGGCCGGAGTCGGTGGGCGGGATCTGCGCAACGGCAGCGGCGGTGGCCAGGAGCTGGCCCCGGCGGGAGAGGACGCGCTCGGCGGAGGCTGCCGTGGCCGGGTCGGCGAGGGTAGGCACCACGCGAGCGAGCGCGTCGAGAGCGACGGTTATCTGAGCGGCAATGCGAGCGGCATCGGCGCCCAGGTCGGCAGCGGTATGGAGTTCGGGGGCGAACGCAGCATCGTCCGTGGGCGTGGCGAGCGCGAGGTGCAACTCCGCGGTGCGGCGGCCCAGCAAAGCCGCGGCAGAGAGAGAGGTGCCGGCGGGGATGCGGACCTCCGCGATCTGCAGCGCGGGATGGAGCGTGGCGACGGACTGATAGAAGCGGGCGAGCTCGGCGAGCGTGTGCTGCCAGCCATCTCCGTCGTTGGCGACCAGACCCTGCAGCATGGCGAGCGTGGTCGGCGGGGCCGATGGAGTGGCAAGGCTGCTCAGGCGGATGTCGCCCAGGAACGGCGGAATATTGGGGAAGTGGGCGACCTCCGTGAGGAAGCGGCTGACTTCCGTGTCGGGGTTTTCGCCGGGCTGGAGGCGACGGAACAGTTTGAGGATGAATTTGTCACCGTACACGATGGATGTGTTGGACTGCTCGGCGGAGCCGACGCGGGCGGGCAATGGAATGGCAGTACGGTCGGCCGTGAAGACAGGGGAGCGGCGGGCGGAAAGGCTCGAGCTTCCTGGTCCGAGGTTCGACGTGACGGTGAGGATGGAGTTGGATTCGATCAGGGCGAGGAGGGTTTGACGGACGTCTTCGCGGGCGGTGGCGTCGTGGAGGATAGTGGGGCCGTCGGGAGTGTTGAGTGTGGCGAGGATGGACGCAGGCGCTATGGCACCAATGGTGTCGGCTGCGGCGTGGGTGGTGAAGGCGAGCGGGAGTTGGTAGGTGTCGGGCGGGTCGCCGCTGTCGGCGTAGGTAACTTCGAGGAATACGAGTGCGGCGGGAAGTGCGGGAAGCTCGACCCAGGGGAGGACCCGGACGCCGCCGATCATGCGGGCTTTGGCGCCAAACCAACGCTGGCGGACAAGGTACGCGCGCAGGCGTTCTTCGACAAGGGCGACGCTATGGCCGGCGAGCAGGTCGTGCAAGGATGCCGCGGCCAGATCGATTGTCGTGCCAGGCTTGTTCACGCGCCCCTCCAGGTTGGTTGGATGCACGAGGAGAGGGAGTCGTCTGCGGTGGAACCTCAACCGGAACAGATCCTGAATTCATGACTTTCTCGTGACGCGGAAGACGTGGGCGGGCATGACGGCGGTGCGGAGGGCGACATAGTTGCTGCGGTCGTGCCATTTGTGGTGGATGCCGGTGAGCAGATCTTCGACGTCGAAGGTCTCGTCGTGGTGGATTCCGAGGTGTTTCAGATCGAGGTCGATCCATCCGCCCTGCTCGTTGTAGGGATCAAGGTTGACGGCCACCAGGATGACGTTGGGCTGCGGCGGAGCCGGGGGCAGTCGGTCGGCGCGGGAGACGTCGAAAGGCGCGTCATCCTGCGGGAACGGCACGGCGGGTGAGGACTTGGAGTAGCAGATAATCTGCGGGTTATCCACGGTGTGGAAGTGCAACGTGAGGTCGCTCTGTAGCGCGGGATTGGTGCGGCGAATCTGGTTGAGCTTGGTGACGAGCGGTGCAAGCGAGTGCGGGTCCGAGCGGTCCCACCTGCGGATCTGATACTTCTCGCTGTTCAGGTACTCTTCGCTGCCAGGCTTCGCAGGCACGTTCTCGCCGAGCTCGTAGGCGGGGCCGTAGATGCCATAGCTGGCAGCCAACGTGGTGGCGAGGATAATGCGCTGCATGAACGCGGGGCGGCCGCCGTCCTGGAGCGAGGCGTGGAGGATGTCCGGCGTATTGGGCCAGACGTTGGGGGTAAAAAAGTCGGAGACGGGCGGCCGGGTGATCTCCTCGAAGTAGGCCTGGAGCTCGTCTTTGCCGGTGCGCCAGGTAAAGTAGGTATAGGACTGAGAGAAGCCACCCTTGGCCAGTGAATACATCACGTGCGGGCGGGTGAAAGCCTCTGCAAGGAAGAGTACGTCGGGCGAGGTGCTGTGTAGATCGCCGATGCACCACTCCCAGAACGGCAGCGCCTTGGTGTGGGGGTTATCCACGCGGAAGACGCGTACGCCGCGGGCAATCCAGAACTGGAAGACATCGCGAAGCTCGTCCCACAAGCCGCGCCAGTCGGACGATTCGAAGTTGAGCGGGTAGATGTCCTGATATTTCTTGGGCGGGTTCTCCGCATACTGGATGCTGCCATCGGGGCGATGCAGAAACCACTCCGGATGTTCGGTAACCCACGGGTGGTCGGGTGAGCATTGGAAGGCAATATCGAGAGCCAGCTCAAGGCCGTTGAGGCGAGCGGCCTCGACGAGATGGTCGAAGTCCGCGAAGGTGCCGAGCTTGGGGTGGATCGCCTTGTGGCCGCCCTCCGCGGCGCCGATCGCCCACGGACTTCCCTCGTCGTCCTGGCCGGCTGTGGTGGTGTTGTTGGGACCTTTGCGGAAGGCGCGGCCGATGGGGTGGATGGGAGGCATGTAGAGGATGTCGAAGCCCATGGCCGCGATCTCCGGCAGTAGGAGTTCGACATCGGCGAGAGTGCCATGGAGCGCCGGGTCGGGAGATGTGGAGCGCGGAAACAGTTCGTACCAACTGGAGAAGCGGGCGCGCTCACGGTCGACCCACAGGCGGAGTTCCTTGTCCGCAACAGAGGCCAAACTGAGGTCAGGGTAGCGGGCGGCGAGCTCTTCCACCTCCGGAGTCAGCGGGTACTGGTAAAGCGCGGCGTTGTCGGCAGCCAGTTTACGTAGCAGAGCGGCGATGGCCTTGAGTTGCTGGGCATCTTGGCCCTTGGCGCGGGCGGCCGTCTGGTCCAGCAGCAGCGCGCCGATGGTGAAGGCGAGGGGAATGTCCTGGGGCGGCAGGTTGCGTTTGGCGGGGTCGGCGCTGGACGGATCAGGCTGGGCGTCAAGGCGCTTCTTCAGATCGTAGGTCCAGGTCTCGAAGTGATCGACCCAGGCCTCGATGGTAAAGATCCAGGTGCCCAGGCGGTCTACGGTGAAGCTGGCAGACCACAGATCATTGGGCTTTGCGGACATAGCAGCCGAGCGCCAGGCAGTCTCGCCTTCCGGCTTGTACAGCAGGCGTGCAGCGACATGGTCGTGCCCGTCGGAGAAGATGGCGGCGGTAACATCCACGCGGTCGCCCAGGAAGCGGCGGGCAGGGTAGCGGCCGCAATCGACCTCGGGGTGGATATCTTCAAGAATGACTCGTTTACGGCCTTCGGCAGGTTTCATCGCTTCCAATTCACCATAGTGCGGGGATCATCCAACATGCAGGACAAACGCCATTCGATTGGCTGCCGCCGGCGGGCGTCTTCGCTTTAGGCATCTTACAGAACCTCTTGCCCATTTGGATGCATTGTGGGGTCGAAGGACGACCGGCAGACCATTTGGGGACTGGAATCGGTGGTGCCTGCATCTGGCAATGAGCATGTTTTCGGTGACCGTATTCGTTGTATCTTCGCCTTATGCCTATTTGGGAAAAGCTATGGAATCTTGCCCTTCCGCGAAACTTTTGGGGTGCAAGGTCGTATCCTTAACTAGCCATGCCTCCTCCTTGCGAACGTCTTCGGGATCTTGCGCCCGGGACTGTCGTAGGCCTAGGTTTGCGTCGAAGGTTTTTCGGCGCCATGCATTGACTTTCGATGGGGACTGAAGATGCGAATGATGAATCGCTTGCTAAGGGTAAAGACCGCTTGTAGCGTGAGTTTGCTGCTTTCGCTTGCGAGTGGACCGAGCCTTCTTGCGACAGCCCAGGCGCCTGCAACTGCACCGGCGGTCGCCACGTCTCAGCGCGGCACGGTCAAGTCGGTCGCGGGCAGTACCATTACGATGGCCACAGATGCGGGACAGGCAGTCTCCATCAGTGTGGCTGCAGGCGCGCGCATCCTGCAGGTCCCGGTAGGCAGCACCAATTTGGCGGCGGCATCCACAATCAAGCTGACCGATATCGCCGCTGGCGACCACATCCTGGTCACCGGCAAGGCCGGCGATGCGTCAGGCACCTTCAATGCGGTGCGCATCATCCTGATGAAGTCTGCGGACATCGCCGAGCTGCAAGCAGCAGAACAGGCCGACTGGAAGATCAATGGGATAGGCGGCATTGTGAGCGCGGTCGACCCGGCGACCGGCAACATTACGGTGACTTCCGGCACCAGGAAGATTGTGGTGAGTACCAACAGCAAGACGGACTTCCGCCGCTCTGCCAGGGACAGCGTGAAGTACCAGGATGCGAAGCCGGGAACGCTGGCGGATATCCACACCAAGGACCAATTGCAGGCGCGCGGAACCAAGTCCGCGGACGGGTTGACGGTGCAGGCCGTGGAGGTGATCAGCGGCACCTTTGAGAATCTATCAGGATTGATTCTGAGCACCGACCCGGCGACCGGGACGATCACGCTGAAAGATCTGGCCACCAAGAAGGCTGTGACTGTAACCATTACCGCGAACGCAGACCTTCGCACCATGCCTGCGATGATGGCGGCCCGGTTTGGCGGAACGGCGAATGGTGCGGGCGGCGCCGGCGGCCGCAGGGGCGGCGGTGGAGGACAGGACACCTCTGGCGGGATGCGCTCCCCGGACCTATCGCAGATGATTCAGCGGATGCCCGCGATCACGGTCGCGGATCTGCATAAGGGCGATGCGGTCATGATTGTGGCGTCAGAAGCGACGCCAGGTGCAAGCACAGCGACTGCCATCACAGTGGTGTCCGGTGTAGATACGATTCTGACGGCGAACCCGAACGGCGGCATGGACCTGGGCATGAGCCTGGGCGGCGGCGGCGGGGGCGATTGATGATTTCCAACAACTTCATAGAAGAAAATGTTTTCGGCACCACTTTAGGAGCGAGGATGTCTTTGCGTACACGTCTTGCAGTTCTTCTGGTTTTCCTGTTGGCTTCCCAGCCCGTGATCTCGATCGCCCAGCAACCGCCAGCCCCGGTTGCTACGGTTCACGGCATGGTCGTCGATCCGGATGATGCGTTGATTCCGGGTGCGACTGTGACCCTGACAACATCCACAGGAAAGGCGCAGATCACACCCTCGAAGAGCGATGGCACCTTTGCCTTCCATGGCGTGAGCGCCGGCGCATACTCGCTGACCGTGGTTGCACCGGGCTTTGCCCCGTTTTCCAAGCCAGGTATCACGGTCACGACGGGCGCGAATATCAACGTCGACGTCAAGATGGCGCTGCTGACGCAGAGCCAGACGGTGAATGTGACGACAGATACGGTGCAGTTGAGCGTGGACCCGGATAGCAACGCCAGTGCGACTGTGATTACGGGCGATGCGCTGGAAGCGCTCTCCGACGATCCGGACGAGTTGTCCGCCGAACTGTCTGCGCTGGCGGGACCCTCCGCCGGCCCGAACGGCGGTCAGATTTACATTGACGGATTTACCGGCGGGCAACTGCCGCCCAAGTCGTCGATCCTGGCGATCCGCATCAACTCCAATCCATTCTCCGCTCAGTATGACCAGGCCGGATATGGGCGTATTGAGATCATCACCAAGCCGGGAACAGACTCATTCCACGGCGGCGGAAGCTTTCAGTTCCAGGACAAGATCTTCAATACGTCGACGCCGTTCCTGGGGGCTACGAACTCGCAGCCCGACTATCACACGATCTTTATCATTGCGAACCTGACCGGTCCTATCCGGCATGGCTCGTCGTTTACAGTGGCCGGCACGCGGCGCGATATATCCAACAACAACATCCTCAACCCGCCGGAGATTTACAGCACGTCTGCCAGTTCGGCGCAGGTCTGCGCTCCTGGATTGGCCACGCTCGGCACCTGCTCTGCGAATCCGTATCCAACCACGGCACGCGCGTTATCCGCTCCACAGACACGATGGGAGATCAATCCCCGCGTCGACACCATGGTGGGATCGAAGAACACGCTGACGGTACGTTACGCCTATGAGACAGGCACCAATACCAACCCCGGCAACAATACGTCGCTGCCCGCGGAGGGAAGCAGCTCCTCCAGCTCCGAGCAGACGGTGCAGGTCAGCGATACGCAGCTGGTCAGCGACCGCGTCATCAACGAGACCCGCTTTGAGTACCAGCATGACTCCGACAGCTCGGTTCCGGTGAATCCGGCGACCAAGGTCTCCGTGCAGGGATATTTCACGACCAACGGAAGCGGCGGGGGCAACATCAACTCCAGCACCGAAGACCATATCGAGTTCCAAAACTACACGTCCGTCCAACTGGTCAAGAATTTCATTCGTATGGGCGGCCGTCTGCGGACCTCCACCAATACGGACACCTCGAACGGGGGCGCAACTGGAAGCCTGTCGTACTCATACCTGCTGGACCCATGCACGGACCCAACGGTAACCAACAAGCCCAGCAACTGCACATTGACGGTTAGCGGTCCCTGTGCAGCGGCCAACCTGTCGCCAGTGTCGGGCTCCCCCATCTCGTCGTACCAGTGCGGAATTCCCTATTCGTTCAGCCAGACCACCTTCAACCATCTTGGCGTCAGCGCACGCGAGACCGATGTGGGCTTGTATGCGGAGGACGACTGGAAGGCGAAGGACAATCTGACCATAAGCCTGGGCGTCCGCTACGAGGCGCAGAACTACATCAGCAGCGCGCACGATATTGCTCCGCGCATGTCGATCGCATACGGCGTACCGCGCAAGGATGGGAAGAAGACGATCACGGTTCTGCGAGGTGGCTATGGCGTCTTCTATGACCGGTTTGGCCTCGGCAGCATCACCAACATCGTGCAGAACAACCCGACGAACCAGACCAACACGCTGTATCTCTACCCGGGTATTACCTGCACGCCGACCTCAACCGCAAACTGCACCACCCAACCCGGAATCTCCGCGGGCAAGACGCAGGTTCCAGTGATTGGAGTGGGCACGCGCAGCCCCTACATGATGGAAGCCGCAGCCACCCTGGAGCAGCAGGTGGGCAAGTACGCCAGCGTCTCTGTGACGTACCTGAATGCACGCGGCGAGCACCAGTACCTGACACGCGTGTTTGGGTCAAACTCCGGATATTGCCCAAACCCGACGACCTCGGCCACCGGCTACCTGCAGTGCACGGAGTCGGAGGGCGTCTACCGGCAGAACCAGATCAACACCAGCGTGCGGCTGCAGACACCGAAGGGCAGCAGCATCACCGGTTTCTACTCCGCAAACTGGGCGAACTCGAACCTGAGCGGCATTACCGATCCGTACCACCCTGCCTACGACTATGGTCGGGCGAACTTTGCTGTGCGCAGCCGTATGACGCTGCTGGGCACGATTCCCCTGCCCCTCCTAATTACGGCCAGCCCCATCATCACGGCCCAGTCGGGCAATCCCTACAGCATTACTACAGGCTTGGACAACAATGCAGATGGCGTGACGGATGATCGTCCTGCCTTTGCCGCCGGCGCCGTAGCGCCTACGCGGGCCAACTGCACCAATGCGGCCAACTTCAATAGCGAGTCGGTATCGACCACACCCACCGCGGGTGAGGCCTACACCGAGATTCCAGTGAACTTCTGCACCGGCCCGGCGAGTGTCAGCTTCAACCTGCGGCTCAACCGGACCTGGGGCTTTGGTCCCAAGACAGCCGCCACGCTGGCCCGCGAGGCGCGACAGCAGGCACAGCAACAGCAGGGCGGCGGACCGGGAGGTCCTGGTGGCCCCGGCGGCGGCGGTGGACGTGGTGGCGGCGGCGGCGGATTTGGTGGTGGCGGCGGTGGTGGCGGCGGTGGTGGTGGACGTGGCGGTGGTGGCGGTGGCGGCGGTTTTGGCGGTGGACGCGGCTCCAATACCGGACGCAAGTACAACCTGTCCATCGGCGTGCAGGCACTGAACCTGTTCAACGAAGTGCCCTACGGGTCTCCGGGAGGCACATTGTCTTCCGCGTACTTTGGCAAAGTTACCACGCTGGGCGGTGGCGGCTTTGGCGGCTCCAATGCGGTACGGCACATCACACTGTCGGCGAACTTCAGCTTCTAGAAACGACGCCTCGCAATCGGGCGCAGCCAGGAAACTGGTTGCGCCCGTCTTTTTGAATGCGCAGGAAAAAGGTGTTGCAGATGCGGCCCTACTCCTCCAGTTGCGCCTCCGCAAGAAAGTCGCGGAAGAGCTTGGCCGTATTCACGGTGTCGTCGGACTCGGCACTCTGGATCGCTGACTCGGGCCCGGGGGCCTCTGCGGGCGCAGGCTCTGCGAGGACCGTTGCCGCGACGGGCTCCGCGACGACAATGGTCTTCGCGTTGAGGAACTCGCGCATTCCCGCCGCGGAGAGTTCGCGGCCATAGCCCGAGCGCTTGATGCCGCCGAACGGGAGACGGGCGTCGCTGGCCACCATAGCGTTCACGAATACCGCGCCGCTCTGAAGCTCCGCGGCGAAGCGCCGCTGCTCAGCCGGGCTGCTCGTCCACACGGATGCAGCCAGGCCAAAGGGAGTGTCGTTGGCCAGCACAATCGCCTCGTCCAGAGTGCGCACGCGGAACAGCAGAGCCACAGGGCCGAACAGCTCCTCGCGATAGACCTCCGAGTCGCGCGAGACGCCGGCGATCACTGTCGGCTCGTAGTAGTTCCCTTTGCCGACCATGCGTTCGCCGCCGGACAACACACGCCCGCCAGCCTGGATGGCCGCCTGCACCTGCGCGTGGAGTTCGTCCACCTGTGCCGCAGTCGCCAGCGGGCCGATATCTGTATCGTCCAGCATGGGATCGCCAATCGTAAGGGCCTCCATGCCGGCGACGAAGCGGGGTTCGAACTTGTCATAGATCTCATCGGCAACAACGAAGCGCTTGGCCGCAATACACGACTGGCCGCTGTTGACACAGCGCGAACGAACCGCTGCAGCAACGGCGGCATCCAGGTCAGCCGACGGCATCACGATGAATGGATCGCTGCCGCCGAGTTCCAAAACCGACTTCTTTATGAGCCACCCGGCCTGCGCTGCGACCGCCCGACCCGCGGCCTCACTGCCGGTAACGGTGACGGCGGCGATGCGTTGGTCCGCGATGACGGATTCCACCTGGCGAGCCTCGATGAGCAGCGTTTGAAACGTACCGCGGGGAAAGCCTGCGCGGCGGACCAGGGCTTCAATGGCAAGGGCGCACTGCGGCACGTTGGACGCATGCTTCAGCAGGCCGACGTTGCCCGCCATCAGCGCCGGCGCCAGAAAGCGGAAGACCTGCCAAAAGGGGAAGTTCCAGGGCATCACGGCAAGCACGATGCCGAGCGGATCCCAGCGAACATACGCGTCGCCGTCGCCAATGTCGATCGGTTCCGGTGCCAGGATGCGGTCCGCATGTTCCGCGTAGAAGCGGCAGACGCTCGCGCATTTCACCACCTCCGCGCGGGCGCCGGCGATCGGCTTGCCCATCTCGGCCGTAATGAGTGCGGCCAACTCGTCGGTCTCGGTCTCCAGCAGGTGCGCGAGTTTGCGCATGCACAACGCGCGATGGCTCAGTGGCACGTCGGCATAGCGGGCGAAGGCGATATCGGCGGTGCCGATCTTTTCAAACAGCGCCTCGTCCGTCAGCGGAGTGAAGCTGCGCAGCAAAGCGCCGGTCGCGGGATTGACGGATTGGATAGGCATGCGAGCTACTCTGCAGCAAGCTTACCAAGAGTGGCGGCCAGCACGCGCGTACCGAGCACAATATCGGCGGGGGCTGCGTACTCGTCCGGCCGGTGACTGACGCCGCCGCGGCACGGAATAAAGATCATGGCAATGGGAGCGATCGCGGCTATGAATGAGGAGTCGTGGTAGGCGCGGGCCACCATGTGCTTGGGCTGAACGCCGAAGCCGCGGCAGATGTCGTCGATGACCTGCACAATATGCGGCGAACTGATGGCCGGCTGATCGGCGTTGACCAGCGCTTCCTCGACGCGGACCTCGCGCCGCCGGCTGAGCGTTTCGATGTCGCGGCGCACGGCCTGCATCACGCCTTCGCGCCGCACAGGGTCGATATCGCGGATGTCAACCTGTAGGGTCACGCGGCTGGGGACGCTATTGACGGCGCCGGGGTACACATCGCAGGTGCCCACGGTGGCGACAGTGTCGATGGCGCCGGTGGCGAGCGCGTGCTGCTCCAGCGAGAGGATGATCTCGGCGGCGGCGCACAGGGCGTCGCGACGGTCGGGCATCAGCAGCGCACCAGCGTGGCCGCCGATGCCGTGCAGCGTAAAGCGATAGCTGGCGGGCGCGGCGATGGCCGTGACGATGCCGAGCGGCAGGGCTTCCCGCTCCAGCAGCGGACCCTGCTCAATGTGGAGCTCGACCCACGCGTGGTAGCAGTCCGGCGGCAGGCACACGCTGGAGAGCGGCCCGGTAAAGCCGGCAGCGGTGCGAACCTCCGCCAGCGTCTCGCCTTCACAGCCGCGTTGCGCACCGTGCAGCGCGTCGGCCTGCTCCGGCAACAGCGTGCCGGAGATCAGCCGGCTGCCCAGGCAACCAATTCCGAAGCGAGTAGGCTCTTCCGAAGTCAGGAGGACGAGTTCGATCGACCGGCGCGGGTGTACGCCGCCGCGCTTGAGCGCGCGGATGGCCTCCAGCCCGCCCAGTACGCCGACCGTGCCGTCGTACATCCCGGCGTGCGGGATGGCGTCGATATGCGAGCCGGTGGCGACTGCGGGAAGGTCCGGCTCGGTGCCGGCCCAGCGGAAGAAGGTGTTGCCAACGGCGTCGACACGGACGCTGAGGCCGGCATCCTGAGCAAGAGAGGTCAACCAGGCGCGGGCGCGGAGGTCGTCCGGCGTGAAGACGACCCGGGTGACGGCAGTCCCTTCCGTGGACGGTTCGATGGAGGTGAAGGTGGCAAGCGTGTTGAGTTCGCCCAGCAGGCGATCTGCATCGATCTGCACTTCCTGTGTTCCAATGTCCGGTGTGGCGGCGGACTTCTGCATGATTCCCTCCTTCTGCGGGCGTCGAGCGGCTTCTCAGCCCAGCGGATGACGGTTCCAGTCTTTGTAGATCAGGTACTTTGCGGGCTGCTTGCCCAACGCGCCAAACCACTGCGGGCAGAAAGGAGCCATCCAGATGAAGTCGCCTGCAGTGACGGGGTGCCAGGCGTCGCCAAGGCGGTAGATGCCGCCGCCTTCGAGCATAAGCAGGCCGTGCTCCATCACGTGAATCTCCACCATGCTGAGAGACGCGCCGGGCTGATAGGTCATCGTGTTGACGGCGAAGTCAAAGCCCGGCTCGTCCGGCAGCAAGGCGCGGACCTGGAGGTCGGGATCGCCCATGAGCGCGGTGGAGGCGACGCTGGGCTCGCTGCCGACCAGTACGGACGGAGCGGCGACGCCCAGCAGCGGCTCGTAGGGCTTCTCGATGACGGCGAGACGCGCCGTGGTGCTGGCGGTCAGTACATGGACGGAGTTCGGCGGAAGATAGACGTAGCCGCCAGAAGTGAGCGATTGGAAGCTGGTCTCCGTGGTCACATCGACGGTCCCGCTCAGCACATACGCAAAGCGCTGGGCCGCTGCGGGTGCGATGGAGCCGCCGGGCTCCAGCTCCGCGGTGTATTGCGTGAAGGCCGCACCAGCCGCCGGCGAGACATGGACGATAGCGACTCCGCGCTCGATACCGGGCAACGGAGTGCGCACAAAGGTGTCCGGCGTCAGCAGCAGGTGGTCGCGGCGGTTGGCGCTGCGCGTGCGGCCCAGGTTATGCATGGAGGTCCTCGGGCGCGGGTTGCGATGGCTGGCCTGTGAGCCGTGTAAGCATCGCTCTATCATCGCGCAAGCGCCGCAGGAACTCCACCCCGGTGGCCAACGCGGCTTCCACGTCGCCAGGCACAATCGCCTCGTCGGGGTGGTGGCTCAGCCCGCCGGGCGAGCGCAGAAAGAGGATGGCCGCCGGAATGCGGCGGGCGACGATCATGGCGTCGTGGCCGGCGCCGCTTGTCATCCTGTGCAGCTCCATACCGGTAGCGCGCAAGCCGGAATCCGCGAGCAGTGCGGCCAAGGCGGAGTCCATGGGCACGGCCGCCTGGTCGATGGAGGTGCTGTGTGCGGCGGTGACGCAGCGGCCCACGCCGGCGGCACTGGCATAGTCGATGTAATGGCGCACCGCTGCCTGGCGGATATCGTCCTGGGCGTGGCGAACGTCCAGCGTGGCGTTCACCTCGCCGGTAATCACGTTCCCTGCGCCCGCGGGCACTTCCACTTTGCCGACGGTAGCGACCAGGCCAGGACAGGCGTTGGCGTAGCGCTCCACTTCCACCACCCACTGCGAGGTGGCGGCCAGGGCGTCGCGCCGCAACCGTCCCATGGGCGTAGTGCCGGCGTGGTTGGCCTGACCGGAGAAGGTGAACTCCATGCGCGTTTGGCCGACGATGGCGCTCACGACGCCGAGCGCGCGATCTTCGCTTTCCAGCACCGGCCCCTGCTCGATGTGGAACTCCACGTAGCCAAACGCGGACTCGTCGAGCTGCGCGGCGGGAAGCTCCTCCGGGTTCAGGCCGAAGCGGCGGATGGCCTCCGCGACCGTGACGCCATTGCGGTCCGTGCGTGCGAGAGTCGGGGCATCGAGCTGCCCGATGAGCGCCAGGCTGCCCAGGAATGGCTTGCTGAAGCGCACCCCTTCTTCCTCCGAGAAGCCGACCACCTCGATGGCGAATGGAAGCGACTTCCCAGCTTCGTCGACCAGAGCCACACCGAGCACTACGCCGAGCACGCCGTCGTAGGCGCCTGCATTGGGGATGGTGTCCAGGTGCGATCCGATGAGTAGGCGCGGGGCGGCTGGGTCCTGCGCGCGCAACAGCCCGCGCAGGTTGCCGGCGGCGTCCACGCGGACCTCCATGCCGGCGGCACGCATCCAGCCGCCCAGCAGGGTATGGACGCGATGCATTGACGGCGCGAGGAACGTCCTGGTGGTCTCATCCGGCACCTCCGAGCACAGCGCAAGCTCCTGGCAGCGGTGGATGACCCGCTCCGCGCGTGCCGTAGCTCCGCCGTTGCCAGGTGGCTGGAGGGTAGCGGTCAAGCTATACGCCTCACTCGCGCCTCAATGTGCCCGGCAGGCTCGTCTGTGGGCACAAATATTTCGTTAGGGTTGTCCTGCCCGAAGCGCGAAAGGTCGACCAGCAGGCAATGCTTGTTGGGCATCACCAGGTCGATCTGGTCGGTCTCCGCGACGCGCTCCAGCGCGCTCTTGCCCATCTCGTACAGCGTCTCCTGCACGGACTTACTCTTGTGCTCGGCAAACATCTTCAGCATCGCCTCACGGATTGCCTTGCGGGTCGCGTCAAAGTCGAGCGTGGTCTGGGTATAGCGCCACTCGGAGGTGACTGCTGTGCAGAAGAGGCGATCACTGGTCGGCTTCAGCGTGGTCAACTCATCCACGATGTAGCCTTCAAAGCCGGAGTCCGCGGTCTTCATCACAACCAGGTTCTTGAATCCGGAGTGGATCGCGAAACTGCCACCCTGCGCGCGCGAGACGGTAGTGGTCTGCACTTCGCCGCTGCCACGCATGAAGGAGGTGGGGTGCGGCTTGCCATCGACCGTTAGCCGCTTCCACGAAGCGCCCTCCACCCAGACCGTCGCGGAAGCGACCTGCGCATTGCGGCGCAGCAAAAAGTCGACCAGCTCCTTGGCATAGTCTTCCATGGAGATTGCGGAGGAGTTGCGCGCCACGGAGTAGACCGTGTTCTTCATGGTGTCCGTCGGCAGGATCTTGCTGTTGTCGCCGTCGTAGTGCGCTGTGTCGAAGTCGCCGGTCAGCAGCACCTGCACGGTCCACTCGCGCAGGTCGTTTCCGTGGGGGCCGTGCGTCACCTTCATCAGGCGGACACGCGATTTACCGTAGCGATTTTCAGCGAGCTCGATCATGGGTTCGTTCCTCGATGCGGTTCTAACTTCCCCGGTAGGTTGTGTAACCGTTTGCTGTCAGTAATAACGGGATGTGGTAATGCTGCTCGGCGTTGCGCACTTCAAAGGCAATCTCCACATAGGGGTACAGGCCGGCAAGCTGCAGCGACTCGTAGTACGCTCCGGTGTCGAAGCGGATGAGGTAGAAGCCGGCCGCAAGTGGTGTCCCCTCTGGCAACAGCGGACGGCAGCGGCCATCGCTGTCGGTCCTGGAATCCGCTCCCGGAACGGCGACCCACTGGCCCTGCTGCAAGCGCGCCAGCGAGACGGAGACGCCGGTGGCGGGACGGCCGATTGCGGTGTCGAGGATGTGCGTCGAGATTCCCATTGCTAGTTCACTCCCAGCCAGCGGCGAAGTCGAAGCTGCGTAATCTTGCGCTGCTGTCCGGCGGCTTCGATCAGCTCGTCGGCGGCGGAGTTCTGCATGCGGCGCTCCAGGTTGGCCAGAATCTCCGCAGCGCTCTTGCCGGACGCGCACACAATAAAGATGCGGCCGAACCTGTCTTCATACTTGCGATTCCCTTCGGCAAGCGCGAGCTTGGCGGTCGCATCTGGCAATATCGCCGCGCGCTGCTCTTCCGACGACATGACCAGCGATTCCGCTGTGGCCGCGCGCGCGTGCTGCTGGCCGATTCGCGGATGGCTGTCGAAGGCCTGCTGCCAGTCCTGATCCGGCAGGTCGCGCCATACCGCATCGGAAGCGGCAAACAGATCTTCGGGAGACGAGAACGGCCTGCGTGCGGTAACGCCGTCAGCCCAGGCGCGCGAGCCGCAACAAGGCAACACCTCGGACGCCGCAGCTTCAGCGTTGAGCGAGTTCCAGCGAACGAGAACATCGGTTGCGGTCGATGCGGTCATGGCGAGGTTACTGAGTTCGAGTATCGAGTGTCCTGTCTCTGAAGCAAGCGGCATTACTCTTACTGCTTGTCACTTCTTCTTATTGCTTGTCATTCTGAGCGTAGCGAAGAATCCCCGTATTTCGCTCGCGCCCACGGTCAATTTCTGGCCTCAATTGAGCTTACAGCCTCAGACTCAGGACACTAGCATAGCGTGAGTTCGCGCCCGCGCGCGCGAGAATTAAACTCGCCTGCCCGATACACCGGCTCGCCGCGCAGATAGGTTGCCTGCACCAG
>Ga0302202_10002627_pt1 | contig 20488 bp, 17 predicted proteins | sample II_Bog_N3_3_FD_194579 | JGI IMG/M metagenome (GOLD analysis project Ga0302202, IMG submission 194579) | Peat permafrost microbial communities from Stordalen Mire near Abisko, Sweden - II_Bog_N3_3 | ecosystem: Environmental > Terrestrial > Soil > Wetlands > Peat | place: Sweden: Abisko...
CGATAGTCTGCCTCCAAGTCCTCGATGCTGGTCTTGCGTGCTGGCCGGCAGACGCTCCAGAAGCGCCAGTCATGGCAGCCGTGCACAGCCGCAAATTCCGCGAGATCGTTCGCTAGGCTGTCCGTCTTTCCACGGCTTTTGACCGGAAACATACGATGATCGCGGAGAGGGCGGCCGAACTCGATGATCTCCCCGTTTTCGAGAACCAGATATTGCTCGCGGTCATCCGCGTAAGGCTCTTCGCCGGCACGGAAGAGCCGTTGCGCGACAATATGCGCGAGCGCGTATTCTGCTGAGGGTGGCGACGATGCGGACATGGCCACACCATCGGAGGCAGACCGGCAAGAGTCCAACTTGGCTTCGCCAAGAGACGATTAGAGCTGTGCGGGTCGCGCTGATCGCGGTACGCCTGCTCTGAACGCTAAGAGGTATTGATACTGGGTGCTACCCTGGAGCGCCTGGAGCTTGCCAGTCGCAACAATGTGAACGAGTGCGAAGCCGCCAAATAAATGCCCGTTGTGTGAGACGCCTCTGTGGGAAAAAACGGCTAGGGTGCAGAAACCCTGCATTTATGGTGGGCGCACAAGGGATCGAACCTTGGACCTCTCCCGTGTGAAGGGAACGCTCTCCCGCTGAGCTATGCGCCCGGGATTGTCGTGCAGGATCAAAGACCTGAAAACAGGCTCCGATCGAACCATGCACTTCGTCAGAGCCCGCGATTTACGAAGTGCGGGGCACCGGTGTCAAGCTGTCGTGTCAAACCCGTGCCGAAAAGCTTCAGCCCGGCTGGCGGGCGCGGGAGGCATGGGACTGCAGCGCCCGGATGCGGTCGGCCAGCGTCCCGCCGCCCTCGGGGGCGGCGCCATTGGCGGCCGCGCCGTTGACGGCGCGCGCGACCTTGGCCGGCGCGACCGGTTCGGCGGCCAGCATGGCCTCGATCGCCGAATTCGGCCCCTCGAGCTGCATCGCCAGTTTGGCGACCTCGGCGGCGATATCGTTGATGCGTTCGCGCAACAGCGCATTTTCCATGCGCTCGGTCGCCCATGAGCTTTCGGCCTGCTGCTGGATCGCATTGATGTCGCGCTGCAGCTTGGCGCGCTCGTCGCGCGCGGTCCGCAGCTGCTCCTCGACCGCCGCCTTTTCGGCGCGCAGTTTTTCGATCACCGGCGACTTGCCGCCGCTGCTCAGGGCGGCGATCTCGTTGCGCAATTCCTGCGCGACGCGCTCGGCGGCCTGATGCGACTGGCGCAATTGATTGTTCTCGAAGTCGCGCTCGGCCAGCATCTTGCCCTGGGTGGCAAGCCGCGCTTCCAGATCGGTGACGCGGTTGCCGAGCATTTCGGCTTCCTTGACCTGGACGATCAGTTGGCGATCGAGATCGGTGACCCGCTGGCTGAGATTTTCCACGCGGCTGCGCGCCGCGTTGAGCTCGCTTGTGGCCTTCTCGGACTCGCCGCGCTCCTGTTCGAGCCGGGCCTGGGTGGCGGCGAATTCCTTTTCGGCGTCGCCGACCCGGTTCTTGAGCTGATCGATCTGGGCGCGCACCGCGACCAGCTCGACCTGGCGGCTTTCCGCCATCATCGAACGGTCCGACAATTCGGTGTTGAGCCTGGCAAGCTCGCTCTGCTTGTCCTTCAGCGCCTGGTCGGCGGCGCGCAGCGCTTCGGTCTTGCTGGAAAATTCCTCTTCGGTGGCCCGCAACTGCTCCTTGACCGCCTTCTCGCGCGCCTCGAGCGAGAAGATCGTGGCGTTCTTTTCGCCAAGCTCGAGCTTCATGCGATTGATCGCATCGGATTTCTTGCCGAGTTCGGCGAGCTGGCTGGTGGTCTTGTTCTTGAGCTGATCGACGCTCATCTCCAGCCGCCGCGCCGACATCGCGAATTCCGCGCGCAGCTGGTCCTTGTCGGCCTGGATTTCGGCCATCGACAGCGGCGTCGCCGCCTCCAGGCGCCTCGTCGTCAGCCGCACCGCGCGGTTATGCACCAGCGGCACAATCATCAGCCCGAACAGCATCGAGACCAGAAAACCGATCGCCAGATACATGATCGGTTCGACCATGAATGGTAACTCCCCACTGGAAAAACACTATGGATGACAATGCCATGGGCGGCGGGGGAAAGGCCAGCCCAATGCCGCGTTAACGTGAATCGGTAACCGGAAAACCGTTCCCGGCGGGGAAAGCCGGATCAGAACGGGTTCCAGGTCGCGCGCGGGGTATATTTGAGATAGCCGATATTGGCGCCGAGCCGCAGCCCGAGACCGGAACGGATCGGCACCAGCACGATGTTGTTCGCCGTCAGCGCGGTCATCCCGAAACCGCCGATAATATAGGCAGAGCCGTCGATGCCGGCAAAGCGCTGGTAGATCGCGCTGGTGGCGGGCAGGTTGTAGACCAGCGTCATGGTGCGCGCGCCGTCGCCGCCCCAGTCGAAGCCGACCGAAGGACCCTGCCAGTAGACGCGCAAATCGCCGGCATTCTTGGTGTAGAGCGTGCCTTCGCCGTAGCGCAGTCCGGCGACGAAGGCGCCGGAGCCCTCCTCGCCGAGAATGTAACCGTTGGGCAGCCCCCACTGGCTGACCGCGCGCTCGATCACCGAGGCGAGGCCGCGCGACACGTTGCCGAAAAACCGGTGTCCGGCGCTGGTCAATTCGTCCGGACCATAGGTGCTGGCGGCGGGCGCGCGAGGCGGCGGCTCCGGCTCGGCCTGTTGCTGCGCGAAGGCGGGCACGGTCCAGCACATCATCGCGGCCAGCGTCACCGCTGCAAGGCGTGAGGCGAAAATCATGAAAATACCCCTGGGTATCGAAATCATGGCCGCGGCCTTAACCGGATGCCAACAAGCACGGCTTTAGGTTGCGTCCAGCGTCCCCCGACTCGAATGTTATCGGCACCAACTATGACGGTACAACGGCAGGAAATAAACGGCTGGCGCCCCGGAATAGCCTTTATCGCGCCATTGGCGGCCCTGATCGGGGCAAGCCTGCCATCGACAGGTCTTGGCATAACAGGTCTTGGCACAACAGGTCTTGGCATGACAGGTCTTGGCATCGTCAGTCTCGGCGTGGGGGCTCTGGCTGGCGTTCCGGTCGCGGCACAGGCGGCGACCACCGAGCGGGTGATCGTGAACCGCTTCAGCGGTCTTGCCATCGAGGGTTTCGACCCGGTCGCCTATTTCACCGACGGCGCCCCCGAGATCGGCCTTCCGCAATTCGAGGCCTCCGAGGCGGGGGCGGTCTGGCGCTTCCGCAACGAGGGCAATCGCGCCTCCTTTGTTGCCCATCCCGATATTTACGGCCCCCAGTTCGGCGGCTACGACCCGATCGACGTGGCGCGCGGCGTCACGGTTGCCGGCAACCCGCGGTTCTGGCTGATCGCGGGCCAGCGGCTCTATCTGTTTGGCCGTGAGGAGACCCGCAACGCCTTTGCCGTCGATCCGGCGCATGTGCTGCGGCAGGCGAACCTGCGCTGGCCGGACCTGGAGCAGACGCTGGCGCGCTAGCCGCCAGGTTGCCAGCCGCGCGCCGCCTCCGGATCTCCCCAGGCGATGAATTCCGGCACGATGAAGCCATCCAGCCTTCCGCCAAAGCGCACGTCAGCGCCTTGCGCGTCCGTGATCCTGCCGCCGGCCGCGGTGACGATGGCGTGGCCGGCCGCGATGTCCCATTCGCAGGTCGGAGCGAGGCGCGGATAGATATCGGCGCCGCCCTCTGCGACCCGGCCGAATTTGACCGCCGAGCCCAGCGTCTGGCGGATCGCGCCGGGCCGGTCTGCAATAAAGGCTTCGGTCCTGGCATCGCCATGCGAGCGGCTGACCGCCACAACCCAGGGGTCGCCGCGCGGCGGTAGGCGGCGCGTGTGGATCGGCTCGGCGGCGACGACAGCCGAATCGGTCGTCGCCAGCCGCTCGGCGCCACGCCCCACCAGCCCGCGCCAGATCAATCCGAGTGCCGGCGCACCGATAATCCCCAATAACGGCGTTCCGTCATTCACCAGCGCGAGATTGACCGTGAATTCATTGCGGCCGGCAACGAACTCCTTGGTGCCGTCCAGCGGATCGATCAGAAAGAAGCTGCCGCCGTAGGGCGGCTTGGCCGATTGAACCCTCTCCTCGGAGAGCGCCGGCACGCCCGGAACCAGCCTGGCGAGTCCCTCGCCGAGGATGCGGTCGGCGGCCAGATCCGCTTCGGTGACCGGCGATCCGTCCATTTTACCTTCGATCTTCATGGCCGGGCGGTTGACGGCCAGAATCGCGGCTCCGGCCCGGATCACGAGGTCCGTCAGCGGCTTCATGAGCGCGGCCGCGGCATCGCCGCTGATCAGGGGTGTTGACCAAAGTGTCTCATTCATTGACCGGCCTCAATCTGCTGTCTGCCGTTTATCTATAAGGTTCCACGCTGGAAGGTACCACCAGCCGCCGACAACGGGCCAATCAGCCGGCCTGTGTTGGCAGAGCGCGGGTCTGCAGTGTATCAAGCGTGCAAACGTGCGTGATTCGCCGTGTCCGCGCCTGTCACGGGTTTTCAGGAACATCCTATGTCTGGCACCTCGTCTCCCGGCCCCGCCCCCGATGCGCTCGAACTGGCGGCGCTGCTGTGCTCACGGGTCTGCCACGATCTGATCAGTCCGGTGGGCGCCATCGTCAACGGGCTCGAGGTGCTCGACGACAATCCGAAGCCGGAAGATCGCGAGTTTGCGCTCGATCTGATCCGCAAGAGCGCCAAGACCGCGTCAGCGCGATTGCAGTTCTGCCGCCTCGCTTTCGGGGCGGCGGGGTCGTCGGGCGCGCAGATCGACCTCGGCGACGCGCAGGCGATGGCGCGCGGCCACCTGGAGGACGGCAAGACCACGATCGCGTGGAATTTGCCGCGCGTGCTGCTGCCAAAAAACAAGGTCAAGTTGCTGCTCAACATGATGGTGATTGCGCAACAGACGATTCCGCGCGGCGGAGTGCTGACCGTCGATTCGATCGGCGAGGGCGACGGCATCGGCTTTCGCGTCGCCGCCAGCGGGCTGAACGCCCGCATGCCGCAGAATATCGCCGATCTCCTCAGTGCCGACCACGCTTCGGGCGTCGATGCCCATGCGGTGCAGCCTTATTACACGCGGCTTTTGGCCGAGGCCTGCGGCCTGAAGGCGGTGCTGGCGCCCGAGGGCGATGCGGTGGTCGTGACCGCTTCCCGAAGCGAAGCCGCGCAACATGGTTAACCAATGGTTTAGAGGCTGACCCGAACTGCATCGGGCGGTCTTATCTATTTGTTGGCTGCGTTCTTTTTCAATTACTCAACCAATAATAAACGCTTTACATAGAAGCTGGCCACGCTCTGAAAGGCGCGACGACATCGCGCGCCGGTGCGTTCGAAGGCCTGTTTCATGGATGATTTGTTGCGGGAGTTTTTGACGGAAACCAGCGAAAGCCTGGATACCGTGGATAATCAGCTGGTGCGGTTCGAGCAGGACCCGAACAACGCCAAGATTCTGGATAACATCTTTCGCCTGGTCCACACCATCAAGGGCACCTGCGGCTTTCTCGGACTGCCGCGGCTCGAAGCGCTGGCCCATGCCGGCGAGACGCTGATGGGCAAATTCCGTGACGGCATGCCGGTCACGGCCGAAGCTGTCAGCCTCATCCTGAGCAGCATCGACCGCATCAAGGAAATTCTCTCCGGGCTGGAGGCAACCGAGTCGGAGCCGCAGGGCACCGATCAGGATCTGATCGTCAAGCTTCACCATATGGTCGAGCTCGGGATGCAGGCGATGGCCGCGCCGGTCGCGCCAGCGCCTGTCGTGCAGCCCGCCAGTGAGCAAGGCTCGCTGGTACCCCAGGTTCTGGAGCGTCCATTGCGTCCCGGCGAAGTGTCGCTCGACGATCTGGAGCGGGCATTCCGCGAGACCGCAAGCGAGATCGCACCGAAGCCGGTCGCCGTCGTGCCGGCGGCAGAGGTCGGCACCTTGGTGCCGCAGATGCTGGAGCGGCAATTGCGCCCCGGCGAAGTGTCGCTGGATGAACTGGAACGCGCGTTCCGTGAAACCGAGAGCGAAGCCATGCCGAAATCTCCGGCGTCCGCCTCGCTTGACGCCCTGGCGCGCGGATTCCGCGCCGCGACCGGGCCGCAGCCCGCGGCGCCCGCGCCGGAAGCGAAGGTCGCGGCCGCACAGCCTGCCGCGCCCGCGCCTGTCGCTCCCGCCGCAAAGGCGGTCAAAAGCAAACCGGCCGTCGAGGCCGACGTGCCGGAGGCCGACAAGGTCGCCAACCAGTCGATCCGCGTCAATGTCGACACGCTGGAACATCTGATGACGATGGTGTCGGAACTGGTTCTGACCCGCAATCAGCTTCTGGAGATCTCGCGGCGCAACGAGGATACCGAGTTCAAGGTGCCGCTGCAGCGGCTGTCCAACGTCACCGCCGAACTGCAGGAAGGCGTCATGAAGACGCGGATGCAGCCGATCGGCAATGCCTGGCAGAAGCTGCCGCGGATCGTGCGCGACCTGGCCGGCGAACTGCACAAGCAGATCGAACTGGAGATGCACGGCGCCGACACCGAGCTCGACCGCCAGGTGCTCGACCTGATCAAGGATCCGTTGACCCACATGGTGCGCAACTCGGCCGACCACGGGCTGGAGACCCCGGCCGAGCGCGCCGCCGCCGGCAAGCCGGAGCAGGGCACCATCCGGCTGTCGGCCTATCATGAAGGCGGCCACATCATCATCTGCATCGCCGACAATGGCCGCGGGCTGAACACCGAGCGGATCAAGGCCAAGGCGGTCAGCAGCGGCCTGGTCAGCGAGGCCGAACTGGAGAAGATGACGGAAGCCCAGATCCACAAGTTCATCTTCGCGCCGGGCTTCTCCACCGCCGCCGCCGTCACCAGCGTGTCCGGCCGCGGCGTCGGCATGGACGTGGTGCGCACCAATATCGACCAGATCGGCGGCACCATCGACGTCAAGTCGGTGGCCGGCGAAGGCTCCAGCGTCACCATCAAGATCCCGCTGACGCTGGCGATCGTCTCGGCGCTGATCGTGGAAGCCGCCGGCGACCGCTTCGCGATCCCGCAACTGGCGGTGGTCGAACTGGTGCGGGCGCGGGCCAATTCCGAGCACCGCATCGAGCGCATCAAGGACACCGCGGTGCTGCGGCTGCGCAACAAGCTGTTGCCGCTGATGCACCTCAAGAAGCTGCTCAAGATCGACGACGGCTCCTCCTCGGATCCGGAAAACGGCTTCATCGTGGTGACCCAGGTCGGCAGCCAGACCTTCGGCATCGTGGTCGACGGCGTGTTCCACACCGAGGAAATCGTGGTCAAGCCGATGTCGACCAAGCTGCGCCACATCGACATGTTCTCCGGCAATACCATCCTGGGCGACGGCGCGGTGATCATGATCATCGACCCCAACGGCATCGCCAAGGCGCTCGGCACCTCGGTCGCGGCGACCCACCAGATCGCCGACGAGAACGCGGCGATGCGCGCCAATGCCGCCGAGCAACTGACCTCGCTATTGGTGTTCCGCGCCGGCTCCACGCAGCCCAAGGCGGTGCCGCTCGGGCTGGTGACCCGGCTGGAAGAAATCGCCGCCGACAAGATCGAACTGTCGAACGGCCGCTACATGGTGCAGTACCGCGACCAGCTGATGCCGCTGGTGCTGATGACCGGCGTCGACGTCCGCAGCTCGGGCGCCCAGCCGATCCTGGTGTTCGCCGACGACGGCCGCTCGATGGGGCTGGTGGTCGACGAGATCATCGACATCGTCGAGGAGCGGCTCAATATCGAGGTCGCCGGCGGCGAGGTGGGCATTCTCGGCTCCGCGGTGATCAAGGGGCAGGCCACCGAGGTGATCGACGTCGGCCACTTCCTGCCGATGGCGTTCGCCGACTGGTTCAGCCGCAAGGAGATGCGTCCCGCGGCGACCTCGCAATCGGTGCTGCTGGTCGACGACAGCGCGTTCTTCCGCAACATGCTGGCGCCGGTGCTCAAGGCGGCGGGCTACCGGGTGCGGGTTGCGCCCAATGCGCAGGAGGGCCTGGTGGCGCTGCGCTCGGGCCAGCAGTTCGACGTGGTGCTGACCGACATCGAAATGCCCGACATGAACGGGTTCGAATTCGCCGAGACGATCCGGGCCGATGCGCATCTGAGCTCCATGCCGATCATCGCGCTGTCCTCGATGGTCTCTCCGGCGGCGATCGAGCGCGGCCGGCTGGCCGGCTTCCACGACTATGTCGCCAAGTTCGACCGTCCCGGGCTGATCGCGGCGCTGAAGGAGCAGACCGCCGAACTCAGCCGCGCGGCGTGAAGCAAGTCCAGCCTGACGGCAAGAAACAAGTCCGGCCTGATATCAAGGAAGCCAGCATGACCAGCAAGACCGATACCACCGAAGGCGCCGTTTCCGAATTCGTCACCGCGATGATCGGCGGCCAGCTGTTCGGGCTGCCGATCTCCCGGGTGCAGGACGTGTTCATGCCGGAACGGCTGACCCGGGTGCCGCTGTCGTCGGGCGAGATCGCCGGCGTGCTCAATCTGCGCGGCCGCATCGTCACCGTGGTCGACATGCGCGCCCGCCTCGGCCTGCCGAAAAACGACGACGGCAAGCCGCCGATGGCGGTCGGCGTCGACCTGCGCGGGGAATCCTACGGCCTGTTGATCGACCAGATCGGCGAGGTGCTCAAGCTTGCCGACGACGGCCGCGAGGAAAACCCCGTCAACCTCGATCCGCGCATGGCCAAGCTCGCCGGCGGCGTGCATCGCCTCGACGGCCAGCTCATGGTCGTGCTCGACGTCGATCGCGTCCTCGAACTCGCGCCCAAGCTCTCGCTCGCCGCATAGCCCGAGTCGCAACCGCGACGTCCTGGAGAAGACCGCAATGAAAACATGTCTGGTGGTCGATGATTCGAGTGTCATCCGGAAAATCGCTCGTCGCATCCTGGAAGAGATGGACTTCCAGATCCTCGAAGCCGAGGACGGCGAAAAGGCGCTGGAAGCCTGCCGGCGCGCCCTGCCCGAGGCGGTCCTGCTCGACTGGAACATGCCGGTGATGGACGGCTTCGAATTTCTTTGCAACCTGCGCCGCATGCCCGGCGGCGAGCTGCCCAAGGTGGTGTTCTGCACCACCGAAAACGGCATCGACCACATCGCGCGCGCCCTTCGCGCCGGCGCCAACGAATACATCATGAAGCCGTTCGACAAGGACATCGTCACGGCGAAATTCCAGGAAATCGGCTTGCTGCCATTGAACGCGCCGGCGTAGTCCGCTCCAGCATTCGAATCAGGTTTGCCCCAGGACGACACATGCGTGCTGAACCAGCGTCGGCGAGAAGATCCAGATCCGGCTGCATCGGCGACAGGGATTGCCTGTACGCGCTGACGGGCATTTGCGTCGCGGCGCCATGGTCCGGTGACGACCATTTTAATCCCTTCCGGTGCTTTTCAGGAGTCCGAGCATGACGCCCCTCGATTACGAATATCTGCGCAAGCTGCTCAAGGAGCGCTCCGGCCTCGATCTCTCCGCCGACAAGCAATACCTGATCGAAAGCCGGCTGCTGCCGCTTTCGCGCAAGTGCGGCCTGCCGGGCATCAGCGAACTGGTGCAGCAGATGAAAAGCGGATCGACCGTCATCACCACCCAGGTGGTGGAGGCGATGACCACCAACGAGACTTTCTTCTTTCGCGACAAGGTTCCGTTCGATCATTTTCGCGACTCGATCATGCCCGAGATAGTGAAAGCGCGCGCCGGCCGCCGCAGCATCCGGATCTGGTGCGCCGCCGGCTCGACCGGCCAGGAGCCCTATTCGCTGGCGATGTGCCTCAAGGAAATGAGCGCCGCGATGTCGGGCTGGCGGATCGAAATCCTGGCCACCGACCTCTCACAGGAGGTGCTCGAGAAATCCAAGGCGGGAATCTACAGCCAGTTCGAGGTGCAGCGCGGCCTGCCGATTCAGATGCTGGTCAAATATTTCAAGCAGACCGGAGAACTCTGGCAGATCAATCCCGACATTCGCGCGATGGTTCAGCACCGGCAACTGAACTTGCTGCACGATTTTACCCAGCTCGGGGTGTTCGATGTCATCTTCTGCCGCAACGTCCTGATCTATTTCGATCAGGATACCAAGATCGGCATCTTCAACCGCCTCGCCAAGGTGACCGAGCCCGACGGCTTTCTGGTGCTGGGCGCCGCCGAGACGGTGGTCGGGCTGACCGATGTGTTCAAGCCGTTCCCGGAACGGCGCGGTCTCTATCGCCCCAACGATGCGCGCGCGCCTGCCAGGATACCGGCCGCCGCCGCACCGAAGCTCGCCGCGATGGCCGGCCGCTGAGCGATGTCAGAAGGCAACAAGGGGCCGGAGCGCGTCACCTTCAGCCGCGGCTATGCCGTCTGCATCATGGGCATTGACGGAACCTGGCGCCGCGACTGCCTGCTCAACGCGATTTCCGACAACGACGCCATCCTTACCGTCGAGGGCTCGATTCAGGGCCTCAACCTCAAGGAATTCTTTCTGCTGCTGTCGTCGACCGGCCTGGCCTATCGCCGATGCGAGCTCGTTCGCGTCAACGGCACCGAGATCGATGTCCAGTTCCTGCAGGGCAAGAACAAGAAAAAGAAGTCGGGCGGCTCGAGCCAGGACGCGCTGGTCGGCGCCTGAACCGGCGGTGCGGTTACAGCCGCGGCCGGTATCCGTATTGTTACGGTGTGCAAAATTAAGCATGGCGTAGCGCGGCAGCCTTAAAGTTCGAGCGCCGCGTCTCCAGCGAAAGCTGGCCGGGCGCGGTCAACACGTGCCGACCAGCCGGCTTCAACTTCCTCGACCAGCACGGATCACTCCCATGACCGCACGCGCCTTCCGGCTTCGCGACATCAGCATCCGGGCAAAGATCGCGGCCACCCTCGGCATTCTCGTCCTGATCATCTGCGCCACCGGCTGGTTCTCGGCCGACCGCATCATGCGGGTGCACCAGACCACCGACGACATCAACGCCACCTGGCTGCCGGGCATCCGCTACATCGGCGATATCCGCTACAACATGGCGCGGCATCGCGCCATCATCAGCCGCCATCTCATGACCTCTTCGCCGGACGAGAAGAGCCAGATCGAGGATCACGTCCACCTCGCCGAGCAGAATGTCGAAAACCTCCGCAGGATCTACCAGCCGCTGATCGCCTCGGCGGCGGAACGCGCAGCCTATGACGCGTTCGTGCCGGCCTGGCAGGCCTATCTCGCCGCCTGCGCCAGGATGCTGGAAATCTCGAAAAGCGGCGACAACGCCGAAGCGATGAAGTTCTTCATCAGCGAAGTCTCGGCGGTCGGCCTGAAGGCGGAATCGACCATCGACAGGATCGTCGAGATAAACCTCGCCGGCGCCAACGCCGCCGAGCAGTCGGGCACCGCGCTATACCTGGCTTCGCGCAACTTCCTGATGGCCTCGGTCGGATTCTCCGTCCTGTTCGCGCTGGCGGCCGGCTTCTTCCTGGTCCGCGGCGTCGCAGGCCCGGTCAAGTCCATGACCGAGGCCATGACGCGGCTTGCACGCGGCGATCTCGAGGTGGAGATACCTGCGACGGGGCAGGGCGACGAAATCGGTCACATGGCCGACGCCGTGCTGGTGTTCAAGCAGCAGGCCATCGAAAACCTGCAACAGGCCGAGCGCTTGAGGGCGACCGAACTGGAAACCGTCAAGGCTCGCACCCAGGCCATCCTCGACATGGCGGACAAGGTGGAGCATGAAACCACCGGCGCCATCGAGAGCATCGCGATGACCGCCCGGCAGGTCGACCAGGCCGCCCAGGACATGTCGCAATTCGCTTCCTCCGTCGCCGTCGATACCCAATCGGTGGCGGCAGCCTCCGAGCAGGCGCTGGCCAACTCCCATGCGGTGGCGGCCGCGGCGGAGCAGCTCTCCAGCTCGATTCACGAAATTGCCGCCCAGATCGCGCGGACCTCGCAGATCACCCAGCATGCGGTCGCCAGCGGCGACAGCGCGGCCGGCACCATGCGTTCGCTGAAGGATGCGGTCGGCAAGATTTCCGAGGTCACCAAGCTGATCGGGGAGATCGCCAGCCAGACCAATCTTCTGGCGCTCAACGCCACCATCGAGGCGGCGCGTGCCGGCGAAGCCGGCAGGGGCTTTGCCGTCGTCGCCTCCGAGGTGAAGAACCTCGCCAGCCAGACCGCGCGCTCGACCGAAGACATCAATCGCCAGATCGCGGAGATCCAGTCGGTTACCGAGGCCGCGGTCAGCGCCATGACGGACGTCGGCGACCGGGTGCGTGAAATCGACGGCGCGACGACGGCGATCGCCGCGGCGATCGAACAGCAAGGTGCCGCAACCAGCGAGATCGCACGCAACGTCAGCCAGACCACGTCGGCGGCGATCGAAGTCTCGGAAAAGATCCAAAGCGTCAGCAGCGGCGCCGGGCAGGTGAAAGGCCGCGCCAACGACGTTCGCAGCTCGATCGGCGAGGTCACCGACAATATCAGCGGGCTGCGCGAAATCCTGGTGCGGGTGGTGCGCAGCTCGACCGCCGATGCCAACCGCCGCGCCTCGGTTCGCCATGTGGTTTCCGTGCGCGGCGAGATTTTCGGCCGAACCGGCAAGCCGCATGCCGGAGAGGTGCTGGATATTTCCGAGAACGGCGCCCGCATCCGCTGCAACCCGGAAATCGCGCCCGGAGAAGGCGGTACCCTCAAGGTCGAGGGCTTTGCGGCCGCGCTGCCCTTTGTCGTGCGCGGCAAGAACGGCGACAGCCTGCATGTGGAATTTCAGTTGTCGGCGCCGCTCGCAACCTCGTATCGGCAATGGCTAGGCAGCATGATCGAATCCGACCTGGCACGGGCCTCCTAGCAAGCAAGTCTCAACAGCGTCTCAGAGAGTAAAAAATGCGCGGCTTCAGGTTCTCGGTCAGCCTTCGGTCTACAGTATCATCGGCCTAAGCTTCTGCGGCTTGATCGGTCTGGCGGTCATGCAGGCCGGCAATCTCAAGGTGTCGCTCAAGCAGCAGCGGCAGAGCGAGCTCAGGCATCTGACCGAGATCGCGGTCGGTATCGCCCGCGAGGAATACGACGCCGCGATTCGCGACCGTTCCTCGGAGCAGATCGCCAAGAAACTCGACGCTGAACGCATATCGAAGCTGAGATATGGCAATGGCGATTATTTCTGGATCAACGATCTGGTGCCGCGCATGATCATGCACGCGGCCAAGCCGGAGCTCAATGGCCAGGACCTGACCGAGATCAAGGATCCGCTCGGCAAGCACCTGTTCGTGGCATTTGTCGACACCGTGAAAAAGGACGGTTCGGGTTTCGTCGAATATCAATGGCCCAAGCCGGGCAAGGACGCCCCTCAACCGAAGCTGTCGTTCGTCGCGGGGTTCGCACCGTGGGGCTGGGTGATCGGAACCGGCGTCTACATCGACGATCTCGACGCGCAGCTCTGGGACAGCGTCAGGACCGTGATCATGGCCGTGCTGGCCGTGATCGGCGTGCTCGGCGTCGTCACGCTGATCATCGCACGCAAGATGTCGACGGCGCTGGTCGCGATGTCATCGGCCGTCACCAGGCTCGGCGAAGGCGATTTCGCGATCGTGCTGCCGGGACTGGGCCGCCGCGACGACATGGCGCGATCCATCGAGCGGTTCAAGGTCAAGATCGCCGAAAAGGTCGAGGCCGACGCAGCTCTCGACGACCAGCGACGGCTGCTCGCAGAACAGGCCAAGCGGGCAGCTCTGGAGCAGATGGCCGATACCGTCGAACGCGAAACCACGGCCGCGGTCGGCGAGGTATCGGCCCGGACCGAACAGATGGCCGGCAAGGCCGAGCAGCTGACCGGCAGCGCGGTACTGCTGGGGGAAAACAGCAACAGCGTGGCCGCGGCTGCCGAAGAGGCGCTGGCCACCACCCAGATCGTCGCCAGCGCGTCGCTGCAGTTGAGCGAGTCGATCAGCGGAATTGCGTCCCAGGTCGGCGCGTCGCGGAAGCTTACCGCCGAGGCGGTAGCGGCGTCGACCAAAGCGCAGTCCACCATTGCCAAGCTTTCCGATGCCGCCAGCCGGGTCGGAACCGTGACCAGCCTGATCAGCGAGATTGCGAGCCAGACCAACCTTCTGGCGCTCAACGCCACGATCGAAGCCGCCCGCGCCGGTTGGCTGGCCGCGGCTTCGCCGTGGTCGCCGCGGAGGTCAAGTCGCTGGCCGAGCAGACGGCGAAGGCGACCAGTGAAATCGCGCAGCAAATCAGCGAAATTCAGCAGGCTACCGGGCAGTCGGTCGATTCGATCAACGGCATCAGCGATGTCATCCGCAATGTCGAGCAGGTTTCATCGGCGATCGCGTCGGCGATCGAGCAGCAGAGCACCGTGACGCGCGAAATCGCCAGGACGGTCGACGAGACGTCGTTTGCGGCGCGCGAAGTCGCAAAGCAGATAACCACGGTTTCCAGCGAGGCGGTCGAAACCGGACGCCGCGCCTCGGAAATCAGGGACGGCTCGGCCGATATCGCCTGCAAGGTCGGCAACCTGCGCGAGGTCCTGATTCGGGTGATTCGCACATCGACGGAGGATGTCGATCGCCGGGCGTCGGTACGCCAGGCCGTCTCGTTGCGCGGCGAGATTTTCGGCCGCAACGGCAGGCCGCATGAAGGGGAGGTACTGGATATTTCCGAGAACGGCGCCCGCATCCGCTGCGATCCGGAACTGGCGCCGGGAGAAGCCGGCTCCGTCAGATTGTACGGCTTTCCGACCCCGTTGCCCTATGTCGTGCGCGGCAAGAACGCCGACTGCCTGCATGTGGAATTTCAGCTTCCGGACGCGTTGCGTCTTTCGTATCGGCAATGGATGAAGGACGGCGTCAAACCCGGCCTGGCGCGGGCGTCCTGACGCCCGCCGACTCCTGCATGATTGCTGAAGGCCGGGGACCGGATTTCCATCGGCCGCTTTACCCGGCGGAAGGAAGAAAGGGTGTACCGATCGGGCAGATCCATCCAAGGAGGGGCCGCGGTGCCAGACATTTCCCGATCCATCGCCCATCAGGCCGAAGCGCGCGACGGCGGCGATCGACGCGCGTTGCAGGTTCTCGTCGTCGACGATGACGCGGTGCAGCGCGCGCTGATCCTGCTGGCGGCCGGGCATGCCGGCCATGTCGCGACCCCGGCGCAGACCTGCGCGGAAGCGATCCTGCTGATCCGCAGCAGGCCGTTCGACTGCGTCACCCTCGATCTCAAGCTCGAGGACGGCGACGGCACCGAGGTCATCAAGGCGATGGCCGATGCCAGCTTTGCCGGCTCGGTGATCGTGATCAGCGGCGCCGATGCCGGCCGTCGCAGCGCGGCGCGATCCTACGCCAGGTCGCTGGGCATCGAATTGCAGATCCTGCCGAAGCCGGTGGATCTTGCCGCGCTTCGCATCGGCCTGGCCAATCTGGGCAAGACCGCCAAGGACTTGCCGGTGATGCATATCTGGGGCGGCGTCGTCGTCGACGCCGTGACGGAACGGCACCGTTCCTGACCGCCGGCGCCGCATCTCTTTTCATGGATCCGAATCAGCAGCGCACGCCGCAAGCGCGGCGCGTTGTGCTGCTTCCGGGGACCGCACCCGCGTCCCGGACACGGTGCAGCGCTCTTCGCGGTGCGCCGCCGAGCGGGGGCCGCACACCGCATCCTCTGTTTCACGAACTGCGACAGCGCAAAGGGGAGAGTCCGTCGCCGCTTCGCCATTTCTTCATAAGCGATTGTGCACCGGACCATGCATACGGGTTCCACGGCCATGGAACGCGAACTAATTTTGAAACTCGATCCGCCGCTGCCGGATTTCGATATCGCGGCCATGACCGAATATGCTGAGTTCCCGCGATGCTGCTTGTGCGTGTGGTCTCGGTCCCGTACTAATACGGAAAGGAATCGAATCTGTTGCGCAACGCAGCAGGCCGCAAGGCGAGTGCGTCAGTTTTAACTGTGATTGGACGATGGCACATGTCCGAGAAACCCCTGGCCCGCGGCGAGATCTTCGTGGTCGATGACGATCCCGCGGTCCGCGAGACCCTGTCGTTGGTGCTGACCGCGGGCGGCTATCAGGTCATCTGCTTCGCCGATGGCGCCGCGTTGCTGAAGGTAGCGCGCTCCCGCTGCCCGTCCTGTATGCTGCTTGACGTGCATATACCCGGCAAATCCGGACTCGATATCCTCATGGAATTGCACGGCGAGGATTATCCCGCCCCGATCTTCATGATCTCCGGGCAGGGCGATATCGCCATGGCGGTCACCGCGATCAAGAACGGCGCGCTGGATTTCATCGAAAAGCCGTTCCGCGGCAGCGAGATCATTGCCCGGCTGGACGAGGCGATCGGGGCCTATCAGCGCCGCAAGGCGGAGGATACCGCGTCGAGGATTCCTTCGTTTCATTTTCCCGGACACGAGCCGTTGACGCGGCGCGAGCGCGAAGTGCTGGAGCAGTTCACATCCGGTGCTTCCAACAAGGAAGCCGGGCGTCATCTTGGAATCAGTCCGCGGACCATCGAGGATCATCGCGCCAACATCATGAAGAAACTCGGCGCCAGGAATGCGGCTGATCTCATTCGAATCGTGATGTCCAACGCCCGCGCTTCCTGATCGGCGGCGGGGCGCTCGCCGGGCCATCGCCGTGGCTTCAGCCGGCGACTGCCCTGCGGATCATTCTGGCCATATCCGACTTGCGATATGGCTTGGCGAGCAGCAGCACGTCGGAATCGAGCCGGCCGTGATGGATGATGGCATTTTCGGTATAGCCCGAGGTGTACAGCACCTTCGAGCCGGGCCGGCGCCTCAGAATCTCTTCGGCAAGCTGGCGGCCGTTCATCGCGCCCGGCATGATCACGTCGGTGAAGAGCAGGTCGAATGGCCGGCCCGCCTCGACGATGGCGAGCGCTTCCGCGCCGTTCGCCGCATCCAGCGTGGCATAGCCCAGCGAATGCAGCTGGGTGAGCACATATTCTCTCACCAGCCTGTCGTCCTCGACGACCAGGATGGTCTCGTGGCCGCCTTGAAGCTTCGGATCCGGAGCGGCCTCGGAAGCCGGCACAGCCGCGGTACCCGGCGGCAGGTACATCTTGATCGTGGTGCCGTGGCCGACCTCGCTGTAGATCTTGATATGCCCTGAGGATTGCTTGACGAAGCCGTAGACCATGCTGAGCCCGAGGCCGGTGCCCTTGCCGGGTTCCTTCAAGGTGAAAAACGGCTCGAACACCTTGTCGAGGATGGAAGCGGGAATGCCCGAACCGGTGTCGCTGACGGCGATCAGGGCATAATGGCCGGGCCTGACGTCGCCGTGACGGCTGGCGTAGGTCTCGTCGAGATAGGCCGAGCCGGTCTCGATGATCAGTTTGCCGCCGCCCTGCATGGCGTCACGGGCGTTAAGCGCAAGATTGAGAATCGCCGTCGTCAGCTGGTTGGGATCGACGCTGGCGAAACATGTTTCGTCCGCGAACACCGATTCGATCTCGATTTGCTCGCCGAGCGTCGGCCGCAGCAGCTTGGCGGTGTCGATCACCAGTATGTTGATGTCGGTCACGCGGGGCTGCAGCGGCTGTTTGCGCGCGAAAGCCAGCAGATGCTGGGTCAGTTCCGCGCCGCGCGAGGCGGCTTCGTCGATCATCCCCGTGATGGCGGCGAGCTGCGGCTCCTGCTGCACCGCCTCGGCCAGGATCTCGATGGTGCCGGTGATCACGGTCAGGATGTTGTTGAAGTCGTGGGCGATGCCGCCGGTCAGCTGGCCGACGGCTTCCATCTTCTCGGACTGCCGAATCCGGTCCTCCGCCGCGATCTTGTCGGTGAGGTCGCGGAAGAAGCCGTTGAACAGGAACCCCCCGCGCGACTTCAGCGCGGTGACGCTCAGCTCGGCCCTGAATTCCCCGCCATCGCGTCGCCGGGCCATGATTTCGCGGCGGCGCCCGAGGATCTGGCCTTGTCCGGAACGCAGAAAGCGCCCCAGGGCGGCGCTGAGTTCGTCGCGATCATCTCCGGCAACGACCAGTTCGATCAGGTTTTTCCCAAGCGCCTGGTCGCGCGGCCAGCCAAAAATCGCTTCCGCCTGCGAATTCCAGTTCCGGATGCGGCCGTCGTGGTCGATCTGGACGAAGGCGTCGAGCGCGGTATCGATGATGCCGCGGGCCTGCTGCTCGCTTTCAAGCAGGGCTTCCTGCGCGCGCCGGCTCTCGGTCATGTCCCGGCCGATGAAGAAATGGCGCCGCACCGGCTCCGACCATGTTCCCATCCATGACAGCGTCACGATGCGGCCGTCCTTGTGGACGTAGCGGGCATCGAAGTTCAGGGATTTGTTTTCGCGCCGCGCCGAGCGCATTTGCTCGCGGGTGTTGTCGAGATCCTCGCCATGGATGAAATCGACCGCGCTGCGGCCGATCAGCTCATCCGGCAGATATCCGAGAATGGCTTCGCAGCTCGGGCTGACCTGAACCAGGATTCCCTGGGGGTCGGTAACCAGGATCAGGTCCTGGGAGGATTCGAATATCCGGCGCCGCTCCTCGATCTGCTGGCTGAGGGCCCGCTGGATTTTCTTGCTTTCGGTAATGTCGCGGGCCGTCTTGGACGCGCCGACGATCGCTCCCGAGACCGTGGTAATCGGAGAGATGCCAAGCAATACCTCCACCTTGCGGCCGTCCTTGCGCAATCGAACCGTCTCATAGTGCTCGATCCGGTCGCCGCGGCCGACCCGGCGCAGGATGTCGTGCATCTCCGCCAGCCGTTCGGGAGGGATGATGAGGTCGATGGTCCTGCCCACCGCTTCCGCCGCGGTGTATCCGAACAGCCGCTCCGCGGCCGGATTCCAGCCGGTGATGGTGCCGTCGAGGGATTTGGTGACGATGGCGTCGTTGGAGGATTCGACCGCGGCACTGAAAAGACGCTCGCGTTCCGCATGGTGGTCGCGGTTGGCGATGGTCCGGCGATGTTCGCCGATCTCGCGTTCGAGCGCGGCGGCCTTGGCGTTGGCCTCGCCGATCACGCGCGCAAACGCCCGCGCCAGCACCCCGGTTTCGCCGCCGGCTTCGACCGGGATTGCGGTCGCGTCGTCGCGTCCGGCGGCTTCGACCGCCTCCGTCAATCGTACGATCGGAAGTGTCAGCGACCTTGCAACCATGACCGCCAGCGCGGCCGCGCACAATACCGCGATCAGACCGACCAGCAGCGAGGTGTTGCGGATCGCCGCCGCCGGCGCCATGATGCCGGCGTTCGGAACGCGCTCGATGACGCCGACCCATTCGGTGCCGGCCAGCAAGGCCGGCGCGATTGCGATCCCGTCCGGCTCTCCGGTCCGATCGGGCACGATCTGCGCAACGCCCTGCGGGGACCCGGCCGCCGATGCCAAAGCGGGGAAGTCGGACTGCCAGGGGGTCGGGTGGCCAAGCTGCTCGCCGAATTCGCGGCCCGGCTCCGGATGCACCAGATAGTCGCCCTGGGCATTGACGACGTAAATTTCGCCGCCCTGCCGCATCGACGACCTGACCCGGTCAAAGGCCGGACCCATGTCGACATTGATGATGACGATTCCGAAAGGCTCGCCCCCGGCCGCCAATATCGGTGCCGCGACCCGCAATGTCGGAACATGCGGCGCCTCGATCGTTCCGTTTTCCTGGTTCAAATCGACCGGCGAGACGTATATTTGATCTGCGGCCAGCCTGATCGTGTCCTTGAAATAGTCCCGGTCGCCCTTTCGCTGCAGCTCCGCATCCGGCACCACCCGAATCGTGCCGCCCGGACCCATGCGGTCGACGCGGATGATTTCGCGGCCACCGTCCTCGATCCCGATAAGGCGGAATTGCGAATAGGCCGGCTTGGCGCCGAGGTCGGCGACCAGGCGTGTGGTGAGCCTTTGGCGCCACGCCGATTCGGAGATGCGGTCGACCGGATCGATGCCGCCATTGAAATGGGCCAGCACCATTCCATGCGCTGCGGCGTGCGACGGGAAGGTCGCGACGTCGGCTCGCGCCCCCCGCACATACGACTGCAGGTCGGAAGCGACGAGCTGCGCATGGGTCTCGATCCGGTCGAGCACGCGTGGCAACAGCGCCTGCTCCAGGCTGCGATAGTTCAGCCATCCGACCGCCGACACCGTGATCGCCACCAACGCGATCATCGCGACCGCCAGCCTCGTGGTCAGCTTCATCTGCGCGTCACCGCCCTTCGCCGCGCTGTCGCAAATGGGTGGGCAACGCGGCCTGGCGTCATGGGCCGGAAGCAACGTCACCGGCGGGAAGCGATGGCTGCGACGGCCGCTTGGCGGCCTCGAGGCACCCGGCCACGGCCGCCAGCAGCGCGGCCGGCTTGAACGGCTTTTGCAGGCTGCTGACCGCCCCGAGCTTGGTCGCCATGCTCAGGAAATCCGGACCCTTGCCCGCATCGGCAACGATCGGATTGCCGGATATCACGATGATCGGTATCCGCGGCTGCCGCAGATGCACCAGCCGCATGGTTTCGATGCCGTCCATGCCCGGCATGAAGATGTCGAGAAACAGCAGATCGAA
>Ga0302202_10002632_pt1 | contig 20463 bp, 16 predicted proteins | sample II_Bog_N3_3_FD_194579 | JGI IMG/M metagenome (GOLD analysis project Ga0302202, IMG submission 194579) | Peat permafrost microbial communities from Stordalen Mire near Abisko, Sweden - II_Bog_N3_3 | ecosystem: Environmental > Terrestrial > Soil > Wetlands > Peat | place: Sweden: Abisko...
CAGATCGTTCAGATCGAGCTTCAAAAGCTCCTGCACGCTGATGCGCGGAATGAATTTCGCGCTTGGGTCCTTCTTCGGATCCGCCTCGTACAGACCGTCCTCGTCCTTCACGTAGATCATCTTGCGCGCACCGAACACCTCGGCGATCAGGAAGCAGCCGGTGTCGGTCCGCTGCGGCGGAATGCGCCCGAGGTCCGGGTTCTGCTCCCACAATTTATAGGGCGGCATGCCCTGGCAGATCACCGCGCCACGCTCCATCAGGTAATGCGGGACCGAGGCAAATCCTTCCGGCTCCAGAAACGCGATGCCGTGGCTCGCCAGCAGGTATTGCAGCATCTGCGCATTCTGCCAGGCGACCGCGGTGCCCAGCACAGTCAGCACCCCCACCGGCAGCCCGAGATCGATCGCCAGCGAGTAGATATGCCGCGCGCGCGTGCCCGCCCCGGTGCCCAGGATCATCTTGTGGCGCGGCAGGTTCGCAACGATCTCCGCCACCACCGGCATCAGCCCCGCCCTGCCGCGATCCATGATGCTCTGGCCGCCGATCTTGACGACGTTGGCCCAGGGCACCAGCGCCAGGTTCGGCGTGTTCTCCGTCGCGCGCATCAGCGATTCGTCGCTGAGCGAGCCGCTGACCAACCGCCGGCCGAGATCCGTCAGCATGGCATTTCCGACTGCGTTGGGCATTCAGGTTTCGATCCCTTGTTGAAGGCGGTGAATAATCAGTTCGAAGCGGAAATCCTCGGGGCAGGCGGCATCGAGCGACCCGAAGGTCTCTTCCGCCCAGTCGCCAAGCTGGCGCAGCGCATCCCGCTTCACCGGTTCTGGCAGCACCGAGAACCGGGCCCCGTTGCCATGACGCTCCAGGAAGGCGCGCGGCGTGCGTTCGGCAGTCCAGGCGGCGGCCGTCAGCACGACCGGGTCCGGCATCTGCCGGCCCAGCCAGGACAAGGCGTCGTCGCGCGGCTTGTCACGGTAGGGGTGGATGTCCATCGCATCAAGGATCACGGCGAGTTGCGTCTTCATCAACGCATCCACCCCGTCGTCCGGCGCAACCACCCGGCCGGCCAGCAGCGCGCCGCCGGGGCGCAGGACTCGCATCGTCTCCGCCAGCAGATGCCGCCAGCCCGGCACGCCACTGAGCACCTGGACCAGCAGTGCCGCATCGAAGGTGGCAGCCGCGAAGGGCAGGCTCGCCCCGTCGGCTTGCACCAGCCGAGCGCCTGGCTGGCGATCGGAAAAGGTGCGGAGCATGCCGAATGACAGGTCGACCCCGGTGTAGTCGTCCCCCGCCAGTACGAAGGGCCGGCCGATCCGGCCTGATCCCGCGCCGAGATCGAGCAGCCGCGGCTGCGGCGGCAGCCCCGCCCGCAGCACCGTGTCGCGAATCGTTTCTGGCACCCCGGCCGGCAGTGCGCGCCGGCGGTCGAACTGCGCGGCCATCCCGTCGTAAACGCTCATGCGCTGCGTTCAGTCATCTTGCAGCCCCGGTGCCGGTGCGCCGACGTTGGCCCGTCATGACCAATCGTCGCACCAGCGAAACGCAGTTCACCCGGCGGAGCCAGCGAGTGACCGCGCAGCGATCGGCATAGCGTTTTCACGGTCGCTGGAAATCCGGATCGCGCTTTTTCGTCATGGCCGGGCTTGTCCCGGCCATGACGAATAGGCAGCGATTTTCCAGTCATATGGAAATGCTCTAATGATGGGTCATCAGCATCGGCTCGGCCTTGACCACCTCGACCGAGAACATCATGCCGCGGTCCTCGTGCACGAGGATATGGCAGTGCAGGACATAAAAGCCGGCATAGTCCACGAAGCGGCTGCGCATCTTGAAGTAGCCCGGGATGTTCACCCCGTTCGCGACCCGCGCCGACGGGATTGCGAACACATCCCACCAGACCAGGTTGGACTGCGCCGGCTGTGGCCCGCAGGCACCGGCGACCGACCAGGTGGCCGCGTTCGTCGGATCGAGGAAACACTGGCGCGTGCGGTACGGATTTGATGGATCGGTCAGCACCGATTTGTCGGTGACATAGCGTTGCACCGCCACGGTCTTGCCAGCCACCACCTGGGTCTCGATCTGACCCGTGGTCGGATCGGTCAGGACTTGGTTGGGATCGAAGAATTCCGTGATCTGGAAGGGGTTGATGTGGATATGGAACGGATGGTCGATCACCCCGGGCCCGGCTGCACTGCTGGTGGTGTTGACGATCTTCCACTCCTCGGCATTGCTGAGGAAGACCCTCACCTCGGCTTCACCGTTGCTGAACTGAATGCCGTTGATGGTGTGCTGTTCGGCGGTCCCCGGCGGTTTTGAATCGAACACGAGGGTCTTGGTCGGGTAGTCATTCGCCTCCAGTTCCGCATTCGTGACATCGGCCAGGAACTTCGGCTGATCGGGGGCCCGGCTGAGGAACGGCATCTGCGCGATCGGCTGGCCGTTGAACTTCACCGGGTCGCCGCCGACCACGATCGACATCATCGGCGATCCCGCCGAGACGGCGGTCGGCTTCACCTGGCTGCGCCCCATCACCTGCTGGATCATGACATTGACCGTACCGGCCGCCGCCGGGGCCTGCACCAGCAAGTCCACGCGGTTGCCGGGCGCCACATAGATCGGCCGGTTCAGGCTGCCCTGGTAGTTGACGTTCGCCAGTTGCACGCCATCCTGTGCCAGTTGCCGCCACTGGAAGCCCTGCGGCGCCATCAGATAGACCGCATTCCGCCCCGAGGTGTTGAGCATGCGCCAAAGCTGGACCTCGCCGGGCTGCATGTGCGCGACCGGGCGCAGCCGGCCGTTCACCAGCATATCGACGCCGGCCGGTCCCGCCGGGCCGTTGCCGTTGGTCAGCAGGTTCGGCGTGGTCCCCAACTGGTTGAGCACCAGCACCGGCTGCGCGCGCGTGTTCCACTGTTTGTTGCCGGTCAGCGTATAGCCGGCATAGGCGGCATTGATGAAGTCATCGTATTCGCCCTCGATGATGAAAGCGCCGGTCATGCCGTTTTCGACGTTGATCGCGGTCGAGCCGTGCTTGTGCGCATGGTACCATTGGGTTCCCGGCGCCTGGCCCATGCGCAGCGGACCGCTGCTGATGGCTTCGTTCACCGGCTTGTGCGGCAGCACGAAGCAGAACGGAACCGCGCCGATATAATATTGCGGCCAGCCGTTGTGGATCAACTGCTCATCGAGGTCCCACAGCGGCTGGGTGGGATTCTTCTGCTGGTAGGCCTGCAGCAGCGAGGTCTGCTCCGCGATCCACGGCTGCGGCATGTCGTGCCAGCGCGTCGGCCACTGGTTCACCGGATTCTTGAGCTGCTGGGCACAGTCGGTGAAGAACTGATCGGTGCCGACCAGCGCCTCGCTTGCCGTCGTGGTCAAGATGCCCTGGTTGTTGCGCGGCAGCGGCCGGACCTGCAGATAGACATTGTCGCCGGTCGAGTTCGGGTTCGTATGCGTGCCGTGGAAGTGGATATTGGCGGTGCTGGACGCGTGCAGGCAGTTGGGTGCCACATCACCCCGTGGGACCGGGTACACCGAACCGTTCTGCCCGACCGTCATGCAGGCGTCGATGTCGATGCTCTGGTCGAAGCGGGCGGAATCGACTTCGTTCGCAAAGGCGATCTGAACCAGATCGCCCAGCCGCGCCCGCAAGGTCGGTCCCGGATACGGGTCTGGCAGGTTCGCATTGGCCGGTTGCCCCTCGGGCGGCGTTGCCAGCCCGTCACCCCGAAACACCCGAACCAGTTGCGGCGCGCATGTCGCGGTCCCACCCGACGAGACCAGCATCCGTTCGGACTCGGCGACCAGCTTGATGGTGCCCTTGAGGACACCGCTGGACGACACGAACTCGGGCGGCCTGATGAGGTCCTCGCCAGGGTTCGGGCATGCCGTGGTCGGGCTGGTGGGGGTCTGGGTTTGCGCGTGGCCCGGGCTGGTCGAACCCACCAGGGTTGCGACAGCGGCCAACGCCACGGCAAGGCCGCTTCGTTGTCTGGCCGGCGGCAAACCCGGGTGTGCCAGATGCAACAGGAAGCCAGGAAGGGTCATCGGTCTATCCTCGGGTTTGGATGGTCTGTGGATCACCCGGTCACGACATCCCGCTGTCATGCCAGAGGCGGTCACGGTCGAGACCGGCGTCGGGATACCCGGCCGCGTCGCCTAAACCACGACAATGCTATGCTGCGGCGTGCTCGGCGTGACGCACGAATAAGTGACCGAGGCCGAGACATTGAAGATCGGGTTCGATGCACTGCCGGGCGGGATCGGGTCGGTCAGATAAACGCCGGCCGGGGTGATCGACTGCAGCGCGAGCTGGTTGTTGGTCCGGTTGTTCCAGGTCACATTATCGCCGGCATTCACGCCGAGTGGCTGACCCGCGGACGCGCCCGGAATATCCGGGGTGAAGGTGATGGCGCCGGCCGTATGTTCCGTGATGGTGATGGACCATGAGCTTGCCATGGGGTTGTCCTCCGTTCGTAATGGCCCGCTTCGGGCCGGTGGCGTTTCACGATGACGGGCCGTTGTCTGACCCGGCGGCGGGCCGCAATCCGCCGGCCCGGGGCGAGACCGTCATGTTCGGGCAACGTCCAGGGGCCATGATTGATCGTCACTAGCTGCATCCGCCCTATCGTTGCGCCATGCCCGCTGGATATCCGAACCGGCGCGGGGGTCCTCAGCCGACTGTGATTGCTCCGGTCATGTTCGGGTGTATTTCGCAATGATAACCAAACGCCCCGACGCCTTGGAAGGTGTGGGAGAACGATTGGTTGGGCCGAAGATCGCCGCTGTCGAACCCGCCGTTGTCTGCGGTCACCGTATGGGTCATCCGCATCTTGTTGGTCCATACGACAGTATCGCCTTTGCCAATCGGCGTGTCAGCCGGGTATGACATCGTTGTGATATCGATGTTCACCTGCGCCATTCTGTCTCTCCCCGTTCGTTCTTGGGAAGGCATGCACGGTTGCGCGACTCTGACGGCCTTGCACCACGTCCGATCGCGTGCCACACGAACCAGCGGCGCGCGGCAAAATCAGGATCGATCCGGTGGTTCCTGTCATAAGTCCGCCGACACGATATCTCCCTCCCTGGACCTATTCATGGCACGGCGAACAGACGGCTGCAAGCATTTGCACGCGGCAAAATTGGTTGTCGCCACTAACGTCGGCGGCAAGGTCATCGGGATCCACGACACGCTTCACGCCGTACCGCCGCCGCTGGATTCCGGTCCCGGTCAGCGAAACGTATCAAATTATGGATAATATTATACAAATGATCCACAAGCAACGCGTGCTGGTGGTTGCATCCACGCCTCCGGACCACTAGGTTCCGGCTGACGGCGTCAGATTGCTCCCCCAATCACACGCCGCACGCACGCCGACGCCACCACCCCCAAACCCAGGAGACCGCCCTGCCATGAGCGGCAGTCAACGCCGGACCCACCGCCGACGAACCGGGTCCACAGCCCGCCGCTATCGGCCAAGCGAACTGGTCCCCACGGAGAATCGCCGCCACCGGATCGGCCCGGCCGAACTGTTGGCCAGCGGCGCGGTCGCCACCGTCTCCATTCTGCTGATCGTCCTGATCTGGATCGTGGCCAATCGCGCGATCCAGGACCAGCACGCCGAAACCCTCGACAAAGCCGAGCAGACGATGAAGGGGCAGGCCGCGATCCTGGCGGAGGAAGTGCGGCACGAACTGCTGTTGGTGGACCAGAGCCTGGCAATCCTGCAGGACGCCTGGAAGCGGGATAGCGAACAGGTGGACCTGACGCAGTGGCAGAAGATCATGCCGGCGATCACCAGCGTTTCCGACGATATCTTCATCGCCGACGAAAACCGCATCATCCGCCAGGACATCCTGCCCGCGGCCGTTGGCCAAGGTATCGGCGCGGCCTATGTTACTTTCCCGCATGGGTCGCTGGAATCTTTCGACAGCGACGGGAACCGCAACCGGGAAGGCAGGCTGGCGGTCGGCCAGACCGCCACACCGATCGATGGCCGAGAATTCCTGATGTATGTGGTCCGGCCGCTGGACCATCCGCATAACTGGCTGATCGGGGCCTCTTACCGTTCGGATCAATTGCCGCGTCTGTTTGCCGACGCCAACCTCGGTTTCAATGGGGTCGCGGCGCTGGTGGATGCCAGGCGCGGCGTGATCCAGGCCGTTATCGGCCCCTCCGCCCGGCGGCCGAAGGTCGATGTTTCCAAGTCCCCCATGTTTGAAGCGGTTCAACGCGGCGATAGCGGCGTGTGGATCGGCCCGACCGCAACCGACGGGCAGGAGCGTCTGCTGGCATACAAGCGGGTCCAGGACCGCGATATCATCGCCATCGCCGGCACGCCGTTGTCGCAGGTGATGGCTCCGGCCGATGGCCTGGCGTCGGGTTACCGCAGCGTGGCCTCGGTCGCCTCGCTGATCGTTGCGACAATCGGCGGCATGATGCTTTGGGGTCTGTTTACCCTTCGCGCCAATGCCCGCCGCCGCCGCGTCTTCGAACGCGGGCAGACCGAACTCGTCTCCGCTCAGACCGATCTCGTAACAGCTCGGGCGCGGGCCGGTCTCACCGCGATGCAGCTTCACAGCCTTGTCGAGGCCCTGGGTGAGGGGATCGCCATCCTGGATTCCGAACTCTGCCTGTCGTCATGGAATCCAGCCTACGTGGCGGCCGCACGGTTGCAACCCGACGCGCTGCAGGTTGGCCTGCCGCTGGACGAATTGCTGCGCCGCCAGGCCCAGGCCGGAGCCTTCGGGTCCCTGGAGGACCTGGAAGCCGAGGTCGCCCGTCGCGTCGCGACCGTTCGTAACGAGCGCGACCGAACCGAACTGGTGCAGATCGGTCGCCATGACGAACCGGTCACGCTGCACGCGCGCGGCGTCCCGGATGGCGGACTGGTGTTGATCCTGGGCGGCGCGGTTCCCTTGCAATCGCGGCCGGCCGCCATCGGCGAAACGGAACCCGACGCGGAGGACACCGCCCCCGCGGGTTCAGCCACAATCGAGTGGTGACCGACCGGAGGGGCCGCCCCGCTCAGACCCGTTCGATCAGCGCCGCAATCCCCTGTCCCACACCGATGCACATCGTCGCGATCGCGCGCTTCTTGCCGGATACCTCCAGCGCGTGGACCGCCGTCAGCGCCAGGCGTGCGCCCGACATGCCCAGCGGGTGGCCCAGCGCGATCGCCCCGCCCTGCGGATTGACATGGTCGGAATCGTCGGCGAGCCCCAACTGGCGCAGCACCGCGATGCCCTGGGAGGCAAAGGCCTCATTCAGCTCGATAATGTCGATGTCGCCGATCGACAAGCCAGTCTTGGCCAGCAGTTTCTGCACCGCGGGCGCGGGACCGATGCCCATGATCCGCGGTGGCACCCCGGCGGTCGCCATCGCCACAACGCGGGCCCGCGGGGTCAGGCCATGGCGGCGCGCCCCGTCCGCGGAGGCCAGGATCAGCGCCGCGGCGCCGTCATTCACCCCCGAGGCGTTGCCGGCGGTCACTGTCCCGGGGTCACGGAAGGGGGTGCGCAGCTTGGCCAGCATCTCCAGGGTGGTGTCGCCCCGCGGATGCTCGTCTTTGTCCACGATGGTGTCACCCTTGCGGCCCTTGATCGTGACGGGGGTGATTTCGGCGGCGAAGAAGCCGCTGTCCTGCGCGGCCTTGGCGCGCATCTGGCTGCGGTACGCAAAGGCATCCTGGTCGGCGCGGGAGATCTGGAACTCCTCGGCCACGTTCTCCCCGGTTTCCGGCATGGCGTCGGTGCCGTAAACCTTCTTCATCTGCGCGTTGACGAAGCGCCAGCCGATCGTGGTGTCGTAGATTTCGTTGCTGCGAGAGAATGCCTCGGTCGCTTTGCCCATCACGAAGGGGGCGCGGGTCATCGATTCGACGCCGCCAGCCAGCATCAGCTCCGCCTCGCCGGTCTTGATCGCGCGCGCGGCCGTGCCAACGGCGTCAAGACCCGAACCGCACAGCCGGTTGACGGTGCCGCCGGGGACGGTGGTCGGCAGGCCAGCGAGCAGCACAGCCATGCGGGCGACGTTGCGGTTGTCCTCGCCGGCCTGGTTGGCACAGCCCATGATGCAATCATCGAGCGCGTCCCAGTCGATCTGGCTGTTGCGCGCCATCAGCGCCTTGATCGGCAAAGCGGCGAGGTCGTCGGTGCGGACATCGCGCAGCGCGCCGGCATAGCGGCCGATCGGCGTGCGGGTGAAGTCGCAGATATAGGCGTCGGCCATGGGCGTTCTCCCCGGGGTTGGATTGGCGAGGAGGTGTAATACGGCGGAGGACGGCGGGGAAGGTCCGGCAGCGACGCGGCGGTGGCGAAGCGCCCCGGCTGTTGCCATATTGACGTTCCGGATACCATGCGCGCGTAGTCTGAATTTGCTTTGCTCAGTGTTTGGTCCGCCGGCAAATCGGGCAAAAACGCCATCCCCGAGCCGGACATAAACATCAACGGTCTTATGGTTCGATATGCCCCTGGATCACACCCGCCGCACTCTCCGCGTGTTCCTGAGTTGCCCGGCCGACGTCGCCGAGGAGCGGAAGATCGTGAAGAAGCTTCTGCGATCGGTACTGCCGAACGATCCTGCCTTTCCGCCGGGGGTTTCGTTCGAGGTGATCGGTTGGGAGGATATGGTCGCCGACGCGCCGATGCCCACTCCTTTTACCCCGCGGAAGGCCATCGGCCGGTTCGGTTACCGGCCGGCCGATTGCGATATCATGATCATCGTCCTGGCCGCCCGTATGGGGACACGGCTCGATGTTACCGGCCCTAAACGACGTGACGGTACTGCCTATCGCTCCGGTGTCGAATGGGAATTCGAGAATGCGCTCAGTGCCGACAATCCGCCCCACATCCTGATCTACCGGCGCACGGACCTGCCGCAGGTAGATCTCCGGGATCCTCATTTGCAGGAAAAGCTGCACCAGTTCCAGTCGGTGGAACGTTTCTTCGAACGATTCCGCGAACCCGCGGTTTCACGTATTGGCAGCTTCCACACCGACAGCGGTACAGAGGCCTTCAGACAGGCTGTCACGAGAGATCTGATGATCCTGGCACAGGAGTCTGTCGATAGTCACGATTCGCCCGTTCCGCGGCCGCCGCTAGCCCGCGTCACCGGCCGTCGAAAGGATGCCGCTGCTCACATTCTACCGCCGCCGGATGGCCCTCGCAGGGTATCCCACCAACAAATCAAAGCGGCGGTCGAGACTGTAATCCGGAACCGCAACCACATCGATGGCTAGCGCGGCTCGTTACAGGGTAGCCCTGACCTTCGACCAGAACGTCTTCATCAACTGCCCGTTCGACGATGCCTACCTTCCCATCTTCCGTGCCCTGGTTTTCGCGGTATTCGAGTGCGGCCTCATACCGCGATCCGCACAGGAGGTTTACGATACTGGCGTTGTCCGGCTCGAGAAAATAGAGAGCTTGATCAAGGACTGCCGCTGGGGCATTCACGACATCTCAAGAACCGAACTGAATGCCAATCATCTGCCGCGGTTCAACATGCCGCTCGAACTTGGTCTCTTTGTGCTGGACCGAGAGAAGCACAGGTAGCAGCAGTTTATCAGCGGCATCGCGGGACAGGATATTGCCGCCCATGACAACCAGCCGGACCGGGCCATCCGGGCTGTCCGCGATTGGCTGACCGTTTCCCGTCCCGGTGCGCGTAAACCTGCCGGGGCGAGCGCGATCCGGAGACGATTCGACAAATTCACCGCTGAACTGCCAGCCATCTGCAGCGGGCGCGAGCTGGAGGCCGACGATCTGACATTCGTCGAATATGCCGACCTTGCATACACGTGGTTGAAAAGCGAACTGGAGGGCCTGGGTTAGCCTACCCCACCGCCGCCGGCCGCAGCTCCCCCATCCGAACCCTCGGCGGCCCGCCCGCCACGACCTGCACCACCCCGGCGCTGAACCCGACCACAACCCCGATCTGCCAGGCCAGGTCGTACGAGCCGAACGCGTCGAAGATCAGCCCGCCGCCCCAGGCGCCCAGAAACGAACCGAACTGATGCGTAACAAACGAAATCCCCAGCAACGTCGCCATGTACCGCGTGCCGAACATCTCGGCCACCAACCCGCTGACCAGCGGGATCACGCCCAGCCACAGCATGCCCATCGCCGCGGCGAAGACCAGCGTGCTGGCCGGTGTCGGCGGCACAACAAAGTAGGCGGTCAACACCACGGAGCGCGCCATATACATCAGCCCCAGCAGGATGTGCTTCGGGAAACGGCCACCGAGCCATCCCGCCAGATACGAGCCCACACAGTTCACACCGCCGATCGTGGCCAGCGCCTCGGCACTCAGCATCGGGTCCTGGCCGCAGAGTGCCAGATAGTTGGGCAAATGCGTCGTCAGGAATATCAAATTCAGCCCGCAAACGAAGTACGCACCGGACATCACCAGGTAGCCCCGGTGGTGCATCGCGCGGCCCAGCACCGCGCGCATGGTCACGGTGTCGCGGTGGGGGCGCGGCAATCGGTCAGCGCGTCCGGCCATCACCGCGGCGGGCAGCATCGCGGCCGCCAGCACCAGAAACAACCCGATCCCGGCATGCCAGCCGGCCCGCGCCAGGATCGCCTGCAAGGCGGGCGCGATCAGCAACGTGCCAAACGATCCGCAGGCGGCCACGACACCGAGCATGGCAGAGCGGCGTTCGGGGGACACCGCCCGCGCACAGGCCGTCATCGCCAGGGAGGATGCGGTGCATGACAGGGCCACTCCGATCAACCCGCCGGAGACCGCCAGCGCCGTGGCCCCGCCGGCCATCGCCATCACTGTCAGGCCGGCCAGATAGACGACCACCCCCGCCACCATCGCGGACCGGATGCCGTAGCGGTCGGCAATGGCCCCGATCGGTGCCTGCGACAGCCCCCAGACGATGTTCTGCACGGCGACGGCGAAGGTGAAATCGGCTGCCGTGATCGCCAGATCGTGCGTCACCGGGGGCAGGAACAGCCCCAGGCTCTGCCGCATCCCCATGCCCAGGCTCAGCAGCACCGCCGAACCGATCAGGATCGTTCGCACCGCCGGTGGACGGGTCGTGCCGGTCATTCGGTGTTGTCTCCTCCGCGTTAGGCCAGGTTAGGCAATCCTTCGCCCGCCCGCCACCACAACCGCACGAACGCTTCCGCTCGGCTGCCACCACCGGGATGTCACGCTCCGGGCGCGTTTCTTGCATTAGGTTACCACGGTATCCCGACCGATTGGCCCCCCCATGACCAGCATCCGACACGACTTCATCGTCATCGGCTCCGGCCCCGCCGGCCGCCGCGCCGCCATCCAGGCCGCCAAACTCGGCAAATCCGTCCTGGTCGTCGAAAAGGGCCGCCGCGTCGGCGGGGTCTCGGTCCACACCGGCACCATTCCGTCGAAGACGCTGCGCGAAACCGTGCTCAACCTGACCGGCTACCGCGAGCGCGGCTTCTACGGCCGCGCCTACCGGGTGAAAAAAGACATCCAGGCCAAGGACCTGATGGCGCGCCTGCACATGACCCTGGATCACGAGGTCGATGTGCTGGAACACCAGTTTGCCCGCAATTCGGTCAAAACCATGCTTGGGCACGCCCGCTTCCTGGACCCTCACCGGGTCGAGGTCGCGGCCGAAAACGGCGACACCCGCGTCGTCGAGGGCGAGCGTTTCCTGATCGCCGTCGGCACCCGCCCGTACCGCCCGGCCGAGGTGCCCTTCAACGGCCAGAACGTCCTGGACAGCGATGAGATCGTCGATATCCCCCGCCTGCCGCGCAGCCTGACCGTGGTCGGCGCCGGCGTCATCGGCGTGGAATACGCCACGATTTTCAGCGCGCTCGACGTCGCGGTGTCACTGGTCGATGCCAAGACCAGCTTCCTGGAGTTCGTCGATCACGAACTGATCGAGGACTTCACCCACCAGTTGCGCGACCGCGGCATGGCGATCCGCTTCGGCGCCAAGGTCGACCGCATCGAGTTCGAGCACGACTGGCCGGTCACGGTGCTGGAAAACGGCCGCCGCGTGCGGTCCGAGATGCTGTTGTACGCCGCCGGGCGGGTCGGCGCGACCGACGCGCTGAGCCTGGAATGCTGCGGCCTGACCGTGGACAACCGGGGCCGGCTGAAGGTGGACCCGGCGACGTTTCAGACCGAAGTCCCGCATATCTACTCGGCGGGCGACGCGATCGGCTTCCCCAGCCTGGCCTCCACATCGATGGAGCAAGGCCGCATCGCGGCTTGCCACGCGTTCAATATCCCGGTGCCGCCGGCGCCGGAGTTCTTCCCCTACGGCATCTATTCGGTGCCCGAGATTTCGACCGTGGGCATGAGCGAGGAGGAGGTCCGCAAACGTGGCATCCCCTATGAATGCGGCATCGCGCGCTTCCGGGAAACCTCGCGCGGGCACATCATGGGATTGAACACGGGCATGATGAAGATGATTTTTTCGCTGAAGACCCGTCGCCTGCTGGGGGTTCACATCGTGGGCGAGGGTGCCACCGAACTGGTGCATATCGGCCAGGCGGTTTTGAACCTCCACGGCACGCTGGATTATTTCATTGAAAACACCTTCAATTATCCGACTCTGGCCGAAGCCTACAAGATCGCCGCTCTGGATGCCTGGAACCGGATGTCACACGCCTAGAGCTTTCTTGCCCGGACTGGAGCCAGGTCGGCAGACCGTGGTTATTTCGTTAGGGCCGGGCTGGTCCCGATCGGTATAAGGGCAGGCGAGCCGCGCAGCGGAAAGGTGTCGCCCTATCGTGATGGCCGCCCGGGACGGAAACTTTCTTCCGCCGCACACGGGCCGCTCGGGCAAGTCGATTGCCTGTCGCGACAAAGCGGCCTCAACCGCGCAAAACCTCGTCCAATTTATGTGAAAACGCGTGCAGCCGGTATGGCTTGGTCAGCAGTGGAAACCTGTCGAGGTCCGGCCCGAATCGTTGCCTGGCGGTCTCCACGGAATGGCCCGAGGTCAGCAGGACCTTCAGGTCAGGCCACCGTTCGGCCGCCAGACGCGCCAAAGCCAGCCCGTCCATTGCCCCGGGCATCATGAGATCGGTGAACAACAAGGCAACCGCTTCCTGCTCAAGCACGCGCAACGCCGCCTTTGGGTTGCTCGCCTCGAACGGCTCGTAATGCAAGATCCGGAGCAGCAGGACCACGGCGCGCCGCAGAGCGGGATCGTCTTCCACCACAAGCACGCGTTCACCAGCGCCCTGTACCGGCGTGGGAACCGGGTTGACAGCGACCATGTCGTTCACACGGGCCTCCAGCGGCCCGTTCTGCACGCCAATCCCGGTTGGACACTGCGCGCGCCAGCCGCCGCTGACACCTGGAGCGGGTCGTTCATGGCCTCTCCTTCGGACGCCTCTCGGTTTTGCGGCCAAGCCGGCCGACTCGATTTCACACACGAGCATTTTACCCGCGTGTCACGTGAACCAAGGAGCACCCCCCACGGGATTTCCCGTTTACCAATTGTTTATATGGCGTGAATTCCACGGCCTTGCTTTGATCTGGATCAGATAGCGCCAAAGCCTGGGCAGGCTGCGCGCGATTTCTTGCCCTGTGGCAGGGTCGTCGGAGCTGATGCGCACGCAAGAACGAATGACAGAACGCAAATGGCGCTGCGCCAGCATGAGCGCAATATCGCGTGCCCTGCGAGGGCGCCGATCAGGATGTGCTGGCGCGCAAAGCGCTCAGAGGCCCGGTTCTCCGCCCAGCCGAGGCGGGGCGGGATGCCAGCTTCGCGATCACCCACCCGGCGCGCCCTGCGTGTTGACATACAGCGCATACAGTCCATGGCTCGCCGCCATGAACAGTCGGTTGCGGAAGCGTCCGCCGAAGCACAGGTTGGCGCAGCGTTCCGGCAGGCAGATCTGCCCGATCGGCTCACCCGCTTGATTGAAAACCCGCACGCCATCCAGGGCCGGATCGCCCATCCCCCAGCCGCACCACAGATTGCCGTCGATGTCGACCCGGAACCCGTCGGGCGTGCCGGGCCCGGCATCGATGAACACCCGGTTGCGGGCCAGCTTCGTGTCAGCCCGCACATCGAACACCCGGATCAGCCGCTGCGGCTGGGCGCGTGAGGCAACCACGTACAGCTTCGATTCGTCGGGCGAGAAGGCCAGGCCGTTCGGTCCCTCCACATCGTCGGCCACCATCGTCAGCGCGCCGGTCTGGCCATCGATGCGATAGATGCAAGCCGGCAGTTCCTGCGGGAATTTTTCCCCCTCATAATAGCCCGACAGGCCGAAGGGCGGATCGGTGAACCAGACCGACCCATCTGACTTCACCACGACATCGTTCGGGGAGTTCAGCTTGCTGCCGTTGAAACTGTCGGCCAGTACGGTGATCGTCCCGTCGTATTCCGTTCGGGTCACCCGGCGGCCGCGATGCTCGCAGGTGACCAGCCGCCCCTGCCTGTCGCGGGTGTTGCCGTTGGCGTTGTTGGATGTCTTGCGGAACACGCTGACGGCGCCGGTCTCCTCCTCCCACTTCAGGATGCGGTCGTTGGGGATGTCGCTCCACAGCACATAGCGGCCGTCACCGAAATACACCGGCCCCTCCGACCAGCGGCAGCCAGTGCAGAGCCGCTCCACCGACGCCAGCGGCAGCCGGTATTGATTGAAAGCGCCATCCAGCACCTGCACGGCCGGGTCCGGATAGCGCGCGTTTGGCTCCCACATCGAGAATCCCCCTGGGTTTGTCGGCTCGATGCTAACCCGCGGCGCCGCGATCAACAATTCGTTCATCTTTGCCGCCCTAGAGTGCGCGACCCGTGACCCAGGAACCCGCATGACCGGCACCGAGATGCAACCTCCTCCCGACCAGCAGCGGTTGAACGACATCCTGCGATCGCATGCGGCGTTCACCGGCAATCATCCCGGCGGGGTGAGGGCGGCGCTGAAATTTCACGACCTGTCGAAGATGTCGCTGCGCGGCGCCATGCTGGCCGGTATCGACCTGACCGGCAGCCGGCTGTGCGAGGCCGACCTGTCGGACGCCAACCTGACCGGGGCGAACCTGTTCGGCTGCGACCTGACCGGTGCGGTGCTCGACAGAGCCAACCTGCGACGGGCCGACCTGCGCGGTACGACCTTGAACGGCGCGCACATCCACTACGCCGACCTGTCAGAGATCGACCTGCGCGAGGGCACCCTGCTGACCAGCCACGCCGGCAAGCTGCTGCCCATGCGCAAGCTGCCGTCGAGCGATGCCAACAGAGCCAAAATGTTCGGCAGCCGCCTGTCGGGGGCCCGGATGTCGAATGCCACGCTGGGACACGTGGACCTGCGCGACGCGAACCTGTGCGGCAGCAACTTCTCGGGGGCCGACCTCAGCGGTGCCAACCTGACAGGCTGCAATCTGCAGGATGTCAACCTGCGCGGCGCGAACCTGACTGGAGCGCTGCTCGAGGGCGCGGTGCTCACGCGCGCGAACCTCACCGACGCGAACCTGCGGGATGCCTGCCTGCTGGGCGCGCTGGTGGACGACATCCAGTTGGAGCGGGCCAATCTGACCGGCGCGGAACGCACGCAGCCGGTTGAGACCCTGAACCTCGACCTGCTGACCGTGTTCCGGTTGCACGAGGCCTGGGTCGATAGCGGCGGAAGCGCGGGCATGCGGGCCGATTTGTCCGGTCTCGACCTGCGCGCGGTCGATCTGCGCGGCGTGAACCTGGGTGCGGCGGTGCTCAGCCACTCGGACCTGCGCGACGCGGACCTGTCCTGGACCCTGCTGATGATGACGGACCTGAGCGTCGCCGATGCGCGCGGCGCCAACTTCACCGGGGCCGATCTGCGCGGCGCCAGCCTGGAGCGTGCCACCCTGCTGGAGGCCGATTTCAGCCGAGCGCGCTTATCGCCGGTACGGATCCACGGCGATTTTCTGTGGCCGGCCAACCTGGTGCGCGCGCGTTTGGCCGGCGCGCGCTTCCGGCGCACCATCATGACCGGTGCGCGCATGGACGGCGCCGACATGACCGGCTGTGACCTGTCCTTCGCAGAGTTGGCCGGGGCGACCTTGGAAGAGAGCAATCTGGAGGGCGCCATCCTGACTGGCACGGTCATCGATCCGGCCGATCCGGCGAATCTGACGCCGTGGCAGGGCCGGACATCCCGCAGCGGCGACTGACCGGGGACGCGCCGATCCGGTCTTGACAGCTCCGGCGGGCTGCGGCCAGAACGCTGCCGTACAGAAAACAAAGCCCACGTCCAGGGAGGACCTCGCATGCCGCTTTCCCGCCGCAGCCTGATCGGCTCCGCCGCCGCATTGGGCAGCCTGCCCGCGATCCGCGCGCGCGCGCAGACGAAGCCGGTCATCAGTATCGGCGTGTTGACCGACCTGTCCGGGACCTATCGCGACAACACCGGCCCCACCTCGGTCGCCTGCACCCAGCAGGCGGTGGAAGAGTTCAACGCGCCCACGCATGGGTTCGAGGTCGAATTCCGCGCGGCCGACCACCAGAACAAGCCGGATGTCGCGGCCTCGATCGCACGCCAGTGGTTCGACCAGGGAGTGGATGCGATCATCGACGTGCCGACCTCGTCGGTGGCGCTCGCGGTGTCGCAGGTGGCGAAGGAGAAGGACAAGATCCTGCTCGACGCCAGCGCCGCGGCGATGGAGGTGACCGCCGGCCAGTGCAGTCCGAACACCATCGTCTGGTGTTTCGACACCTACGAGAAGGCGCACTCGACCGGTGGCGCGCTGGTGAAAGCGGGCAAGAAGAGCTGGACCTTCGTCACCGCGGATTACGTGTTCGGGCATTCGCTGGAGGAGCAGACCGCTGCGGTGGTGAAGTCGATGGGGGGCGAGGTAAAGGGGGCGGTGCGCTATCCCTTCCCGGAAACCACCGATTTTTCGGGATTCCTGCAGCAGGCGATGGTGAGCGGGGCACAGGTGCTGGGGCTCGCGAATGCCGGATTGGACACGGTGAACTGCGTCAAGCAGGCGAACGAGTTCGGACTGAACAAGACGATGACGATCGCGCCGCTGATCGCGTTCCTGCAGGACATCCACTCGCTGGGGCTGGAGACCGCGCAGGGGTTGATCACCAGCGAGCCGTTCTATTGGAACATGAACGACCGGACGCGGGCGTTCACCAGGCGGGTGCTGCCGAAGACGCCGAACAACTACCCCAGCCAGGCGCATGCCGGCTGCTACGCGATCACTTTGCACTATCTGAAGACGGCCGCGGCGATGGGCGGCACCGCCGCGAAAGCCAGCGGGCGGACCACGGTCGCTCGGATGAAGTCGATTCCGACCGAGGACGACGCCTTCGGCCAGGGCAGCATCCGCGCCGATGGGCGCGGCGTGTTCCCGAGTTACCTGTTGCAGGTGAAGACCCCGGCCGAGAGCACCGGGGAGTGGGACCTGTACAAGGTGCTGGCCACGACGCCGGCCACCGAGGTGCTGCATCCGCTGCTGGACAAGTGCCGCTTCCCGACCTCGGCCTGACCCGGGGCAGGGCTGGACCGGGGTCCCGCTGCGATGTCCGCCCTGTGCCGGTGCGCCGGCGCTGCGGTGTCAGTCCCAGCTTCGTGGCGGCGGCGGGCTTGGCTGGTTGGGCAATCCGGGGAGGCCTGCCCACCCGGGCATCGCTTCGTTGGGGTTGCATTGTACGGCCGTCGCGCGCCTGTCCCGGGAGCCAGGGTGCTGGGCATGCGGTGCGTGCGGGTCCGGCCTGCGGGGCGCGCGCAAAAGGTCCTTGGGAAACCCAAACAGCGACCTGGGATCGATGGCTGAACCTCGTTCTCATCCTTTGTGGGGGTGCGCTGGTCATTGCCCCCGGATGCCCTGACTGTTCTCCCCGAACCGGCAGCGGGCTCCCGTGATGCCCACGCCGCCTGCGCGAACCCGCGGCGGGCGGCTGAAACGATTTCACAACTCCCGCCGCCCTAGCCTGCGCGCGCAACCCAAGCCGCGGACCGCGCATGAGCCTCTCCCGCCCGATCGACCTGTTGCGCCACGCCGACTGGCTGACCCGGCCGCGCGTCATCGCCTGGGGCAGCGTCCTGCTGGCCGAGCAGTTGCTGTTGTTGGTGTTCCTGGGGTTGTGGCAGCACGGGTTGTTTGTCGCGATCGCCCAGCCGACCTCCAGCGATTTCGTCAGCTTCTATGCCGCGGGGAAACTGGCGCTGGCGGGGACTCCGGCGTTGGCCTACGATCAGGCGGCGCATCATTTGGCGCAGGCGGCGGCGACGGAAGCCGGCGCGCCGTATCAATTCTTCTTTTATCCACCGGTGTTCCTGATCCTGTGTGCCGGTCTGGCGGCGATGCCGTATCCGCTGGCCTTCGCGGTGTTCGAATTCGTTACTCTAATGTTGTTTGTGTGCGCGATGCGCGCGGTCCTGCGGGAGACGGGGGCGGCGTGGATCGCGCCGCTGCTGGCGTTTCCGCCAGTGTTCTGGACCCTGGGGCTGGGGCAGAACGCATTCCTGACCGCGGCGCTGTTCGCCGGCTTCACGGTGCTGTCCGACCGCCGTCCGGTGCCGGCGGGCGTCCTGCTGGGGCTGTTGTGCTACAAGCCGCATTTCGGGCTGCTCGCGCCGATGGCGCTGCTGGGCGGACAGCGCTGGCGGATCATGGGCGCCGCCGCCGCGACCGTCGGCACTCTGGTGGCCCTGTCCGCGGGACTGTTCGGGTGGGAGACCTGGCGTGCCTACCTTGCCGCCTTCGCCGGGTCGGACGCGGTTTATGCCTCGGGGCGGATCGATTATGCCGGGATGATCACCTGGTTCGGCGGCGCGCGCCTGCTGGGGTTCCCGGCGGGTCCGGCATACGGGTTGCAGGCGGTGATGGCGGTGCTGATGGCGGCGCTGACCGCGCTGATCTGGCGGCGCGTCTGCTCGCTGCCGCTGCGCGCGGCGTCGCTGCTGGTGGCGACGTTGCTTGCGGTGCCGATGGCGCTGCTGTACGACAAGCTGCTGGCACTGGTCGCCATGGGGTGGCTGCTGCGTGAGGCTCGCAGTGGTGGCTTCCTGCCGTGGGAGAAGACGGTTCTGCTGGCGACCTATCCGCTCGCGCTGGTGACATGGTCGGTTGGCACGGCCTGGCATGTGCCGCTGGGGCCGTGGATCAGCTTCGCGGTGCTGGTGCTGTGCCTGCGGCGGGTGTGGCGCGTGCTGTCGGTTCGGAAGGACGCTGCGGCCTTGGACGCGGTGGTGGCTGGTGCCGGGTGAGGGATTTGGTCAGAACTACACTTTGCCATCAATCACCGTGCTGGTTTGAGGCGTCGCCAGATCGGCCGCACCGGCGGCGACCTCGCAAACTGAGTCAAACGCAGGTCGGGACGGCAGGATGTCCGTCTTGATCAAACAACTGGATGATTGTTAGCGAGCCGCGGCGAACCCATAGCGGTTCACTGGCCAGGGTGGTCAAGTAGGCCGGAAGGTGGTGGCCTAACAAAATAGCGCGGTCGTCTCGGTCACCGACGTCCGGGTATGTTTGCTGTTCCGGTGTCAAGGCGACAGGGACTTCGACTGTGATCGGGCGCAGGTGATCATCCGAAGGCCGGAGGGGACCACCTAAGTCAATGCGTATCACGGTCGCCTGAAGGCGTGGATGCGCCGCTTCCACGGCGTTGCGACGAAGAACCTGCCCAATGATCCGGGATGGCGCCGGACCCTGGAGGCGCTGGACGATAACGCCACATCCGCAGATTGGATACTCGGCGCTATCGGATTAGGCTCCTATCAACGGATAACGCCATAAGAGCCAAATTTTTGGCGCAGGTCTTGCCGGACCGGCCAATCGCTTGTTGCCGTCGTTTAATCAGCAGGTTAGTGTGCGCCTTGCGATTCCCCTGGCAATGACGCCCGCCGGCCTTGTCGTCATATCCACGGCAGGCTACTGAATCTCCGTCTTCCGATCAGCGGAATTGGCGCGCGGGTTCTGCGGCGACCCTGGACGCCCAAATCGACCCTAACTGGCAGCCCTCCGCGATTTCTGAACCAGCAGACAGCGTGATCGTGCCCGCCTGCCCGCGTGGCACATAACCCTGCCAGCGGTCCAGTCCTGCCCCCACTGCGGACCGAAAACGTGCGGCGGCCGCCCGCGCCGGTCATCCCGCGCAACGTGTGCTTGCCGCGACGCTTACGTCTGCTGTAATTGGCTGGATGCGCCTCGATCGCGATCACCGCTCCCGCTGCGGCGGCCTGCGGGATGGCAAACGCGCCCATGTCGTACACCAGGTCGCCGGCATCGACGAAACGGAGCAACATGGCGAGTTCGTTGCACGTATGCCCGCCGTACCACAGCAACTGATCGGTGATCAGGTCGTTCGGGAAACGGGCCATCGGGCCGATGATGGTCTGAGAAACAATCACGCCTGGCGGTATTTGACCCGATCACGTTCCGTGTTGCGGGAGCTTGGAAAACTGCCGGTCGGGAATGCCGCGGTACAGCATCGAATTGACGAATTCCCGGCGCGACGCCACGAAGATCGCGCGATGGCGACCCGCTGGTGGTCGCGGTTGGCGCCAGT
>Ga0302202_10002637_pt1 | contig 20438 bp, 16 predicted proteins | sample II_Bog_N3_3_FD_194579 | JGI IMG/M metagenome (GOLD analysis project Ga0302202, IMG submission 194579) | Peat permafrost microbial communities from Stordalen Mire near Abisko, Sweden - II_Bog_N3_3 | ecosystem: Environmental > Terrestrial > Soil > Wetlands > Peat | place: Sweden: Abisko...
CGAACGCGCTACGAAGCTCGAGCGAGGACTCGTGGCGACGGCGACTACGCGCGGCGGGACCCAGCGTGCTGGGTTTGAGCGCCTTGTGGGGGCTCGCCGACCTGACCGGGGAACCTCGTGCGATCGCCGAGATGCAACTGCTCGTGCTCATTGTGGGGCCGGTCGTGTTGCTCGTGCACTCGACCTGGCAACCAATCAACTGGCGCGACCGTGTGGCGTACGTGGGTGGCGTCGCGCTCGCGGTGCTTTGGGGCGCCGCAATCGGCCTGGGTCAGTTGCTGCCGGGCTGGTCCTTTATCAAACAGTCCCAACGCACCGGTCTCACGTACCAGTGGTTCGGGGCCGGTTCGCTCTACACGAAGTGGACGAGCCTGCTCTTCGTGCCTGACCTCTTTGGAGGCAACGGTCTCTTTCACCAGCCGAGTTTCTTCGTGCGCTACAACCTGCCCGAAGTGACCGGTTACGTGGGCGTGCTCGCGCTCGTTGCCTTCTTCGCCTTCCTCACTCGATTCACCCGTCGCGGCTGGCGATCCGAGGACCGCCAGTGGATTGTCTACGTCGTACTCATCGTCGTGGGTATCTTCGCGACGTGGGGGAGCTTCACGCCCCTCGGGCACGTCTTTCGTGAGATTCCCCTTTACGGCAGCACGCGTCTGCAGAGCCGCAGCATCATCTTGGTGGACCTCGCACTGGTGGTATTCCTCGGCTGGTTCCTACAGGAGCTGGTCGATAAGGATTTCGCCGGGGCCGGCCTGCTCGAAAGACGCCGGTGGGTGACCCTGGCGCCGGCGGCGGCGACCGCGTTGCTGGCCTTTTTCATGCTGTTCTTCGGCAACGACATCGTCCAGTGGATGACCACGACAACGGCGCCGGTCGTTCTGGCGAGTTACGAGCGTCCGACGTTGCTGATTCACCTCGCCCTCGCTCTCGGGCTGCTCGCGGCCCTGACGTGGGGACTGAAGAAGCGGCACCTGGTTCGTTGGGTGACGATCCTGGTGAGCCTCGACGTGCTCGTCTTTGCGCTCTTTTGCGCTGAGGGATTTCTGCCGGGCCGGGTGAACGTCGAGCCTTCAAGGGCCCAAGCGCTGAGCGCCATCGACCCGGTGGGTCGTTACGCCCTCGTTGATCCGTCGGGCGCGAGCCACTACACCTTCGAGGATCTGGGCGCGGCGAACTTGAACGTGTTCACCAAGTTGCCCAGCGTCCAGGGATACGGATCGTTGATCGACGAGCTCTACGGCAACGTCACCCTGACCCACCCTCTCTTTGGTCTCGACGGGTGCCAGCTGGCTCGGGGCGTCTATCAACAGTTGCGTCTGTCGACGGTGATCGTGCCCATGGACAAGTTGACCACGCTGGTCACGCCGCACATGATCACGCCGCCCCAGTGCGTCAAGCCCCGACCTGAGGCTTCGATCGATCGCTACTTCGGCGAGCTCGTGCCGGTGCGCTCGATCAGCGTCGAGGGATTAAAGGGCCACGTCGTCTCTTCGGGTCCGCTCAGCGCGCAACTCTTGAACGCGAAGGGAGAACCCGAGGGCGCCGTGATCACCGAGCCTTCGAGTGGTGAGGTCACGTTCGACTTTGCGAACCAGCACGAACAAGCAGCGGGTCTCGTCATCTCTTCGACGAGCGGGATCTTGGCGGGATCGGTCTCTTTTCGCGAGGACGTCAGTCCGGTCCTCACTTACGACCTCAACACGCAATTCCAACAAGCGCTCTCGTCGTCGGCCTGGCGCAACGTCGCAACCGTGGGTTCGCTCGCGTACTTCCGTGCGACGTCGGTGCGCGCGAGCGCCTGGCTCGGCTCGCACGCGCAGAACTCGCGGATAACCAAGATCGTCAACGCGACCTGGGGAGATTCGTGGATCACCGTTACGGCGATCCACCCGACGGTGCTCAAGCGCTCAATGGCGTGGATACCTGGCTGGCACGCCACCGCTGCTGACGGCGCGACCGGTCAAGTGGTGACCCTGCACGTCGTGCGAGCGGGACTCATTCAAGAGGTGATCGTGCCGCCGGGTACGTGGCGGATCCACTTCCACTATCACGCGCCCTACATCGACGTAGGCCTCATTGGATCGGTGGGCGCCACGTTGCTGCTCGTGGGGGCGATGTGCGTCGTGCGCGGGTGGGTGCCTCGTAGACGAAAGGGTAGGGTGAACGGATGAAACGCTTGGTTATCGTGGGTGGTGCGGGTCGCATGGGTCAGGCGCTGGCGCTCGGGCTCGGTGCCATGGCGGACTTTAAGATTGCCCTGCTCATCGACGTGCGTGAACCCGCGTCGCTCTACGGTGCCACGTACGCGAAATCGCTCAGTGACAATGACGGGCTCGGGGTCGACGTCGTAGTGGACTTCTCGGCGCCCGAAAGTGTCGTCGCCTCAGCGCACTGGTGCGCGCAGCACCAGGTCGGTCTCGTCGTTGGCACGACGGGTCTCAGTGCCGAGCAGCGTAGCGCCGTTGACGAAGCGAGTACTAAGACCGGTGTGGTGATGGCGTCGAACTTCGCGTTGGGCGCGGTTCTCTCCGAGCGCTTCGCCGCTATGGCGGCGCCCTACTTCGAGCGGGTCGAGATCATTGAACTGCACCACGACAAGAAGGTTGACGCGCCTTCGGGGACGTCGCTCGCTGCGGCGCGGGCCATCAGCGACGCACGAAAGAAGGTGGGAATGGCTGCACTCGTCGATCCCACCATTCGAACGAGCGTCGCGGGCTCGCGCGGCGCGGACGTGGGTGAGGGGATCAAGGTGCATTCGGTGCGACTGCCCGGTCTCGTCGCGCACCAGGAGATCCTCTTCGGTGGACCGGGCGAGGGACTCACCATCCGACACGACTCGTTCGACCGGACGAGCTTCGTTCAAGGCGTCGCTCTCGCGGTGCGCGCGGTCAACTCGAAGCCGAAGTTGACCATCGGTCTCGATTCGCTCATTCCCTAGCGATTCGCCGTAAGGGCGGGTATTCGCGAGTGGATCGGTAGTAACTTCGTTCTATGGGTTCCACGCGATTTGGCACGGTCTTAACCGCGATGGTGACGCCCTTCTCGCCCGACGGCTCCGTTGACCTTGACGTCGCGGCCACGCTCGCCAAGTTTCTCGTCGAAGAGGGCACCGAAGGTATCGTCGTCGCTGGCTCCACGGGTGAGGGTTCGGCGTTGAGTGACGACGAGAAACTGAACCTCTTCGCCTGCGTCGCCCAAGCGGTCAACGTGCCGGTGCTCGCGGGTTCGACCTTCGCCAACACCGCCCAGTCGGTAGCGCTCACTAAGCGGGTGAAGGACACCGGGGTGGCGGGCGTGCTCGCCACGACGCCCGCGTACTCGCGTCCGAGCCAGCGTGGCATCGCGGCTCACTTCACGGCGATCGCTCAGTGCACGCCACTGCCGATCATGCTCTATGACGTACCTTCGCGCACCGGGCGCAAAGTGGCGAGCGCCACCACGATTGATCTGGTGAGAGGCATCGCCAACATCGTGGCCCTAAAGGACGCCTCGGGTGACCTAGTGGGGGCCGCGCACGTCAAGGCGGTGCTCGGCGAGGACTTCGACCTCTACAGCGGCGACGACAGCTTGGTGCTGCCGTTTCTCGCCATCGGGGCCGTGGGCGTGGTCTCGGTCGCGGCGCACTGGGCGAGCCCCGAATTCTCGAGTATGGTGCACGCCGTTGAGAAGGGTGATTGGTTGAAGGCCCAGATGTACAACGAACGACTGGCGCCGAGTTACGCCTACGAGAACACCGAGACGTACCCCAATCCGATGCCCACCAAGGCCGTCCTACGCGTGCTCGGTTTCTCGGTGGGTCAGTGCCGCCTTCCGCTCGGTGAGGGTGACGAGACCCTCGACCTCGCCGCCAGGGACGTCGTGACGTCGCTTCGGGCCCAACGTGGCTAAGGAGAACATTCGCGTCACCTTCCTCGGCGGCTTGGGAGAAATCGGTCGCAACTGTCTGGCGATCGAACAAGACGGGCGCATTGTCGTGGTGGACGCGGGACTGATGTTTCCCGAACCAACGATGTACGGCGTCGACATCATCCTGCCCGACTTTCGCTGGCTGATCGAACGTCGCGACCGCGTCGACGGCATCGTGCTCACCCACGGGCACGAGGACCACACGGGCGCGCTGCGCTACCTCGTCAAGGACGTCAACGTCCCCATCTACGGGTCGGCGTTGACTCTCGGCTTCGCGCGTCACCGTCTCACCGAGGCGAAGCTCGCCAAGGACCTCGAGTTCATCGAGGTCCACGACCACGAGCGACGTCAGATCGGCCCCTTTGAAGTCGAATTCATACCCGTCACCCACTCGGTGCCCAGCGCGCACGCGCTCGCTATTCACACCAAGGTCGGCATCGTCGTGCACTCGGGCGACTTCAAGCTCGACCTCACACCCATCGACAACCGCCGCACCGACGTGTCGAGGCTCGCCGCCATTGGTGACGAAGGTGTGGCGTTGTTGCTCTGTGATTCGACCAACGCGGAGGAACCGGGCTTCACCGCTTCCGAGCGTTCCGTCGGTGGCGCTCTGCGACGACTCTTCCTCGAGCGACCCGAGCGGCGCATGGTCGTGGCGTGCTTCGCCAGTCACATTCACCGCGTCCAGCAGATCATCAACGTCGCGCTCGAGCAGAAGCGAAAGGTCGTTCTCATGGGTCGCTCCATGGAAGCGAACGTGAAGCTGGCGCGCAAACTCAACCTCTTGCACGTCAATACCGCTGACCTAGTGGACGTGGAGAACATCGACCGCTTCAGCCCCGGCGAGATATGCGTGATCTGCACGGGAAGCCAGGGCGAGCCGCTCGCGGCGCTCTCCAAGCTCTCGCGCGGCGACGCTCGATTCATGAAGGTAGGTCCCGACGATACGGTGATCCTCAGTTCGCACCCGATTCCTGGTAACGAGTGGTCGGTGGGCCGGGTCATCGACGACCTGCACCGTGCGGGCACCGAGGTCATCCACTCGGGCAATGAACCGGTGCACGCTTCGGGACACGCGCGCCAGGGCGAACTTCGCACGTTCCATCAACTCGTGCGACCGCGCAACTTCGTACCGGTGCACGGCGAGTACCGGCACATGGTGCACCACGCGGACTTGGCGATCTCGATGGGTCTCAAGCACAATCACGTGTTGATCTGTGAAGACGGCGACCAGGTCGAGGTGAGCGCCACGGGCATCCGTCGATCGGGTCAGGTGCCCGCGGGCTTTCATTACATCGACGGCAGCGCCGGCGATTTGGATGAACGCCCCCTCGAGGAACGCCGCATGCTCGCCGAGTACGGTCTCTTGCTCATCTCGGGCGGTATCGACAAGGACCGTGGCGTCATCGTCGACGCCATCAAGGTCACGACGCGCGGTTGGTTCGAAGGAGAGCACGACAAGACGTTGCTCGAACTCGTGACGAGCAACGTGCGCGAATCCCTCGACACAGCGCTTCGTGAGGGCGAGCGCGATCCGGTCGCCCTCAACAAGATCGCCCAGCGTACCGCGGGTCGTCTGCTCGGCCAGAAGTATCGACGTCAACCGGTGTTGCTGGCTGCTCTCGCCGTGTTTTAAAGGTCCTTCTCGGGCTCGCCGTGTTCGGCGTTGTGCCGTCCAGCGCGCCAGAACGCCTTGTGACTGAGTTGCTCTTCTTGCATTCCGCGATCAGCGAGCGCGATACCGAGCGCGCGCATGACGTGGAACTCGCCAAAGAGGTAGGCGTGGCCCTCGTGAGCGGGCATCTCGAAGGCGGCGAGACCTCCGAGCAGCCCCGCCGGGTCGTCGTAGGCGCGGCCGTTTCGCTCGACGAAGATGCCCGTCACGCCGAGGCCCTCGTCAAAGGGCGCGGTGAGCGCATCGTCGATGTCGTCCACTTCCACGACAAAGATTGCTCGGCCGGGGGTTTCGATGCTCTCAGCCATGCGGTAGAACGCGGCGAGGCCACTGGTGTCGCCTAGGAACAGGTGCCAGTCAGCGAGCGGGTCGAGGGTGATCTTGCCCCGAGGACCCACGAGGTCGACCTGGTCCCCGGGGCTGGCTTCGCGCGCCCAGCGTGCACCCGCCCCTTCGTGACCCGTGACGATCCAGAGCGTGAGCTGGCCCACTTCGTGGTCGACCGAACGCACGCTGTAGCGACGCCGTACGTGTTTTCCCTTGGCGTCGAGCAGTCGGACCATCACGTCGTTGCCCGCTACGCCCGCGAGGGTCGGGTCACCCGAGAGGACCACCTGGTGAAGGGACGCACCCAGGGGCGTGGACGAGACGACTTGGAACAACTCAGCGCGGGCGTCCAGGCGTTTCGCCAGTTCTATGGACGTGTCGTGGGGCGCGCTGAGCACCGTGACAGCCTAAGCGATTGGCTCGTCTTTCGAACTGACGTTCGGTAAGTTGGATAGTTGTGAGTACCCCACGGCACCAGAAGAAGTCGACCACCAAGTCGACGGCTCGCACGCCGGCGAGAAAGACGGCGCCTCCTCGCTCCAGCCTCTGGAAACGTCACGAGCGCGACCTGTGGATCGTCCTGTTGGTCGTGGCGGGTCTGTTCTGTCTGCTCGCGGACCTCGAAGCCCTGGGCCCGGTGGGCCACGTGGTGCTCGACGCGCTCAAGTTGGTTCTCGGCGTGGGACGGCTTTTCGTGCCGGTCATGTTGATTGGCGCCGCGCTCGCGTTGCTCTGGAACAAGATCGAGGTCGACCGCAGCCGAATCCTGTGGGGGATCGCCCTCTCGTTGGTGGGCATATGCGGGATTGGTCATCTCGCGGGCGGTCGGCCCGCTCTGCACGCGGGCGTGAAAGCGCTCGGGCGAGCGGGCGGATGGCTCGGGGCGCTGGTGGGTGAAGGGCTGTATCGCAGCATTGGCCTCGGCGGAGCGATCGTGGTGCTGATAGCCCTATTAATAGTCGCCCTGATGGTCATCACGGGCTTCGGGCTTAGGGCTCTCGCTGGGGGCATCGCACGGTTCTTTCGCGCGATTGGGGCAATGCTCTCGCACTGGTGGACGGCGCGTCCCAAGCCCAGCGCGCGGAGCCGAGAAGGCGACGAGGTGGGTTCGAAAGTGACGGGGGTCCAATCAGTGGAGGCCGCCGACTCGGCGACGCCTGCGGCCCCCGCGCCGGATTTCTACGACGACGAGTACGCCCCCGATGAAGAGCCGCCCGGTTACGAGGATGACTTCGGGCAACCTGAACACGTGTCACCCGTGCCCGTCGCGCCGGTCGCCAAACACGCGTTGCTGGTGAGTGAATGGGTGCTACCGCCGCTCTCGCTCCTGCAACGAACCAAAGAGCAGCGCCAAGATCGAGCGGCCGTCGAGGCCTCGGGCGCCGAGCTCGTCGAAGCGCTCTCGGCCCACGGCGTAGAGACGACGCTCGTGGGCTACACGGTTGGCCCCACGGTCACGCGTTACGAACTCGAGCTGGGCCCGGGCGTCAAGGTGTCGCGACTGACGTCGCTCAACCGTGACATCGCCTACGCCATGGCGACGCCCGACGTGCGCATCCTGGCGCCAATTCCCGGACGCTCGGCGATCGGCGTCGAGGTGCCCAACCGGCACCGCACGCTCGTCGCCCTGGGGGACCTACTCTCGTCCGAAGAGGCACTGGCGGCCAGCCATCCGCTCGACGTACCCATCGGTCGCGACATCGCCGGACGCACGGTGGTCTTTAATCTCGGCGAGATGCCCCACGTGCTGATCTCGGGCGCGACCGGAGCTGGCAAGAGTTCGTGCATCAACTCACTGATCACGTCGCTCGTGATGCGCACGACACCCGAACAGTTGCGCCTGTTGTTAGTCGACCCCAAGCGCGTGGAGATGGGTCAGTACAACGACCTGCCGCACCTGCTCGCGCCCGTCGTCGTCGATCCGAAGAAGGCGGCGAACATTCTCGCCTGGGCCGTAAAGGAGATGGAGCGACGCTACGACCTCCTCGCCCAGAGCGGCGCGCGCGATATCACGAGCTACCAGCAAATGATCGCGCGCGGCGAAATTAGCCATGAACCGAGTACGCACGAAATGGTGTCGGGTGCGATCGAGCGAGCGACCGGTCTCGAGTCCGAACTCGATGAGTTGAGCGGCCCCGAACAGCTTCCCTATATCGTGATCGTCGTTGACGAGCTGAACGATCTGATGATGATCGCAGCGCGCGACGTCGAAGAGTCCGTGGTGCGCATCGCCCAGATGGCCCGCGCGGTGGGCATCCACCTGGTACTCGCCACCCAACGGCCCAGCGTGGACGTGATCACGGGTGTGATCAAGGCGAACATCCCCAGTCGCATGGCCTTTGCGGTCTCCTCGCTCGCGGACAGTCGGGTCATCTTGGACCAGGCCGGTGCCGAACGGCTCATCGGAAAGGGCGACATGCTGCTCGTCACGGCGTCGAGCAACATCGCGCGCCGCCTGCAGTCGCCCTGGGTCTCAGAAGAGGAAGTGCGCCGCGTGGTCGAATTCTGGCGGGCCCAGGGTGGTCGACAGGAGACCGTGGTGGCCCTTGACGTGCCAGCGCATCACGCGAGTTCCTCGCACGGGGGCGACGACGACGACGAGATCCTGCGCCAAGCGCGCGAACTGGTGATAAAGCACCAGTCGGGTTCAACGTCGATGCTCCAACGAAAGCTGCGAATCGGCTTTGCGAGGGCGGGGCGTATAATGGACCAACTCGAAGAGGAAGGTGTGGTCGCTGCTGGCGATGGTTCGAAGGCTCGAAAGGTGTTGAGGACACCCGAAGAGTACGGCCAGCAGACTTCTCTCTAACCGGTGTCGTCGCGTACTTCTTACCCCAGTCCGGTCTCGCGCGGTCTTCTAGCGCGCCTGGTCGCCCTGATCTTGGGCGCCGCGGTCGCCGCGGGTTTGATCATTGGCATGCAATTGCCGCTGCTGCACCCTAGGGCGAGTGCCTCGATCAACGCACTCGCCCTGGACCCGAGCAGCACCAATGACCAGATCGTTTGGCCCAGCGTCGGCAGCGCGGCCCTGGTCATACCTTCACTCGGGGTCCAGCGCAGTTGGCACAACACGGTCCAACCCATCGCGAGTCTCACGAAGTTGATGACAGCGTACGTGGTGTTAAAGAAGTTGCCCCTTTCGCAGGGTGAGACCGGACCGTGCATCATCATCACGCCCGAGGACGTCAGTACCTATGACCAACTCAAATTGACGGATCAGTCGAGCGTCGCGGTAGCGAGCGGCGAGTCGATCTGCGAGGGCGACCTGTTGAACGGTCTCCTCGTGCATTCAGCGAGCAACTACGCGGTGCTGCTCGCCAACATGGTGTCAGGTGACGTCACGAGTTTTGTCGCCCTGATGAATCGGACCGCACAGTCGTTGGGTCTGCGTGGGACGCACTACGCCGACGCGTCGGGCTTTAGCAACCAGTCCGTCTCGACGGCGCTCGATCAAGGAAGGCTCGCGGCGCTTCTCATGAAGTCACCGTTGGTGCGCGACATTGTCGACCAGACCAGCGTCGACTTGCCGTTCGCGGGCCTGGTGTACTCCTTCACGCCCTACGTCGGGATCGACAACGTCATCGGGGTCAAATCGGGTCGCACCGCCGCCGCGGGAGGATGCGACGTCATGGCGATGACCTTTCTCAATGGTTCGACGACTGACGTGGCCTACGCCGTGGTCCTGGGCCAGCAAGGCGGAAACCTGCTCGGTCCCGCGGGTGACGCCGCCCTCGCTCTCGAACAGTCCGCGACGGTAAAGGATCAAGCGACCATTGAGGCCGGCACCGTGGTGGGCCGCATTGGCTGGGCTAGGCATCGCACGGACATCGTGGTGGCGCGCTCGGGGAGCTTTTCGTGGTGGGACGCGAAAGAGGCCCTCAGCGCTCGGGTGCACGTCGAGACGTTCTCCAGCGCCATTCGCCGCGGTGAGGTCGTGGGCTACGTGAAGGTGGGTGCCTTCGCCAGGCGTATCGCGCTGGTTGCCCGGCGCGCAGTGGGCCCGCCGACGTTGTGGCAACGCCTACGCTGATTTGGTGCGATGTCGCGTTCCTGCTAGTTCAGCCAACCTCGGCCCGGGCTTTGACGTCCTCGCCGTGGCACTGAACCTCTATATAGAGGTCAGCCTCGAGCCCGCTGACCACTTTGCCATCTCCAGTGAAGGGTGCGGCGCGGGGCTCTTTGACGACGAACGTCATCTCGCGGCGGTCGTCGCGAAGTCGGTCCTGGGTCACGCGGACTTCACCATGCACGTGAACTCGAACATTCCTTTGTCGAGGGGCCTCGGCTCGTCGGCCGCGCTGGTCCTCGCCGCCGCCGCGGCGGCGGGAGCGATCGATCCGCTCGCGATCGCCGCCGACGTCGACGGTCACGCGGAAAACGCCGCGGCCTCCCTACTGGGAGGGTTGGTCGCAGCGAGCGTGCGCGACGGTGGCGTCGTGGCGCGTGCGCTCACCCTCGATGAAGCGTGGCGCTTCGTCGTGGTCATTCCCGACCTGGAGTTGAAGACCACCGACGCGCGCCACGTGTTGCCCCAGAGTGTTCCCTTCGCGGACGCGGTATTCAATTTGAGCTCTCTCGGTCTGTTGATCGCTGGTCTCGCACGCCACGACATGTTCGTGGCGTCTTCAATGGACGACGCGCTGCACCAGAACTACCGGATGGAGCTCGTCTCGTTCGCGCGTCCGCTCCTCGCGACACTTCGCGAAGCGGGCGCGCTCGGTTCTTGTTGGTCCGGGGCGGGATCGACCATGCTCGGACTGTGCCTCGCTGACAGCGTCGAAGTCGTCGCGCGCGCGGCGCGCGAGTTCCTCGAGGCGCACTCCGAGCCGGGCAACGTCCTGGTCCTCGAGGCGGACCGTACGGGCCTGGTCGTGCTGTAGGGCCCATGGTGAGAAGTACACCACGTGACTCGGTCGTGGGCGCGGGGTTCGTGTTCTTCGCCGCGATATTCATCCCGTGGTCCGCCGCCCTCGTTCAACCGGCCTTTCACGTGATTGGTCCCGCGGCGTCGAGTTCGTGGCGGTTCTTGTTGGGTGCGGTGATGTTGTTGGCGATTGCGAGACCGAACGTGCGTCGCTTCACTCGCCACCAGTGGATCGGGGCGTTCGCTTTCGGTACGGCCGTGGCGTTCATGAACATCTCGTTCTACGAGGCGATCGCTCGCATACCTCTGGGCATCGCGGTGGTGATCGAGTTCCTCGGACCACTGCTCGTCGCCGCCTTGGGTAAGCGAACGTGGCGTCACTTCGGCTTCGTTCTCGTGGCCGGTTTGGGCGTGGTGGCGCTGTCACACCCCGGAGGTGGACTTACTTTGGTGGGTGTGTTCTTCGCGCTCGCCGCGGGAGCCGGGTGGGCGACCTACCTCTTCGCCTCACAGCGCTTGGGTGGTACGACCAACGGACTCGAGGGTCTGGCCGTGGGCGTCAGCATCTCGGCGATCTGGTCACTGGCGTTCACGGTGTCGAGTACGCGCGTCGTGCTGGCGCACCCTTACGTGATTGGCCGCCTGAGCCTCGTCGCTCTGATGGCGCTGGTACTGGGCTTCGGGGCCGAACTCTCAGCGCTGCGGCGCCTGAAACCTTCGATCGTGGGCGTGCTCGTGGCCTTTGACCCGGTAATCGCGTTCCTCGTGGGTTGGCTCCTGCTCTCCCAGCACGTGAGTCGCTGGGACTACGTGGGAGTTGCTTGCGTGGTCTTCGCGAGCATCGGCGTGACCCGAGATTCGTCCCGGGAGGTTCTAGAAGTCGCTCGGTAGGCTAGAGGGGTGGCGGCCCCGAAAACCTTCTCCATTCGAACTTTTGGCTGTCAGATGAACGAGCACGACTCCGAGCGCCTGGCCGGTCTCTTGGTCGCCGACGGTCTGGTGCGCGCACCCGACGACGAGGTCGCCGACGTCGTGGTGCTCAATACCTGCACGATCCGTGAGAACGCGGACCTCAAGCTCTACAGTGCCCTCGGGCACCTGAAAGCGCTCAAAGAGCAGCGTCCCGACATGCAGATCGCGGTGGGCGGCTGCATGGCCCAAAAAGACCGCGGCGCAATCCAACAGCGCGCAAACTGGGTCGACGTCGTCTTTGGCACTCACAACCTGGCCGCGGCACCACTTCTGCTGCGAAGAGCGCGCAGCGAAGGGCCACTCACCGAGGTCCTCGACGCGCCCGACCCCGAAGCCAACCGTGACATGGCACCCGCCCTCTACGCCGTGCGTGAGAGCCCCTTCGCCGCCTGGATCACCATCCAGACGGGCTGTGACAATACGTGCGCCTACTGCATCGTTCCCTCGGTGCGCGGCCAAGAGATCAGTCGACCAATGCAAGACGTGATCGACGAGGCGACCATGCTCGCCTCGAGCGGCGTGGTCGAACTGACGGTGCTCGGTCAGAACGTCAACTCCTACGGCCGCGACATAACCAAGCGAGGACCCCTGTTCGCGGACCTGTTGCGCGCCCTGGGCGAAGTGCCGGGCGTCGAGCGGATTCGTTTCACCAGTCCTCACCCCAAGGACCTGCGCCCCGAGACCATCGCCGCGATGGCCGAGACCAAAGCGGTCTGTCCGCAGTTGCACCTTCCGCTCCAGCACGGTGCCAATCGGGTCCTTGCCGCGATGCGTCGCGGCTACAGCGTCGAGCGTTACCTTGAGCGCCTCGCCAGCGCGCGTGAGGCGATTTTCGACCTCGCGGTCACTACCGACCTGATCGTGGGCTTTCCCGGTGAGACCGAACCCGAGTTCGAGGAGCTGCTCGAGGCGGTGAGCGTCGCGCAGTTCGACTCGGCGTACACGTTCATCTTCTCCGCTCGCGAAGGCACGCGCGCCGCACTCATGACCGAACAGTTCGTTGGTGAGGACGTGATCAAGGATCGTTTCGAGCGCCTGAAGCAGGTCCTCGACCGTAGTGCGCTGCTTAAGCACGAGGCCCGCGTTGGCCTGCTCGAAGAGGTGCTCGTCGAGGGACCGTCGAGGAGAAATCCCATGATGCTCTCTGGTCGCACCCGTCAGGGCAAACTGATCCACTTCGCGCTCGCGAGTGACGTGCGCGCGGGTTCGTTGGTGCAGGTCCGTGTGCGTCACGGGGCTCCGTATCATCTCCTGGGCGAGATCGAGAGCGTCGTTCGCCCACCACGTCACAAGGTGCGCATACCCCTGCTCAGCTCGTGAGGAATCACGGGGGCCCCGCCGTCGCCCTCGTCGGCACGACGGCGTCGGGTAAGTCGGCGCTCGCCCACCAGTTGTGCCTCGAGCAGGGCGACGTCTCGATATTGTGCGTCGACGCAATGACGGTCTATCGCGGTATGGACCTCGGCACCGCGAAACCGAGTCTCGCCCAACGTGACCAAGTGAGTTACCACCTCGTGGACCTCATCGAACCGAGTGAGGAATTCACGCTCTACGACTACCAGCAAGCGGCGCGCGATGCGCTCGATGAGATCTGGCAGTTGGGCGGCGCCGCGCTCTACGTGGGGGGCACTGGACTCTACGGGCGAGCGGTGCTGGATGACTTTGAGATTCCCCGACAGTATCCCGAGGTGCGCGCCGCGCTCGAGGAACGCTGCGCGGACCTCGCTGGTCTCTACGAGGAATTGGCGCGACTCGACCCACTGGCGGCGAGTCGTATGGAACCTACGAACGAACGGCGAATCGTGCGCGCTCTCGAGGTGACGCTCGGCAGTGGGCGGCCGTTCTCCTCGTACGGCCCGGGGCTTCGCACCTACGGTCCCGTGCGCGTGATCCAGGTGGGGCTGCGCGTTGACTTCGCAGTTCTCGATGATCGCATCGAGCGGCGCTTTCGCGAGTGGATGGACCAGGGTCTGCTCGACGAGGTGCGCGCCGTTGCCCAGCGTCGCGGGGGCCTCAGCCGCACCGCGCGCCAGGCCGTAGGGTACCGAGAACTTCTTCGCCACCTCGAGCAGGGCGAGGACCTGGAGGAGTGCGTGCGTGACGCCATCACCCAGAGCAAGCGGCTCGCCCGTCGTCAGCGTTCGTGGTTCGCTCGCGACCCGCGCATCGAGTGGTTTGACGACGTGCCCCTTGCGGCCAAGCGACTCGTGGAGGTCTTGAATTCTCCCGACGGGTTCGTGCGAGACTAGATCGTAGTGACACTTCGACTTCTCCAAAAATGGCACGGCGCGGGCAATGACTTCCTCGTCGACGTCCTCGAACCCGGCCAGAGCACCTGGTGGAGTACCGAGCGAGCGGCGCGCGTGTGTCAACGCGCCACGGGCGTGGGTGCCGACGGGCTGATAGTCGCGGTCTTGGGTGAACCGGTCACAATGATCCTCTATAACGCCGACGGCGGCGTCGCCGAGATGTCGGGCAACGGCATTCGCTGTCTCGCGGCGGCGGTTCGGCGCAGGACCGAGGGAAGCTGGAACGAACTCGAAGTGGCCACCGACGCGGGGCTTCGCACCGTGAGTTTGTCGATGCAGGGTGACGCCGGCTACGGAAGCGTCGCCATGGGCGAGGTCGTCTTCACAGCGACCTTGCCGGGCTCACTGGGCGTCGCCAACGTCGGCAACCCTCACGTCGTGGTGAGAGATGACGCGACGTGGGACGAGAGGACCTGCGAAGACCTCGCCGCGGCGCTCGCCGAAAGCGTCGGCGGCGCCAACGTGGAATTCGTCACCGTCCTTGGCCGGTCCCGGGTTCGGATCCGGGTGATCGAGCGCGGGGTCGGCTGGACGCTCGCCTGTGGCACGGGCTCGGTCGCCACGGCGGCGGTGTTGCATCGCGAGGGTCTCGTCGATTCCGAGGTCACCGTCGAGAACCCGGGGGGCGACCTGATGGTGAAACTCGAAGATGGTGCGACATCCCTGGCGGGTCCGGTACAGTTCGTCGCGAACGTGGAGTGGCTCGAAGCGTGACCTATATTCCCACCACCCTCATTGAGCGCACCTTCCGCGAGAAGATCGTGCTCGTTGGTGTGCAGTTCCCGGGTGTGAGCGGCGAAGATCTCGAACACCAGCTCGACGAACTGGCGCTCCTCGTGGACACCGCCGGCGCGGACGTAGTGGCGCGCGTCGTGCAACGCCGCGACGCACCCGACCCGGCCACGTTCCTCGGATCGGGAAAGGTGGACGAGCTACGCGAGATATGTCTCGCGGTCGACTCGGACACGGTGGTCTTTGAGCACAACCTCTCGCCGGCCCAGCAGCGCAACCTGGAAAAGATCCTCGGGCGAACCGCGATCGACCGCACTGCCGTCATCCTCGACATCTTCGCCCAGAATGCGCGAACTCCCGAAGGCAAGGCCCAGGTCGAGTTGGCTCTTCTGCAGTACCGGTTACCGCGTCTTCGTCGTGCGAGCGGTTCGCTGTCCCAACAGGCTGGTGGTATTGGTACGAGGGGACCGGGCGAGACCCAGCTCGAAGTGGACCGGCGTCGTCTCGTGCACCGGATGCACCACATCCGCAACGAGCTTAAGGACATCGACCGCACCCGCGGCGTGCAGCGTCAGGGTCGAGATCGGGGCCGCCACCGCGAGGTGACCCTGGTGGGCTACACCAACGCTGGTAAGTCCTCGATGCTCAACGCGCTCACCGACGCCGACGTCCTCGCCGAGAACCGATTGTTCGTGACCCTGGATCCACGCACGCGCCAACGTCAACTTCCCGGCGGCGAGACGGTGTTGTTCACCGACACCGTGGGCTTCATCTCGAACCTGCCCCACGAACTCGTCGAGGCGTTCATGAGCACGCTCAAGTCCGTCCAGCTCGCGGACCTGCTGGTGCACGTGGTCGACGGCGCGAGTGATGACGCCGAACTCCAGATAAGCGCGGTGCGCGACGTGCTTCGCGAGATCGGGGCCGACCAGGTGCCCGAGTTGCTCGTCTTTAACAAGGCGGACGTCACCGATTCGCGCGCGCGCGACCTCGCGGCGTTGCACGAGGGCAGCGTCTGGGTCTCGGCTCTGACCGGAGAGAACCTGGACGAGGTGATCGCCACCATTGGTGAGCGTCTACGAACTCACGACCGGGTCGTGACCTTGAATCTGCCGCTCGACCGGGGCGACCTGATCGCGGCCGCGCACCGCGAAGGCGAGGTGATCGACACTTCGATCACCGACGAGGGAGTGGTCGTGCACGTCGTGCTCGATCCCGTGGGCGTGGCCCGCTTCGAGCAGTGGAGGGTGCCCGCGTGAGTTTCGTTCCCGCGCCCTATCCCTACGAACGCCTCGACGGGCTGAAAAAGATCGCCCAGCGCCACGAGGGAGGTCCGGTCGACTGTTCGATTGGCACGCCCATTGACGCGCCGCCCGACTTCGTCATCGCCGAACTGGCCAAGGGTATTGGCGCGCGCGGGTACCCCGCGTCCGTTGGTTCTACTGAGTACCGCGAGGCGGCCAGAGCTTGGCTCGAGCGACGTTTCGCGGTGACGGTGGACGTTGAGCAACTCGCCGCCTGCGTGGGGACCAAGGAGTTCGTGGCATCCCTCGCTCAGTACCTTCACTTGCGCTCGCCCGAGCGCGATACCGTGCTCTATCCGGCGCTGAGTTATCCAACCTACGCCATGAGTTCGACGCTGGCGGGAGTTCGTGCGGTGCCAGTCGCCACGAAGGGTGGTGAGCTGGACCTCTCGTCGATCAGTCCCGAGGACGCCGAGCGGGCCTTGGTGCTGTGGTCGAATTCGCCGTCGAATCCAAGCGGTGGTCTCGAGGACTTAGAGGCGGTCGCTTCGTGGGGTCGTACTCACGACGTGTTGGTGGCGAGTGACGAGTGCTACGCGGAGTTCACCTGGTTCGGACGTCCACGATCCATTCTCGAGCACGGCGACCAGGGCGTCATCGCGGTTCACTCGATCTCCAAGCGTTCGAATCTGGCTGGCGTACGCGCCGGTTTCTACGCCGGTGACCCCGAGATCGTGGCGTTCTTGCGTCTCGTGCGCCAGCACGCGGGGCTCATGGTGCCCGGACCAGTCCAGGCGGCCGTGGCACTCGCCTACGGCGACGACGTGCACGTCGAGGTCCAGCGCGAGCGCTATCGTGCGCGTCTCGAACTTCTGGCGAACGCGCTTCGCGCGAGTGGCGTGGACGCACCCCTGCCCGATGGCGCCTTTTACCTGTGGTGTTCGATGCGCGGTATGGACGGCTGGCGACTCGCCGAGATGCTCGCGGAAGTTTCGGGCTTGATCGTGAGTCCCGGAGAGCTCTACGGCGAACCCGGCGCACAGTTCGTGCGCGTCGCGGTCGTCCAGCCCGACGAACGGCTGGAACTCGTGGCGTCACGTCTCTCGAAACTCGCCTAGGTCCCGGTACGATTGTCCAATGGTCGATCTCGAAAACCGCATTCACGCCTGGCACGAACAGATAGCAACCATCACGCCCGAGAATCTCGAGGCACGTCGCGACGTCGAACTGGTGATCGCCAAACTCGACGAGGGCCAGTTGCGGGTCGCCGAAGTGGCGCCGAGCGGTGTCGTGGTCGTGCACGAATGGGTCAAGAAGGCGATCATGTTGCTCTTTCGGCTTCACGGCCTCGAAAAGAGCGAGGCGGGACCCTTTGAATACCTTGACAAACTCGAACTGAAGTCCGACTACGAACGCCGCGGCGTGCGCGTCGTGCCCGGCGCGTTGGCTCGTCGCGGGAGCTACCTCAGTCCGGGCGTCATTCTTATGCCCAGTTTCGTCAACATCGGGGCCTGGGTGGGTCCGGGCTCGATGGTCGACACCTGGGCGACGGTGGGCAGTTGTGCCCAGATCGGCGCCAACGTGCACCTGGCGGGTGGCGTGGGAATCGGTGGAGTCCTCGAACCCGCGAACGCGGTGCCCGTCGTAATCGAAGACGGCGCCTTCATTGGTAGTCGCTGCATGATCGTCGACGGTGCGCGTGTGGGCAAAGGTTCGGTCCTGGGCGCGGGGACCATACTGAACCCGTCGATTCCGGTGATCGACGCCGAGACGGGCGAGGAGGTTTCGCGCGGCTACGTGCCCGACTACTGCGTCGCGGTGACGGCGAGTCGGCGGCGCGAGTATCCGGGCGGCGAGTTCTTCCTGCCGTGTGTCTTGATCATCAAGCGAATGCAAGAGGGGGAGAGCCACGACAAGGTCGCGCTGAACTCACTTTTGCGTGACCACGGTGTGGCCACGTGAGTCGACTCGACGACGCCCTGGAGATCGTCCGCATTAGTTCGGTGAGTCGCTCCGAGACCGAACTAGCGCGCTTCGTCGAACAGCGACTTCGCTCGAATCCTTCGCTCGAGGTCGAGCGAATCGGGGACAACGTTGTTGCTCGCAGCACCGGTCAACACTCTACGCGCCTGATGGTCGCCGGTCATCTGGACACGGTACCCGGTGACGCCAGCGCGTCGACCATCGTCGAGGACGAGTTGCGAGGCGTGGGCGCTTGTGACATGAAGGGATCGCTGGCGATCATGTTGGAACTCGCGAGCGAGGATCTGGCGCGATCGGTCGAAGTGACCTGGTTGTTCTATGCCCGCGAGGAGATAGCGCGCAGCGAGTCAGGTCTCCTCGAGATCGCCGAATTGCGTCCAGAACTCCTGAGGGCTGACGTCGCGATTCTCGGCGAGCCGACGGGAGGCGTGGTGGAAGCCGGTTGCCAGGGCACGCTTCGAGTGGGGGTGCAATTGCGCGGAGTGCGCGCTCACACCGCTCGTCCTTACACCGGTGTCAACGCGATCCATCGAATGGCGGCATTGGTGGGGCACGTGTCGCGTTACGAGCCGCGTAGGGTCGACATGGACAACGTGACCTTCGTCGAACAGCTCCAGACGGTGAACATCGAAGGCGGTGTCGCGGCGAACGTCGTGCCAGACGTTGCTCGTTGTGTTCTCAACTACCGGGTGGCGCCTGACCGAACCGAAAACGAAGCGCTCGCTTGGATAGTGAAGTACTTGGGGGATTTCGTTGAATCTTCCGACACGGTCGACGTTATCGACTGGGCGCCGTCGGCGTCTCCGGAACTGTCCAATCCGCGCCTTGCTCAATTGGTGTCACTCACCAACGCATCGCCTCGGGCCAAGCTTGGCTGGACCGACGTTGCGACCTTTGCCCAGTTAGGGATACCGGCGGCAAATTTCGGAGCGGGTGACCCTCTACTCGCGCACCGTAGCGATGAATTCGTCACCCGCAACGAACTCGACGAATTCGCGAGCGTTCTGCGCGCCTGGCTCGCGTAAACCCTTCAACCAGAGCGTGAGATCCCTTGGCTCTGTGGATCTCACGCCGTTCAACGTTGGCCCAGATCCATGGCGTGCATCGTCCGTGCCCGCGGTGCTCGACCGGACCGTAACAGTGATCTCGCGCCGTTGTGATGTCGGAAAAGTAGTCCGCTGCTAGTAGTTGCGCAAGACCGAGATGACGCGACCAAATATCGTCACTTCGCTGGCATCGAACTCCATGGGTTCCATGCGACGGTTTTCGGGCTTTAGCACGGTGCGAGTTCCCTGGGGAAAGAAACGCTTGACCGTCGCCTCGTCGTCGAGGATTCCCGCCACGACGATCTCGCCCGTGTTCGCCGTTGACTGGCGCTGGACGACGAGGAAGTCGCCGGGCAGGATGCCCGCTTCAATCATGGAATCCCCGCGCACTTGTAGCACGAAGCTGTCGCCTCGTCCGCAGAACTGTTCGGGGATCGACATCAACTCGTGAGCGACCTCGGTGGCGAGTACGCCGGTGCCCGCGGCGACGTCGCCCACGAAGGGAATGTAGCGAATGTGCTGGTCGGGAGCAGGGTTCTCGACGTCGAGACGAACCGTGAGCGTGCGGGGCTGCTGAGGGTTCTTTTCGATGTACCCGGCGTTCTTTAGGACTTCGATGTGGTTCGCTACAGTTGCTGGCGACTTCAGTCCGACGTGGTCGCCGATCTCTCGAATGGTTGGGGGGAAGTTACGCTCGCGTTGACACGTGATGATGAACTCAAGAATCTGGCGGCGCATCGGTGTGAGAACTTCGGCCATGGTGTCCTCCGTTAACGAACAATTGTTCGCATGTTACGTCATCTGGCCCCACTAATCAAACACCTGTTCGTCTTTTTTCGCCTTAAGAAGGCCAAACTCCTGAAAATGACCATTTGGCAGGCCTTATTGGTTCATCAAAGTGCGACGCCGACTTCGGCAACATCACGCGAGAGCGCGAGGGTTCCGACCGTTGTCATTCCCCTTAAAGGAGACGGCGTGGCAGAGATTGAGAGTAATGATCAGCGCAGTGAATGCTGGCGAGACTTCACCGATGTGCTCGACGCGGGGATCGCGCGGGTCTTGCTCTATGGTCCTCCGGGTACGGGCAAGACATTTGCGGCGCTGCACTTTGGAGTGTCTCAGGTCGCCGAGCGACTCGTGTGTACTGAGGACCTGACCACCGGTGAGATCACTGGCACGTGGATGCCCGCGGGCGAAGGAAGATGGGAGTGGCGTGAAGGGCCGGCGATTCGTGCGTGGCGTGATCAAGCGGGGTTGGGTGGGCGCTTGGTCGTCGACGAGGTTGACCGCGCTTCGGGCGACGCCCTCAGCACTTTGCTCGCAATGACTGACTCGGTCGAGTCCGCGCGGTGGCGAAATCCCCAGAGTGGCGAGTGGGTC
>Ga0302202_10002648_pt1 | contig 20394 bp, 15 predicted proteins | sample II_Bog_N3_3_FD_194579 | JGI IMG/M metagenome (GOLD analysis project Ga0302202, IMG submission 194579) | Peat permafrost microbial communities from Stordalen Mire near Abisko, Sweden - II_Bog_N3_3 | ecosystem: Environmental > Terrestrial > Soil > Wetlands > Peat | place: Sweden: Abisko...
CCCGCTGTTCGACGACTCCATGCTCGTCGACCACCTCGTGTGGTCCGCCTCGAGCCGGCTCGTGACCGACGTGTGGGTGGGGGGTGAACCGGTGCTGGTGGACCGGGAGCACCGGACCGTCGACGTGGACCGGGCCCGTCACGAGGTCGGGCGACGGGCGGCCCGACTGGCATCCACGGTCTGACGGCCACCGGCGGCGAACCGGTATGCCGTCCTGTGGGTGTGTGGTGTCTCCGGGCATACGTCGACGGACCGCCGATGACCGGGCCGCAGCGGGACTCGCGCACGGGGTGGATGTCGACGCGCTGCGTCTCGACCGGCGGGGCACGACCCTCTGAGCTGAGAGCCATCACCGGACGACGGAGCGCACCCGTGGCTCATCTCCCACTCGGAGGCAATCCGATGGCCTCTGCGATCACATTCTGGAGATACCTTGCGTACGGACTCGAGACATGGGTACCTGAGGAGTCGTAGAGCTCGAGGTCGCCGACGATTGGCGTACAGATCCGCGAGCAGAACCACGGAAGGGTATTGACGTAGCCGACATGGGCGGAGGACGCCGCAGCCCGGTCCACCTGATCGAGAGGAGACGCCCCTTCCTCCACGGGAACGGAGCACGACTGCACGTTGTCGGAGTGCGCAGCCAGGCACGTCGAGTCGACCAGTGGGAGAATCGGCGTCGTCCCGAGCAGGACCACCCTCATGTCCGGCACGCGGAACGTCGCCAAGAGTGCCGCAAGTCCGACCTTCCACTGAGCCGCCCCGATCACCACCGGGGCGGAACCCGCGGGTCCCACCGCAGTGTTGGAGTCCTTCTGACTGATGATCAGGAGATTCGGATGCATCTCCTTGATCGTGTCCGTGGCCCAGGCATGCCATTCGTCACATGCGGTGTACCTGGTCTCCCCGACCCCCCATGTGGGGTAGGGACGGACCGATACCAAGGCGGCCGGACATCCCAGTTTTGCCAACAGGACCAACCTCCAGTGGTCGGCCTTGGCGATGGCACTGAATGCGGGAAGCCACATGCTGGCGTGCGAGTCTCCGTAGACGACCATCAGACGGCTGCCCTTCGTGTCTCCCAGTACGCGGACGCGTTCGCTCGCCTTGGCGAACGACACGTAGTTGTCGGGGGATACCTGGGAGTACGCGGCGCCGTACTCCGACTTGCGTATCGATTCGGGCACCGTCGTGATCAAGTGGGCCGCATCCACCTGGTCGAGAAGGACCCGCTGCGACGCGGCGGGAACGACGTAGGGATCCGAGGCACTCGCCGCATGTGTGGCAATGGCCATCGAGAGCACCAGCGCGGTGATGGTCACGAGGCTCACTCCCGCCAAGAGAGTGGTCGTGGTCGGAAGACGCCACTGGCGGATCGGATGCTCGACAAGGCGATACGTTGCCATCGACAACACCAGTGCAACGGCCAGGAGGACGAGGTTCTCGCTGACGGGAAGCGTGGTCTTGTCGACCCGCTCGGCGACGATGATCAGGAGCGGCCAGTGCCAGAGGTAGAAAGAGTATGACCGCTTCCCGAGCCATTGGGCAGGGCCCCGTCCGAGGAGGGACTCTGCTCCCCACCGCGGGATGGCGACCCCACCGGCGATGACGAGTGCCGCACCGACGACCGGGACAGCCACCAGCGAACCCGGATAGGCCGTATGGGATGTGAACGCAGTGGCGGACCAGGCGATAGCGACCAGCCCAGCCCAAGTCAGGCCGGCGGCCAATCGTTGCGGAACGTGGATCAGCGGTCGGGTGGCTACCGCCACGAGCCCCCCGAGAGCCAGTTCCCAGGCACGGGTGAATGGTGAGAAGTAGGCCACGGTCGGGTGGGACGAGGTCTGCACCACCGATAGCCAGTACGAAGCGACGATGATCGCTCCGAGGAGTACGGCCAGCTGGGTGCGAAGGGAACGCCGCCTACCGAACTTCGCGACCAGGAGGAACAGCGTGGGATACACGACGTAGAACTGCTCCTCCACCGACAGCGACCAGTAGTTCTGGAGGGGCGAGGGAGGAAGGCTCGCAGACAGGTAGTTCGTGTCCACGGACTCGAAGTGGAAGTTCGCCAAGAAGACGGCTGCCCACCGTCCGTCGTCGGCGACATTGTTGCCGGTGACCACGCCCACGGCGACATAGGCGGCCACCACGGTGACCGCGATGACCAGGGTCGCGGAGGGGAGGATACGGCGGATCCTCCGGGCATAGAAGTCCGCGATCGACGTCCGCCCGGAGCCCCGTTGTGTGCGGAGCAGCAGTCCGGTGATGACGAAGCCCGAGATGACGAAGAAGACGTCCACGCCCACGTATCCACCGGTCAGATGGGACACTCCTGCGTGGTAGAGGACGACCAGGAGGACGGCCACGGCTCGGAGGCCCTCGACGTCGGGACGAAACTTCCGGTCGCCAGGGGCCGTCCCCGCCTCGTCGCCCGAGTCCAGGAAGCGGTCGCCTACCGCGCGTGACGCTGTGGATGCCCCCTTCACCAACACCATCCTCGCCTTTCCAGCGGAGACACTAGCGGTCGGTCGATTGCCCACCCCTCGCCGGATCGTTCGACGAACCCGCGGGTCATGGCGACCGCAGCGACGCGCAGATCGGACCCACAAGCACCAGCGACCGTGTCACTCTCGAACGATGAAGGAAGCTACTCCGGCGGGGCGCCGACAGTGCAGCAGACACATCTTCCGGACCGAGGAATTCGTACAGCGCGATGGCAGGTACCGGTCCCGAACGGATGCGGGGCACGGACGGCCCGCAGGCCGACGTGACGCCCACTTCCTCCGAGGCATCGACCGATAGGGTAATCGGCATGGGAGCGCCGTTCTTCTTCGAACCGGAGATGTTTAGCGGTGTGGCCCAGGACCTGCGGGAACGGTTTCTCGCAGGCGAGCCTTTCTCTCATGTGGTCATCGACGGTCTCCTTCCCGACGACGTCCTCGACGAAGTCGTCGAGGAATCGCCAGGGCCCAACGAACGGAACGATTGGCTGCACGCCGACCGTCCTGACACGATCAAATGGTCGATCCCCAATGATTGGGCGCTCGGTCCCACGACCCGCCAGTTGTTGAATCAGTTCAACGGTGCGACGTTTATCAATTTCCTCGAGGAACTGACCGGTATCAGTGGACTGATTCCCGATCCTCATTATTTCGGAGGTGGTCTCCACCAACACGAACGGGACGGATTTCTGAAGATCCATGCCGATTTCAACTGGCACCAACGTCTGCACTTGGACAGACGATTGAACGTGCTGCTGTACCTGAATCGTGACTGGCAGGAGGACTGGGGTGGCTACCTCGAGCTGTGGAATGCCGAAATGACCCACAGAGTCGAGAGCATCGCGCCGCTGTTCAATCGGATCGTGATTTTCGCGACAACGGACACTTCCTATCATGGGCATCCCGAACCGATGACGTGTCCAGCGGGGACCAGGCGGCGCTCCCTGGCTCTCTACTACTACACGAATGGTCGACCAGAGGAGGAGAAGTCCCCGTCGCACAGCACGGTCTACAAGGTCCGACCGGGCGAGAAGAAATACCCCATGCCTTCACCGCCGAAGCAGCGCATCACCTGGAGGGACTTCTCACCCCCGATAGCCCTGAAGTGTGCCCGGCAGGTCAGGGCGGCACTCCGGCGGTAGCGCTGGAGCGTCGACCTCCATGGGGGTCGACGGGTGGTGTCATGGCAGGTGCCTCGTCGACACTGGTGGTCAGCGGCCCCGTCGGTGGTTCCACCGCTCGTTGGCGGCGCACCCGACCGCCAGTGTCTGGCCCGATGTGGGCGAACTCCCGGCTCAGCTGTCGTGCGCCCCACTGTCGGCATAGCGGGTCAGGTCACGGGCGAAGCGCCGCATCATGGACTGCAGGACGATGTCGAGGATCCGACCGGTGCCCGGCCACTTCGGGTCGTAGGTGCCGACCCATTCGATGCGGGTGCCCGATCCCTCGGGGGTGAGGGTGATGTCGGCGCGGTAGTTCGTCACCGGGAATCCGTTGAGGATCCGGTACCCGAGGTGGCCGGGCGGGTCCCAGGCCACCACCTCCTCGCGCGAGCCGACCCCGTACCGCGAGAACCGGCGGACGGCCCCGACCCCGTCCGGCTCCGGCGCGCCCTCCGCTTCGAGCCCCGTGGCCGTCAGGAACGACCAGTCGCGCCACCGCCGGGCCTCGCCGATCAGCGGCCACACCACCTCACGGGCGGCGCGGGTCGTCGCCTCCACCCGGTAGCTGCCGCTGCCCACGGGCGGACCCGGATCCGTCATCCCTCGACGTGGGCCTTCAGCGCCTCGAGCGACCCCTGGTACACGCCCTGCATGAGGTCGGCCATCTCGTCCGGCGTCGACTCGACCACCCAGGTCACGTGGCTGCCCGACCCGGTGCCGGTCACGGTGATGGTGGCCTCGTGGGTCTCGACGGGCACGCCGTCGACGATGCCGTAGGTGATGGCCCGGGTGGCGTCGTCCCGCGAGATCAGCTTCTCGGTGATGGTCATGCCCATGGTGTCGAGGATGCGGTGGTCGCCTTCGACCCGGCACGATTCCATGCCGGGCATCCACCCGGCGATCCCGCCGAAGTCACCCACCAGGGCCCATACGGCGTCCGGTGTGCCGTCGACGTCGATCTCCGCAGTGCGCTCAGCCATGGTGCTCCTTCAGTTCTGGTCCCGTGGGGGACGGTCCGACTCCCGGCCCACCGGCCGTGGGACCGGAGGCGGTCCGATGGTAGGCGAGCTTCCCGCCGGACTCCACCGCTAGCGTCACGACCGTGACCGACGAAGAACGTGACTCCGATGGCGTCGACGCGCTCTTCGTCGTCGACGGACCACGGCTCGTGCCCACCGGGTACACCCGGGGCCCGTGGTCTCCCGAGTCGTTGCACGGCGGCCCGGTGGCTGCAGCCGTGGTCCGGGCGACCGAACGCACGGCGGCGACCGACGACCGGCTCCGGATGACCCGACTCACCCTCGAGCTGCTGCGCCCGGTCGGGCTGGCGCCCTTCACGGTGACCGCATCGGTGGTCCGTCCCGGTCGCAAGGTCCAGGTCGTCGACGCCGTGGTGGAGCAGTCGGGTGTCCAGGTGGCCTGGGGGCGGGTCCTGCGTATCCGGGTGGACCCGTCCGTGGTCGTGCCCGAGCCGCGGACACCGGAGATCGGCGCTCCCGATCCGGTGGCGGCCGGGGTCGCCGCGCCGTCGCGGGTCCAGGGCTACCGCGCGTTCCACAACGCGGGAGTGGAGATCCGGTACGTCGCCGGTCACCTCGACCGTCCCGGCCCGGCCACCGCCTGGTTCCGTCTGCGCGTGCCGGTCGTCGCGGGCGAGGAGCCGAGCCCCGGGCAGCGGGCCGTGGCCGTGGCCGATTTCGGCAACGGCATCAGTTCCGAACTCGACATGACCACCAGCGTCTTCGTCAATCCCGACCTCACCGTCCACCTCCTGCGGCCGCCCGCGGGCGAGTGGATCGCCCTCGACGCCCGCACCCGGTTCGGCCCGCCCGGCACCGGGCTGGCCGAGTCTGCGCTGTGGGACGAGAGCGGCCGGATCGGGCGGGCCCTGCAGAGCCTGTACGTCGAGTCGGAACGATGACGATCCATCGCCGGTCGCAGCAGTGAACTTCGACGGCTTTCCCGTGGGTACGCCGAGCGTGGCCGAGTTGCTGGTGGCCCGGGCGTCGGACGACCATCCCGCCGTGCTGTCCGGCGACGACACCTGGACCTGGGCCGAGTCGGTGGCCGCCAGCGCCGCCCGTGGCGCACTCCTCGGGGGGATGGACGAAGGGGGCCCTCCCCACGTCGGGGTCCTCCTCGGCAACATCCCCGAGTACCTGTTCTGGCTGGGGGCGGCCGCACTCGCCGGGTGGGTGGTGGTGGGAATCAACCCGACCCGACGCGGCGACGCCCTGGCCGGCGACATCCGCCGTACCGACTGCCGGGTGCTGGTGACCGACGCCCACGGGGCCGCGCTACTCGACGGCATCGACACCGGCGTGCCCCCCGACCTGGTGCTGCGGATCGACACGCCGGAGTACCTCGACCGGTTGGCCACCCACGTCGGCACCCGGGCGTCGGACGTGGTGGCCGCGGCCACCCCGGCACCGTCGGATCTCTTCCTCCTCCTGTTCACCTCGGGCACCACCGGCGTGCCGAAAGCGGTGCGGTGTACCCAGGGTCGACTGGCCTCGATCGCCCTGCGGTCGGCCGAGGCCTACGGCTACGACCGGGACGACGTCGCCTACTGCGCCATGCCGTTGTTCCACGGGAACGCGCTCATGGTGCTGTGGGGGCCGACCCTGGCGGTCGGGGCCACCGTCGCCCTCGCCGGCCGCTTCAGTGCCTCCGGCTTCCTGCCCGACGTCCGACGCTACGGAGCCACCACGTTCACCTACGTCGGCAAGGCCCTCGCCTACGTGCTGGCCACCGAGCCGTCGCCGGACGACGCCGGCTGCACGCTGCGCCGCGGCTTCGGCACCGAGGCCTCCGTGGCCGACCACGCCGCGTTCCAGGAGCGCTTCGGGTGCGTGCTCACCGAGGGGTACGGCTCGAGCGAGGGTGGCGTGGCCATCAACCGGGTCCCGGGCACTCCCGTGGGATCGCTCGGCCGCCCCGTCGAGGACGTGGTGGTGGTGGATCCGGCCACCGGGGTCGAGTGTCCACCCGCCGAGTTCGACGGGTCCGGAACGCTGGTGAACGCGGCGTCGGCCATCGGCGAGATCGTCAACCGGTCGGGCAGCGGCCGCTTCGAGGGGTACTACGAGGACCCGGTCGCCACGGCCCGGCGCGTGCGCGACGGTTGGTACTGGACGGGTGACCTCGCCTACCGGGACGCCGCAGGTTGGTTCTGGTTCGCCGGCCGCGGCGGTGACTGGCTCCGGGTCGACTCGGAGAACCTGACGGCCGGACCCATCGAGCGGGTGCTCGTCCGCTTCGACGACATCGCCGCCGTGGCCGTCTACCCGGTCCCGGATCCCCGTTCCGGCGACCAGGTCATGGCGGCCCTCGAACTCCTGCCCGGACGCGCCTTCGATCCGGTCGCCTTCGCCGCCTTCCTGGCCGACCAGGAGGACCTCGGCACCAAGTGGGCCCCGTCGTTCGTGCGGACCACCCGTGCACTCCCGCAGACGGCCAGTGGCAAGGTGACCAAGGGCCGCCTCCGTTCCGAGGGGTGGTGGGACTGCGGCGAGCCGGTGTTCCGATCGACCGGGACCGGTGGCGCCTACGTCCCGATGGACGATGGCGACCGTGCCGGACTCTTCGACGAGCTGCGCCGCCACGGCCGATTGGGGCTGGTCGGCGGATGACCGACCCGGGCGCTCATCCGGACGGGGCCCGGCCCCGATGGTCGGAGCGCCTGGACGACCGACTGCAACGGCACCCGGTCACGGCGGTCGCCTCGGCCACGCTCGCCAAATGGACGGACGACGGGGCCGGACGCCTGGCCAACCTGTTGGCCTACGCGGGGTTCCTGGCCGTCTTCCCCCTGCTGCTGGTACTCCTGACGCTGGTCGAGGTGATCCTCTCCGGCCACCGGGCCGCCCGTCAGGAGGTGATCGACGCCGCGCTCCGCCAATTCCCCGAGATCGGGGCCGAGCTCCAGGCGCACGTGAGCGGTCTGACCGGACGCAACACGGCCTTTCTCTCGGTCGCCCTGGTCTGGCTGATCTACGGCAGCCTCCGGCTGAGCCGCAACGCCCAGCTCCTCATGGCCACGGTGTGGGACATCCCCCGACACGATCTCCCCACGTACGGTCGGTGGCTGCCCCGGGCCATCGGCTTCCTCGTCATCCTGGGCGTCGGCTTCCTGGCCGGTGGCGCACTGTCGGGGATCGGCAGTTTCGGCGGGCTCGGCCCCGCCTCGGCCCTGGTGGGCTTCGCCGCGTCGCTGGCCGTCAATGTGGCGATGTTCTGGGCCGGCTTCGCCATCCTCGTGTCGGTCCCCGACGTCGGCCGGAACTTCTGGCGCGGCGCCCTGGTGGCGGGACTGGGTTGGACCGTCCTCCAGCTCGCCAGCACCCAGCTGGTCAGCCACGAGCTGCGGCACTACACCACCCTGTACGGGGCCTTCGCCAGCTTCCTGGTGCTGGTGTGGTGGATCGGGCTCGGCACCCTGCTGACCGCGTTCGCCGCCGAGTTCGACGCGGTGGTCCAGCGACGGCTGTGGCCACGGCCGTTCCGACGGCGTCGTCCGACGGACTGAGCCGGCCGGACCGGTGCCGGGTGGCCTCCGGTCAGCCCTCCATGACGATCGGTTCGGGCGAGCGGGCCGGGTCGGCGCCGCCGTGGCCGCCGGCCGGGCGCGGCGGCGGGATGACCAGTCCGAGGAGACCGCCGGCCAACACGACTACGGCGGCGATGAGGAATGCCCGTGCGAATCCGGCGGTGAGGGCCGCGGCCACGACGTCGTTGCCGTACCGCGGGCGCTGACCGCTCGCCGCGTGGCTGAGGTAGGCGGCCGTGCGGGAGGCGGCGACGGTGGTCAGCGCCGCCAGTCCGATGGAGGCACCGATCTGACGGCTGCAGTTGACGAGACCCGAGGCCAGGCCGGCCTCCTCTGGGGGGAGGCCCCCGGTGGCCAGCAGGGCGATCGGCGTGAAGGCCAGGCCCATTCCGAAGGTGGCGAGGATTCCGCCGCCGCACGCCCCCGTCCAGTAGGTGTCACCGGCCTGGATGAAGGAGAGCCAGAACAGGCCGGCGGAGGCGAGGAGTGCGCCGACCATGAGCATGTTCCGTGGGCCGAGGCGCGGGGCCAGGCGCCCGCTCAGCGTGGCACCCACGGCGATGGCCAGCGTCTGGGGGAGGAAGGTCAGACCGGTCACGACCGGGCTGTAGCCGAGAACCTGCTGGAGGTAGAGCGAGAGGAAGAACCACATGGCGAACATGCCGATGCCGAAGGAGAACATCACCAGGTTCGCCCCGGTGACCGACCGCACGCGGAACAGACGGAGAGGTACGAGCGGATGGGAGGCCACGCGGGCCTCGATCCAGACGAAGGTCGCCAACAGAGCGACGGAGGCACCGAGTACGACGAGTGTGGAGGTACCTGTCCACGGGACCACGTCGGTGTGGGAGATGGCGTAGACGAGGAGGAAGAGGGCCCCGGTCACGGTGACGCCGCCGGCGACGTCGAGCCGGCTGCGGGGCCCATCGGCCCGTGACTCGTGCAGACGGACCCGGGCCACCACGAACAGGGCGATGCCGATGGGGACGTTGACGAAGAGGATCCACCGCCAGGACAGGTACTGGGTCAGGATCCCCCCGAACAGCGCACCGGCCGCACCGCCGCCGGCGGCCACCGCGCTCCACACCCCGAATGCCTTCGCGCGGGCCCGCTGGTCGCGGAACGTGACGGTCAGGATGGTGAGCGTGGCCGGGGAGAGGACGGCGGCACCCACGCCCTGGAGCGACCGTGCGGCGATGAGGGTGGCCTGGTCGGTGGCGAAACCGCCGAGGAGGCTGGCCACGGTGAACAGGCCCAGGCCGATGAGGAAGATCTTGCGGCGGCCGAACAGGTCGGCCAGGCGTCCCCCGAGCAGCAGCAGCCCGCCGAAGGTCAGGGCGTAGGAGGTGACCACCCACTGGAGTCCGACCGCACTGAAGTGGAGGTCGCGCTGGATGGCGGGCAGAGCCACGTTGACGATGGAGACGTCCAGGACCACCATGAACTGGGCGAGGCACACCACGACCAGGATCACGTTGTCCGACGAGCGGGGACGCCCCGTGCCGACTTCGGCGGGCGCGTCGGTGGAGGGGGTCACGTCCTCGGGCATGCCCCGAGGTTAGGTGGTGGCTGTGACCGTCGGCTCGACCCGGCCGGGAGGGCCCGGAACCGGGCCGCTCGCGCCCCACGTGGGCCTGGCGACGTTCAGCGTTCCAGGCGCTCCTCGAGCCGTCGACGGGCGGCCGGCCACTCGTCGGCCAGCATGGAGAAGACGGCCGAGTCCCGGACGGTGCCGTCGGCCGCGGGTCGGTCGGATCGCAGGATGCCGTCGAGGGTGCACCCGATCCGCGTGATCGCCGCCCGGGAACGGGCGTTGCGGGCGTCGGTCTGGAGGCGTACGGCGCGCACGCCCCAGTGGGTGAAGGCGTGGTCCATCATCAACAACTTGGCCTCGGTGTTGACCGCCGTACGCCGGCCCTGCGGGCCGAGCCAGGTGTGTCCGATGCTGACCAGGTCGAGCTCACCCTCGTGGGGGGCGAGCTCGGCGCCGGCGTCGGGTGCCGACCAGTCCCACGCCTCCAGCTGGTAGTAGCGGGTGCTGCCGACGATGCGGTCGAGGGCCAGGGAGCGGGTGGCGAAGGGCACCTGGTCGCCCTCGCGGGCGCGGGTGAGCGCCTTGCCGACGTAGGCCTCCATGGCCACGCGGTCCGCGGGGACCCAGGTGTAGCCGTAGGAGGACCGGTCGTGGCCTGCGGCCTCCAGGAGGTCGTCTACATGGTCGGTCCGGAGGGGCTCGAGGCGGACGTGGTTGCCTTCCAGGGTGAACGGCTCGCGCATGCCCCCCAGTCTGGCGGAACCACCGGGGTCCGTGGCCCGCCGGTGTCACCCGTAGTATCTGGTCCGCACCACCCGCCGGGGCGGGTCCACCGTCCGCCCCGACATCCCGTCGTCCACCCAGCAGAAAGCAGTCCCGTGTTCCGCCCGGTCCCCGCTGAAGCCGATTTCACCGCCCTCGAGGTCGAGGAGCTGGCCCGTTGGAGCGCGCACCGGGTCTTCGAACGATCGGTGGAACTGCGGGCCGGGGCCGAGCCCTGGGTCTTCTACGAGGGGCCGCCCACGGCCAACGGCCGTCCCGGCCTCCACCACGTGTGGGCCCGCGTCTACAAGGACCTCTTCTGCCGGTACCGGACGATGCGGGGCTACGCCGTGCCGCGCAAGGCCGGCTGGGACACCCACGGGTTGCCGGTCGAGGTCGAGGTCGAGAAGCAGCTGGGGATCACGGACAAGCGGCAGATCGAGGACGAGGTCGGTATCGCCGAGTTCACCCGGCTCTGCAAGGAGTCGGTACGCAACTACGTGGGTGAGTGGAAGACCCTGACCGAGCGGATCGGGTACTGGATCGACATCGACGACGCCTACTGGACCTTCACCCCCGACTATGTCGAGTCCGTGTGGGCGAACCTCAAGGCCCTGTGGGACGGGGACCTGCTCTACGAGGACATCAAGGTCGTCCCCTACTGTCCCCGGTGCGGTACCGCCCTGAGCAGCCACGAGCTCGGGCAGCCCGACGTCTACCGGGAGGTCGAGGACGAGTCGGCGTACGTGCGGTTCCCGTTGACCGACGAGGGGGACACGGCACCGGTGCTGGCGGCGACCCTCGGCCGGACCTCGTTGGACGGGCTCGCCCTGGTCGCCTGGACCACCACACCGTGGACGCTGCTCTCCAACACCGGGGCCGCGGTCGGTCCGGAGCTCGACTACGCCGTCGTGGGGGACGCCGTCGTGGCCGCGTCGCTGGTCGGCCCGGTCTTCGGTGACGGCGTGGCACCGGACGCCGTCGTCCCGGGTTCCTCGCTGGTCGGCCTCCGCTACCGGCGTCCGTTCGACGACGTCGTGCCGGGACCGTCCGATGCCGGTCGGGTCGGCTGGCGGGTGGTGGCCGGCGAGTTCGTCGAGGCGGACGAGGGGACCGGCATCGTCCACCTGGCCCCGGCGTTCGGTGAGGTGGACCGCCAGGTCGGCCGGTCCAACGACCTGCCCACGCTCAATCCGGTGGGCCCGGACGGGCGGTTCACGGGTGCCGTCCCGTGGCTCGAGGGCCGGTCGGTGCGCGACACCAACGGCGACGTCAACGGGCGCCTCGAGGCAGCCGGGCTGCTGGTCCGACGCCAGCCCTACCTGCACCCCTACCCCCACTGCTGGCGCTGCAACACCGCGCTCCTCTACTGGGGGAAGCCCTCGTGGTACATCCGGACCTCGGACCGCAAGGCCGACCTGGTCGCCCAGAACCACACCATCGGCTGGCACCCGGAACACATCCGGGACGGCCGGATGGGGGAGTGGCTGGCCAACAACGTCGACTGGGCCCTGTCCCGCGACCGGTTCTGGGGCACGCCCCTGCCGGTGTGGCGGTGTGGTGAGGGACATCTGCGCTGCGTCGGATCGCTGGCCGAGCTCTCGGAGCTGAGCGGGACCGACGTCTCCCACCTCGATCCCCACCGTCCGGCCATCGACGAGGTCACGTTCCCCTGCCCCGACTGCGGCCCCGGGCCCGGGGTGCCGGAGATGCGACGGGTCGAGCCGGTGATCGACGCCTGGTTCGACTCCGGGTCGATGCCGACCGCCCAGTGGGGCTACCCGGGGAGGCCGGGATCGGCGGAGTCGTTCGTCTTCCCGGCCGACTTCATCTGCGAGGCCATCGACCAGACCCGCGGCTGGTTCTACTCGCTGTTGGCGGTGAACACGTTGGTGCGGGGGGCCACGCCCTATCGCAACGTGCTCTGCCTCGGCCACATCGTCGACGCCGACGGCCGCAAGATGTCCAAGAGCGTCGGAAACGTCATCGACCCGTGGGAGATCCTGACGACACGGGGTGCCGACCCGCTGCGCTGGTGGATGTTCTCGCAGGGCTCGCCGTGGACCCCGACCCGGGTCAGTTTCGAGGTCATCGACGCGTCGATGCGCGACGCCCTGCTCACGCTGTGGAATACCTGGTCGTTCTTCACCACCTACGCCACGCTGAACGGCTTCGATCCGGCCGACCCGGCGATCCCGGCCCCGGCCGACCGGTCACTGCTCGACCGGTGGATGCTGTCGAGACTGCACGGCACGGTGTCCGCGGTCACGGCGTCCCTCGACGGGTACGAGCCCTTCCCGGCGGCCACCGCCGTCGCCGAGCTGATCGACGACACCTCCAACTGGTACGTCCGTCGCAGCCGCCGGCGCTTCTGGCGCACCGATCCCGGCGCCGATCCCTCCGACTCGCTCGGCGCCCAGGCCACACTGCACGAGGTACTGGTGACGGTGGCGAAGCTCCTCGCCCCGATGACGCCGTTCCTGGCCGACCGGATGTGGCGAGGCCTCACCGACGCCGGCGAGTCCGACTCGGTCCACCTGACCGACTGGGCCCCGGTGGACGCCGGTCTGGTCGACCCCGCACTCGAGGACGGCATGGCCCTGGCCCGCCGGCTGTCGTCGCTCGGTCGGGCGGCGCGAGCGGAGGCGGGGGTCAAGGTCCGCCAGCCACTGGCCCGGGCCCTCGTCTACCTGCCGCCCGACGGTCCGGAGCTCCCGCCCGGCATCGTCGAGGACGAGCTGAACGTCGACCGGGTCGAGGTGACGGCCGAACTGGGCGACGTACTGGCCTATGAGTTGGTGCCGAACTTCAAGCTGCTCGGCCCCCGTATCGGCAAGCGGGTCCAGCAGCTGCGTGCGGCCATGTCCACGGTGGACACGACTGCGGCGGCCGCGGCGCTGACCGCCGGACGACCGGTGACGGTCGAACTGGACGACGGCCCGCTGGAACTGGGTGCCGAGGAGGTCGAACTACGGGTACGGGCGCAACCCGGCTTCGCCGTGTCGCGTGACGGTGCCGAGGTGCTCGCCCTCGACCTCGCCCTCGACGACGACCTCCGGAGACGGGGTCTGGCCCGCGAGGTCGTCCGCAACGTCCAGGACCTGCGCAAGGAGACGGGACTCGAGGTGTCGGACACCATCGTCCTCCACGTCGAGGGGGTCGACGACCTGGCGCCCCTGTTCGACGGGATCGCCCGCGAGGTGCTGGCCGTCCGGGTGGTGGCGGCACCTCCGGAGGGCGCGGGACCGGGGACGCAGATCACCCTGGAGGACGGCGGGACGTCCCGCCGGGCGGCGATCTGGATCGAGCCCTCGTGAGGTGGACGGTGTCGTGGTGACCGGGTCCGGGGGGAGCCGGGGCGAGCCCTGCGTCCTGGCCGTCGACCTCGGCACCGGCGGCCCGAAGGTCGCGGTGGTGAGCGAATCCGGGCGGATCGTGGCCCACGCCACCGAGGCGGTCACGCTCCACCTGCTGGACGGCGGCGGAGCCGAGCAGGACCCCGTCGAGTGGTGGTCGGCCATCCGCCGGGCCGCCGCCCGGGCCATGGGCACCGCCGGCGTCGACCCCGCCGACCTCATCGGGGTCGGCTGTACGGCCCAGTGGTCGGGCACGGTGGCCGTGGACGCCCAGGGGCAGGCACTCATGCGGGCGGTGATCTGGATGGACTCCCGGGGCAACGGGGCGATCCGCAATGTGGCCGGTGGATCGGTCAACGTGCTCGGGTACGACCCGCGCAAGCTGCTGCGCTGGGTCCAGGTGACCGGCGGCGCCCCCGGACTGTCGGGCAAGGACCCGGTGTCCCACATCCTCTTCATCCGTGAGGCCTTCCCCGACGTCTACGCCCGGACCGCCACGTTCCTGGAGCCGGTCGACTACCTCAACCTGCGCCTGACCGGATCCGCCTCGGCTTCGTTCGACTCCATCGCCGCCCACTGGGTGACCGACAACCGGGCGATCGACGCCGTGGCCTATGACGCGAAATTGCTCGAGTGGACCGGTCTCGACCGGGGCCGGCTACCCGACCTGGTCGCCCCCGGCACCGTGGTGGGCGCGGTGACGGCCGACGCCGCCGCCGATCTGGGCATCCCGGCCGGGCTCCCGGTCGTCACCGGTACGGGGGACGTGCACTCGGCGGTGTTCGGGTCGGGTGCCGTGGCGGACTTCGCCGCCCACCTCTACATCGGGACGTCCTCATGGATCTCCGGACACGTCCCGTTCAAGAAGACGGCCCCGACCTCGAACGTGGCATCGATCCCGGCCGGCCTGGCCGGGCGGTACCTGATCGCCGACGAGCACGAGACGGCGGGCGCCTGCCTCACGTTCGTGCGGGACAACCTCGGACTGGCGCCGGACTTCGAGACGATGAACGCCATGGCCGATCGGGCCCCGGTCGGCAGTGGGCGCGTGCTCTTCACCCCGTGGTTGAACGGCGAGCGATCGCCGGTGGACGACCACACCGTGCGCGGTGGATTCCACAACCTGTCCTTGGCGACCACCACCGACCAGATGGTCCGCTCCGTGTTCGAAGGGGTGGCCCTCAACTCGCGCTGGCTGCTCGAGGCCGTCGAGAAGTTCGCCGGCCACCGACTCGACTCCCTGGCCTTCGTGGGCGGTGGGGCCAACTCGGACCTCTGGTCCCAGATCCACGCCGACGTGCTCGGTCGAGAGATCCGCCAGGTGGCCGACCCGGTGCTCGCCAACGTCCGAGGTGCCGCCCTGCTGACGCTCCACGCGTTGGGACGGGTGTCGCTCGACGACATACCGGCGATGGTCGAGATCCGCCGCACCTACGAGCCGAACGCCACCCATGCCGGCGAGTACGACCTGCTGTTCGGCGAGTTCGTCACGCTGTACAAGCAGACGAAGGGTATCTTCAAGCGGCTGAACCGCTTCTGAGCAGCAGAGGAGTCACGGTGTCCCACACGAGCGCTTCTGCGGGTCCGGTCGCGATCGGTGGCGTCGGGGGCAGTGGCACCCGCGTCATCGCCGCGATCGTCGAAAGCCTCGGCTTCGATCCCGGGGGGAACCTCAACGAGGCCCTCGACGAGCGCACCTTCATCGCCGTGTTCAAGCGGCCGGACGTCTACTGGGGCGAACGGGGCCTGATCCGCGCCGACCACCCCGCCGCGGTGGCCGCCACCCGGTTGTACGTGTCGGTCCGTTCCGGGGGCCGACGGCCGATGGCGGACGTCGTCCCGATGATCCGGGCCAGCATCACCCTGCCGTCGAACACCCCGTCGTCGGGACGCTCGTTGGGGGTCGCCAGCATGAGCCTCCGGCTCCGACGACTTGGACGGCTCCCCACGGTGTTCCGCCGGCGACCGCCCGATGCGGGTCCGTGGATGTGGAAGGACCCGAACACCCAGATCTTCCTCCCCACACTCTTCGCCCAGATCCCGGGGTTCCGCTACATCCACATGGTCCGCGACGGCCTCGCCATGGCGACGAGTTCGAACAGACTCCAGCTCAACAATTGGGGTTACCTGTTCGACATCGGGCGGGACGGACGTGACGGTGAGGTACGTCAGCTCCTCTACTGGGCGCGGGCCAATCTCGCCGTGGCCGACCTGCTCGCCGATCAGCCCCGGTCGTTGATCGTCAGTCACGAGCACGCCATCGCCGACCCGGACGCCGTGGCGGAGGAGATCAGCTCGTTCCTCGACGCTCCCCCCACGGACGCCACCCGCCGGGTGATCGACGAGGTCCAGGCTCCGGCCGACGCCGGCCGGACGTTTACCATCCCCGACGGTGTCCTGTCGCCCGACGAGCTCGCCGATGTGCGGCGTGCGCTCGACCGTTTCGGATACGGCGGGGGACCGGGCTGATCCGATCGGCACCGGCAACCCGGCTCAGCTCATCGACCCGACTTCCTCCCCCGGTCTGCGGCACTCACCACCGCCGCCAGGGAGGCGTCCAGGATGCTGGAGTCCATGCCGACCCCCCACCACGTGGTGCCGTCGGGGCCTTCGGCCTCGACGTAGGCCACGGCGGAGGCGCCACTGCCCGACGTGAGGGCGTGCTCGCTGTAGTCCTTCACCTCGAAGGACACCCCGAGATCGGTGCGCAGCGCACCGACCAGTGCGTCGATGGGACCGTTGCCCTCGCCCATGACCGTGCGGGGCTCGCCGTCGACCAACAACTGGGCGGTCACGGCGGTGCGTCCACCGCCGGTCGACATCTCACTGGCGAGCAGGCGCACCCCGGCGTCCTCGGGCAGGTAGGTCTCCGAGAACACGTCCCAAGGCCGAGGAGCCGGTCCGGACCCGTGACCGGAGGGAGCCGGCGAGCTTGTGGGCCACGGCCAGGAACTGGGGCCCCGCCGCCTCGAGTGCGGTCGGCGGCCGTGCCGGCTGGGCGGGCCGGGCGTCGCGTTCGAGCACCAGTAGCCCGATGTCGACGGGGGACCCGCCCCAGTGCCGGACGGTCCGGACGTCGGACGCCGTGAAGCCCACCTGCTTGGCCTCACGGACCAGGCCGCGCAGCGAACCGTGGTGCCGGACCGACTCGACGACCTTGCCCTGCGCCCGGTTCCACAGGTCGTTGGTGTTCGGCACCAGGTCGACCGTCAGGATCGCCGTCCCCCCGGTTCGGACCCGCTGGGCCAGGGCGAAGAGGAGGCCCCGACGGTCGTCGGCGGTCAGGTGCTCGATGACGCTGATCGAGTAGGCCGCGTCGAACTGGAGCTCGAGGGGCAGGTCGTCGAGGGGGCAGCGCCACGACTTCTCCGCCATGCCGATGGCCGCGTAGTCGAGGAATCCCCAGCCGGTCCAGTCCGGCTTCGGCGGCCATTCCCGGGTGATGTCGGAGGGATCGACGGTGTGGAGCTCGTACCCGCGCGCCGCCAGGTAGGGGACGAGGGGATTGACCCCGGCACCGATGTCGACGACCCTGCTGCCCGCCGGCACCGACTCCATGACCAGGTCGGCCGCCACCGGATACTCCCAGAGGCGGGGGGCGTGGTCGGGGAAGAAGCCGATGGTCTCCCACGCCGACGTGCGCAGGCTGACGAGCCGCAGGAGGTCCGGGTGCTTCGAGGCCACCGAGTCGAGGGTCTCCGGGCTGTAGTCGCGTGGATGGGCGCCGTCCGGCACCTTCAGCACGAGGAACAGGGTCGCACCGGCACCGTCACGCAGGGGGTACAGCTCCGCACCGGGCGCCATCTCCCGCACGGTGCTCGACAGCGGCTCGTGGAAGTGCACCATGTGGGAGTCGATCGGGGACGGGCGCTCGTACCCGGAGACGAGGAGGGCACGGGTGGTGTGCTCCAGGAGCGACCGCACCGTGGCGCGGTAGCGCTCCCGGTCGGCCTCGTGGATCAGGACGTCGATGCACAGGGTCAGTTCGGCCTCGGTGCCGTGTTCGGCCAGCGTCCCCACCCGGTAGTCGCCGTCGGGTCGGCCCTGCCGGGCCCGCCCCACGGCCTCCTCCGAGAGGTCGATGCCGACGTACCCGGGAAGGGGCAGGTCGCGCGTCGTCTCGCCGTCACCGCACCCGACGTCGAGGACGGAGCGCGGCTGCAGGATGTCGAGGAGGGCCACCAGCAGCTCGCGTTTGTCCGCCAGGGCCTGGCCCCGGCTTCCCGATCCCGAGCCCAGTTCGGCATTCGTGGCGTACCGCCAGTTCCAGAACGTGGCGTTGGGGAAGGCGGTGTGCCAGACCTTGCTGATGGCCGCGTTGGCCACCTCGATCTGGCCGTCGACCGCGTCCACGCCGGTCCGGGTGAGCAGGCCCTGGGTGTTGACCTCGCTGTGGTAGTGGAGCACGGCCGGCGTGATGGTGGTCGGCATGCGCTTGCGCTCGTGGGTGGGGAAGTTCCACCGGGCGTCCAGCTGGACGGGCTCGATCCCCTCCGAGGCGAGGGCCATGGCCATCGACACCTGGTCGACGTTGAGCGTCCAGCGCTCCAGCAGCTCGAGGTGCTCCAACAGCCAACGCGCCCAGCGCGCCCACGCCGACGCCACGGAGGTGAGGCGGCCGCCGGGGACGAGGTAGAACCCGCCGTTGGCGTTCCCGGCGAGGGTCGACATGTCCGGATGCTTGCCGACCGGCCACAACGGCGGCTCCGGCAGCTCGGCGGCGGCGAACACCCGCTTCAGCACGGGCAGGAGGGGGTGGGGCCGTTCTACGGGCGTCCCCCCCACCGAGTCGGCCCCGAGGGGGAGGCGACGCGGGTCCTCGAGGACGACGACGTCGGCGTCGGTCAGGACGGCCAGGCCGTCGGTCCCCCGGTCCGCCAGGTCCACCGCCCCGGCGATCTTGTTGCAGTGGGGTGAGCGCTCGTCGAAGGGCTCGATGTCCCGGATCGAGACGCCCTGGTCGCCGAGGTACTGGAGCACGTCCGACCGGCAGCCGCCGACGGCGTGCACCACGAGGTCGGCGGGGTCGGCCCCCACCACGTGGCGCAGCGTGGCGAACCAGCGCAGGGCCTCGAGGTGGAACCGCGGATCGGCGTCGACCACGCACGAGAAGGTGCCGGCGGTGGGCCCCTTCGCCGCGTCGCCGACCGGCTGGTCGGGCCCGCTCACGGCCGTCGCGCCGCCGACCGGTGGGAACCGGTCCGCCACGCCGTCGGCCGGCGCGGTCCGCACTGCGTGCCCCTCGTCAACGCCTTCACGCCCGGTCACGCTAGCCGGGCTGCGCGGTGGTGCAAGTGGTGACGGCGTGGGCCTCGGGGCCGACCGTCCCCGGCTCCACGGATCCCGCTCCGGTGGGCCCGCCTACGATGTCCGCCCATGGGCGTCAGGGACTACGTGCGCACCGCCGTGAAGATGGCGGAGATGGCCGATGAGCGTCGCCGGCGCCTCGCCGCCCCGCTACCGCCACCGGTGTGCCCGGCCGGATGGGAGATCGGCCCCCCGGACTTCGTGGGTGTCGGCGTGCAGAAGGGCGGGACGACGTGGTGGAGCAGGGCCGTCTTCTCCCACCCGGACGTCCTGCCGCCGGTGCGCAAGGAACTCCGGTACTTCCAGCACCACTGGGACCAGGAGTTCACGCCGGCGAGCGCCACGGAGTACCACCGCTACTTCCCCCGGCCGGGTGGGAGGCAGCTGACCGGCGAATGGACACCGAACTACCTGTACGACCCCTGGACGGCGCACCGCCTGCACGTGGCGGCACCCGACGCCCGCATCCTGGTGATCCTGCGCGATCCGGTGGCCCGGCTGCTGTCCGGCCTGCGCGACGCCGCGTACCACTACTACGGGGACCCCCACCCCCGCCTGGTCAGCGAGGCCATCGAGTTCGGCCGGTACGGCGAGCAGCTCGACCGGCTGGCCGCCCAGTTCCCCCGGTCGCAGATCCTGGTGCTGCAGCTCGAGCGCTGCATCCTCGAGCCGGAGTCCGAACTGGCCCGGACCTACGAATTCATCGGTGCGGACCCGGCCTACGTGCCCGCCGACCTCCATGACCCGGTCAACGAGGCCAAGGGGCCGCCGATCACGGTCCCGTCCGACCTGGTCGACGTGGCCCGGGACATGTACCGGGACGACCTCGACCGCCTGCGCGCCGGGTGGCCCGAACTCGACCTCGGGATGTGGCCCGGGGTCTCGGGCCCCCGGTAGCCGGGACTCTCGGGCTCCCGCCAGGCGGAGGGGACCGGCGCGGCCGCCCGGCTACCCGGTCGACGACGGGTGTCGCCGGCGGGCCCGGTCGGCGGCGCTGACCACCGCGTGCAGCGACGCCTCGAGGATGCTCGAGTCCATGCCCACCCCCCACCAGGTCGACCCGTCGGGTCCCTCGGCCTCGATGTAGGCCACCGCCGACGCCTCGCTACCGGCGGTGAGGGCGTGCTCGCTGTAGTCCTTGACCCCGAACTCGACGCCGAGCTCGGTCCGGAGGGCACCGACCAGGGCGTCGATGGGACCGTTGCCCTCGCCCATGACC
>Ga0302202_10002656_pt1 | contig 20350 bp, 19 predicted proteins | sample II_Bog_N3_3_FD_194579 | JGI IMG/M metagenome (GOLD analysis project Ga0302202, IMG submission 194579) | Peat permafrost microbial communities from Stordalen Mire near Abisko, Sweden - II_Bog_N3_3 | ecosystem: Environmental > Terrestrial > Soil > Wetlands > Peat | place: Sweden: Abisko...
AGGGCCACCCCGCTGATCACCGTACGGCGGGTGATCCGCCGCGTCCAGTGGGCGTGGTCAGAGGGTGAAACAGGCCCGGAGAAGGTTTCGAACTCCGGCTCCCCGTCCGGCGGCGCCGCCTCGGCCTTCTGCTCCGTACGCCGGCCCGCAATCTCGCCCGCCAGGGCCCGCCGAAGCCGCTGGGCCGGGTGGCGTGCTTCGCCGTCCAAGCCGCCGGAGGCGGATCGGTCGAACCGGTGCGGTGGGGGCTCTCCCTCGGTACCGGCGGGGTCGCTGTCGGTCATGGCCTCGGGTCCGTGCTCCCAACGGTACGCCGGCCCGGCGCGCCGGGCACGTCCTGCACCCGCCGCGCCGCCGTGGACAGCGGCTAGATCCGGCGGATCATCTCGCGCTCGACGGCCTCGCGGGCCCGCCGGACCCGGGACGCGAGCGGGTGCTCGCGGAGAGCCTGTTCCATCTGGCGGAGCAGGGAGTAGAGGTTCTTGACGACCTTCACGACGTCTCCGACGTCGGAGCCCGGGGGGACGTCGATCTCGGCGAGCGCCACCCCGGAGGCCCACTGGTACGCCGCGGCGACGAAGTCGAAGGAGAGCGGGCGGAGGGTGGCGACACCGTGGTGCTCCTCGACCGCGGCGAGCCGTTGCAGATCGGTGCGCAGCAGGCGGTATCCGCGCTCGACACCGCGGCTCGGCCACTGGCGACGCGCGGGTTGGGGTCGCTCCCGTCCCCTGTCCTCGGCCACCAGCATGGTGAGCGTGCCCACGAGCTCGGGCGCGGTCAACTCCTCCAGCCAGCCCGCCCGGACCGCGTCGGCGACCAGCAGCGCGCTCTCGCCGAAGAGCGCCTCGGCCAGCAGGCCCAGCTCGGTCGGCCGATCGTTCTCCAGGAAGCCGCCCTCCCGGAGCACCGCGCGCAGCGCCCGAAACTCGCGACGGTAGCGGCCACGCGCAGAGCGCAGCTCCTCCTCGCCGTGTCGGAGCGTCCCCTCGACCTCTTCGCTCTCCCTCCGGTGATTGCGATGCTCGCTCAGGTAGGGGCAGCCCGTGCAGGGACTCTCCTCCTGCCGCGCCCGGGTCCCCTTCAGCGAGCGTCGCATGGTCTCGAACTTCCCCCCGGGGTCGGCCGCCCGGCCTCCGTAGCGGCCGGACCGGCTGTCTCGCCAGTGCTGGCGCTGGGCGCGCCGCACCTCGGTCTCCATGACCTCGACCTGGGCGGCCACACGCAGATGACGGGTGAGGGTCGTCTCGGTGCAGGCCTGCCGGGGATGGCGAAAGATTCTCCGACCCAGGTCCAGGCGCAACTGCTCGAGATTGGCTTTGCGGTGCACCCAGTGCTCACTCCGCTGCAGCGCCTGGTATTGACCGAAGGATCGATCGAGCAGCTCCTCGGCCCGCTCCAGGGTGCGCGTCTTGAGCAGGGCGAGCACCATCGTGTAGGTGGGCGCGAACTTCGATTCCACGCTCATCTCACCGCCAATGGCGGCCTCGTAGATGTCGCGGACGTCGACATCCGACTCCTTGAGGATGATGCCGTGGCCGAGGGTGTCGATGCCCCGCCGTCCCGCGCGACCCATCAGCTGGGTCAGCTCGGTCGAGGTCAAGGCGTGGAACCCGGTCCCGTCGAACTTGGTGAACGAGGAGACGACGCAAGCCCGCGCCGGCATGTTCAAGCCGAGCGAGAGCGTTTCGGTGGCGAACACGACCTTGATCAGCCCGCGCTGGAAGAGGGTTTCGACGGTCTCCTTCGCGTACGGGAGCATGCCCGCATGGTGCATGGCGATCCCGCGGCGGAGCAGCCTGGTGTCGACGGCGTCGACGAACACCCGCCGCTCGTCGTCGTCCGCGATGCCCTGGATGCGACGCGCCATCTCGGTGTCGACGGCCGACTTCTCGGCCGGGTCGGTGAGGTCGAGGCCGTGCACCGCGCAGCGGGAGAGCGCTTCGCGGCAGCCGCGGCGGGAGAAGATGAAGTAGATCGCCGGCAGCATCCCGCCGGCGCGCAGGCGCTCGATGACCTGGAGCAGGTCATTCTCCGGGGCGCGGCGCGCGTAGCGCAGCCGCAGGTCGCCGGCACTCAGGTTCTGGGCCTGATCAAGGGTCCTTCGGGCCACCTGACCGCGCTCGTCGAAGAGCGGCCAGAGCTGGTTGTCGAGGCAGAGCCACAGCTCCAGGGCAACCGGGCGCTCGGTCTGGGTCACCACCTCCATGCCGCCGCGGAGGCCACTCATCCACGCCGCCACCTCGTCGACGTTGCTGATGGTGGCGGAGAGGCCGGTGATCCGGATGTGGCGCGGAGCCTCGATGATCACCTCCTCCCAGACGGTTCCTCGCGGGTAATCGTCGATGTAGTGGACCTCGTCGAGGATGACGTCACCGACGGTGTCGACCCGTGCCGGCTCGTCGTAGAGGATGTTGCGGAGGATCTCGGTCGTCATCACGACCACCGGCGCCTGCTCGTTGACGGTGTGCTCCCCGGTGACCAGACCGACGTTCTGCTCGCCATAGCGCTCCCCGAGGTCACGGAACTTCTGGTTGGACAGCGCCTTCAGGGGGGTGGTGTAGATGACCCGGTGGGGGGTGTCGGCGTCGCGCCGGAGGCTTGCCGGCGCCGCCACGCAGCGCCAGATCGGGTATTCGGCGATGAGCGTCTTGCCGCTCGATGTGGGGGCGCTGACCAGCACCCCTCGTGAGCGTTCCAGCTTCTCGATCGCCTCGAGTTGAAAGGGGTCGAGGGTGAGCCCGACGTGGGCGCTGAAGGCTGCCGCCAGGGTGGCCGCGCTCGGGGCCGGCACGGCTGGCGACGTGACCCTCCTCACGCCGCTCACTCGGTGGTCGCTTCGTTCGGAGGTGCGGGATGCCGAGGTGGCCGGAGTCCCACGAAGGAGACCACGGCGCCGAGAAGGCAGAGGACGGCGGAGATCAGCATGGCGTGGTGAAAGCCGCTGGTGAAGCCGGTTCCGGCCCCGTCGGCCGCGCCTGCGAGCCCGGCCGCCAAGGGGACCGCCGCCACCGCGAGGAGACCGGCCACCCGCGTGACGGCGTTGTTGACCCCGGAGGCGATCCCCGCACGCGTCGATGGCACGGCTCCCAGGATGGTGGTGGTGAGGGGTGCGGCGGTGTGGGCGCGGCCGCCCCCGAAGACGGCGGCGGCGGGCAGCACCACCGTCAGGTACGAGGCCGAAGCCGCCACCCGCAGGAAGAGCAGGAGACCCAGCGCGGCGACGACGGGCCCCAGGGTGATCAGGCGGCGGGAACCCATGCGGGACACCAGTCCCCCGAGTCGCGGGGAGAGGAGAAACAGCAGCAGCGTGATCGGGAAGATGGCCGCTCCGGAGGCCAGGGCGCTGTAGCCGGTTACCTGCTGCAGCTCGAGGACCACCAGGAAGAGGGCGGCACTCAGGGCACCGTAAACGAGGAGGGTGGTCAGGTTGGCCACCGCAAACCCCCGGATGGCGAATAGCGAGAGCGGCAGCAGGGGGCGCTCGCGGCGCGACTCGATGACCCCGAAGGCGACCAGCAGCGCGAGGCCCAGGACCACCGCGCCGGCCGCGAGCGGCGTCCCGACGTTGCGGGCCTCGATCAGGCCGCAGACCAGCAGCCCGAGACCGGCCGTCGCGGTGAGCGCCCCGCCGCCGTCCTGGTGTGCGCCGAGTGCTGTGGACCGCAGCTCTCGAGGGGGGAGGTGGTGGTATGCGGCCGCGACAGCTGCGGCCGCCAGCGGGATGTTGATGAGGAAGACCCATCTCCAGCCGGCGTGGTCGACCAGCAGTCCCCCGAGGAGCGGGCCGATGACGGTGGCGAGGCCGGAGATCCCCGACCAGGCCCCGATCGCCCGTCCGCGCTCCTCGCCGGAGAAGCTCGTGGAGACGAGAGCCAGGGCCCCGGGTACCAGCAGGCTGGCCGCGGCTCCCTGGAACAGGCGGGCGACGATGAGGACAGCACCGGTGGGAGCCACCCCGCAGACGGCGGAGGTCACCCCAAAGGCCACTGCTCCGGCAAGGAAGACCCGGCCGTGGCCGGCCACCTCACCGAGAGCCCCGCCTAGGAGGACCAACCCGGCGAGGGTGATCAGGTAGGCATCGAGCACCCATTGCTGCGTGGAGAGGCCTCCGCCCAGGGTGCGCCCGATGGCGGGCAGGGCGACGATGACCATCGTCGTGTCGAGGAGCGCCATCCCCGAACCGAGCACGGCCGCGATCAGGAGCCAGCGGCCTGCGGGGCCGGCGAGCGTCAGCCTCCGGGACACCCCGGGTCCCGTATTCACAGGCGCATTACCTCGAACCTGGAGTCGACGAGCAGCGCCTCCGCGTCCTCGCCCACGTAATTGAGCACCTTCTGGCAGACTTCGTCGGCGTGACGCGCGTCGTTGGAGACACAGGCCACCCCCAGCTCCACAGCCTGCCAGAGATCCTGGTCGCCGACCTCCGCGATGGCGACGTCGAACGTCCGGCGCACGCGGGCGACCAGCGAGCGCACCACCTGCCGCTTGTCCTTGAGGGACTCGCTCCCCGGGATCTGGAGGCGGAGCACGAGGGTTCCGATGACCATCCCCGGCAAGCTAGCAGACCGGCAGGGGGACTGACCTTCCCTCCAGCCGCTGGGAAGGGGTGCTCTAGAGAATTCGGAGCAGCTTCTGCCGCAGCGCCTCGAGGCGCTCGAAGTCGCCGATCGATGGGCGGGCAGGTGTCTTTCCCGGGAACTTGAGGTGCTGGACGGCCTCCGCCAGGAGCTGGATGTCATCCTCGCTGAGGCGAACCGATCGGAGGTTGTGCGTGGGCGCCGCCGGGACTGGGTGGACCGCTGGTTCCGGCAGGGGGTGCTCGGCCGGGGCGGGCTCCTCGGTGCTGCGGAACAGCTCTTCGGAGCCGCGCAGCTGGGCACGGCGGAACCCGGGCATCACGGGTGCCCCGCCCGCGCCTTGGGTTGTGCCGGCGCAGCCTCCGCCTCCGGGACTTCCGGCTCGGCACTCTGGGCCATGACGATGCGGGCGAGGGCGCGGTACGCCCTGGCGCCCGGGGATTCGGGGGCGTACTGGAGGATGGAGAGCCCCGCCAGCGGTGTCTCGGCAAAGCGGATGGAGGCGTCCACCCGAACGTCGAAGACCTCCTTCCCGTAGCGCTCCTTGACCAGCTCGAGAACCTCCTGGCTGTGCAGCGTCCGCGGCTTGTAGATGGTCGGGAGGATGCCGCAGATGCTGAGCTGAGGGTTGAGCTTTGCCCGCACCCGATCGATGGTCTTCTGGAGCTGCTGCATCCCCTTCATCCCGAAGTACTCGCACTGCAGGGGGATGATCACCTCGGTGGCGACCACCAGGGCATTGACGCAGAGGAGGCCGAGCGAGGGGGGGCAGTCGATGATGGCGTAGTCGAATTCGGGCAGCAGGGGGGTGAGCTTCTCCTGGAGCACCGACTCCCGGCCGAATTCGGTCACCAGTTGCAGCTCGGCACCCGAGAGCTCGATGTTGGCGGGCAGGAAGTCCAAACCGATCGGCTCCGAGCGCAGCCGGGCTTCGGCCGCGGTGGTGTTCGGCTCGGTGAGGATGTTGTAGACGGTCACCTCCAGCTCATCTGGTCGGCGCACGCCCATGTTGATGGTCAGGTGGCCCTGCGGATCGAGGTCGACCGCCAGCACCCGGGCGCCTGCCTCGGCGAGGGCGGCGGCCAGGTTGACGGCGGTGGTGGTCTTGCCCACGCCGCCCTTCTGGTTGGCGATGGCGATGACCCGCGTCACAGCACGACCCGAGCCGGAACGGGGGTGGAAAACCTTGTCGAACAGATGCGCCGCACTGAGCCGGTATCATAGCGGACCCCGCCTATTGCCAAAGCCAATCCGGCAGCGGGCCGAACGATCGAGTCGACGCTGAGGGAGTTCGTCAGTGGCTGAAGCCGAACGTGTCAAACCGCGCGCCCTATACGTGGAAGAGGCCGTCCAGGCGGCCCTGGAGAGCAGATGGCAGGACGCCCTCGCCATCAACCGCGCCCTGGTCGAGCGGCACGGAGGCGTCGAGGAGACCTTCAACAGGATCGGCAAGGCGCTGACCGAGCTCGGCGAGCATCAGGCCGCCCTCGATGCGTATTCGCAGGCGTTGCAGATCAACTCGGAGAACGTGATCGCCCAGAAGAACGTTCGCAAGCTTCGGCTCCTTCTCGAAAGCCGCGAGAAGATCGCCGGAGCCAAGGGGGCGATCGACGTCGACCTCTTCGCCGAGGAGCCCGGCAAGAGCGCGCTCACCGTGCTCAACCCGCCCAAGTCCGGAGTGGTGATAGTGGTCGCGCCCGGCGAGGTCGTGGAGCTGCATCTTCAGGACGGCGGCCTCCAGGCCCAGACGATCGCGGGTGTCGTGCTCGGCGACGTCGACAGCAAGATCGCCCGCCGGCTCGTGCCCCTCATCTCCACCGGCAACCGCTACACGGCGGTGGTGGCCCGGGCGGAGGAGAGCCAGATCGAGATCATCATCCGCGAGGCCTTCCAGTCCACCGAGAACGCCCGCAAGTCGTCCTTCCCGGTCAGCCGGCAGCGGCGAGAGGAGTTCAGGCCCTACGCCAAGGAGTCCCTGCTCGCGCAGCGTGGGGTGGACGAGGGCGCCACGGCAGATGGCAACGACGATGATGTTGCCGAGGCCGGTGGGACCGGCGAGGAGGCCGAGCCGCTCGCGTCCGGCGAGGAGTTCGAGGAGCCCGCACCGCTCGAGGACGTGGAGAAGGAGGACGACGACGTCGACGAGGACGTGCGTCCGGAGGACCAGTACTAGCACCGGCTAGCCCGCGTGCGGACCCGCGCCGGCGCTGGCACAATGCACCTCACTGCACATGCCCTCCACCGCCAGCCGGTCGCCGTGGCCACTCGTCGGCCGGCACGAGGAGCTGGCGCTGCTAGCTCGTGAGCTCGAGCGCCCGGCCTCGTGCGGCGTCATCATCGCGGGCGCCCATGGGGTCGGCAAGACCCGGCTCCGCGGCGAGGCGCTCGCCAGACTGCGCCGCGATGGATGGCTCATCCGTGAGGTGACCGCCACGGAGGCGGCGGCGACCATCCCCTTCGGTCCCCTCGCGCCGCTCCTCCCGGAGGCGCTCTCCATGAGCCCGCTCGACGTCCTCCGGCACAGCGTTCGCGAGCTCCGCCACGAGCGAGGGAACGGGCGGCTGGTGGTCTCCGTCGACGATGCCCACCTCCTCGATGCCGCCTCGTCCGCCCTCCTGCATCAACTGGCCAGTACTCAGACCGCGTCTCTGCTGCTCACGGCACGCTCCGGCGAGGCCCTTCCCGACCCGATTGTGGGGCTGCGGAAGGAGGGGGCCATCGGCTGGATCGAGCTCCAACCCCTCTCCCGGACCGAGGTGGAGGCGCTCCTCGGCCAGGCGCTCGACGGTCACCTGGACGCCGGCACGCGTTACGAGCTGAGCCGGCTGAGCCAGGGCAACGTTCTCTTCCTCCATGAGCTGGTCGAGATCGGGCTCGGGTCCGGCGCCCTGGCGGAGCGGGACGGCGTGTGGCGCTGGGAAGGAGAGCCGGTGGCGGCGGGAGGCCCTCTCGAGGCCATCCAGCAGCGGCTTCGCCCCCTCTCCGCGGCCCAGCGCGGGGCGGCCGAGGCGCTCGCTCTCTCCGAGCCACTTCCCCTCGACGTTCTGGAGAGGCTGGCGGCGCCCGCCGTCATCCGGGAACTCGAGGCGGCGGGAGTGATCACCACCTCCACCGTGACGGAGAGGTACCGGCGGCGCTGGCAGGTGCGGCTGGCCCATCCCCTCTACGCCGAGGCGCTGCGCGGAGGCCTGACCCCGCTCCGGAGGCGGGAGCTGCTCGGGCGGCTCGGTGACGCCCTGGAGGCGACGCCGCTCCGCCGCGGTGACGACTCGAGCCGGCTGGCCATGATCCGCCTGGAGGCGGGGCAGCCGGTCCACGCGGAGTCCGCCCTGGCGGCGGCCCGCTGGATGCTCGGCTCCGGCCGCTTCGACACCGCCGCGGCGCTGGCGCGGGCCGCCGTGGACTCGGGTGCGGGCTTCCCCGCGGAGATCGCGCTCTCCCGGGCCATGACCGGACTGCGCCGGCCGGAGGAGGCACAGGCTGTGCTCGAGGCCGCCCGCCCCGTCGGGGCCGCCCAGGCGGCCGATCTGGCCCTGGCCAGCGCCCAGAACCTCCACCACGGGCTGGGTCGCGCCGACCGGGCCCTGGAGGTCCTCAGCGAGGCGTTGGACCGCCTCCCCGAGGACGCCGCCTCCGAACTGATCGTGACCCGGGCTCTCTTCGAGTTGTCGGCGGGCCGCCTCGGGACGGCCGAGTCCCTCAGCACCGCTGTCCTCGAGCGCGCCGCCTTGCCCCTGGCCGCGCAGATCGGAGCCATCGGCGTGCGCGGTCTGGCACTCGCCTTCTCCGGGCGGCCCCTCCAGGCCGTCACCGCTCTCGACACCGGGGTGGAGCTCCTCCGTGACTCCCCGGAACTGCTGGCCACTCGCTCCACCCTACTCACCGGGCGATGGATGGCGCTCTGCTTCGCCGGCCGGATCCCTGAGGCCGCCCGGCTCGCCGCAGAGGTTCACGACCGGCTCGTGGAGTCCAGCCTCGAACCGCTGCGCGGCTACTGGACCGGACTGGTGGGCTGGGCGGCCCTGCTGTCGGGGAGGAGCCGGACGGCCCGGTCATGGCTGGAGGAGGGAGGCTCGATCTGCCACCGCTACATGGCTGGCGGAGGTCACGTGGTGACCGTTGAGGGGCTCCTCGCGCAGGCCGCCAGCCTCCGCGGCGACCTCCGGCGCGCCGAGACGGCCCTCGCCGCGGCTCGCGCCGCCGTCGTCGCTCCGCCTACCGAGGTGCCCTGGGTCGATCTCTGCGAAGCGTGGGTCCTCTGGGCGCAGGGCGAGGCCGCGCGGCCTGCTCAGGCCGCCCTGCGTGCGGCCGCCGGCTGGCGCGAGGTCGGCTTCTCCTCCCTGGAGGCGTGGGCGCTTCACGACGCCGCGCGCCTCGGCGATCTCGTCGGAGCCCACCGGCTGGTGCTCCTTGCCGATTGCTGCGAGGGGGATCTCATCCCCGCCCTGGCGGCCCACGTGCGAGCGCTCGCTGCTGCCGACGGCCCCGGTCTCGAGCGCATCTCCCTCGACTTCGAACGGATGGGGCTCACCCTGCTCGCCGCCGAGGCGGCGACGGAAGCGGCCGAGGTCCACCAGAAAGCGGGGATGCCGAACCGCGCCCGGGTGCCCATGCTCCGGAGCGCCGCTCTGACGGCGGACTGCGAGCAGAGCGGGTCACCCGTCATCGCCCGCGTCGCCACGCGGCGCGCTCTGACCCACCGCGAGTTCCAGGTGGCCCAGATGGCCTCCGGAGGGGCGAGCAGCGCGGACCTCGCCGCCCGGCTCGGGCTCTCCGTCCGCACCGTGGAGAACCACCTTCAGCAGGCGTACTCCAAGCTCGGGGTGAGCTCACGGGCGCAGCTTGCTGTGGTGCTCGCCACGGTCCCGGCCCGCGTCGAATGAGTACTGACAACTCCTTCTGAGTACCTCGGGGTGTCCGCGGACCCGGGCTGGGTACCGCGGTACTCATGACGTGGCTCCCGGATCTGCCTAGCGTGCCCTTCGATGAACCGGGAGCTGGCCCTTTCGGAGTTGACTCCGGCCTATGCGGAGGCGCTCCGCCTGCGCGACCAGGGCGTTGACCACGCGGCGATCGCCGCCCGGCTGGATCTGCCGGTCGAGGCGGTGCCCAACCTGCTGGAACTGGCTCAGGCCAAGCTCGACACCCTGCTCGCCTTGCCGGTCGTGGAGTCGGACTGAGATGGGCACGGGGAGGGGGCGAGGAGTTGCGGAGGGGAGCACCGCCGGCTCCGCGAGGGCGTGGACCGCTCCGCGAGGGGGATGGCCAGTCGGGGAGCGCCCCATCCGGGGGGCCGGCGCACCGGCCGACCAGGGGTTGCGACATCCGCGTATGTGAATCCTGATTCCTAGTTGTGAGTGGCTACCACAAGGCGGTAGCCTTCGTCCGTCGCCCAACCCAATACGCGCAAAGGAGTTCAAGTACCTGAAATGCCAGCACAGATAGGTGGAAAGACCTATTCGAACGGCCAGTTGATCCTGGGTGGTGGCCTCATCCTCGCTCTGATCAACTGGTTCATCCCGTGGTGGTGGGCCTTCAGCTTCAATTACTCGGGTCTCGCGGGCTACGGCGTCAGCACGAGCGGTGGCAGCAGCGGCTTCGGCAACTGGTCGGGCTTGTTGGGATTCATCGTCCTACTCGTCCTCATCGTGCTGTTCGCTCTCCGGACCTTCGCCCCGCAGGTGTTGCCCGCCCTCCCGGCCGCCGACTACCTGATCTACGCCGTGGGCGGCGTCTTCATCCTGCTGATGGTCGTCCTCTACCTGACCTACGCTGGGAGTGCGAGCTACTCCGGGCCTGGATACTCGGCGGGGATCTCCATCGGCTTCTTCGTCGGGGTGATCACGGCTGCGGCGGTTGCCGTCGGCGGCTGGCTCAGCAAGAGCGACGCCCAGCCGGCGACCGCGCCGCTCAGCACCACGTTCTCCGGCTTCAACCAGACTCCTCCGCCGCCTCCGGCGCAGTAACCCTCACCGCATAGGCGAGGAGTATCGAGGGCCGCCGTCCCCAGCGGGCGGTGGCCCTCAACCCTCGTCACGTCAGGTCATCCCACCCAAAACAGCCGTCAACGCCGTTTCGCCTCGATTCGGGGCGGAGCCTGGGTAGACTTCGCCCATATGAGCGCCCTCCAGAGTCCGGCGCGAGGCCGCGCGGGCGGTTTCGCCGATTGGATCGGAGCGGCGGCACAGCGCCGGCGCGTCGTGACCGAAGCCTTCGTCGACACCTTTGCCGCCTGGGGCTATGAGTACCTCTCCACCCCTCTCGTGGAGCCGCTCGAGACCGTGGCGGCCGGCGTCGGAGGCGGTCTCCAGACCCAGCTCTTCCGTTTCATGGACGCCGACGGCAGTTTGCTCGCCCTGGTCGGGGAGCGCACCGTGAGCGTCGCCCGGGTGGTGTCCACGCAGCTTCAGGGGGTGCGCCCGCCTCTCCGCCTCTGCTACGCGGGACCGGTGCTCTTCAACCGCCCCCCGCTCGGCGGCCGGCGCCGAGAGGCGATGCAGGCGGGCTGCGAGCTGATCGGGCACCCGGGGCTCTCGGCTGACGCGGAGTGCATCGCGGTGGCCGCGGCCGCGCTCGAGCGGGCCGGGGTCACCGGAGTCCAGATCGATGTCGGGCACGCCGACTTCGTCCCTTCCCTGCTCGACTCCGCCAACCTTGACGCTGAATCCCGGGGTCGGGTCGCCGACGCGCTTCGTGGCCGCGACCTGGTGGCGGTCGAGGATGCCCTGCGCGGCACGGACGCGGGGGATGCCGAGCGGGAGCTGCTGCTCGCCTTCCCCACCCTGCGCGGTGGTCGCGAGATCCTCGACACTGCCGGCGCCCGGATCAGCGCCCCCCGGCCGCGGCGGGTCCTCGCCGACCTGGCGGAGCTCTGGGATGTCCTCGATCGCCACGGGATCACCGCCAGCGTCCACCTCGACCTCGGTGCCGTCCGTGACTGGGATTACTACACCGGCCCGACCTTCGAGCTGTTCAGCGCGGATCTGGGCTTTCCGCTCGGCGCGGGCGGGCGCTACGACCGGCTGCTCGCCGCTTTCGGCACGGATGCTCCGGCGACCGGCTTCGTCCTCCACGTCGACCGCTGCTGCGACGCCCTGTTGCGTGGCTCTGGCCAGGACGGCAAGGTCGAGGCGCTTCGTCTCGGCTACTCGGCAGGGCGGGCCGGCGAGGCGCCGGCCCTGGCCGCCCGCCTCCGTCAGGCGGGGGTCGCCGTCGCGCTCGAGCTCGAGCCGACCGCCCGCCACCGCGAGGAGCCGGTGATCGAAGGCATGGCCCGTCTGGACGACGACGGCGCCGTTGTCTGGCGGTACCGGGGCGAAGAGGGGCGCGGGGTCGAGGCGCTCCTCGCCGCGCACGCCCGGGGCACCCTGTGAGCGGCGGCCTGCGGCTCGCCTTGCCCGGCGGCGCTCTCTTCGAGGATGCCTGCCGGCTGCTCTCGGACGCCGGGGTCGCGGATATCGACGCCAGCCGATTTGACCGGCAGCTGAAGATCGTCACCCCGACCGCCACCGTGGTCAAGGTGCGGCCCACCGACGTCCCCGTCTACGTGGAGATGGGTGCGTGCGATGCCGGCATCGTGGGCAAGGACGTCCTCTGGGAATCGCCGCGCGACTGCTACGAGCTGGTGGACCTCCGCTTCGGAGCCTGCCGGCTGGTGCTGGCCGCGCCCCAGGGCTCGCCGCTCGCCGAGGGGCGCTTCCCTCAGTCGCTCCGGGCCGCCACCAAGTACCCGATTGCCGCCCGCCGCTTCTTCGACTCGCTGGGGCTGGCGGTCGAGCTGATCAAGCTCCACGGGTCGGTCGAGCTGGCTCCGGCGATGGGCCTCGCCGACTGCGTCGTCGACATCACCGCGACGGGGCGGACGCTCATCGCCAATCATCTCGTCGAGGTCGCCGAAGCGGGACGCGCGACGGCCCGGCTGATCTCCAACCAGGCCTCGCTCAAGACCAGGAGCGAGGCGGTCAACCAACTCGCCGCCGCCCTCCGCCGCACCGTCACGGCGGCGGCCGCACCCGCTGCCGCGCCGTGATCGTCCGGCTCCGATCCCTGACCCCCGAGGAGTGGCGGGCGCAGGTCCGCGCCGAGAGGCGCGGTGCGACCGTCCTCCTGGACGGCGAGACCGCGGGGCCGCTGGCAGCGTGGTTTGAGCTGCCCGTCGCCGCCGAGCACGTCGTCCACACCATCCTCGGCGACGTCGCCCGCGAGGGCGACCCCGCGGTCCGGCGCTGGACCGAGCGGCTGGACCACGTGGACGTCGCCGAGACCCGCGTCCCGCCGGAGGCCATGGCCCGCGCCTGGGAGCAGACCGCCCCCGAGGTGCGCGATGCGATCAGCGCCGCAGCGGCTCGCATCCGAGCGATCCACGAGCCCCAGCGCGACACCACCATCAGGGGCACGGCGACCGCGCACCTCCGTCCCCTGCCCCTGCGGCGGGTTGGCTGCTACGTCCCCGGCGGTCGGGCCGCCTACCCGAGCACCGTGCTGATGAACGTGATCCCGGCCCAGATCGCCGGCGTCGGGGAGATCGCCCTGGTGTCGCCTCCCGGCCCCGACGGGTCGGTCCACCCGCTTGTCCTCGCCAGCGCCCACCACCTGGGGGTGTCCGAGGTCCACGCGATCGGAGGTGCGCAGGCCATCGGAGCCCTCGGCTACGGGACCCAGACCATCGTCCGGGTGGACAAGATCACCGGGCCGGGCAACCTCTTCGTGACCCTGGCCAAACGCGCCGTCTTCGGCGAGGTCGGCATCGACGGCGTGGCCGGCCCCAGCGAGATCGTGGTCATCGCCTCGGACGGCGCCGACCCGCGCCTGGTCGCCGCCGACCTGGTCTCCCAGCTCGAGCACGACCCCCTGGCCTGGGCGGTGTGCATCACCGACTCCCCGGGACTGGCCGGCCAGGTGGCGGAAGCCTTCTCCGAGGAGGCGTCGGCCGCGGCGCGAAGCGGGATCATCGCGCAGGCCGCCGGCCGCCACGGCGCGGTGGTCGTCACCGAGTCGCTCGACGCGGCCCGCCGTCTCGCCGATGAGTTTGCCGCCGAGCACCTCTCGCTTCAGGGCAAGGCCGCCGAGGCGCTCCGCGACGAGCCGCACACGTCGTCCGCGGTCTTCGTCGGCCGGCGCTCGCCGGTGTCGATGGGCGATTACGTTGCCGGGCCCAACCACACTCTGCCGACCGGTGGTGCGGCCCGCCACCGCGGGCCGCTCTCGGTCATGGACTTCCAGCGCTGGCAGTCGGTGGTCGATCTCTCGGCCAAGGAGTTCGACGACCTGTCGCCCGTCGCCTGCGCTCTCGCTGCCGCCGAGGGCTTGCGCGGCCATGAGCGGGCGATCCGGCTCAGGATGGAGGATGGTGCCCGATGAGTGAGAGCAGCCCAGGCCCGGCGTCGCGGCGGACCGCGACCGAGGCGCGGGTCACCAAGGAGACGCGCATCCAGGTCGACGTCGAGATCGACGGCGGCGGGGTGGCCGACATCGACGTTCCCCTGCCCTTCTTCCGCCACATGCTCGAATCCTTCGTCAAATACAGCGGCATGGATGTCCGGCTCCACGGCTCCGGCGATATCGACGTCGATGCCCACCACCTGGTGGAGGATTGCGGGCTGGCCCTGGGCGCGGCGATCAGCCGGGCCCTCGGCGACCGCGCCGGCATCCGGCGCTTCGGCCACGCCTACGCGCCCCTCGACGAGTCGCTGGTCCGCTGCGTCCTGGACTTCTCCAACCGCCCCCACCTGGAGTGGGAGATGAGCGCCCTCAAAGGACGCATCAACGACTTCGATGTGACCGTCCTCCACGAGTTCGTGCAGGGGCTGGCCCAATCTGCGGGGATCAGCCTCCATGTCGACCTGATCCGGGGGGTCAACCTCCACCATGTCGCCGAGGCCGCCTTCAAGGCCCTGGGGCTGGCCACCCGCGATGCGCTGACGGTGGTCGGGCGTGGGGTGCCCTCCACCAAGGGAGTGCTCTGATGCTCCGAGACGGGCGTGACGCGTCCCCCATGGTGCGGGTCCCCTGATGCCGCGGAGCCGGTGCTCGCGGTGCTTCACCGAGGCGGCTCCCTGATGCCACGGATCGCGATCGTCGACTACGGGGTCGGCAACCTGCGCAGTGTCGAGCGGGCGCTGGCGCGTGCCGGTGCAGAGGCGGTGATCACCCCGGATCCGCGGGTCGTCGCCGGCAGCGACGGGGTGGTGCTGCCCGGTGTCGGCGCCTTCGCTCCGGCGGCGGCCCTGCTGCTGGGCTCCGGGCTGGGTGACGCCGTGAGGGAGGCGGCCGGTCGCGGCCGCCCCGTCCTCGGGGTCTGCCTCGGCTTCCAGTTGCTCTTCGATTCGAGCGAGGAGGGGGAGGGCGGCACCGGGCTCGGCCTCCTCGCCGGGCGGGTGCGCCGCATTGCGGCGACACCTCCGCTCAAGGTGCCGCACATGGGCTGGAACTCTCTCCGGTTGCGCCGGCCCGCCGTGCTCACCGAGGGGGTCGAGGAGGGCACCCGGTGCTATTTCGTCCACTCCTACGCGGCTGATGCCGACCCCGCGGACGTGGTCGCCACCGTGGACTACGGCGGCGAGATCGTCGCCATCTGCGAGCGGGGAGTGGTGACGGGCACCCAGTTCCACCCCGAGAAGAGCGGCCCGGCCGGGCTGCGCATCTACGCCAACCTGGTGGCCGCCTCGATGGGTGAGCGGAGGCCGGCTGAGCCGTCGCTGCCGTGATCGTCATCCCTGCCATCGACATCCGAGGGGGCCGCTGCGTCCGTCTCATCCAGGGCGACTACAACCGAGAGCAGGTCTACGAGAAGGATCCCGCCGGGGTCGCCCGGCGGCTGATCGAGAGTGGCGCCCACCGCATCCACCTCGTGGACCTCGACGCCGCCCGGGGGACCGCGGACGCGGACTCCGCCGCCGCGGTCCGCGGCGTGCTGGAGGTGGCCCGGCAGGGTGGTGTCGAGATCGAGGTGGGAGGGGGCGTCCGCACCCTGGCGGCGGCGGAGCGATGGCTGGCCGCCGGGGCGACCTTCGTCGTGCTGGGGAGCGTGGCGGTGCGCGAGCCCGAGGCCGCCGAGGCGATCTGCGCCGCCCTGCCGGGGCGCTGCCTGGTCGCCCTTGATGTGCGCGGCGACGTCGCCCAGGCCGAGGGCTGGACCGAGGGCGCGGGAAGCGCCGCCACCCACCTGGAACGCTGGGCGGTCTGGCCGCTCGGCGGCCTGGTCCGGACCGACGTGGCTCTCGACGGGATGTTGAGCGGCCCCGACCTCGCCGGGCTCGAGGAGGCGGTGCGGGTGTTTCCGGGACCGGTGATCGCGAGCGGAGGGATCAGCACGGTCGACGACATCGCCCGCTGCGCCGAGGCCGGAGCTGCCGGCGCCATCGTGGGGCGCGCCATGTACGAGGGCAGCTTCGACCTGCGCGCCGCCATGATGCGGTTCCCACGATGACCCTGGCCAAGCGGATCATCCCCTGCCTCGACGTCGATCACGGTCGCGTGGTCAAGGGGGTCAACTTCGTCAACCTCCGCGACGCCGGCGACCCCGCCGAGCTGGCGGCGCGGTACGACGCCGAATCCGCCGATGAGCTGGTGTTCCTCGATATCACCGCGAGCAGCGACGCTCGGGAGATTCTCCTCGACGCGGTGCGCCGCACCGCCGACTCCGTCTTCATCCCGCTCACCGTGGGAGGTGGGCTGCGCGGGCTCGATGACATCGACCGGATGCTGCGCAGCGGTGCGGACAAAGTGTCGCTCAACACGGCGGCGCTGGCCCGTCCCGAGCTCATCGGTGAGGCAGCCGAGCGCTTCGGGGTGCAATGCATCGTGGTCGCGGTGGATGCCCGCCGCGAGGGCGATGGCTGGCATGTCTTCTCCCACGGCGGTCGCCGCGACACCGGGCTGGACGCACTCGCCTGGGCGCAGGAGGCCGCCGAAAGGGGCGCCGGCGAGATCCTGCTGACGAGCATGGATCGGGACGGCACCCAGGACGGTTACGACCTCCTGCTCACCCGGACGGTCTCCGACCGGCTCACCATCCCGGTGATCGCGAGCGGGGGGGCGGGGGAGCCCGAGCACCTGCGTGCGGTGCTCGACGAGGGGGGCGCGGATGCCGCCCTGGCGGCCTCCATCTTCCACGACGGCATCCACCCCATCCCCCAGACCAAGGCCTACCTGCGCGAGCACGGGATCGAGGTGCGGTTGTGAACGATGCAGACCGCGACGCCCTCTCGCCCCCCGGAGAGCCGGTTGCCTCGGTGCTGCCCCTGGTCGCCGCACCGGAGGGGCGCAGCCCCGACTTCAGCCGCGGGCTGGTCACCGCCGTCGTCCAGGACGTGGACACCGCCGAGGTGCTGATGGTCGCCCACATGAACCGCGAGGCCTACGAGGCCACGTTGGTCACCCGGCGGGCCACCTTCTGGAGCCGGAGCCGGGAGCGTCTCTGGCAAAAGGGCGAGACGAGCGGCAACAGCATGCGCATCATCCAGGTCCGGCTGGACTGCGATGGCGACGCCGTGCTGCTGCTGGTCGAGCCCGCCGGCCCGGCCTGCCACACCGGTGCCCGATCCTGCTTCGTCGCGCCTCCCCCCGCCGCGGGCGGCGTGGGGGCCCCTGCTGCACGGTACGGACCGGAGCCTGCCGCACCATGATCCAGGGGGTGGGCAGGACCGGCGGTTACCTCCCCATCGGGGCCTACGGGCTGATCGGCGACTGCCGCAGCGCCGCGCTGGTCGGTGTCGACGGCAGCATCGATTGGTGCTGCCTGCCCCGCTTCGACTCGCCGTCGCTCTTCGGCCGCATCCTCGACGCGCGCGATGGTGGGCACTGGCAGCTCCGGCCGCGGGGCGCGCACCGGGCCGAGCAGCGCTACGACGACCGCACCAACATCCTCCGGACCATCTTCTCCACGCCCACCGGCACGGTCCAGGTGGTCGACTTCATGCCGGTTGACCAGGAGACCATCGGGCACCACGCGCGTCCTCACCGCCGCCCGCGGATCGTCCGCATCGTGGACTGCCTGACCGGCAGCGTGAGCATGGAGCACCGGATCGCTCCCCGGCCCGACTACGGTCGCTCCCCTGCCGAGTTCCAGGCCGAGAGCAGGCGTTTCCACGGTGACGTGGGTGGCCTCCATTTCTGTGTCGTGTCGACGGCCGAGATCCGCGGTGCCACCAGCGGCTTCACGCTCCATGCGGGCGATGCGGTCGCCCTCTCCCTCCGCTGCCAGCATGACAGCGGGGACTGCACCACCTCGGAGAGCGCCTGGACGGTGGAGCGGGCGCTCGGTCTGCTGCGCGAGACCCAGGCTTACTGGTGGCACTGGATCGGGAAGGTCCGCTACGCCGGAGCCTATCCCGAGGCGGTCTGGCGCTCGGCGCTCGCCCTCAAGCTGATGATCTACGCGCCGACCGGCGCCATCGTGGCCGCGCCCACCGCCTCACTTCCCGAGGCGATCGGGGGCCGGCGAAACTGGGACTACCGCTTCACCTGGCTGCGGGACGCCTCCCTCACCCTCTTCGGCCTCTTTCAGCTCGGCCTCCACGAGGAGGCCGATGGCTTCTTCGGCTGGCTGCGCACCACCGGTATCGGCGAGGGCGGCAGGTTCCAGAACCTCTACCGGGTCGACGGCGGCACCCGGGTCGCCGAGGAGGTGCTCGGCCATTGGTCCGGGTACCGGAGGTCGGCGCCGGTCCGGATCGGCAACGGTGCCGTCGACCAGCTCCAGCTCGACGTCTACGGCGAGCTGCTGGACAGCGCCTACCTCTACGCCCGCTTTGGCGGCGAGATCAGCCAGACGCTCTGGAAGGAGCTGCACGCCGTGGTCGACATGGCCATCGAGTGCTGGCAGCTGCCCGACGCCTCCATCTGGGAGAGTCGAGGCCGGGTGCTCCACTACACCTACAGCAAGGTGATGTGCTGGGTCGCCGTCGACCGGGGCCTGCGGCTCGCCGAGCGCTTTGGACTGAGCTGCGATCGCGAGCGCTGGGAGGAGGCGCGCCGGGCGATCCACCGGCGGGTGACCGCGGAGGGGTACAGCCGGCGGCTGCGCAGCTTCACCCAGACACTGGGGGGAAGGACCGTCGACGCCGCCTTGCTCCGGGCCGGCCAGGTGCGCTTCCTCGAGGATCGCGACCCGCGCATCGTGAGCACGGTGCGGGCGGTCGCCCGCCACCTTGGTCAGGGAGCGCTGGTCAGCCGCTACCGCCCCGAGGAGACCGACGACGGCATCGAGCACGGCGCGGAGGGGGGATTCCTGATGTGCTCCTTCTGGCTGGCCGACGCCCTCGCCCACATCGGCGAGGTGGAGCAGGCCCAGCGTCGCTTCGAGCGGCTGCTCGCCTTCGGATCGCCACTCGGGCTGATGGCCGAGGAGGCGGACGGCGCGACCGGGGAGCTGCTCGGCAACTACCCGCAGGCCTTCACCCACCTGGCCCTGATCGGCGCGGCCGTCAACATCGAGCGGGCGCGACACCGGCTGCTCGGCGCCCGTGGGCTCCCCGCCGCCGGCCACTCCGGCCTCGCCCCGACGAGGTGACCCAGGCCGGCGACGCGGGGGCGGTACGGGCAACCTGACGGAGACGGCCCAGGGCACGTGCTGTCCTTTGTGGTGCCCCTGCAGAGAGGAACCCGACTCGCCCGGGGCCGGGGCGGGAGGCCGCCGGACCACGGTTGCATAAACATGCACCGGACACGTATAATCCACCGGCCATGCCCGCCTCTGTGATCCGTGCCGCGGTCTGCGGCGCCACCGGCTACATCGGCGCCCAGTGCGTCGAGATCCTCGACCGCCATCCCGCCATCGAGCTCACGCGCCTGCTCGGCCGCAGCTCCGCCGGCAAGCCCTTCGCCGCCGCCGTCCCGGGCAGCCGGATCAGCCTCCAGGTGGAGGGCGGGATGGACGTCGGCGACGCGGAGGTGGTGTTCGCCGCCCTGCCTCACACGGTGGCCGCCGCCCACGCCCGGGAGTGGCTCGCCGCCGGCCGCGTGGTGGTCGACATGAGCGCCGACTTCCGGCTCACCGATCCCGCTGCCTACGCGCGTTGGTACGGGCTCGAACATCCCGCCCCGGACCTCTGCAAGCAGGCGGTGTACTCCTTGGTCGAATTCCACCGCGAGGCCATTGCCGCCTCCGACCTGCTGGCCATCCCGGGTTGCTACCCGACCGCCAGCCTGCTCAGCAGCCTCCCCGCGCTGCGGGAGGGGCTGGTGGAGCCCGACGTGGTGATCGACGCCAAGAGCGGTGCGAGCGGCGGGGGCCGTTCACCATCGCTGGGTTTCCACTTCTCGGAGGTGAACGAATCGGTCAGGGCCTACGGTGTGGACGGCCACCGCCACAAGGCCGAGATGATCCAGGAGCTCAACGCGGCGGCCGGCCGCGCGGTGCGGCTGACCTTCGTGCCCCACCTCATCCCCATGACCCGGGGCATCCTGGCCACCACCTACCTCCATCCGGTCGCCGGGCGCCGCGTCGCCGACGTCGCCGAACTGATGCGCGGCCTCTGCGCGGCCAACCCCTTCCTCCGCTACGACGAGGTGTCTCCGGCGACCAAGTCGGTGACCGGGAGCAACACGGCCGCGGTCAACGTCACGGACCAGGACGGGGTCGCGGTGGTCACGGTCGCGGAGGACAACCTGGTAAAGGGCGGCGCCGGGCAGGCGGTCCAGGCGGTCAACATCCGCTTTGGGCTGGGCGAGACCACCGGGTTGCCGGTGTCGTCGCAGTGGCCATGACCCAGACCGGCACCTCCGAGACGGAAGCCTCCGAGACGGAAGCCTCCGAGACGGGCGCCTCCGAT
>Ga0302202_10002657_pt1 | contig 20344 bp, 19 predicted proteins | sample II_Bog_N3_3_FD_194579 | JGI IMG/M metagenome (GOLD analysis project Ga0302202, IMG submission 194579) | Peat permafrost microbial communities from Stordalen Mire near Abisko, Sweden - II_Bog_N3_3 | ecosystem: Environmental > Terrestrial > Soil > Wetlands > Peat | place: Sweden: Abisko...
GTTCACTGCCAGGCCGGGAGGGTCCGGCTTTACGGTGAGCGTTTTTTGCGCGCGCGCCGCCAAACCAGCCAGCAGCAGCGCCGCCATGGTCACTGTCAACAAGCGCCGCACTTCTCTCAATTGCTTCTTACTCATGGGGTTTTGTTGGTCCGCACACAGTTTAGACGAACCGGCTGCGCTCACGTTTGCCATTCCTCCGGGTCCAAAAACTGCGCGGCTCTTGTAACCCTCTTCCGCCCGCTCGCATCCAATTCTGTGTATCCTTAAGACAGGGATCGAAGATTTGACAGGATTGCAGACACATTTCCGCGGGAATCGCCGCGCAAAGCCACACGCTTTGCCGGTGGCCACCGTGGTGTGCCTCCTCCTTTTGGCGCTGCTTACCGTTGTCCAGGTTGCGCACGTACATCCGCTGGAATCAGATGCCGACCACTGTCCCCTTTGCATCATGATGCACAGCGCCGCGCCGGTAGCGGTTGCGGCGCCCATTGTCGTGATGGTCCAGATCGAGACCCGCGCCCTCGTCTATCAGGCGCGCGCGGTCACTCGCTATTGGCATCCCCAGCTCTTTACGCGTCCCCCTCCCGCCGGCTGCTAGGGTACTCTCCCGATTCAATCGCTTCATCCTGATCCGGTTTGCTCGTTCCCCGCAAAAGGGCAAGGCTCCGGCGCATCTTTACAGGCTGAATCGCCATCGGACTACGTCCCTATTGCAAATGAGGACAGCGCGGCCGCACCCGCCGCGGCCACCATTCGCATCCTACAGCCATTTTCAGGAGGCCTCCTATGCCGTTCTATCGCGGCGTAATTCTTCGCATTCTTCCCGTCCTCGCATTGCTCTGTGCTGCGCTCACCGCGGTTGCCCAAGGCAATGCGGGCGTCGTTCGCGGCACTGTCACCGACCCATCCGGCGCGGTCATCCCCGGCGCAACAGTTCATCTCACCAATGCTTCCAGCGGCCTCGATCGCAGTGCGATAACCGACGATACCGGTCAGTTCGCGTTCTCCAACGTTCCCTTCAATCCCTATCGCATCTCCGTCAACGCCAACGGCTTTGCTTCCCTGAGCCAGAGTACTGAAATTCGCTCAGTGGTGGGAGTTGCGCTCAAGCTGGTTCTGCAGATTGCTACCTCGGCAACCACAGTAACGGTGGAAGCCGGCGGCGACCTGGTCGAAACCGACTCCACATACCACACCGACGTGGACCGCGACCTGTTTACCAAGGTGCCCATGGAGAGCGAATCCTCCTCGCTCAGCTCGCTCGTTACGGAAACCACTCCAGGCGTTGCATCCGACTCCAACGGCCTTTTTCATGGCCTCGGCGATCATGCGTCCAACTCGTTCTCCGTGGACGGCCAGTCCATAACCGACCAGCAGAGCAAGGTCTTCTCCAACCAGATTCCCGCTAACTCGATTCAATCCATTGAGGTCATCACCGGCGCGCCGCCAGCCGAGTACGGCGGCAAAACCAGCCTGGTGATTGTGGCAACCACGCGTTCCGGGCAGGGCGTCACCAAGCCCACTGGCAGCATCAGCACTTCCTATGGCGCATTCGGCTCGGCTGGGGTTGGCATCGATCTCGCCTATGGCGGTACAAAATGGGGCAACTTTGCCGAAGCCGACGGCATGAACTCCGGGCGCTTTCTCGATCCTCCCGAGTTCACGGTCTTCCACGACAAGGGCAACGAGCAGAACGTCTTCGATCGCGTTGACTATACGTTTTCGGCGGTCAGCTCGATCCATTTCGACATCAACTACAGCCGCTCCTGGTTCCAGACTCCCAACTCCGATGACAATCTGAACGTTCAGAACGTCATCGGCGGGGACACCAGCTCAAACCCTACCTTTGGCACAATCGGCGACACCGATCAGCACTCCAAAATCGGGACCATAAACATATCTCCCACTTACACGCGAGTTATTAGCAATAACTCCGTTTTCAACCTTGGAGCATTTGTCCGCAGCGACCAATATAACTACTATCCCAGCGGCAACCCGCTGGCAGACCTGGGACCGTCCAACCTGCAAACGGCCTCCATATCCCAGCATCGCACCCTCACCAACAGTGCGGTCCACGCGGACTTTTCCTACTCCAGGGGAATCCACACTTTCAAGGCGGGCGCGCAATACGGCCAGACCTTCCTGAATGAGAACGACGGTCTGGGAATTGTGGAAGCGACTTACAACTCGCCATGCGTCAGCGCCGCCGGTGCTTCGTTGCCGGGATTCTCCGGCCCCCTGGATTGCGCGGCCGACGCGGTAATTCCCAACGCCAATTATCATCCCGTCCTCGCCCCCTACGATCTAACTCGCGGCGGCGGCCTTTTTAACTACGCGGGCCACACCGACATCAAGGAACTGGGCCTCTTCGCCGAAGACCAGATCAAGGCCGGTAACTGGCTCTTCAATCTGGGATTGCGGCAGGATGTTTACAACGGCCTGACCGAGGCCAAACAGACCCAGCCCCGCGTGGGCATCGCCTATAGCATCAAGCCATCCGCAACCGTGATGCGCATCTCCTACGCGCGCACCCTGGAAACTCCCTTCAACGAAAATCTGATCCTGTCCAGCGAAGGATGCTCCAATGCCGTGCTGGCGCCGCTGCTCAACTGCACTTCCGGCGTTTCGCCCGTTGCGCATCCCGGTTTCCGCAATGAGTTTCACGCCGGATTTCAGCAGGCAATTACCAAGAGAGTTGTCGTCAGCGGCGAGTACATCTGGAAGTACACTCACAACGCCTTCGACTTCAGCGTGCTCGGCAACACGCCCATTACCTTCCCCATCGACTGGCACAGTTCCAAGATTCCGGGCTATGCGGCCAATATTGAGATCCCCGAAATTCATCACTTCAGCGCCTATGTCATTACCTCCTCGGTGGCCGCCCGTTTCTTCCCGCCGCAGGTTGCCGGCGCCGGTGCTACCGTCGGCGCAACCGGCCTGCCTTTCCGCATCGATCACGATGAAAAGTTCAATCAGAACTCCCACATCCAATACACGCTGTCCAGGGGCAAGTGGATAAACGGCCTGTGGGGCGGATTCAATTGGCGCTTTGACAGCGGCATGGTTGCCGGTTCCACTCCTTGCTACAGCCCCACAGATCCCAACTCAGCCTGCCCCAACACTTCCATCATCCTGCCCGATGGCGAGCCCGGCATTGCCATGGTAGATAACAACATTCCTCCTGCCATCAATCCGGTTACGGGCGCCGGCGTCTATCTTCCCTTGACTCTGGACGAAGAGTCTCAGGGAGGATTCGCCTGCAACGGCGTTGCGGCCAACGTCAAGAATCCAGGGACATACTTCTCGTCGTGCCCGGCAAACGAGCTTACCTCCAAGCTGATCGATATTCCCGCTCCCGGCGCAGGCGACAACGACAAGGACCCGCCGCGCATTCAGCACCGCGACCTGTTCGACGCATCTCTCGGCAAAGACAATATCTTCCACGGCGACCGTTACAAAGTTAACCTCGATTTGACCGCCATCAATGTAACAGACAAGTTCGCGCTGTATAACTACCTCTCCACCTTCAGCGGCACGCATTATGTAACTCCGCGCGCACTGACGGCGAAGATTACGTTGAACTTTTAGCAGCAAAACCCTTGCCGGGGCAGATTCGCCAATCCGCCCCGCTTCCATTATCATTATCGATATCGGGCTGTAAGCGCCGGGCGCGTTCGCCTCTTGCAAATACAATAAAACTCCGTCGGCGGGGTCGATCCTCACCGATCCGAGAGACGGATTGCAGTCCAGTCTAGCCGGAGTTGAAGAAGGATAGACATTGCAGGCCACGTTATTCTAATTGACAGTACTGGCTCTATCGGGGCCCATCTTCCGCGGAACTGAATTGAAATCGTTCAGGCAGTCATGCTAACGGCATTCTTTTCGTCAAATTGGAGTACATCGCTTCATGCGCATTCTTGTAAACGAGTTTTCCGGCCATGCCTTCCAAATTGAACTGAGCCGCGAGCTGGCGCGACGCGGCCACGAGATTCTGCATGTTTATTTTGCTGACAACCTGTCGACCCCCAAGGGTGACATCGACACCAGGGCGGGAGAGTTGGGAAACTTTTCCATCGAAGGCCTCCATGTTCCCATGAAGTTCTCCAAGCTCTCCCTGCGCACCAGGAGGAAAGCCGACATTGCCTATGGAAAGGCGGTGGTAGCTAAAGTAGAGGCCTTCAAGCCGGATGTCGTAGTCTCGTCGAACATGCCCCTCGATGCTCAACGCCTCCTATTGAAGGCGGCAAGGAGTCAAAATGCAAAGTTCATCTTCTGGATACAGGATGTTTACAGCTTCGCCATCCGCTTCGTAATGAAAAGAAAGTTAGGGCCGCTGGCGGGCGTGGCTGGCGCCTACTACGAGCTGCTCGAGAAAAAGCTGCTCAGGAAATCGGACGCCGTGGTTTGCATTTCCCCGGGGTTTGCCAAAATCGTAACCGGTTGGGGCGTTGAGCCGTCGCGGGTCTTCGTCATCGAAAACTGGGCTCCGCTTGACGAGATACGCCCCATGGACAAAGACAATGCATGGGCAAGGGAACATGGCGTGGACCGCAGTTTCTGCTTTATGTACAGCGGCACCCTGGGCATGAAACATCGTCCGGAATTGCTGCTGGCGCTGGCTCGTTCTCTTGAGGCGGGCGGAGACGCAAAGATCAAGGTCATAGCCGCCGGAGCCGGTGCGGATTGGCTTCGCGAGAATTCCAAAGACGTCAGCAAAGATGTGCTGGAGATGTTGCCCTTCCAACCTTACAAGAGAGTTCCCGAGGTCATGGGCGCGTCCGATGTACTCATCGCTCTGCTCGATTCCGACGCGGGAGCATTTGCCGTGCCTTCAAAGATTCTCTCCTATCTGTGCGCGGGCCGCACGCTCCTTCTAGCCGCTCCGCGCGAGAATCATGCGGCTGCGGTGGTGGAACGGGCGGGTGCCGGCATAGTGATTTCTCCGGACAGTACAGACGACTTCCTTAAAGCGGCGACAACCCTGCGCGAGAATGCCGGACTGCGCACCCGATATGCGGCATACGCCCGCGCGTACGCCGAAAGATCGTTCAACATAGCCGGCATTGCGGACCGATTTCTTGAAGCCTTCTCCAGCCATTGAACGCCCGTGCGAAGCATTCAATGAGTCAGGCAAGAACCTCCGCGGCTTTTATATATGTCGAATAAACCGACTCACCGAAGCAGGCAAAGATGACCCGATCGATAGCATCGCTTCCTGCCAGTTCAACCACAGTTTCACGCATCGCAATCGCCACGGCCTCCTCGACAGGAAACCGGTAGATGCCGCAACTGATGGCCGGGAAGGCAAGGCTCCGCAGCCCATGCCTTCGCGCTATCTCAAAGCATGAAACATAGCAACTCGCTAATAACTCCCGCTCCCCGTGCCCTCCGCCGTTCCATACCGGCCCAACCGTGTGAATTACATACCGCGCGGGAAGGCGATACCCTTTGGTAAGTTTCGCCTGCCCAGTCTTGCAACCACCCAAGAGGCGGCACTCCTCCACAAGTTCCGGACCAGCCGCGCGATGAATCGCCCCATCCACGCCCCCTCCGCCGAGCAGCGAACTGTTCGCCGCATTGACAATCGCATCCACGGCCAGGGTGGTAATGTCCGCCTTCACGATTTCTATTCGTTCCATCACTGCTTCGACCACAGCTTCCAGAACATCAGCGATGCGAGGAAGACGTGGGCGTCGTCGGTGTTCTTGATCGCATCCCAATCCGCGAAAAGCTGGGTGGCGAGAGCAACAGCATCCTGAGCCGCCGCACGGTCGAAGCGTAGTGCGACATCATAGTCCGCTTTGTGCCGCGCGTCCTGCAAGCGAACAAAACTCCGCGCAACTGATGCGAGGGCAACGGGCATGGGATTTGTCACGAATGGCCTAAGGTGATCTGGAAGGTTTCCAGATTCGAAGCGCTTCGCAGCCTCCTTCATTGACCCATGTTCGAGCGACCTTTGAACCCTATCGCTCAGCCCAACTGGTACAGCCGGGCTTGCCTGGGAGGCAGAGCTTGCCGACAGAAGGTGGAACACGGCGTAATAGGAGGTCGAGACGGCTCGTCGCAGACTCGCTTGCCTGGGCCGACGCTGCTCCCGCTGCGCCAGGAACTGTGCTTGCTCAAGCAGATCTTCGGGCAAGCCCATTTATTTGCCTCTTTCGCTTTTCGCCGATGCGGACATAGGGGTATCGCTGCAAACGGAGCCCTAGCAGTCGGTCCAGGAGGATGTTCGAGAAGCTATTCCAACGGGAGACGGTTGCCTGTGAGTACTTCTGTTCCGGAGAGACGAAGATCGTAATATAAACGGACGGGTCACCGGTCGAATCTTCACCGGTCTCGACCTCGTACCCCTTCACAAACGGCGGGTAGTGGGCCTCTATCCTTAAGACCCGCATGAGATCGGCGACCAACGCTTCCCAGAACTTACCGGAATCCTCCTCAGTAAGCGGACGGATCGTGCTTAACGGGACCGTTTCTTCGTAATTAGTGTTCTTCACCTGAAAAGTTGCTGTTCTCGCCGTGACATCGACGCGGATCACTTCCAGATCGCCGTAATGTCCCTGAGTTGCAATCTGAGGGCGTTTTTCCTTTAGAATTGCTCGATTGCTCGCCATTAGCGTCCTCGCACCTTATTCGTAGTTTAGTCCGATTTTTCCTCAGAGTGTTTGAAATGGTGTGCGAGCCGGCGATTTTTCTGTTTCATTCGTGCCCCCAACTCTGCCATACTTGACTGTGCCCACCAGGTACGGCCAATCCCAACATTTCAATCAAGAGGTTGCATCCATGTCTGCAAAGTATGTCTTTGTGACGGGCGGAGTTGTGTCCAGTTTAGGTAAAGGTTTGGCGGCTGCTTCCATCGGCTGCCTGCTTGAGAGTCGCGGCCTCCGCGTAAACCTCATGAAGTTCGATCCCTATCTCAACGTCGATCCAGGAACCATGTCGCCCTTTCAGCATGGCGAGGTCTTTGTTACCGACGACGGCGCGGAGACCGACCTCGATCTGGGCCACTATGAGCGATTCACGCACGCCCCGCTATCCCGCGATAACAATCTCACAACCGGCCGCATCTACGAGCAAATCATCCTCAAGGAACGGCGCGGCGACTATCTCGGCAAAACCGTTCAGGTCATCCCGCATGTGACCAACGAAATCAAGAACGCCATGCGCAAAGTCTCCGCCAACGGCGCCGACGTCACTATCGTCGAGATCGGCGGCACGGTGGGCGACATTGAGTCGCTGCCGTTTCTCGAAGCGATCCGCCAGATGCGCCAGGAGTTGGGCCGCGAGAACACCGTCTTTGTCCACCTCACGCTGGTGCCGTGGATCGGCGCGGCCCAGGAACTGAAAACCAAGCCCACCCAGCACTCCGTCAAGGAACTGCTTTCCATCGGCATTCAGGCCGACGTCCTGCTCTGCCGCTCCGACCGCGCCCTGAGCCGCGAGATCAAGCAGAAAATCGCCGCCTTCTGCAACGTCGAAGAGCGAGCCGTGATCGGCGCACGAACCGTTCCATCTATTTACGAGGTACCGCTCTGCTTTGCTCTGGAAGGCGTGGACACCCTCATCCTCAAATACCTCCACAAGGAAGCGCCGGAGGCCAACCTGGTCCGGTGGAAGGACCTCGTCGACCGCTGCTATCACCCCAAAGACGATGTCTCCATAGCCATCGTGGGTAAGTACGTGGAGTATGAAGACAGTTACAAGTCGCTCAAGGAAGCGCTCACGCACGGCGCCGTAGCTCAGAACCTGAAACTCAATGTAACCTGGATCGAAGCGGAGGGGCTGGAGTCTAAAACTCCGGACGACCGAAGTTATGAGCCGCAGTTAGCCGGATTCGACGGCATCCTGGTTCCCGGCGGGTTTGGCAAGCGCGGCATCGAGGGCATGTTGAATGCCATTCGCTACGCCCGCGAGCACCAGGTTCCGTATTTCGGAATCTGCCTCGGCATGCAGACTGCCTGCATCGAGTTCGCCCGCAACGTCTGCGGCCTCAAAGACGCCAACTCAAGCGAATTCGACCCCGCCAGCCAGCACCGCATCATATACAAATTGCGCGAGTTACTCGGCGTGGAAGAAATGGGAGGGACTATGCGGCTGGGGGCGTGGACCTGCATCCTGCAAGAGGATTCGCTTGCCGCGAAGGCTTACGGTGGAGCAACGGAAATCAGCGAGCGCCATCGCCATCGCTACGAGTTCAACCGCGAATACGAAGCCCTGTTATCCGGTGGCGGCCTGCGCCTCAGCGGCACTACTCCCGACGCCACTTACGTTGAGATTGTCGAGTTACCCGGCCATCCCTTTTTCCTGGGTTGCCAATTCCACCCCGAATTCAAGTCCAAGCCGCTGGAGCCGCATCCGCTCTTCCGCGAGTTCATAACTGCAAGTTACAAGAACCGATTGGCAAGGATTAGTCATCAACAATCGGAGGTTCCGGTTCTTGAGGAAAAGGTTGCGCGATGACGTTCGGCATTTTTTTCTATCGCCTTAGTTAATTTGCAAAGGCAAGATGAGGCCGGCATGAACGACTCTGGAAGCCGGGTTCGATCCCTGCCTCCTCTTCGGCAAACTCCGCGCCGCCAGACTCAGTCCAGCGGTCGTACGCTCTCCATGCCTGGGTTTGCGTCAAGGTCCCTGGCCCCATTGCGGCGCGCGTGGTCAAAAGTCGAAGCAGTCCAAGCTGCGTGAACCTTCAAAAAAGCAGCACCGCATCCCCTGGAAGCTGCTTGGACCAGTTCCATGCCGAGACTTTCCTGTGCATAGAGTTTGTGGGCATGCCGCATCAGCCGTCGCGCCAACTCCGCGTAGATACACCAGTCGCGGCTCTCGTTGGCCTCGGCCAATGTGGAACGTCGGACGGGAAAACGAAAGCCCATGGATAGAGCTTGGCGGGCTGTGCGCCCAGACAAGCTTCAATGTCGCGCAGACTTTCGCGATAGTTAAACGGGGCAAAGGCAATGGCGCGGAACTGCTCGGCGCAACTGGGGTTGCGCACTCCGCGGTCGCCGCCATAACGGGCACACTCAAGGCAAACCAAGTCCAGGGAAGAAAATCCATCAACTGCGCGAACAACAGCTTGCCAGCGTTCACCGCCGCCTCCAGAAACGATCTCTGGAATCAGCATCGCGGCAATTTCAAATCGAGACCACATAAAAACGCCAGCAAGTATCTGCGGGTCAGAGGGTTGCAGCGGACATATTACCTGTTAACCGGACAGCGGTGAGCCAGAATGACAAAGACATCGCGCAAGCCAAACAGGAAGCAATAAAGATCAAGGAATACAATATTTGGGGGGCATATTAGGCAGAATAGGCGCATTGGTTCGAGACGTCCGCGACGAGATAGAAATGGAAGCCAGAACGGCGAAGCGAGAGCAAGGATGAACAAGCGCAATTAGTGCCTTCGTCGTCACTAACTAAACGTTATACAGGTCGATAAGATGGGCCACTCGACGCCTCATCCGCTCAGTGGCCCGTTGGCTGTTTTGGGGCCGTGTCCCAAGCCCGCTAAGACAGTTCCAGTACTTGCCGATCCTGGATCCCATCCCGTACTCGGTAGAACACGCCGACTACCCCACCCTCGAAAGAAAACCGATCTTGCCCTAATCGCCAGCTTCGGCGCATCCTCCGTCGGCCGCAATGCCATCCTCGACCTGTGCTCTTCCACCAACGAGTCTTCGATCATCTATCAGCACCAACCCATCGCCGAGCTCCACCACCGATGAATAAGCCTCACGTCAGCAAGCTCGCAGCCGAAGTCCACGGCCTTTGCTGGCTCTCGGCCACCCCGCGATGCGTCAGAGTGCCCAGCCAGACATTCAGTCCCTCGGCCAGCCCGGCATCCTGCCTCAGCGCGTCTTTGGCGCCAAGGTTGGCAAGGCGAAGCAGATAAGGAAACGTAGCATTGGTCAGCGCCAGCGTGGAAGTGTGCGGCACCGCGCCCGGCATGTTAGTCACGCAGTAGTGAACCACGCCGTCTACCACATAACTCGGATTGGAGTGCGACGTAGGCCGCGCTGTCTCCACGCACCCGCCCTGGTCGATAGCCACATCCACAATTACCGCGCCCTTCTTCATCTGCGCCACCATGCCGCGGGTCACAAGCTTGGGAGCGGTGGTTCCCGGAATCAGCACGCCGCCAATCACCAGGTCCGCCTCGTGCGTAGCATGGGCCACGTTGTAACTGTTCGAGGCCAGCGTGTAAAGCCGCCCGCCGAAGATGTCTTCCAGTTCCCGCAGCCGGTTCAGGTTCACGTCGATAAGGGTCGTTTTGGCGCCGAAGCCCAGCGCGATCCTGGCCGCATTGGTGCCCACAATGCCTCCGCCAATGATGCAAACCTGGGCCGGAGGCACACCCGGTACGCCGCCAAGCAGAATCCCCCGTCCCCCGCGCTCCCTCTCAAGATAACTCGCCCCCACCTGCACGCTCATGCGTCCCGCCACTTCGCTCATCGGCGTCAGCAGCGGCAGCGTGTTCTGGCGGTCGCGCACTGTTTCGTACGCAATGCCAATCACCTTTGCCTCAATTAACTTGTCGGTCAGCGCAGGCAGCGGAGCCAGATGCAGATAGGTAAACAGCACCAACCCCTCGCGAAAGAACACATACTCGCTCTCCACCGGCTCCTTCACCTTCACCACCATCTCAGCCTTGCCCCAGCAGTAGCCGGCCTCGCCCACAATCTCCGCGCCGGCGTTCTGGTATTCGTCGTCGGGAAAGCCCGATTGCGCGCCGGCCTGCGTCTCCACAAGAACCGTGTGGCCTGCCTCGGTAAGGGCTTTCACTCCCGCGGGCGTCACGCCCACGCGCGCCTCCTGGTCTTTAATCTCTTTGGGAACGCCGATGATCATGGTTTGCTCCTTGATAGTCTTGTAGGTTTGGATGCGCGCTCTACGAGTACTACAGTTGTAGATCGAGAATTCCGGAGGGAGCAGGGGGCTTCAACTCCCTGAGAACGCGGAAAATCGACAAGGCCTTCAGGCCTGGGCCTTTCACCCTTACGGGATCTGCACGAAATACAACTGTAGTACTAGTGAATTGACGGTTGGCAGTTGCGCGTCGGGCTTCAGTGTTGGGGGAGGGCTAAGATCCGGCGCGCTTCTCATCGAAACTTCCTGCCTGCCTTGAATCCTACGGCGCACCAGGCTTTTAATGTGTGCAAAGATTGTGGTAAAACCGTCAAATGGGAACGAAACGTGAGCGAAACACAGCCTTGACGCACGAAATGAGCGAACCCGCCAGAGACGACGCGTCAACCAGCGGCCCCAACCAACTAGACCAACTCGACGAGGCCATCGTGCGCCACCTTGATCGCCATGGCCGCGCTACGAACTACGAGGTTGGCGACGCGGTGGGGCTTTCGGCTTCGGCCGCTTCCCGGCGCATCCAGGCGCTGGAAGACTCCGGCGTCATCCGCGGTTATCGCGCCCAAATCGACGACCGCCTGCTGGGCAAGCGCATGACCGTCTTCATCCGCGTCACGCTGGAACGCCAATCGGCGCCCGTGCTTGCGGCCTTCGAGGCGGCCGTGCGCCGGTCCAATGAGATAGCAAGCTGCCACTTGATGGCCGGCCAGTACGACTACATGCTCGTCGTCCGCGTATCCGGCATCGACGATTATGGCCGCCTTCACCAGAAAGAGCTTTCCCGCCTGCCTGGAGTCACACGCCTCGAAACCAGCTTCGCGCTCCGCGATGTGCTCGAAGGCAAGATCTGAATGCGTCTCGATTCCGTTCTTAACACCACTTTCTGTCGATGCTGCGGTCGGCCCAAATTCTCCTGAATGATTATCGGTCAATACGGGGGGTAATCCCCGCAAAACGCCAACAGAATCCACGGGTTTCAGCCCCGGAAGAAAGCCCCTGCGCCCACGATCCAACCCCGTCCACGATGGCGGCTGCAACTCGCGGGGTAGCCTTGGCACTGTCTTTCGCGATGTAGGTATGAGCAGATTCGAGCGCACGGATGGCCCGCTTGGTGTATCGGATTCGCATAGCGGCGGTGGAAGCTCATGTTCAGTGCCCCAACTACGCAGCCATTCCACAACCCTCTCGTGCGGAACGGTCTCGCCGCCTTCCGCCTCGACAAGCCCTGCCTCAATCTCCCGGCGCGCCCATTCCTCGTAGCCGCCTTCCACTGCGGAGACTTGCGCGCCGCGCGGCGCTCGCAGGGCAAGAGTTCCGCTCTGAGTCAGCGTCCACTCGACTGGGTCACCCTCGGCAAGATTCGCCTGCCGCAGTAATTCCTCGGGAATCTCCACGGTGATCGAACTGCCGATGCGAGCGATTTGTGTAGCCATGGATTTGTCCCGTCAATCCCTGTGGCGGAGCCAAACCGGGTCCGCCAACACCCGGCGTGTACGGGAAAGACACAGGGCAATCGCAGGAACGGAACGAACCATAAAGAGCAATAGTTTTGAAAGGGCGCGGCTTCAGCCGTGCCGCTCACGAGGCTCAACGCAGTCCGGCTTTAGCCGTCGCATAGAAGCCGCTGAGGGAAGGCTTTCTCGTGCGAAAAACTTCCCTCAGGGTTAAAACCCAACAAGATTGGAACTGGAACCATTTGCACGCCTGGCACTGGCCGTCCGTGGGCTTTGAAGCCCACGTCCCGGACGTTATCCGGCACACTGCCCTGCGGAGTTCGGACTTTCCTCCCCCGGTTGCCCTCGCGAAAACAATGGCCACCGGCAGCGACCGCCCGGTCCTCCTGCCAACTGTTAGTTTACTCGAGACCGGGTCGGGTTGCTTACACCTATGCCATCGATACCTTCAAAACTGGGACTAAATCTGTTGTCGGCTCAGATACTGAACTGCATCTCCATAGATTCTCCCTCCAACTTCGGTCGGAAGCAGATGCCCAATGTCCCACGCGTCTCCGAGCTTGCTTGTCCAGGCGCCAGATGCCAGCTGTCGCGCCATGTGGGAGGGCACGCCTTGCCGGAGGTAAATGACCACCTTCTCCACGCCCTCTTCAAGATTTCCATCGGCGCAGGGCGCATACCCGAGGGTCGCAAATGCGGCCACGAACGCCTCGAGTGTCGCTTCGTGCGCGGCTTCGCTCGGCCAATAGCTCGGATAGAGCGGCCACCACCAACGGGATGTATCTCCCGCTGCCCAGCCAATGCAGTTGTAGTCGCGAGTTTCCTCGCTTGTAACTTGAAACGTCGCGGCAAGGCCGGGGAATCCCGCCTTGATCTCGGAACGAATCCGGGCCATCTCAGCAAGACTTAGAGGTAATGGTGTTCCTGTCCCCACGCGAGCCATGCCTCTCGACTTTTCTCGTAATTCCCGGCGTCTTCGGGTGAGAGAGGGTCTTCCCCGGATATGTGCTTCAGCGCCCAGAACCAGTGCCCGCCCTGAGAGTTCAAGCTGCGAAGGATAAGAGGCAGCGCGCTGCGCCCCATCCCGATGATTTGTTGATAGGCGCCATTCAAGACCTGCTCAGTTGAAGAAGACACGAATTTTGTTTCTTTGCGCCATCGGTCGGCGAGGTGCGCAAACCGTTCTTCATCGGATTCCTGCTGTGGCAACCTGGCAGCCTGCGTGGCCATCGACTCCTCCCGCTGCTTGCTATGATAGCGCGAACCGCGTTTGCTTGGGGTGGTGGATTGCTCTGTCGATCTGGCACAGGGTTTTCCTGGGACGCGCCTGTAGCGACCGCCCGGTCCTCCTGCCAGATGTTAGTTTAGCGCAGTTGTGGGTTTACCAGTTGCGGTAGGGGATTTTGGAGGGGACGACTTCGGCGCCATGGATACCCAACTTCGCAAGGTCGATTCTCAGCCGCGCAACTGACTGTTCCTTGTCTTGAGCGGGGCCGACGACAATCCTCTCAAGGGGCGAGTCTGGATCTTTCGGACCAAGCGGTATCCGAATGTAAGGAGTTCGCCTAAAGAATCCTTCACGATAATGAATCAAATCCGGATTAGCTGGTCTGTCAAATACATAGAAAACTAATCTCCATTCGTTCTCCTCTCGAAAACCGGAGTGCTTAAACTTGGCCGATAATTCAAGAAGTTTTTCCTGGAGTGGTTCGAGATGCTTCCTTAGTTCCTCCCGTCTGTACTCCTTGTCTGCAATACGAGGATTATCTTTCTCCTGCTCAACCCACTCTTTAACTGCCTTCGCGTGAGTTTCTGCCGAATTACGAATTAATGCGCGCTTGGGTTCATCGTCGTAGAGGCATTTCCATAGATTGGTTGGCAGTTTTTCGGAGCTCATCACTTCCTCAGCCTTACTTTTCAATCGATCCCTGTTGAATCCGAGGCTAAAACCGGGACGATTGGAAGAATATCCCCTCCACTGACTTAGACGGTCCCCCTTTTCTCCTGAATCCTCTGTGAAGGAGACCAAATACGAAGCAATTCGCTTCCCGGTGTGTTTCAGCGCACCTCGAATACCATTCCAATATGTTGAGGACAAAACAGGATCATTCAAAATCATCTGATCAATCGCAGTGAATAACAATGCTGGAGCCTCTTGCAGTTCCGACTGGTCATTCAAGAACAGATAGTGTGTTGCCCAGATGTTCCCACTTTCGAGTATCCCAAGCAGGCCTTTCTCGTCCGTGTAGTGATGAAGCAGCCCCTCAGGCTTGGCTTGGTCTTGCGTCAGTTGATGCTCTTGCTCTTCCATAATTCGATACTCCTACCGCCGCTCCCGCCATTTTGCGCCCGACTCTTCGCCTATCCTTCTTTCTTGAACTCATTCAGCGCCGCAACGATCTTTGCCTGAAGTGCGGGGACATCGAACACAACCAGATTCCACACAATCTCTATGTCTACTTCTTCATAAGCGTGCGTGATCCGGTTGCGCGTCCCATAAATCTTCGCCAGCGGAATCTCCGGATGCATCGCTGCGTAATCTGGCGAGTCCGCAAGTAGCCTGTGGGCCGCCTCTCCAATGATGCCGAGATTCCGCAGCACCGCATCCTGAAGCAACGTATCCGCTTCAAAATCGGCCGCGGATTTTCCGGACGTATATCGCTGGATACGTTCGAGGGCATTGAGTATGTGCTCGAGGTAATCCTGGGCGCGATCCGGATGCATGCTCATACCGGCTGGGCCTCATCCAGAACCTTTTGCCGAAACTTCAGCGGAAGGAACCCTGGCGTCAGAAGGTCCACCTTGACTCCCGTACGCGCTTCGATTTCGATTTGCAAGCCGGCCAAATCCAGCAGGCTGGTTCTCGGCGCCGGGTCCACAAGCAGATCCAGGTCGCTCCCGTCCTCATCGTCGCCATGCAGCACAGAGCCGAAGACGCGCGGATTCGCCATACCGGCTTCAAGAACAAGCTGGCGGATTGTGTCGCGATGTTTCGGCAATACCTCAGACGGTCGCATGGCCTTCAACCCCTCGCATGCTTCTAGTCTACCCCCGAATTCAATCCCCGCTTGGGGTGGCTGCGGACGGACTTCTCGATAGCCTTCCATTTGGACTTTGTTTCCTTTGCAAGCCTTGGGTCGGTTTTGCGGTCGAGATGCGCTAACTCGCGCTGCATCTTTTGGTAGTTGGCGAGGCGGGCGGGGTCGAGCTGAGCGGCGGTAACGGCGCATCCTGGCTCGGCGGTATGGGTGCAGTCGCGGAAGCGGCATGTCTGTGCCAGTTGCTGGATGTCTTCAAACGTGGCTTCCAGATTTCCATCCATCGTCCCGGTGATGGGCGCGGCTGTGGCCCAGAGCTGGACTTCGCGCAGGCCGGGCAGATCCATCAGCAGCCAGCCGCCGGGCATCAGGAACAGTTGGCGGCTGGTGGTGGTGTGGCGGCCACGACTGTCCGACGAGCGGACCGGTGTGGTGGCCTGGCGATCCTGGCCAAGGAGGCGGTTGAGGATGGTGGATTTGCCCACGCCCGATGAGCCGATCAGGGCGGCGGTTTCTCCGCGAGCGAGTTGGACGGGCACCTCGTCGAGACCGTGATCGGACAGGGCGCTGATCGGGATGACGTCGATGGCGGGACTTAGGAGCTGAGTGCCAGCGACGATGCCCGCGAGGTCCAGGCCCAGCTCCTGGGCCAGGTCGGCCTTGTTGAGCAGGACGACGGGGCGCGCTCCGCTTTCGTTGGCCATCACCAGGAATCGCTCGATGCGGCGGGGATTGTAGTCGCGATCCAGGCCGCTGACGATGAAGAGCACATCGATATTGGCGGCCAGCACCTGTTCGCGGACCTCGCGCTCGGGCTGCTTGCGCGATACGCAGGTTTTGCGAATGAGGACGCGGTCGATGGCGGCTTCGCCTTCGCGCAGAATGACCCAGTCGCCGACTGCCGGCCACAGCGCGCCAGCTTTGCGCAGCACGCCGCTGACGCTCGAATCCACCTCGCCGCTTTCGGTCCACACCAGGAAGCGGCCATGGTTGGCCGATGCAACGCGACCGGGAATGCCTGTGATGCCGGATGAGAGCTGATTCTCAAAAAAGCTGGACCAGCCGATCCTTTCAAGAAAAGATGGCTCGGCGTCAGATGGTTTCGGTAGAGACGGTTCAGGTGTGAATGGAAGTTGTGTCACTGTTGTGGATCCTCTCGTGGTTGAAGGGGAAGGACACACCTCGATTACCCTCTGGCGGCGAGGCAGTGTGTGAGAGGACGAATTAGACAATGACGTTCAGCGGCGCTCCGTGTAAGGACAATGTACCAAACCCGGCGCATGGCAGGTCGCGGGGAGCTGCGATCCAATGGTTTGAATCGAATGCCAGGGCCAGTCCATCTGCTGCTAGGGGAGCGGTTTGTCCGGCTTCCCCATAGGTGCGAGACTGGCGGCCACGCACTTTTCTAGAAAATCCATTAACGAACTAGGAGGGTTCACAAATGAAGATTGTTTATGCGATCGCGCGGTATTTGCTTGGCGCGGCATTTCTGTTCTTTGGCTCGAATCTGTTCTTCAATTTTTTGAAGGGACAAATGCCCGCTGGGCCGGGGGCGGCGTTCATTGCTTCCCTGGTGGCCGCCCACTACACGTATGTGATTGGGGCCTTGATGGTGGCTTCGGCGATACTGTTTTTGGTGAACCGGTTTGTGGCACTGGGATTAGTGCTCCTGGGCCCGGTATTGGTTAACATTCTGATGTTTCACATTTTAATCTTGCCTGACGGTTTCCAGCCCGGTGTAGTTTTTACGCTGCTCTGGTTGCTGGTGTTCTGGCAGCACCGCGCAGCGTTCGCCGGGATATTTCAAGCACGGCTTGAGGACTGACCCGGAGGCGGCACAGCGCCCTGCCCGGCTGACTACAATCAGAGCAGCATGATCCAGTATCTCTATCTTGGGCGGGTGGACTACGGCGAGGCGCTGAACCTGCAGACTGAAATCTCAGCCCTTGTGGCTGCGGGCCGGCTTAGCAAAGTGCTGCTGCTGCTGGAGCATCCGCCGGTGCTGACGCTGGGACGGAATGCGAACCGCGCCAATGTGCTGGCGTCCGATGAGTTGCTTTCCGCACGAGGAGTTGCGCTGTACCACATCAATCGCGGCGGAGACGTGACGTATCACGGGCCTGGGCAACTGGTCGGATACCCGATTTTCGATTTGCGAACCCTGAAAACGCTGGGCGGCGGGCGCATGGGGCCGGTGGACTTTGTCCGCGGGATGGAAGAGGCGCTGATTCGGCTGTGCGGCGGGTTTGGGGTGCGGGCGGGGCGGGTTGCCGGGATGACCGGCGTCTGGTGCGGAGAGACAGCGGACAGTGGACAGTGGACAGTGAATAGTGATCCTGCCCAGCCTAGCCAGCGTCTCAAAGGGGCCTCGGTCGGCCCGGAGCGCAAGATCGGCGCGATCGGGATCCATGTGGCCAGGGGGATTACGTCGCATGGGTTCGCTTTCAACGTCGCCACCAACCTCAGGGACTTTGACCTGATTGTTCCGTGCGGGATCAAGGACCACGCGGTTACCAGCCTGGAGCATGAAGTGGAGCGGCCGCGGGAACTGCCCTCGCTTGAGGAGGCGGCGCACGCGGCGGCGCGGCAATTCGGGATGGTGTTTGACGAGCGAGTGCTGGCTGTGGAAAGTCTGTCCGAGCTGCGCGAATCGACGGCTGCGGCGGTTCCCACATTTCCCGCGGAGGATACGCCGGTGCGGGTTCCGGCTGAGGTTGAGCGCCTCAGGGGCGGAGAAAGTCGTTCGATCGATGTGTGATCGGTTCCCGATTCCCACATTCGCGCCGTCAGAATCTTGAAACCATTGGGTGCGGAGCCGTCATGCGCTCGATCCATGGGAATTGCCCCGCATGGCCTGCGATTTATAATCCGGCTGGAGCCGGGTGCGCGATTCTGCCCCGCGTGGCCCTGAGAGGAACCTATGCCAACCGACGTGATTATGCCTCAAATGGGCGAGTCGATCTTTGAAGGCACTATTACCAAGTGGCTGAAAAAGGCCGGCGACCCCGTGCAAAAAGACGAGCCGCTCTTCGAGATTTCCACCGACAAAGTCGATGCGGAGATTCCCTCCCCGGTTGCCGGAATTTTGAGCGAGATCAAGGTTGCCGAGGGCGCAACCGTCGAGATCAATACGGTGGTTGCGGTGGTGACGGAACAGAGTTCAGAGATCGGAGATCAGGGATCGGGCGCTCCTCCGGCAATTCCTGCAAAGGCCGCGCAGGTGGGTGCGGTAACGGCCGGCGTGGATGTGGTGATGCCGCAGATGGGCGAATCCATCTTTGAGGGCACCATTACCAAATGGCTCAAGAAGGCCGGAGATGTCGTGCTGAAGGACGAGCCGCTGTTTGAGATCTCAACCGACAAGGTGGACGCGGAGATTCCCTCGCCCATCGCCGGTGTCTTGACCGAGATCAAGGTCCTGGAAGGGGCGACTGTCGAAATCAATACCGTGGTTGCAGTCATCGGCGGCGCCGGTCCCGCTGCGGTTGCGGAGGATGTGAAAGCGACCCAGGCAAATGCAGCGCCGGCCCCAGCTTCGACGCTGGCAGCGGCCCCAGCGTCCACTACATCGTCGAATGGCAGCGATCGCATCCGCTCCTCCCCGCTGGTTCGCCGCATGGCCAAAGACAACCACCTCGACCTGCGCCATGTGGCCGGCACCGGATCGGACGGGCGCATCACCAAGGACGACATGCTTCGCCACTTGAGCGAGCATGGCCCCGGCGTCTTTACCGGCGCAAAGCCTGCCGCGGAGCCGGCCGCGCCTGTCGCGTTAACCGGGCAGGTAGTGCCGCTTACCAAGATGCGCGCCATCATTGCGCAGCGCATGGTGGAGAGCGTGGCCATAAGCCCTCATGCCTATACCGTTTACAAGGTGGACATGACCCGGGTGGCAAAAATCCGGGAGCGGGAGAAGGCCCGTTTCGAGCAGAAAAACGGCGTCAAGCTCACGTACATGCCGTTTATTGCCGCTGCCGCGGTTGAGGCGCTGCGAAAATTCCCCATTGTCAATGCGTCCATGGAGAACGGCGCGATCCGCTACCACGAGAACATCCATTTGGGAATTGCCGTCGCGCTGGAGTGGGGCCTGATTGTGCCCGTGGTGAAGCAGGCCGAGCGGCGGAGCTTTGTGGAGCTGGCGCGAGCCATCGCGGATTTGGCCGACCGTGCGCGCACCAAAAAGCTGAAATTGGAAGAGGCGTCTGGATCGACGTTTACGCTCACGAATTCTGGTGTCTTCGGCGGAGAGTTTGGCACTCCCATCATCAACCAGCCCGAGTCCGCGATTCTGGCCATTGGCGGCCTCAAGAAAGAGGCTGTGGTGGTCACGGATGCCGACGGCGGCGACACCATTGCCATCCGGGCCATGCAGCACTATTGCCTGGGGTTCGACCATCGCACCATCGACGGAGCGGAAGCAGGCAAGTTCATGAGCGTGTTCAAAAAGACGCTGGAGACCTGGGATCGGGAGATTGGCTAGCGGCATCGCTCCGTTCGTCGGACAAATGCCCCGTGCCCCATCCATTCGCTTTTTTCGGGCGAATGGGTGGGAGACCACAGAGCTCGACCGCTCCGATTCCGGGGAAGCGTCCTAAACAATCCAGCCGCCGCCAACCACCTCGTCGCCATCGTAAAACACGGCAGACTGGCCAGGGGTGACCGCGCGCTGAGGCTCGTCGAAGGTGGCTATGACCTCGCCGGTGGGGGATGAGGAATCCCCGGTCCCCAAATGCGAGGGACCGGGGGCACCCGGAGTTATTGGGCCGGCCGGCTCAATCCAGGCCCAGGCCGGCTCGTGGCGATGGCGAATCTTGGCTCGCACGCGCATGGGGCCGGTAAGCTCGGGAATGGCGATCCAATTCAGGTGGCGGGCTCGTAGTGTGCGGACGGCCAACTCGGCGTCTGCGCCCACCGTTACGCGGTGGCTGGCCGGGTCGATATTGAGCACGTAGAGCGGCGAGGGCGAGCTTACGCCGAGGCCCTTGCGCTGGCC